>Ga0070734_10003870_pt1 | contig 14980 bp, 14 predicted proteins | sample Coa_R1_8_FD_66444 | JGI IMG/M metagenome (GOLD analysis project Ga0070734, IMG submission 66444) | Surface soil microbial communities from Centralia Pennsylvania, which are recovering from an underground coalmine fire - Coalmine... | ecosystem: Environmental > Terrestrial > Soil > Unclassified ...
CGCGGCCTGATCGGCGCGCGCGAGCTCAAGCTCATGAAGCCCGATGCCCTCCTGATCAACACCGCGCGCGGCGGCCTCATCGACAGTGCAGCGCTCGCAGAGGCGCTGCGCAGCGGCCTTCTCGGCGGCGCGGGCCTCGATGTGCTGGCGCAGGAGCCGCCCGCAGCCGACGACCCGCTGCTCGCGCCCGGCATCCCGCGTCTCATCGTCACCCCGCACATCGCCTGGGGCGCGCGCGAGGCGCGCCAGCGCTGCCTCGATGAGGTCGCCGCAAACATCGAGGACTTTCGCCGCGGCGGGAAACGCGGCCGGGTGGTCTAGAATGATCACTCGGAGTCAACGGAGTCTGCCGCATGGGCCGCATATTCGAAGTCAGAAAGCACACGATGTTCGCGCGCTGGAATCGCATGGCGAAGCAATTCACGCGCATCGCCAAGGACATCACCATCGCCGTGCACTCGGGCGGCCCGGATCCGACCTCCAACCCCGCGCTGCGTCGTGTGTTGCAGAATGCTCGCGCGGTCAACATGCCGAAGGACAAGACCGATGCCGCGATCCGGCGCGCCTCGGGGAAGGACTCGACCAACTATCAGGAGGTGCTGTACGAAGCCTACGCGCCGCACGGCGTCGCGCTCCTCGTCGAGGCGGCCACCGATAATCCGACGCGCACCGTCGGCAGCGTGCGCAACATTATCCAGAAGAACGGCGGCAACCTCGGCACCAATGGCAGCGTGAGCTTCCTGTTCAAGAAGATGGGCGTCTTTCGTCTGGATCCTGCGAGCGTGAACGACCAGGACGAGCTCGAGCTCGATCTGATCGATCATGGGCTCGAGGAGATGGGGGAGAGCACCGGCGAAAAAGGCGAGCCGCAGCTCGTGATCCGCTGCGCCTTCAACGATTTCGGTCGCCTGCAGGAGGCGCTCGAGGCGCGCCACCTCACGCCGCTCTCCGCTGAGCATGAGTACATCTGCTCCGTACCCACGGAGCTCCCCGAAGCGCAGGCCGCCGAGGTGCTCGCGCTCATCGACAAGCTCGAGCAGGACGAGGACGTGCAGAAGGTGTTCCACACGCTCGCCTGAAAATCTTCCCGGCGGGGCACGCGCGCGGGCGGCGCAATCTTAACGACTGTTCATGAGCGTCATCCCGGCGCGCGCCGCCCCGTTGAGCCAGGGAACGGGGCGCCACTTCGGCGCCCTTCGGAGAGCCGCATGAAACGCTTGTTTATGTCATTGATTCTGCTGGGAATTGCAACGCTGTCCGGCTGCGTGGTCGCGCCTTACGGCTACGGGTATGGCTACCATCGCTCCTACGGGCCGCGCGTCGCCGTGGTGGTCGCGCCGGTGCCGGTCGCGCCCCTCGTGGTCGTGCGCTAGGAGCACTCTGCGGGGGCGCCGCGGGTCGCGGAATGCAGCCCTCGCGCCGTGCGGCTGCTCGATGCAGCCGCACGTATACTTCGGGCGATGAGCATCCATCGTTTCCGCATCGTCAATGTCTTCACCTACCGGCGCGGCGCGTTGACCGGTAATCCGCTCTGCGTCTTCGAGGACGGTGCGGAGCTCGACAGCACGACCATGCAGGCGCTCGCCCGCCAGTTCAATCTCTCCGAGACGACTTTCATCCTTCCCTCGACGCGCGCCGATGCGCGCGTGCGCATCTTCACGCCCACCTACGAGATGCCGTTCGCCGGCCATCCCACGCTCGGCACGGCGCACGTGTGCCGCGCGCTCAAGCTCGGCACCGATGCGCTGCGACTCGAGATGCAGGCCGGCATTATCCCCGTCACGGCGAGCGGCGATCGCTGGACGTTGACCGCCCTCGAGCCGACCTGGCGCGAGGTCGAGGAGCCGCGCGGCGTGCTCGCCGAGGCGCTCGGTCTCGAGAGCGCCGACCTCGGCGAGCGGCCACTGTGGATCAAGTCCGGGAAGGAGCAGCTCGTGGTGCCGCTCGCAACCGAGGACGCGGTGCGTCGTGCACAGCCGCAATTCGCGCGCCTGTCGGCGATTCGCAGCGAGGATGACATCTCGATGGCCTACGTGTTCACCGAGCGCAATCACGCGGGCGGGCGCGGCGGCGCCGAGAGCGGCAAGCGCCGCACGCTCGCGCGCTTCTTCTTTCCGCAGAACGGCTCGATGATGGAGGACCCGGCGACCGGCTCGGCCACGGCGAACTTGGGCGGCTGGTGTCTCGCGGTGGGCTGGCCGTTGCCGCTCGAGGTGGAGATCTCGCAAGGCGAGCAGATCGCCCGTCCCTCGACGCTGCATCTTCACATCGATGCCGGCCGACAGATCCGGGTTGGCGGCGATGTGATCGAGCTCGGTCGCGGCGCGCTGCATCTCGAATGAGCGGCGCGCTCGAGCGAGAGCTCAGCGCGTCAGGCCAAGCTTTCCTTCCGCCCAGCGAACGACGGCCACGAGGCGGGGCGAGACCATCTCGAGCGCCTGCGCGACGCTCACCCAGCGCGCCTCGTGATGCTCGGGCACCCCGAGCTCGGGGCTGACCGGCAGGCTGACCACAGTGCGCGGACTGCGCGCGAGGTAATAGCGCGAGATCTTGCCCTTGTTGTAGGGGCCGGTGTCGATGAAGTCATGTCCCCAATCGAAGCACAGATCCTCGAGCGTCGTCTCCTCGCGCACCTCGCGAAGAGCGGCGGCGAGCGGCTCCTCGCCGGGCTCGACCAGCCCCTTGGGAAAATCCCAGTTGCGATAGGCGCGCAGCAGCAGCAGCACGGGCGCCGCTCCGTCGAGGTTCACGGGGACCACGCCGGCGGAGAGGCGAGCAGGCGGGCTAGTGCCGGTCGACACCATGGGAATCAGCGCAGCGCGCTCGCGAATCGCACGACATGCCCGAGTGTAGCGCGGCGGCGGCACCGAGGGGCCGAGGGGCGTCGTGCATACCGTTCGCGATGCGCCGGCGCCTCAGGCCGCCGCCGGCAGCGGCGCGCGGATGAGATGATCGAAGGCGCCGAGCGCCGCCTTCGCGCCCTCGCCCATCGCGATGACGATCTGCTTGTACGGCACGATCGTGCAGTCGCCGGCCGCGAACACGCCGGGAATGGAGGTCTGCCCGCGAGCATCGACCTCGATCTCGCCGTGCCGCGACATCCGGAGGGCTCCCGTGAGCCAGTCGGTGTTCGGCTTCAGACCGATCTGCACGAACACACCGGCCAGCGCGAGCTCCTTCTGCGCGCCGCTCGTCCGCTCCTGGTATCTCAGGCCGACGACACGCTCAGCGTCACCGAGCACCTCGGTGGTGCGGGCCCCGGTGAGGACGCTCACGTTGGGCAGGCTCGTGAGCTTGGCGATGAGCACCGCGTCGGCGCGCAGCGCCGCCTCGTACTCGATCAGCGTCACATGGCTCACGAGGCCGGCCAGATCGATCGCGGCCTCGACGCCGGAATTGCCCCCACCGATGACGGCCACTTTCTTGCCTTTGAACAGCGGGCCGTCGCAGTGCGGGCAATAGGCGACGCCGCGGTTGCGGTACTCGCGCTCGCCCGGCACGTTGATCTCGCGCCAGCGCGCGCCCGTGGCGATCACGACCGAGCGGGCCCTGAGAGAGGCGCCGCCCTCGAGCGCGACCTCGATGAGCTCGCCCGCAGTGAGCGCCTTCGCGCGCTGCCCGCTCATCACGTCGACGTCGTACGTGGCGACGTGCTGCTCGAGACCGGTGGCGAGCTTGTGCCCTTCGGTCTCCTTGACCGAGATGAAGTTCTCGATGCCGACCGTGTCGAGGAGCTGACCGCCGAGCCGGTCGGCAATGAGTCCGGTGCGAATGCCCTTGCGGGCCGAGTAGATCGCCGCCGCCGCGCCGGCCGGTCCCGCGCCCACGATGAGCACGTCGTAGGGGGCCCGGGCGCTCAAGGCCGCGGCCTCGAGCGCTGCGCCCCGGGAATCGATCTTGTTGACGATCTCCGCAAGCTCCATGCGACCCTGTCCAAACGGCTCGCCATTCAAGAACACGGCGGGCACCGCCATGATCCCGCGCCGCTCGACCTCCTGCGGGAACGCCGCCCCGTCGATCATCGTGTGGCGGATGCGCGGATTGATGAGCGCCATGAGATTGAGCGCCTGCACTACCTCCGGACAGCTCTGGCAGCTCAGTGATACGAAGGTCTCGAAGTGATGCTCCCCTTCGATGCGCTCGATGCGCTCGATCAGGGCGGGGTCCGCTTTCGACGGATGGCCGCCCGTTTGCAGCAACGCCAGCACCAGCGAGCTGAACTCATGCCCGAGCGGCAGTCCCGCGAAGCGCACGTGCGCCTCACGGCCGGAGCGACGCAGCGCGAAGGAGGGCCTGACGGGTGCCTGCGTCGTCGGCGCGACCTGCCTCACCTTCGGCGAGAGCGCGACGATTTCCTCGATCAGCTCGAGCATCTCGCGCGATTTCTCGCTCTCGTCGCCCGAGATCTCGATCTCGACGGGCTGCGAGATCAAGCCGAGATAGCCTTGCAGCTGGGACTTCAGTTTTGCATCGAGCATGGCTTCACCCGCCGTTGCGTGCGATCAGATCTTGCCCACCAGGTCGAGCGAGGGCGTGAGGGTCTGCTCGCCCGGCGTCCACTTGGCCGGGCACACCTCGCCCGGATGCGCGGCGACGTACTGCGCGGCCTGCACCTTGCGCAACAGCTCCTTCGCGTCGCGGCCGATTCCGTTGTCGTGGATCTCGATGATCTTGATGAGCCCATTGGGGTCGATCACGAACGTGCCGCGCAGCGCCAGCCCCTCCTCCTCGATCAGCACCTGGAAGTTGCGCGCCAGGGTCAGGGTCGGATCGCCGATCAGCGGGTACTGCACCTTGCCGATGGTCTCGGAGGTGTCGTGCCAGGCCTTGTGCGTGAAATGGGTATCGGTCGACACGCCGTAGAGCTGCACCCCGAGCTTCTTGAAGGCCGCGTGGTTGTCCGCGAGGTCGCCCAGCTCGGTGGGGCAGACGAAGGTGAAGTCGGCCGGATAGAACACCAGCACCGACCACTGTCCTTTCAGGGTCTCGTGGGTCACCGGGACGAACTTGCCGTTGTGATAGGCCGTGGCCTTGAACGGCTTGATTTCGGTGTTGATCAATGACATCTCAGCATCTCCGTAAGTGGTAGCAGCGATGGGGCACAGTTTGCCGCCTGCATCCTGATTATAGAAATTGATTAAATGCATATATCTGATAGAGTATGTCTATCGATGGGGACGGCCGCATGAATCTCAAGGACCTCAAATATCTGGTGGCGCTCGCCGACACGGGGCACTTCGGCCGCGCGGCCGAGCGCACCTTCGTCAGCCAGCCGACGCTCTCCGCGCAGCTGAAGAAGCTCGAGGACTACCTCGGAGTGAAGCTGGTCGAGCGCCAGCCGAAGAACGTGCAGCTCACCGAAGTCGGACGGCAGATCGTGGTGCGCGCGCGCCGCATGCTCATCGAGGAGGAGGAGATCGTCGAGCTCGCGCGCAGCAACACCGATCCGCTCTCGGGGCGCCTCAAGCTCGCGCTCATTCCCACGATCGGGCCGTATCTGCTGCCGCGGGTGATGCCGCGCATCCGCAAGACGCTGCCGCACCTCGCACTCATGCTCTACGAGCATCAGACCGAGCCGCTGCTCAAGCGCTTGCGCGATGGTGAGATCGATGTCGGCATTCTCGCCCTGCCCGCCGCGCTCGATGGACTCGACTCGCGCTCGCTGTACTCCGAGGCATTCATGGTGGCGCTGCCGAATCACCATCCGCTCGGGCAGAAGTCGAGCATCAAGGTGCCGGATCTCAAGGGACAGACGCTGTTGCTGCTCGAGGACGGGCATTGCCTGCGCGACCAGGCCCTCGAGGTGTGCAGCCGCGTCGATGTGCGCGAGGCCGAGGACTTCCGGGCGACGAGCCTCGAGACGCTGCGCCAGATGGTCATCGCCGGGCTCGGGCTCACCTTGATGCCCGAGCTCGCCGTCGAGTCGCCCTTCGGCTCGCAGCGCGGGCTCGTGGTGCGCGAGTTCGCCAAGCCCGCGCCCGCACGCACCGTGGGCGCCGTATGGCGCAAGTCGAGCACCCGCACCGCGGCGATCGGCGCCGTGTGCGACGTCATCGATCACGTCATGGCGGCACGGAGCTGAGCGCGCGCATGGCGCGACGCCCCAGCCGCGCTTCCAAGAGCGCACTCGGCGATCTGCGCTGGGCATTTCGCGCCGACGACCGCCAGATCCTCGATGCACTCTCCCGGGGCCGACACCGCCGCGGCCTCGCCGAGTACTTCGGGGAGCGCATGCACGGCGAGCTCGAACACCTCGCGCACCTCGCGCACCGCGCCGCGGCGCGCTCGAGCGCACCCCGGCGCAAGGTGCTCATCGTCCCGGGCATGATGGGCTCGCGGCTGGCACCCGCTCGCGCCACGTCGACCGTGTGGATCGATCCCGAGCACATCGCCTCCGGCGCGCTCGCGCGGCTCGCGCTGCGCGAGCATCGCCCGGCGCCGGTGCGCGGCGTGCTGCTGCACGCCTATGCATTGCTCCATCTCAAGCTGCGCATCGCGGGCTTCGCGCCCGAGTTCTTTGCCTACGACTGGCGGCGCGGTATCGCGGAGCTCGGCGCGCAGCTCGCCGAGCATCTGCGCGCCGCCGATGCGCCAAGGTTGCTGATCGCGCACAGCATGGGCGGGCTGGTTGCGCGCAGCGCCCTTGCGCAACGGCCGCATCTGCGCCTCGAGCGCTTGATTTTGGTCGGCACTCCGCATCGCGGTTGCTTCGATCCGGTGCTCGCGCTGCGCGGCACGCATCCCTTCGTGCGCAGCCTCGCCCGGCTCGACCGCCGGCATTCGGCGTCCTGGCTCGCCGCGCGGGTGTTCAGCACCTTCAGAGGGCTTTACGATCTGCTGCCCGAACGAGACGGAGGCGCCCTCGACCTGCTGCGCGCGACCCGCTGGCCCAGTGCAGGTCCGCGACCCAACGCAAGGCTCATCGCCCGTGCCCGACGTGCGCGCACCGCGCTCGCTCCGGCGGATGGGCGCATGGTGCAGATCGCCGGGGTGGGGCACCCGACGATCGAGGCGGTACTGCCCGGACCCGGCGGCTTTGCCTACTTCACTCGCGTGCAAGGCGATGGCACGGTCCCGGTGGCGCGCACCCGGCTCGCGGGACTCCGGACGTGGTACGTGCAGGCCGAGCATGGCGCGTTGCTGCGCCATGCCCGGGTCATCCCGGCGCTGCTCGACCTGCTGCGCATGGGCGACACCCGGCGGCTGGCGCCGCGACCCTCGCAGGCACTCCAGAGCCTCTCCCCGGCGCGCCGCCGCGCCCGGACGCGCACCGACGATGCGGTGCTCAGCGCCTCGCCGGCGAGCAAGATCGAGTTGCGAGGGCTCGATCGCGCCCAGCGGGCGGCGCTGCTGGAGGAGCTCGACGGGGTGCCCCGCGGGCGCGCCGCGAGGCCTCGGCGACCCCGCCTCCATCGCCGCCCCAGGACCCGCCCGCGGCCCTGAGACCGGCGGGCAGGCCCTGGTGCACAGTTTCTCGATCGCACGCCCCATCCGAGGCGCCGCGCCCACGCTTTTGCCGATCATTTCACATATTTGCGCCCACCGGACCCGGCAAACTGACCTTCTCAAGGACTGCCCGGCCATGAACGCTCGAACTGCCGACCCCGCTCGCTCCAAGGCCGCCCCGACCCAGTCCTCCTCTCTTACAGCGACCGCGCCCGTGCGCCATGCGTCGAGCGGGGGGCCCGGGCAAAAGCCGCTGCCGGCGCGCTTCGATGCGAAGTTCATCCAGGATCATCAGCTCATCGAGCGCTATCTCGAGGACAAGCTACCCTTCAAGGGCGCCCGTGACCTTGAGCAGTGGTGTCGCGCGCACCCCGAGCACCTCGCCCGCCTGGGCCTCGCCGAGCGCGCACGCGCGAGCCTCAAGCTCCTCGAGGCCAGCGGTCAGCCCCAGGACCTGCGGGAACCGACGCCCCCCTGGTGGCGCAGCATCTACATCCCCATCGCTTTGGGCGTGGTGGCGCTCCTGAGCCTCACGGCCTTCTGGGTGCTCATCGGCAAGTACGCCTTGCTGCGCGGCGAGCTCGAGGACACGCGCCTGCGCATGCGTCAGGGCCCCCTGGTCCAACCCGCGGTGGAGCGCAGCATCGCCCTCACGCCCGACAAGGCCCCCGGACTCGACCGCGCCCGCATCGTCGTCAAGAGCACCGAGCCGCAGCTCATCGATCTGCACATCGACATGGCCTACACCGGCAAGCTCATGCAGTACCGGGTGTTCGTCGACAAGCTCGAGCAGGGCCGCGCGCTGGTCCTCAACAACGTGCTCAAGGACTCGAACAACGAGATCCGCATGACCTTCAACACGACCGGCCTCTCGGTAGGCACGTACAGCGTGCGGATCGAGGCCTTGCCGCCGAAGGGCGCACTGCCCATCGAGGAGGGCTGGCTCACCCTCGAGGTGCAGTAGCACCGCCCGGCGCGCAGGCGCATGCGCGAGGCGCAGCAGCGCCGCAGTCCCCGCCAACGGCTCAGTCGATGCGTACTAATCGTCGCGCAAGGTGACGATGGGCGGGGTGTTCACCACGCGCCGCGTCGCGAGCGTGCCCGCGACCCCGACGAGCAGCGTCCCGCACACGAGCCCGACCCCCCACACCCAGGGGTCGAGCTCGTAGTGCAGCGAGAACAGGCGATGAGCGAGCACCCAGCCGATCGCGCTCGCCCCGAACGCGGCCAGCGTTCCCGAAAGAAAGCCCAGCGCCGCGAACTCCGCCGCCACGCCTTTCAGCACCGTGCCGCGGCTCGCCCCGAGGGTGCGGAGCATGGCGCTCTCGTAGCGGCGCTCATCGCGGGTCGACTGCACGGCTGCGAGCAGCACGACGATGCCGGCAGCGAGCGTGAACAGAAACACGTACTGCACGGCGAGCGAGGCACGATCCATGATGTCACGAATCTGCTTCAAGATGGCATCGACGTCGAACACCGACACCGTCGGAAACTCGCGCACCAGATCGACGAGCTGCGGGCGCTGCTCCGGGGTGAGATACAGACTGGTCATGTAGGTGCCCGCGGCGCCGTCGAGCAGCTGCGGTGGAAAGACGAGAAAGAAATTCGGACGGAAACTGTCCCAGCGCACCTTGCGAATGCTCGACACTCGGGCGGTCAGGGTCTCGCCGGCGATGTCGAAGGTGAGCGCATCGCCGAGCTTCAGGCCGAGCGCCTCCTGGTACTCCGAGGAGACCGACACGAACGGCCGGCCGAGCTCCTGGGCCGTCCACCAGGACCCCGCGATGAGCTGATTGTCGTCCATGAGGCGCTCGGACCAGGTGAGATTCTGCTCGCGCTCGAGATAGCCGCGCGCCGTATCTCCCTTGAGGTGCAGCCGCTCGGCCGGCACGCCGTTGATGGCGGTGATGCGCGCACGCACCATCGGATACATCGCCGGCTTCCCGAGCCCGTGGCTCGCCAGAAAGCGCTCGAGCGGCGCGCGCTCCTCGGGCCGGATGTTGACGAGAAAGTTGTTGGGCGCATCCACCGGCAGACTGCGATGCCAGTCGGCGAGCAGGTCGCCGCGCACCACCGCCAGGAGCAGCAGCATCATGAGTCCGAGCCCGAAGGCGACGATCTGTACGACGCTCGCGCCGCCGCGCCGCGACACATTGGCGAGACCATAGCGCCAGGCCACCCCGACGCCGCCGCGCAGCCGCCCGGTGAGGCGCACGAGAGCATATCCGGCGAGCGTGAGCACGACGCCCATGCCCAGCGCGCCGGCGAGCACGGACAGCACCAGCTCGGTATCGCGCACCAGGCTCCAGAGAATCGCGAACAGCGCGCCGAGCGCGAGCACGTAGGCGAGCCCATAGCGCAGCGCCGGCGCCTCGGCGGTCTTGCGCAGCACCCGCACCGGTGGAGTGCTTCTCAGCTGCAGCAGCGCCGGCAACGCAAAGCCGATCAGCATCGCGAGCACCGTCACCAGCGCAATCGGCAGAGGCTCGAGCGAGGCCGGCGGCAGCTCGGAGCGAATCAATCCCTTGAGGAGCCACGCGATCCCACGCTGCGCGAGGTCACCGAGCAGCGCACCCGCCGCCACCGCGGCGAGCGCGAGCAGAAGCAGCTCGATCAAGGACATCGACAGGACGAAGCCCTGCGAGGCGCCCATGCACTTGAGCAGCGCCACGGTGTCGATGTGGCGCGAGACATAGCGTCTTGCGCCCATCGCAACCGCCACCGCGGCGAGCAACACCGAGGCGAGGCTCGCGAGGCTCAGGAAGCGGCTCGCCCGGTCGATCGCGGAGTTAAGCTGCCGGCTTGACTCGTCCACCTCGCGCAAGCGCTCTCCGGCTTGCTTATGAGCGATGAGGTACTCGCGCATCTCGGCGACCGCGGCGGGCGCTCCGGCAAAGAGCGCGGCGTAGGTGACCCGGCTGCCCGGCTGGATGAGCTGCGTGGCAGGCAGATCCGCGACATTGATGAGCGCCGCGGGCGCCAGATTGACGAACCCGGTCCCCTGGTCGGGTCGATAGTCGAGCACCTCGGCAAGACGCAGCTGGGCGGCGCCGATCTTGAGCTTCGCACCGAGCGCGAGCTTGAGCTGCGCCATGATGCGGGCGTCCGCCCACACCTCCCCGGGCTGCGGAATGCGCTCGGTCGTGCGCGCGGCGCCGAAGGGCGTGTCGGCAATCTTCACGTGCCCGCGCAGCGGATAGCCGGGCGTCACTGCGATGAGCGCCGCGAGCTGGCTCAGCTCGCCGTTGAAGATGGCGGTGGGAAAGCTCTCGACCCCGGCCGCCCTCAAGCCCAGGCGGTGAGCCTCGATGTCGTAGGCGGGATTGACGGGATGCGCCGATTCGAGGCGCAGGTCGGCCGCAAGCACCTCGGCCGCCTGAGCGCGCACGCCCTGTGCGATCCGACTGGTGAAGAAGCCGACCGCCGTGAGCGAGGCGACCGCCACCGTGAGCGCGAGCAGGAGCACCGCAAGCTCGCCCGACTTGAGGTCCCGCCAGAGATTGCGCAACGCGAACCGCAGCCGCTGCACGTCACTGCGCCTGCATCGGCGCCGCTGCGACCGCATGGCCGGCATCGAGCTCGAACAGACGTCCGCAGCGGCGCGCCAGCGCGCGATCGTGCGTGACCAGCACCAAGGTCGAGCCGTGCTCGCGATTCAGGTCGAACAGCAGATCACTGATGCGCTCGCCCGTGTGGGTGTCGAGATTACCGGTCGGCTCATCGGCAAACAGCACCGCAGGCCGCGCGACGAAAGCGCGCGCAATCGCAACGCGCTGCTGCTCTCCGCCCGAGAGCTGGCGAGGATAGTGGGCGATGCGGGGCTCGAGACCCACCTGGCCGAGCGCCTCGAGGGCGGCGCTGCGCGCATCGCGGCGCGCGTGCAGCTCGAGGGGCAGCATGACGTTCTCGAGCGCGGTGAGCGCCGGGATCAGATGAAAGGACTGGAAGACGAAGCCCACGTGCGCGCCGCGCACCGCGGCCCTACCGTCCTCGTCGAGGCGGCTGAGATCGATGCCGGCGATCGACACCCGGCCCGAGGTCGGCAGATCGAGGCCGGCCAGCAGCGCAAGCAACGTCGACTTGCCCGCCCCCGATGCGCCGACGATGGCGAGCGTCTCCTGCCGACGCACGGCGAGGCTGACATCGGCGAGAATGGTCAGCGGACCTTCGGGGCTGGTCACGGTCTTGGTGACGTGGCTGGCTTCGAGAACCATGGAATCTTGCATCGGGAGCGCGCGTGAAACGTCTGGGTGTTTTGTGGATTCTGTGCTGGGCACTGCAGTCACCGGTCGCTCGGGCCGCAGCCCCGGTGATCCTCGTGTTCGGCGACAGTATCAGCGCCGGGTACGGCTTGCCGCGCGTCGATCAGGGCTGGGTGGCCCTGTTGCAGGCCCGGCTCCAGCACGAAGGGTACGGGGATGAGGTGATCAACGCCAGCGTCAGCGGCGAGACCACGACCGGCGGACTCTCACGTCTGCCGCGCGCTTTGGCCCTTCACCACCCCGCGGTCGTGGTGCTCGAGCTCGGCGGCAATGACGGGCTGCGTGCGCTGCCGCTCGAGGCCGTCCGCGCAAACCTCGAGAAGATGATCAATCTCGCGCAGGGCGCCCACGCGCGAGTCGTTCTGCTCGGCATGCGCATACCGCCCAACTACGGGCCCGATTACGCGCAACGTTTCGCTGCGCTCTTCGAGGACATCGCGCAAAAGCGTAAGCTGCCCTTCGTGCCGTTTCTTCTCGGCCGCGTGGCGCTCGATCCCGATCAGATGCAGGCCGACGGCATTCACCCGAACGCCGCCGCACAGCCCGTGCTTCTCGATGCCGTGTGGCCCGTCCTGCGGCCGCTGCTATAGCTCGAGCGTCATTTCGACCCGTCGAGCCACTGCGACACGCCCCCATGCTTCGAGCAGGTCCCGCTGTGGTGCTTCGAGGTCGAATAGGTGCCGTCCTTGCACTGCGCGGTTGCACCCACGGGCGCGGCGCCGCTCGCGCTCTTCGCAGCGCCCGAGGCGCTCATGGTCGTCGGCGCAGTCGCCTTGCTGGCGCTGCCCGGGGGGGACACCGTCGAGGGCGGGGGAGTGGCCGCGGGCGCGCTCGCCTTCGCAGGGGCCGTCGCTGCAGGCGCTGAGCTCGAGGAGGACCCGGAGCTCGTGCCGCTGGCCGCGCTCTTCTGCACGCCGCCGTGACCGCTGCACGCGCCGCGCCCGGTCGCCGTCGACGTGGTGCCGTCCTTGCAGGGGGTCGGAGCCGGGGCATCGGCGGCCCACCCCGTGCCGATCGCGAACGCGAGGCTCAGCGCCGGTGCGGCGGTCATGACCTTCATCCAGTGTTTTCTCATGTCCTACTCTCCTCGCGCGAGTTTGGCTTCGTTCTCAATGGCCGGCATTGTCGGGCAGCAGTGTAATGACCTGCATCAGAAAACGAGTATGGTCGCTGCTCGAAGTGGCTGCAACGATCTGACCCTGCACGCTCACGTGCGAGTTCTCGACCACCCGTTCGGGAAACTCGGAGATGCCTTCGAGCTGCAACTCATCGGCCGGAATGCACATGAAGCTCTGCGCGGGCGAATAGATGTAGGCGATCCGATCGAGCGTGAGGAGCGGCGCCGTCTCCACGCCCCCCGAGGGCGACGGAAAGGTCCGGAAGTGCACGCGCCCCGTCAGGGTATGCTTGATGGGCGAGACGAACAGACAGCCGCCATAGCCGTGCACACAGCCCGCCATCGCCAGCGCGACTCCCGCCAGCCACCCTCGTCTCTTCATGCAATAGGCTCCCCGGGGCGCGCGCAGCGCCCGCACACGGTGCGATCCCGGCGCCCAGCATACACTTCTTGCGACCGGCGCCGTTGCTGGCCGGGGCGCCCGGGTGCTATACAACCGAGTCGCGAAAGGGAGTCGCATTGAGTGGACCGAGTCTGGCTTAATTCCTATCCGCGCGGCGTACCGACCGACATCGACCCGGACGCATACCCCTCACTCAAGCACCTGTTCGAGGAGGCGTGCGCGAGCCACGGACATCGTCCGGCCTACACCAATTTCGGCGCCACGCTGACCTACGCGCAGCTCGATGCGCTCTCGAGCGCCTTCGCAGCGTGGCTCACGCGCCGGTCCGGGCTCGGGCCCGGCGATCGCGTCGCGCTCATGATGCCGAACATCCTTCAGTACCCGATCGCGCTTTTCGGCGTGCTGCGTGCCGGCATGATCGTCGTCAACACCAACCCGCTGTACACCGCACGCGAGCTCGAGCATCAGCTCAAGGACTCGGGCGCCAAGGCGATCGTCATCGTCGAGAATTTCGCGCACGTCCTGCAGCAGGTGCTGCCGCACACCGCGCTCAAGAAAGTGCTGACCACCCGGATCGGCGATTTCCTCGGCTTTCCCAAGGGCATGGTCGTCAACTTCGTGCTCAAGCACGTCCGCAAGCAGGTCCCTCCCTGGAGCATGCCGGGAACCCTCGACTTCAAGACCGCCGTGTCCGCCTGCCTTGGCGTCACACCCGAGCCCATCGCTCTGGTCGGCGATGACATCGCGTTCCTGCAATACACCGGCGGCACGACCGGAGTTGCGAAGGCGGCCGTGCTGACCCACCGCAACATGGTGGCGAACGTGCTGCAGTCGCAGGCATGGCTGCAGCCCGCCCTGCACCCGAAACTGCACCCCGTCGTCATCACCGCGTTGCCGCTTTATCACATCTTCTCCCTCACGGCGAACTGCCTGCTGTTCGCGCGGCTCGGCGGACACAACGTGCTCATCACCAACCCGCGTGACTTCCCGGGCTTCGTCGCGGAGCTGCGCAAGCACAAGTTTTATTTCATCAGCGGCGTGAACACTCTGTTCAACGCGCTGCTCCACACCCCCGGGTTCGAGTCGCTCGATTTCAGCAGCCTCAAGATCACCTTGGGCGGCGGCATGGCGGTGCAGGCGGTCGTCGCCGAGCGCTGGAAGAAGGTCACCGGCTGCATCCTCACCCAGGCCTGGGGCCTTACCGAGACCTCGCCCGCCGCATGCATCAACCCCATCGGCCTCGACTTCAACGGCTCGATCGGCCTGCCCATCTCCTCCACCGACGTGACGATCCGTGAGGACGATGGCCGCGAGGTCGGCACGAACCAGGTGGGTGAGATCTGCGTGTTCGGTCCGCAGCTCATGCGCGGCTACTGGAACCGGCCCGACGAGACCGAGAAGGTGATGTTCGGCGACTGGCTGCGCACCGGTGACATCGGACGCATGGACGAGCGCGGCTTCGTCTACATCGAGGACCGCAAGAAGGACATGATTCTGGTATCGGGCTTCAACGTCTATCCCAACGAGGTGGAAGCGGTCGTCGCGGAGCACCCGGGCGTCCTCGAGGTGGCCGCGATCGCGCAGCCCGACGAGTGCTCGGGCGAATCCGTCGCCCTGTTCGTGGTGAAAAAGGATCCCAACCTCACGGCCGAGGCGCTGATCGAGCACGCGCGCAAGAGCCTGACGGCCTACAAGGTGCCCAAGCACGTGTACTTCCGTCACGAGCTGCCCAAGACCAACGTGGGGAAGATC
>Ga0070734_10003871_pt1 | contig 14978 bp, 14 predicted proteins | sample Coa_R1_8_FD_66444 | JGI IMG/M metagenome (GOLD analysis project Ga0070734, IMG submission 66444) | Surface soil microbial communities from Centralia Pennsylvania, which are recovering from an underground coalmine fire - Coalmine... | ecosystem: Environmental > Terrestrial > Soil > Unclassified ...
GGTCTTCTCGCCGGCGCGGACCTCCTCGCCGGTGTGAAACGGAAAGTACGCGGGCGCCTCGACGTCGACCTGCCAGGTTCCGGGGGCGAGATCGAAGAACGCGAAGCGGCCGGTGCCGTCGCTGGTCGCCTCGTACGCCAGCGGCGACGGCGCGCCGGCCGACGCCCCCGCAGGCTCCGTCCTGCTCGCCGTCACCACCACGCCGACGAGCGGGCTGCGCGTCCCTCGCTCGCGGAGGAGCCCGACCAGGCTCTCGCGTGGTGGACGCGGCGGCGCCACCGGCGCGGGCGGCCGCGCGGCGGGGGCGGGCGAGGCCGCGGGCGCCGGCGGCTTGGCCTTCAGCCGGAATTTCACCTTGTAGGCCAGCTCGACGGAGACCGGCTGGCCGTCGCGCTCGGCGGGCTCGAACAGGTAGCCGGTGGCCGCGGCGACGGCGGCCGCGTCGAACGCCTCGCCCTTCGGCGTCGGGCCCGCCGAGGTCGCCACCTCGGCGTGGCTCACGTGCCCGGTGGCATCGATGGTCAGGTTCAGGATGACGTCGGCCTCCACCCCGGCGGTCGCCGCGTCGGGAGGGTAGGCCGCCTCGACGAAGACGATCTGCTTGGGCAGCTTGCTGAGCCCGCCCGCCGCCGGCGCGTCGGCGGCCGAGGCCGGGGCGGCCGGCAGATTCAGGAGACCCGCGAGACAGAGAAGACAGGCGGCGAGGCGCTTCATGGCGTCGGCTCCAGCGAGGCGGTCGCGCCGGTCCACCCCACCCCGCCGCGATCGTCGCGCACCACGACGATCACCCGCGACGTCGGCCGGGCGTCCTCGCGCACGGCGGGGGGCTTCCACTTGTTGGTGGTGGCGTCGGCCAGCGTGACCGCGCCGTCGATGAACAGCGTTCGGGTGTCGTGGAAGTCGCCCAGCTCGGCGAACCAGCTGACGAGCAGTGTCTCGCGCAGCGTGGCGGTCCCGCCGTCCAGCCCGGCCCCCACGTACGTCTCCGCCTGGCTGTCGTCGAGCGCGACGTGCAGGACGTCGTCCTGCAGCCGCGGCACCTGCACGCTGCCAGCGTCGTCCAGCACCGCGTTCCCCGACGCCAGGTCGACGCTGAGGGCGCCGGGGACGGGGTTGGCGTTCGACGGCGCGCCGGCCGCGATCGGCAGGCGGACGACCGTCGTGCCGAGCTGCCTGGCCGTCCCCTGGGTCACGGTCACCGAGACGCGAATCGGGAAGCCGCCGGTGCAGTCGACCGGCTGGCCGTCGAAGCCGCCGGCGCAGAGCGCGGCCAGCACCTCGGGCGGGAACGGGTTGGTGAACGTCGCGGTCGGGTCCGCGCCCAGATCGAACCCCGGCAGCGGCATGGTCGCGCCGGCCGCCGCCAGCATCGCGCTCGCGTCGCCGAAGGAGATCGGGCAGACGTAGCCGTCGTTGGCCTGCCCGAGCACCGGGCACCACGACCAGCTGAACTGCAGCGCGTCGGTCGCGGCGCTGGGGCTGTAGACCAGCGGGGTGAGCGTGGTGGTGTCGCCCTCCGCCGGGTTGACGGGCTCGGCCTGCAGCGCCAGGAGGCGCAGCTTCGTCAGCAAGGTGGGCGAATCGAAGCTGGCGCCGCAGCCGCCGAGGCCGGCCGCCGCCAGGAGACCGACCACCAGCAGTGTCACGAAGGTGGTAGCCCGGCGAGCCACGACGAGGCCCGCGGCCCAGCAGAGAAAACGAGTGTCGACGGTCATGGGGTGTCCAGGCGGAAGTGGGTGGTGAAGGTGAACGTGGTGGGAACGGGTACGCCGTCGCGCAGCGCGGGGCTGAAGCGCTCCTCGCGGGCGGCCGCGCGGGCCGAGTCGTCGAAGGCCGCGTCACCGCTGCCGCGCCCGACGGTGACGGAGAGGACACGGCCGGCGGCGTCCAGCGAGATGACCAGCAGGACGTCCGCCTCCACGCCGGCCGCGCGGCGCGCGTCCGGGTAGTGCGGCTTGACCTCGTGCAGCCGCCGCGGCGGCGTCAGGACGCTGCCCGGCCGAGGGACGCCGCGCGCGACGCGGTTGGGCGCGGCGGGCGCCTGGGCGGCGGGCGGCGTGCGCGGCGCGGCGGCGCCCGCCGTGGCACCGGCCAGCGTGTCACCGACGGCGAAGGCCGGGCCCTCCCCGGCCTCGGACGTCGACTCGAGCGAGAGGCCGACCACCTTGACCGGCGTGGGCGGCGGCGCCGCGGGCGGGCGCGGCGCGCGCGGCGCGGCGACCTGCGCGAGGCGCGGCGGGCTCCGGCGGGGAGGCGCCGGTGCCGTCGCCGGTGCCGCCGGCCGCCGCGCGGGGACCGGCGGCGGGACGTCGTGGGCCTGCACGGTGATCCGGGTGGAGGTCCGCGCGACCGGCAGCGCGGCGTGCGTGCGCCACACGGCGACCGCCAGGACCAGGTGGGCCGCCACCGCGAGCGCCCAGATCGCGACGGCGGCCAGCCGCCCGTCCCGTCCCGGCCTCGCCGCGCTCAGCGAGGCGCGCGCCGCCGCGGCGGTCGCCGGCCCCAGCGGCGCGGGGCGCCCGCGCCGCGCGCGACGAACCTCGCGGCGCGCGCGCCAGCCGACCGGGCGGGACCGGGCCGGCGCGCAGGACGCGCTCCGCACCAGGCGCACCGGCGAGCGGGCGCGGTGCGCGTCGGTCGTGACGGTCACGGGGCGCCTCCCGAAGCGCGCTCGACGTCGAGGGCGAAGCCGCCGATCCCGGCACCCTTCACCAGGTCGATGACCTCCATGACCTTGCCGTACGGGACCGTGCGATCGGCCGCGATGACCGCCTGCGCCGCCGGGTTGCGCGCCACGGCCGCCTGCAGCGCCGCCCGCGCCGCCGCCGGCGTGGTGGGCTGCCCGTCGAGCGCCAGCGCGCCGCCCCGGTCCAGCACCAGGTTCAGCGTCGAGGTGACCTTCGCGCCGCCCGCCGCCGCGCGCGGCAGATCGACCTTCAGGCTGGCCCGGACGATGGCCGCCGAGGTGACGATGAAAATGACCAGCAGGACCAGCACGATGTCGACGAACGGAATGACGTTGATGGACGCGATGGGGCCGTCGTCTTGCGACGCCACTTTCTCCAGGGCCGCCATGACCTCACTCCGCCGCCGCCGTCGCGCGCAGCGACGCGACCTGGGTCTCCGCCACCGGCAGCTCGCCCTTGAGCCGGGAGAGCAGCGTCCGCGACAAGGTCTCGGCGCGCGTGGTCCGCACCTTGACGGCGTTCTTGAAGGCGTTGAACGCGACGACGGCGGGGATGGCCACCAGCAGGCCGATGGCGGTCGCCACCAGCGCCTCGGCCAGCGCGGTCATCACGCCGGCGTGCGCCTCGGCCAGATCGGCGCCCAGGTTCCGGAAGGCGCGCACGATCCCCAGCACCGTGCCGAAGAGGCCGATGTAGGGGGCGTTGCTGGCCAGCGTCGCCAGAAAGGCCAGCCGCGCCTCGAACCGCGCGCGCTCGGCGCCCAGCGCGCCTGCCAGCAGCTCCTCGACCGCGTCCGGTCCCTGGTCGCAGGCGCAGAGACCGGCCAGCAGCACGCGCGCCTCGAGGCTGCGGCGCCCGGTCAGCGCGCGGGCGGCGGCCTCGTAGTCGCCGCGCCCGATCGCCGCCTCCACCGTGGCGGTGAAGCGCGACGGCTCGGGCGCGTGCCGCCGGAAGAAGATGGCGCGCTCGAGGATGACGGCCACTGACGACGCCGACAGCGCGAACAGCAACCAGAAGACCCACTCCGACTGAAAGAGGGGCCACTCCAAGAGACGATGGACGAACGTCGAGGTGGTGGCGTGCATGGCCGGTTCTCCCGTTTTCGGTTTCCGCCTCGCGAGGCGGGTTCGACAGGAGGAACACCGGTCGGGGCGACGCGTGTCACCACCACCCGAAAGTTTTTCTGGGGGCTCGCTTCACCCCACGGGAACGAAGGCGGTTCGCGAGCGCACGACGCGCTCGCGCCTGCGAACCGCCCGCGCGTTGGACTGCGGGGTCAGTTCACCGGTTCCTTGGCGACTCCGGCGTGACTCCAGAGCACGGCCTCGCCCGCAGTGACCACCAGGCGGACGAGCGGAGCTGCGCCGACCGACGCGGCGGGACCGAAGGTTCCGCCGGGCGGAATGGTGATGGCCTCGACGGCTCCGCTGCTGTCCGTCCAGGTCAGAACGAACGTTCCGGCGGCGTCGCCGCCCACGGCGGGCGCGCCCCTGGCGTCGAGGGCGGACACCACCGTGGGCGGGCCCCAGGTCCCTCCAGCCGGACGCCGGGAGGCGAACGTGGGGATGCCCGTCGGTTGCAGCTCGGCGAACAGCGCGATCGCGTTGCCGGCATCGTCGATCGCCGTGCTCACGCCCTCGGCATTGGCCGACAGCTGGGTGGGGTTGCTCCAGCTGCCGCTCTCGGTCCGGGTGGCGACCATGTTGGTGTTCGCCGTGCGCCAGGAAAGGGAGGCCGCGCCGCGATCGTTGATCACCAGCTGAGTGCCGAAGAAGATCCCCCCGTAAGTCGTGCCGATGGTGATCGGCGCCGAGAAGCCGCCCCGACTGGTCCCGGCGGCGGCCTGGATCTGGTTTGCGTGGGTCCGCCAGCCAACGATCGCCTCTCCGCCCGAGTTGACGGCGACGCTGACGCCGCCGCCCGCCGGGACGAGCGTCAATGGTGAGGTCCAGCTGCCGCCCGCCGGCAGGTTGGCGGTCTCGACCGCTTCATTGAGGGTCGACGTTGGGGCCCAGGCGGCGAGCACGTTGCCGGCCCCGTCCATTCCCACGACCGGATGACCAGGTGCGGAGCTGACCACGACCGGTGCGCTCCAGCTTCCTCCGGGCGGCCGCACGCTCGACTGGACATTCGGCGCCGTTGCCGGCCCGCCCTGCCAGACGACCACGGCGCGGCCATCCCGCGCGAGGGCAACCGCCGGTGCGACGCCCTGGCCGATCGGGGTCGGGCCCGACCAGCTCACCCCGTCGTTGCTGGTACAAACCTGTACGGTAAAGGCCTCGAGTCCCCCTCCCGTTTGCGTGACTCCAGCGATGACCATCACCCCGGATGCGTTGACCGCGAGTGCCGAGTTGCACCCGGCGGGTGGCTGGACTGGCGTCGACCATTGGCTGGCCCGAGCGGGCGCCACAGCTGCGATCCAGGTACCGGCAGCAATCAGGACTCTGGACAACCAAGAGCATTCGTTGCGTGTGAACCGAAACATCGCGGACCTCCCCGTGAGTTGCAGCACGACTTCGAAACGCCAAAGTCGTCCGCTCCTCGCCCGCAGGTAGTTAGGTCCGGCCTACCGCACCGCGAGTCAGCCCGCGCTTTATTCGCCGGCGCCGGATCGCCGGAGGCCAGACTTAAAATCGTCCTGACGTCGCGGCGTTCGACGAAGCGTGACGGGTCAGAGGTAGCCGGCCGCTTGCAGCCCGAACATGCGCGCGTACCGCTGCCCCGCGGCGACCAGGTCGGCGTGGGCGCCATCCTCCACCACGCGCCCCGCTTCCAGCACCAGGATCCGATCGGCCATCCGGACGGTCGGGAATCGGTGGGAGATCAGGATCGTGGTGCGCCCGGCGGCCAGCGCCTTGAAGCGCTGAAAGACGGCGTGCTCGGCCTCGGCGTCGAGCGCCGCCGTCGGCTCGTCGAGGATGAGGATGTCGGCCTCCTCGCGCATGAAGGCGCGCGCGAGCGCCACCTTCTGCCACTGCCCGCCCGACAGCTCGACGCCGCCGCCGAACCAGCGCCCCAGCTGCGTCTCCAGGCCCCCGGCGAGCCCCGCCACCAGCTCCTGGGCGCCGCCGCGATCGACGGCCCGCGCCACCCGGAGATCGTCGGTGAGGTGGTCGACGCTGCCGAAGGCGACGTTCTCGCGCACCGCCAGCTGGTACTCGTTGAAGTCCTGGAAGATGACGCCGATCCGCCGCCGCAGCTCGGTCTCGTCCCAGCTGCGCAGGTCCCGCCCGTCGAGCAGGACGTTCCCTTCGGTCGGCTGGTACAGGTTGGCCAGCAGCTTGATGAAGGTGGTCTTCCCCGCGCCGTTCTGCCCCACCAGGGCCAGGCTCTGCCCCTTCGGAATGAAGACGTTCACCCCGCGCAGCGCCCAGCGCTCGCCGTCCGGCCCGACGCCCGGGTACCGGAAGCCGACCCCTTCGAAGCGGATCCCCTCCTCGGCGCGCACGGCCGCGATGGGCCCGCCGACCCGGGGCGCGTCGGTGGGGATGGCGAAGTAGTCGAACAGGTTCGCCATGTAGAGCGTGTCCTCGTACATCCCGCCCAGCGCCGAGAGCACCGCCTGGAAGCTCTGCTGTCCCTGGCGAAACGCCACCAGCCCCAGCGTCATGTCGCCCAGCGACAGCCGCCCGGCCACGGTCATCGCCACGATCGCCGCGTAGCAGCCGTAGAAGACCACCGTGCTCAGCAGCGACAGCACGTATCCCCACCCGGCGCGCTGGATCGCCAGCCGCCGATCGTCGGCGAAGAACGTCTCGGCCAGGGTCCGGTAGCGGTCGAGCAGCAGCGGTCCCAGGCCGAACAGCTTCACCTCCTTGGCGTGCTCGTCGTTGGCCAGCACGTACTCCAGGTAGGTGAGCCGCCGCGAATCGGGCGAGCGCCAGTTGCGCAACCGGAAGGCCGCCCCGGAGAACCGCGCCTCGGCCAGGAACGCGGGGATGGTCGCCACCAGCACCGCCAGCGCCATCCACCAGGAGAACCGGACCAGCAGCGCGATGTAGCCAGCCAGCGTCAGGCCGTTGCGCACCACCTGGAAGTTGCTCTGGATGAGCGACAGCGGCCGCGATGAGGCCTCGCGCCGCGCGCGCGTCAGCTTGTCGTAGAACTCGGCGTCCTCGAAGTGCGCCAGGTCGAGCCGCCGCGCCTTCTCCAGGATCCGCACGTTGAGATCGATCCCCAGCCGCAGCCCCACCAGCTGCCGGACCAAGCCCAGGACCCGCTCGCAGCCGGCCATCAGCGTCACCGCGCCCAGCTCGAGGGCGACCAGCCGCAGCGCCCGGGTGACGCCGGCCACCCGCGCGAGGCCCGGCGCGGCCGCGTGGGCCGCCATGACGGCGTCGACGATCAGCTTGCCGACGTAGGCGACGAAGGGCGGCAAGGCCGCGGCCACCAGCGTGAAGCCGGCCAGCGCCAGCACGCCGCCGGGCGCCGACTCCCAGACCAGCTTCAGCGCGCGCGCCGAGTGCGTCGCGCTCGCCTTGAGCCGCGTGGACAGCGGGACGTCCGGCGGCGGCGGCGTGGGACGCGGGAGGGGATGCGGAACGACGGCCATCGGGGGCGAAGCCTAGCGCGTCGGCGCCCGCCGCGCGGCTCAGGTCGGCTTCGCCGACCGACGGTGCTCCGCGGCAATCCGCTCGATCTTGTGCTCGGCGGCGATGCTCAACACGATCACGCCGCTCAGGACCGCCGCGAAGAAGCACCAGACCGAGGTGAGCGCCTGCCGCTTGATGACGAAGGTCGCCACCAGCCCGAACACCAGCACCGCGCCCATCACCTTGGCGTGCTTCATCGTCGAGACGAAGAACGGCACCACCGTCGGGATCACGTAGCCCGGCAGGTAGAGCGCCAGCACCAGCGAGCCGCCGACCTTGTCGTAGTCGTAGGTGATGCTGTGGTTGGCGATCCGGGCCACCGGCCGTTGCTGGATCAACAGCGCGGCGGCGTAGATCGAGACGCAGGCGCCGAACGCCAGCAGCCCGCCCAGGATCTTCCGGCGGCGCGGGTCGCGCTCGGGCAGGAACAGCGCCAGCGGAGACCAGATCGGGTAGACCACCAGCGCGAAGCCGAGAAAGACGGCGATCGACAGCAGGTTCAGCGTCGACGGCTGGGGGTCGTGGATGGTGCGCCAGACCATCCCCTCCGCCACCTGCTGGACGGCGAACAGCAGCGGCGTGGCGGACAGCACCCGATGCGCGTCGGCCTTCTTCTGGACGGCCGAAACGACGCCCACCCCCGCCAGGACCGCCGCGACGCTGAAGCTGCCTGTCGCCGAAAAGCACATCGCGGGTTCAGGCGGACCAACCTAGCGACGCCCCTCCCCCGCGTCAACGCCGCCGGGGGAGCGGCGTCCAGCCACGACCGCCGGGCCGCGCGCGCGTTGAGCGCGACGTGCGCGTGGCGGTCAGCCGGCGCGGGCCAGCCCGCCCGGCGTGACGACGACCCGCTCGCCGGGCCGGAACGGCGAGTAGCCGCCGTAGACGAACTCGCCGTAGGCGCCGTCGTCGAACCGGACCATGACCTGGTAGGTGCGCTGCTCGGACGAGCCGGAGCTGGCCGCCGCCCCGACCGCGGCGCCGCCCGCCGCGCCGGCGACCGCAGCCGGTCCGCGTCCGCCGCCGAACAGGAACCCGCCGATGAGCGCGCCGGCGACCGCGCCGGCCCCCGGGTTGCCTTCAGTGCGCTGGACGACCTCCTGCACCGCCTGGACCGAGCCGGTTCGACCGTAGCCCGCGACGGCCGGATCGGTCCAGGTCGTGGACGTGGTGGTGGTCGTCGCGCAGGCAGGCGTGAGCGCGACCGCGGCCGGGACCAGGAAAACGAACGCCAGGTGCCGTAGAGCTTTCATGATCGGACCTCCCCTTGTGAAGATGTCCATCGTCGCGGCGTCTGCCCGGGCAGCACAGGCGGTCGGCGCCCGGGCCGCTCGAGCCGTCACCGTCGAGGCGCGGCGGTTCGATCGTCTCGCCGGATGACAGTCGCATTCTGAGAACGGTTCCGGCGGCGGCGTGTGCGCGTGCCACCCACGGCGGCGGCGCGCCCCCGGGACCCTCAATCCGTGACGTCGCGCGTCCGATGTCCCAGGTGATGGATGGTGGACGACGCGTGTGGAATCTCCGACGGAGAGAAGGCCTCGTCGCGGTGGCGCCGCGGTGGCAAATGCGTTGCACCCTCGCCAGGGACACGCGACCGGTCGTCGCGTTCTCGCCCGGGGAGGCACCTATGCGCACCTTGTCCGCTCTCGTCGTCTCGATGCTCACCGCCGGATGTCTCGGTCCGGCCAGCCACGTCGACTCCAGCGCCACGATCTCGGTCGGCGGCGTGGCGCAGCGCCAGAATGCTGGCAGCGACTCGGCGGCGAACGTGAAGCTGATTCGCCATCCCGACGCGCTGCAGGCGGTCGGCGACCTGGTCACCATCCTCGGCAGCGCCGGTCTCGCCTGCCTGACGGGCAACGACGACCTCTGTCACGCCTATGCCCAGGCGACCACCGCGGCGGACGGGAGCTTCAGCTTCGGGGCGATCCCCGGCGCCGACACGCAGGGCTCGGTCGGCGAGGCGCTGCTGTTCTCGACCTGGCTGAGCGGTCCCACGCCCGGCGCGCCGGCGACGGCGCCGGCGGGGGTCGACGCCGACTTCTACATCCAGACTGCCGACGTCACCCTGCCGACCTTGCGGCTGTGGGAGACGGCGGGCAGCGAGGACGACAGCAGCGGAGCGCCGACGTTCTCCTGGCCGTCGCTGGAGAGCGCGATCGGCTCGGCGGCGGACGACTACCGTTTGCAGATCACCACCACGCAGGGCCAGACGATCTGGTCGGTGGCGGTGTCGGGCGCGTCGACGCAGGCGAGCATCGATCCGCGCGTCACCCAGGACTTCGCCGGGAGCTGGGCCACCTGGGCGCACCGCAAGATCGCGGGAGAGGCGACCGACTTCGACCTGACCTGGTATTCGCCCGCGCTGGCCTACGCGACGCACGCCCACGTCCCGCTCTCGCGCGGCAAGGATTGTTACCTGCAGGGGCCGAGCGGGCCGGTGCTGGAGAGCCCTTGCCCGCTCACCGACGGCGACCTCGCGACCAGCCTGCAGCCGCTGTCGCCGCCCGCCTGCCCGTCGGGGCAGATGTGCACGCCGCCGCCGGAGAACAACTGGGTCTACGTCGACCTCGGCGCGGCCGCGACCGTCAGTACGCTGGTCCTGTACGACGTCGCCTTCGGTTCGTCGGCGTTCGCCATGGTGGAGGGCTCGGCCGACGGCGGCACCTGGGCGCCGCTGGCGGCCGCGATCTCGAGCCAGCCGTACCAGGTCGTGACCCTGTCGGGGACGGCGCGCTACGTGCGGCTCCGCCTCACCGACCCCAGCGCGCAGCTCCCCGCCCTCGGCAACAGCGAGCTCGCCATCTTTTGACCGCACCCGGAGCTGGTCGCCGGTCAGTCCCACCGGACTTGCGCCGGCCCGAGGGTCAGCGGCGGTTGGCGGCGCCGTAGACCGGGTGCCCCTCGAACCGGTGGCGCGACTGCATGAAGCGCACGGTGCCGGAGCGCGAGCGCATGACGATCGAATTGGTGTCGGCGCCGGTCACGGTGAAGCGCACGCCGCGCAGCAGGAACCCGTCGGTCACGCCGGTGGCGGCGAACATCACGTCGCCGCGCGCCAGCTCGTCGATGGCGAACACGTGGTCGAGGTCGGCGATCCCCATCGCCATGGCCCGGTCGCGCTCCTGGGCGTTGCGCGGCTTGAGCACCCCCTGGATCTCGCCGCCCATGCAGCGCAGCGCCGCCGCCGCCAGCACGCCCTCGGGCGCGCCGCCGATGCCGAGCAGCAGGTCGACGCCGGTCGACGGATCGGCGGTGGCCATCGCGCCGCCGACGTCGCCGTCCGAGATGAGGCGGATGCGCGCGCCGGTCTTGCGCACCTCGGCGATGAGCTCGGCGTGCCGGGGGCGGTCGAGGATGACCACGGTCAGATCGCTGACCTCGACGCGCTTGGCCTCGGCGACGGCGTTCAGGTTGTGGGTGGCGCTGCGGCGGATGTCGATGGCGCCCTTCGCGTCGGGCCCCACGGCGATCTTGTCCATGTAGGTGTCGGGCGCGTTCAGGAACTGACCGTGCTCGGCCATCGCCACCACCGCCAGCGCGTCGGCCAGGCCGTTGGCGACGAGGTTGGTCCCCTCCAGCGGATCGACGGCGATGTCCACCTCGGGCGCGTCGGCCGAGCCGTCGCCGACCGGCTCGCCGATGTACAGCATCGGCGCCTCGTCGCGCTCGCCCTCGCCGATGACCACCCGGCCGCGCACGTGGATGAAGCCGAACGTCTTGCGCATCGCCTGCGTCGCGGCCTGGTCGGCCCCGTCGCGCTCGCCGCGCCCCACGAATCGCGCGGCCGCCAGCGCCGCCGCCTCGGTCACCCGCACGACCTCCAGCGCCAGGTTTCGGTCCATGGGGACATTGTGGGGCTCCCGACGGCGAACGCCTAGCCGAGAGCCCATCGGGTGTACAATTTGCCCGATGGCGTCGGCAGGTCCGGTGCTGCTCGTGGGAGGCGGTCGGCTGCCGTCCTCGATCGCCGAGCGGCTGGCGGAGGCGGGGGCGGCCGTCGAGCGGGCCCCGGCGCTCGACTTCGCCGAGGCGGCGACCAAGGCGCGCCTGACGGGCGCGTCCGCGCTGGTGCTGGCCGCCGACGACGACGCCGGGAACGTCGACCTGGCGCTGTCGGCCCGGCGCGCGCGGCCCGGCCTGCCGCTGGTGGTGCGGATGTTCGACGAGTCCCTGGCCGGTTACCTGGCGGCCACCGTCGATCGGCTGACGATCCTCAGCATGTCCCAGCTGGCGGCGCCGGCCTTCGCCGAGGCGGCGCTGCGCTCGATCGCGGCGCAGCCCCGGCCCGCCGCGCAGACCCCCGGCCCCCGGCCGCGGGGGCGGTTCGGCGCGGCGCCCGATCGCGTGCTGCTGGGGGCGCTGCTGGGGCTGGTGGCGATCGTGGTGCCGTCGACGGTCTACTTCGCGCGCACGCTCGAGCTGCGGCCGATCGACGCGCTCTACTTCGTCTGGACCACGGTCATGACCGTCGGCTACGGCGACATCAACCTGGCGAAGGCGCCCGACGCCGCCAAGGTGGTGGGAATGCTGCTCATGCTGGCGGGGGCGGCGTTCGTGGCGACGCTGTTCGCGCTCCTGACCGGCTGGGTGGTGACGGCGCGCCTCGACCTGCAGCGCGGGCGCATGCGGGTGCGCGAGCGCGGGCACGTCGTCATCGCCGGGGCGGGCAAGCTGGGGTTCCGGGTGGCCGGGATGCTGGCGGCCGCGGGGATGCGGGTGGTGCTCATCGAACGCCGGTCCGACGGTCGCAACCTGGCGGCCCTGCGGGCGGCGGGCCACCACGTCGTCGTCGCCGACGCCACCGACGAGCAGATCCTCGACCTCGCGGGCGTCAAGTCGGCGAGCGCGGTCCTGGTCCTGACCGACTCCGACGCGGTCAACCTGCGCGTCGCCCTGCTGGTGCGGGCGCAGCGCGCGCCGGCGACCGTCGTCGTCCGGATGTACTCCGCCGAGCTGTCGGCGCACGTCACCGAGCGCGGGGACGGGCTGGCGCTGTCGCCCGTGGCCGTGGCCGCCGAGGCGTTCGCGCGCGCGGCCCTCTCGGGCGCCGACGCTCAGGCGGCCGTGGCGCGCGAGGCCGCGACTTGAGCACGCTGGCCGAGCTGCAGGACGCGATCGCCGCCCTGGCCACGGGCGATGTCGATCGAAGCGGGACGCCGCCGGAGCTGCCGCCCCCGCTCGAGGGGCTGGCGCGCCAGGACGTCGCCCGCTATGCGCGCGGCCTGCGGGCCAAGCGCTGGGGCGAGGTGGCGCGCGCGCTCCCCCTCAGCGTTCGGGCGGTCGCCGGGCTGGAGGCCCGCTACCTCGCGTGGCTGGCGGCGCACCCTGCCCCCGCCTGCGACGGCGTCCTGCCGCCAGGCCTGGCCGAGGCGCTTCGCGCGCTGAGCGACCTCGCCGGCGCGCTGGCCGCCGACCCCGGCGAGGCCGCCTGGGCGGGCGAGCTCTACGCCTTCGAGGTGCTCCGGGGGTGCGCGCGCGCGGACGGCGCCCGCCGGCAGCTGCGGGCGGGGCACGCCGTGCACGACATCGCGCGCGAGCTCGGCGCCGGGCTGGTGCCGATCGATCCGCCCGCCGCCCCTCACCTCTATCTGTTCGAGGAGGACCGGACACGCATCCGGAGGCTGCCTTGACCCGCTTCGTGGGCGGCGGCGTCGGTTACCGGCGCGTCCACCGGGCGGCGCTGCTGGCGCCCGGCCCCGGGCCCGAGCTGCTGGAGATCATGCCCGAGCACTTCTTCGCCGCGCCCGCCGAGATCGAGCCGCTCGCCGGCCGATACCCGCTGGTGTTCCACTCGGTGGGGCTCTCGGTCGGCACGGCGGCCGGCGACCAGGCGGGCGACGCGGTGACGCGGGCCGCGCTCGGGCGCGTGCGCGAGCTGACGCGCCGGGCGCGCCCGCTGTTCGTGAGCGACCACCTGGCCTTCACCCGCTCGCCCGGGGGGATCGATCTCGGCCACCTCTGCCCGCTCCCCTGCACCGAGGAGACGTACGCGCTGGTGGCGGCGCGGGTGCGTGCCTGGCAAGCGATCATCGAGGCGCCGATCGCGCTGGAGAACATCGCCCACCCGTTCCGTTGGCCGGGCGACACGATGACCGAGGCCCAGCTGTTCCGCCGGCTGACCGCCGAGACGGGGTGTGGGCTGCTGCTCGATCTGACGAACCTGCTCTACGACGCGCGGAACTTCGGCGGCGCGCCCGCCGACCTGCTGGTGCAGTACCCGCTCGAGGCCGTCTGGGGCGTCCACCTGGCGGGCGGGGTCGAGGGGTCCGATCGGTTCTGGAACGACACCCACGATCAGGCCGTCGACGAGGAGGCCTACGCGCTCCTGCGGCGGGTCGCCAGGCTCCCGGCGCTGCGGGCCGTGGTCGTCGAGCGCGACGGGCGGGTGCCGCCGCTGGGCGAGCTCTGCGCCGAGGCCCGGCGCGCCGCCGAGATCGTGAAGGGGGCATGAGCCTCGTCGACGACGCCGCGGCGCTCCTGCGGGCCGGACCGCTGGCCGATCTCGGCCCGCTGCTCAAGCCGGGCGGGCGGCGCGAGGTCGAACGCGAGATCGCGCGCATCGCGGCCGGGGGGCTGAGGGCGCACGTCGTGGTCGCGCCGCTCGACGCCGCGCTCGAGCCCCTGCAGGCGCTGTGGGAGCAGCTGGCCTTCAGCTCGCAGGCCGACCTGCTGCTGCTGTTCAACGGCAAGAGCTGGGAGGCGCGCGGCTGGGAGCTCTCGCCGGCCGCCATCGACGCCGCGCTCGACCGCGCGCGCCCCGGCCTGCGCGCCTACTACGGCCGGGGCCTGGCGCTCGCGCTCGCCGAGCTGGAGAAGGCCACCGGGCGCCGCCAAGAACCGTCGGAGACAGGATCGGAGCCAGCGCCCCTCGCGAGGTCGTTCTCCGGCGCCGGCGTCGCGGTCGTCGGGCTCGCCGCGGTGGCGGGGCTGGCCTGGGTCGTTGTGCGGCGCCAGCGACGCGCGCGCGAGCGCCGGCGGACGCTGGCCGAGGCACGCGCGGACGCCGACAAGATCTTCGCCGACGTCCTGCTCGCCGCCGAGGAGATGTCGGGGCCCGAGGCCGCGGCCCTGCGCGAGAAGGCGAGCCGCCTGCACGATCAGCTCGACGCGCTGGCGCCGCCCGGGCAGAAACAGCTCCCGCCCCGCGAGGAGTCGCTCACGCTCGCCCGATTGCTGCAGACCGAGAACGAGCTGGAGGCGCTTCGGTCGCGCGTCCTACAAGCCAAACGGAGGTCCTGATGCTGAAGAGCACCATCCACGTCGAGCTCCCCAACACGTTCGCCGAGCGGAACAAGACCGCAGGCGAGTGGGTGCGGAGCCTGTTCGGCGCCAAGCTCGATCTGCGCGACCCCGATCACCACGAGCTCACCATGTCGGCGGTCTCGCTGGTGGCGGGGTTGGTCGAGGGCTTCTCGGCGGCGGGGGTCACCGACGTGATCTCCTTCATCGTCGACAAGAAGGTCGTCTACATGGACACGACCGACGTCCCCGACGATCTGTCGCTGCTGCTCGAGGCGGCCGAGGTGAAGGGGATCTACACCCGGCACTTCTCCGAGATGCACCTGGTGCTCTCGCACAAGGAGGCGGGGCTGCACGTCATCATCGACGTGCAGATCCTGAACCGTGTCCTGACCGACCAGGAGCAGATGCGGGTCTCGCTCTCCGCCCGCATCGAAGAGCTGCGGGTGACGGCGGG
>Ga0070734_10003872_pt1 | contig 14978 bp, 15 predicted proteins | sample Coa_R1_8_FD_66444 | JGI IMG/M metagenome (GOLD analysis project Ga0070734, IMG submission 66444) | Surface soil microbial communities from Centralia Pennsylvania, which are recovering from an underground coalmine fire - Coalmine... | ecosystem: Environmental > Terrestrial > Soil > Unclassified ...
AGGGTTGTCGTGCCGGGTTCGAAACGCTCGCAGGGCGACCCAGCAGGAATACGTTTCCAATACCGTCGCCACGCCGATGACGCCGAGATTGATCGCGTAACCGGGCAGGGTGAGGCCGGCGATGGTGGTATCCGGCTCGACAACCGGCTGCATCACGTGCTCCACCCCGTGGTAGATGGCAAAGACGCCGCCTCCGGAAAACATGAGGATCGCCACGACGAAGCCGTAAAAGAAGATTTCGCGGCCATAGCCGAATGGGTGCCGCTCATCCGGCGGTCTGGTGGAGCGCTTCAGTCCCAGGAACAGGAAGAACTGATTCGCCGTATCGACCACCGAGTGAGCGCCCTCGGCCAGCATCGCGGCGCTGCCGGTGAGACCGCCGGCGGTGAGCTTCACCGCGGCGACGGCAAGGTTCGCTGCGGCCGCCGTATAGATTGCACTTGCGCTGTCGTGTGCCATGCGACCCCGGTCAGTGGACCGTCCGGCCTCGGTCAGGGGGACCGTCCGGGAGATTGAAGTGGCCGCTGCCGATAGTACGGGAACGCCCGGCTTGCAGTGAAACGACCTTCTCCGCCCGAGGATCACCCTCGCCCTTCTGCGTCATGGCCAGGTGGTCGGCTCAAAATTGCCCGGCTCATGTCGTTCGGTTTTTTTGCTGCACCAACGCCGCGGAAACGCAAAAAGCCCCAGATCTCGGGAACGCTTGACACTCAGCGCAACGTTACGTATGCTGAACGACATTCAGTATACGTAATATGCTTTTACGTGTGTGAAATGGTCTTCCTTCCGAGCGATTCAGAGGTTCGTCTTGCTCGCTCCGTCAAAGCTTCAGCGAGGGGTATTCATGACCAAGTGCTACGGCACCAGGAGACCAAGGCAAGCGAAGCTAAAGGAGTTACGATGAACGCATTGGTAAACCAGATTGCACACGCACCGAGGGTAGCTTTTCCGCTGGACCAGTGGTGGGTCGCCGGCTTTTCATGGGAGCTGACCGACAAGCCGGTTGCGAGGACGCTGCTCAACCTGCCGATGGTGCTTTTCCGTCGTCCGGACGGCGCGGTCGCCGCGCTTGAGGACCGCTGCTGTCATAAGGAGCTTCCGCTGTCGTGCGGGTCGGTCGAAGCGCGAGGTTTGCGCTGCGGCTACCACGGGCTGCTTTTCGATGGTTCGGGCTCGTGTATCGAAATCCCCGGTCAGGACCGGATCCCGCAGAAGGCGCGAGTGCGGTCCTATCCGCTGCGAGAACGGGACCAGATCCTGTGGGTATGGGTGGGAAGCTCGCCCGATTCGGAGCCCGTCGGGGAGCCGCCGGCGTATCCGTGGCACAGTCATCCGAGCTACCGGTTTGGCGGTGGCACTTACCACTACGACGCGCCGTACCAACTGATTCACGACAACCTCCTCGACCTCAGCCACCTGGGCTACGTGCACCTCAAGACGATCGGGGGCAACCCCACGGTGCACATGAACGCCAAGCTCGAGGTCAAGCAAGAAGGAGACGTAGTGAAGGTCGTCAGGCTGATGCCTGGCTCGGAGCCGCCGCCCACCTACAGCGCGGCCTGGCCGTTCAAGGGCCTGATCGATCGCTGGCAGGAGGTCGAATTCCACGTCTCGCACTTGCTCATCTGGACGGGCGCGATGGACGTCGGCAACGGACGACTGGATGACCCCGGCCGGGAAGGGTTTCACATGCGGGGCTTCCACGGCGTGACGCCAGAGAGCGACGGGACCTCACACTACTTCTGGACTATCGCGACGAACCCGCATCCTGATAAGCAGGACGTCACCCGGCTCGTCGTGGACCAGAGCGCGGCGACGTTCGATGAGGACAAGGTGGTGATCGAAGCGCAGTGGAACAATCAGCGTCGGTTCCCGGTACGGTCGCAGCTCGATATTCATGTCGACGTGGGACCGAACCGCGCACGGCGAGTCATCGACCGACTGGCGCGCGCGGCGCAGGGGCGATGAGCCTTCGCCTGAGGATCTGCAACTGGAGGAGAATGACGTGATCCAACCTGAAACACCCGCTTCGATCTCGCCATGCCAAAGCCCGGTTCCGATTCCCTGTCGACGGATCTCTACGACCAACCCGGTCACTTGATCCGCCGCGCCCAGCAGATCGCCGTTTCGATGTTCATCGAGGCGGCGGGGTCAAGAACCACGCCCATCCAGTACGCCATCCTGCGTATGCTCCAGGAGAAGCCCGGGCTCGACCAGGTCACTCTGGCTCAGGAAATCGCCCTGGACAACTCCACCACGGCGGATACGGCGGCACGCCTGGAGACGAAGGGTCTCATCGTGCGCGAAATGCTGCCAAGGCGCCAGCGCCGGTTGGTTCTGACCCGGGCCGGCGAGCAACTGCTCGCCGACCTGGTACCGGCGGTCCACCGTATGCGCAAGGCGATGCTGTCAAGTCTGGAGCCTGCGGAACAGAAGGAGTTCATGCGACTTCTGCGCAAGTTCGTTCGACTCAACAACGATCAAAGCCGTGCACCGCGAGGCGGTAAGGGACGCTCCAACGGGACAAGTCATTCGACGACATCTGCGGTAACGAGGGAACTTCGCAAGCCGTGAGAGCACCACCCCGGCGCGGTGACGCCGCGAACACCGGGTGTGCTTCGGGTCAGAAAGTCGCACATTGGAGGGCCGCTGACCGACCTTTGTCTCGGTGCTACCCCAAGCTTAGAGAGGACCCGTATAAGGCTTTCTGCCATTGCTCGGACAGGATGGTCAGGGATGTTGTCGCCGTAGATCGTATCTGGCGCCGCACACGGCGCTCCCCGAGTCTTATTCTGCCCGGCGGACAAGAACGCTTCGCTGGTTGATATATCGCTTGTCGGTGATCTCGTTCGCGTCGATCCCCGCGAGATCAGCGCCGCGTATCGGGAGGGCGGATTGACCGCCGAGGCGGTTGCCGGCACCTGGGATGCCTCGATCGGAGAGCGAATGGAGTCCTTCGGAATCGAATATTTGAAGTGAACGAAATCCGGATCCGGTCCCGAGAGCTGAGCAGTTTTTCTCCACCGGCGCGTGCCGGATACCGCGGCCGAGGTATAGTGGCCTGGCCACAAACCGGAACCGGCCGGTATCCGGAACCGGCCGAAAGCACCGACGAATGCCAGCGAGCGACCACGTCTCTCGAGCTGCCGGGCCGCCGCCTGAGGGCCCTCAATTGCGGGGCGCCATAGCGATCAGCTATGTGCTGGCCGCGCTCTACGCAGTGCTCGGCGCCTGCCTGTTTGCCGCGCCGCACTGGGCGGCCGGTCAGTTCGCATGGAAGGTATCCCCGCTGGTCACAATGACCATCGGCGGCTGGTGCCTTGGCAACATGTGCGCCGCTTTTTTGGTCGCTCACCGACGGCTGGTCGCGGAAGTGCGAAGCGTCGCGCTGTATGTCGTCCTGTTCGGCATTCTCGAGAGCGCAGTGGTCTGGTCCTTCCGCGGATTGCTGCAGCTGCACGCTCGCCCGCTCGCGTGGCTCTATCTCGCCGCGCTTGTCCTCTCATGGGCGTTGGCAGCGATGCTGCTGAGCGGATGGACCAATCTCTCGCGACGAAACGAGCTCACAGCGCCGCAGCGAAGCGCGGTCGATACCGTGCTCGCTGCATTGTTCATCATCGTCGTCGCGTTTCTGGGGCTGTACGGCTTATTCGTTCCGCCGGGTGGCCGCGGCTTGAACGGAACGGTATTCCCGGAAGTGCTGACGTTTTTCAGCTTGCGGAGCTTCGGCGCTTTCTATCTGAGCCTGGCGCTCGCCACCGTGCCCGTTCTGTTATCGGGACGGCGTTCGGACTTCCTGTCGCACTCTTTCGGCCTGGATGGCCTGATTGTGTTCATCACGATTGCGGCGGCCGCTTTTCCGGAGGTCTGGCACTTCGACCAGCATCGGCTTCAGCTTCTCTATCCGGGCCTGTATCTTCTCGTGGGCTTCGGCACCGCGATTTACCTCGTACGATACGGTACGGGCACCCGGCGTTGAACGCCCCCCGAGTCGATATTCAGTTCGAGCTGCCGGTCGTTACGACACGGCAGGAAGGTGGCCGCCGCCCGTGATCATGACATCCGTGCCGGCGATGTAGCTTGCCGCGTTCGAGCACAATAGAAGGGCCGCTCCCACCATTTCATCAGGCTGGCCCGCTCGTCCCATAGGAGCTGCGGATCTTGCCTGGATGTCGCGCCACGCATCGGCGTCCTGGCGCCGCCACCGGTTCCGTTCCGTTGCGACGAGCCCGGGGGAAAGATTGTTGATCATGACATTGAACGGCGCGTACTGCCGCGCGAGGTTGATGCAGAGGTTGTACTGAGCGCATTTGAGCGCGGCATAGATTGCAAGCTCAGGCTCGGGCCGGACCTGATTGATGCTGCCGATGGTCAGGACGCGTCCCCACCCCCGCGCCTTCATCGGCGGCAAGGCGGCTTGCAGCAGTTCCACGGTGGCGCGAAAGTTGATGTCGAACTGCCGCTGCATTTCGTCACAGGTGATGTCGAAAAACGGTGTGCGCGACTGGACGGAGGCGCAGACCACGAGAATGTCGACGCCGCCCAGCTTCGTTGTGGCCTCGCCGACGACCTGCCGCGCTGCGCCGGCCGGCGCGAGGTCGCATTCGACGAGGCAGCCGCGGACGCCCCGGGTGATCACCGCGGCCAGGGTCTCCTGCGCCGCATCTGGCTGGCCGAAGGCCTCATCTGCCGCCGCACAATAATGAACGGCGACGTCGGCGCCATGATCGGCAAAGCCGAGGGCCAGGCTGCGCCCGATGCTCAGGCTCGCCCCGGTCACGAGCGCCCGGCGGCCGTGCATGGAAAACCAGTTCGTCATCATCGGCTCCGAGTCTTTGATCAAAACTGCACGCCAGCGGTACAATTTAGCACGAACCTCCCTCGGTGGTCGGGCGGCGGTTTCCGAAGATTTGATCAAACTTTGACTGATGGCGGGCGTCCGATTTGAGCACGGAGACCACTTCCACGAAGACGGCATCGGGCGAAACCTGCAATCGCATTCGCGACGACATCGTCGCCGGGGTCCTGCCCTTCGGCAGCCGATTGACGCTCCACCAGCTTTCCAACCGCTATGCGACGGGCCACATGCCGATCCGGGAAGCGCTGCGCCAGCTGCAGGGTGAAGGCCTCGTGGTGCAAACGCCCAACCGCGGCGCGCGGGTGCGGGCCGTGGATTTCGATTTCGTCCGCAACATCTTCGATCTGCGGATTGCCATCGAATCGATGCTGGCACGGCGCGCGGCCGAGCGGATGCAACCCGAGACCGTCGCCGCGCTGGAAGCCGCCGAGCGGGATTTCGAGGCCTGCATCGCGGCACGCGATTTCGTCCGCGCGGTCGCCGCGAACCGGGCATTCCACCGGATTATCAACAAGACGGCAAACAACCCCGAGGCCGCAAGCATTCTGGATCAGCATTGGGGCCTGATCGCTGCCCTGTGGAACTTGTACGGATATGGCGAAGAACGGGCGGCCGGCGTCATCTCGGATCACCATCAGCTGATTCGCGCGTTCGCGTCCCGCGACACCGACGTCGCCGCTTGTCTCGCAATGGCGCACGCCGCCAAGGCGAAGCAGGAACTCATCGCGCGCATGCAGCGCAAAACGACATCAGCGGCCGACGCGGCGGCCTGACGCATGGTCACGCTTCGCACGATCGCTGCGCTGTCGGCACGCGTCACCGGCAAGACGATCTGGACTTTCGTATGCGTCGAAACGGAAGACGGTCGGCGCGGCTGGGGCGAAGCGACGCTCCAGGACGAGAGCGACGCGGTTCATCGTGAGGTGGCACGGCTTCGCCCGGCCTTGCTGGGCATAACGCTCACGACGGAAAGCGAAATCAATAAAATCGTCGGAACCTGTGGCCTTGCGCCGCCGCAGGCGGCAGCGATCAGCGCGCTGGACCAGGCCGTCGCAGACGTGGTCGCGCAAAGCTCTGCGCAGAGCCTCGCTTGCGTGTTGGGCCCGGCGCCGCGCGACGCCGTCAGACTCTATGCCAATATCAACCGCGGCACGCGTGATCGCAGTCCCGCGGGCTTCGCCGAGCGTGCACTCGAGACGAAACGGCGCGGTTTTGATGCCGTGAAGATCGCGCCATTCGATGAGGTCAGGCCCGGCGACACAACCTCGGCCGGCACCATCGATCCCGGCCTCGAGCGGATCGCCGCCGTTCGAGCGGCGCTGGGGCCGGAGACACGATTGCTGGTCGACTGTCACTGGCGTCTGACCGAGGCCTCATCGTGCGATGTGTTGCGCGAGGTCGAGCCGCTGAAGCTTTACTGGTTCGAATGTCCCCTGGCGGAGAAGCCGGACAATTTCGATGCGCTGCGCCGCGTGCGCGCTCGCGCCAACTCCGGGGGTGTACTTCTCGCCGGATGCGAAATGATGACCGGGCTCGACGGTTTCCGGACATTCATGGAGGCTGGCGTATATGACGTCATCATGCCCGACGTCAAATACGCCGGTGGCTTGCGCGAATTGCTGCGCATCGGCGAGTCTGCCGCCCGGCTCGGCATCGCCTGTTCGCCGCACAATCCCAGCGGGCCGATCGCGCACGCCCACAGCCTGCATCTCAGCGCCCATCTGCCGTCCTGCCCCTTCCTCGAGTATCAGTATGAGGAGAGTCCGCTCTTCTTCGATTTCGTCACGGGAAGTCTTCCCGATCCCCGCTCGGGAAACAGCGCGCTGCCGAAGGGCGCCGGGCTCGGCATCGGGCTCGGAGGCGCAGCACTGCGCAGCCGCCTCATCGCGATCGGCGGCATGGACGACCCCGGCATAGTGATCCCATGAGCGAAGCCACTCGCGCTGCACCGTCGTCCCCGTCGAGCGGCTGGCCCGGGCTGAGCCTCCTGCGACGCTGTGAATTCGTGCTGGCGCTGGCCGCCGTCGGGGTGCTTTGGCACGTGGCGAGTGCCGTGGCGCACAACAAGACGCTGGTGCCTCCTCCGCTCGCGGTCCTCCGGGCCTGGATGGGACTGTGGCGAGAAGATCTGCCGACCGACATCCTGGCGAGCCTCACCCATCTCGGTATCGGCTACGGCTTCGGTGTCGCGGCCGGGCTTCTGCTGGCGCTGCTGGCGGCCCGTTTCGCGATCTTCGAAGCGATCATCGAGCCCTTCATCGAGATGCTGCGCCCGATCAGTGCAATCGCCTGGATTCCAATCGCCATCCTGATGTTCGGCATCGGACGCGCAGTCCCGGTGTTCCTGATTTTCTATGCCGCGAGCTTTCCGGTCTTCATCAACACCCTTGCCGGCATCAAGGGAGTGGACCCCCGCCTGGTGCAGGCCGCGGAGATGCTGGGCGCTTCGCGCCGAATGATCGTGACGCACGTCGTGATGCCGGCCGCCGTGCCGCTCATTCTGGCTGGCGCGCGCCTCAGTCTCGGCGTCGCCTGGATGGCGATGGTCGCCGCGGAGTTGACCGGTGCCGATTCCGGGCTGGGCTGGCGGATCTTCTGGTATCAGGAATTCTTCGCCATGGACAAGGTTCTGGCGGTGATTCTCACCATCGGGTTGCTGGGCTACGGGTTCGACACCCTGCTGCGCAAGCTGCAGCGAGGCGTGACGCGCTGGCAGCCGGATCCAGCGGGGCCGGACCGATGACGGACGCGCAGCGCCGCTGGTTGCCGATCCCGGTGTTTGCGGCGATCCTGATCCTGTGGGAGGCCGGCGTCCGCCATTCCGGACACGTCACGCTGTACCCTTATCCGACCGGCGTCACCCAGGCGGCGATTCGCACGATCCGCGACGGTTCGCTGCTTGCAGCGACGCTCGGCAGCCTGCACCGCGTGCTGCTCGGGTTTGGCATCGGCGCACTGCTTGGCATTCCACTGGGGCTGCTCATGGCCCTGGTGCCGGCGCTCAACCGGGCGATGAGCCCGATCGTCGACTCCCTGCGCTCCATTGCGCCGATTGCCTGGATTCCGATGGCTCTGCTGTGGCTCGGTATCCGCGGCAATGCGGCATTGTTCATTGTCGCTTACGCCGCCTTCTTTCCGTTCGTGCTCAACACGATCGAGGCGGCTCGTCAGATCGACCGCAAGCTGATCGACGCGGCAGCGGCCCTCGGCGCCGGTCCTGCGCTCATTCTGCGAGGCGTGATCCTGCCGGGTTCGCTTCCCATCGTCTTGACGGGGGCGCGCATTTCGCTCGCCTTTGCGTGGGGCTCCATCATCGCTGCCGAGCTCGCCATGGGCATCAAGGTCAGCTCCGGCGGCTCTGCCGCCGTCGGGCTCGGCCAGCTCATGGTCAGCACGCTCTACATCCGCCGCGATGTGAACGGCCTCGTCCTTTACATGATCGTGATCGGGCTCATAAGCTGGGCGATCGACGCCCTGATGCGACGGCTGCAACGGGCGCTTACTCCATGGCGATAGATATGCCCGCGAAAATCGAAGGACGCGGCCTGTGCAAGACCTATGTGTCCGCTCGCACCGGCGAGAAGATCCAGGCCTTGAACAACGTCTCGTTCGTCATTGGCGTCAACGAGTTCGTCAGCATCGTCGGCCCGTCGGGCTGCGGCAAGTCGACGCTGCTGTCGCTCGTGGCGGGGTTCGCGGCTCCGACCAGCGGAGAAGTTCTGGTCGACGGTGTGACTGTCACAGCTCCCGACCCGCAGCGCGGGGTGATGTTTCAGGACTACGCCTTGTTCCCATGGCGCACGGTGCTGGGCAATGTCGAGTTCGGTCCGATGGCCCGCGGCGTGGGCGTGGCGGAGCGGCGCGCGATCGCGCGGCGCCACATCGAGATGGTCGGTCTTGCCGGCTTCGAGAACCGCTTTCCGCACGAGCTGTCGGGCGGCATGCGGCAACGCTGTGCCCTGGCGCGGCTGCTCGCCAACGAGCCGGAGGTCTGGCTGATGGACGAGCCGCTCGCCGCCGTCGACCTGCAGACGCGCAATATCCTTCAGGACGAGCTGTTGCGCCTGTGGGGCGACGATGCGGACCCGGCGTCGCGCCGCGCCGTGATGTTCGTGACACACGGCATCGACGAAGCGGTCTACCTGTCCGACCGGGTTATCGTAATGGGGCGGCGACCCGGGCAGGTCAAGGAGGTCGTGCGGATCGATCTCCCGCGCCCGCGGCGTTCCCTGCGCAGCAGCGTCGGGGCCGGACGCTTCGTCGAGCATATCTGGGGCCTGATCCGCGATGAAGCTGCGCGGGCCATCGTCGAAGAAGCAAGGTGAGGTCATTCAACCAGGCGTGAAGAGAAACGAGAGGAGCATATGAAATTCACCTCGGAGAAACGTCGGTCGGTGCTGCGGATAGGTGGTGGGGGCATGGTCGCGTTGATGAGCCTGCCGCTGTTTCGTGCCAGCCCGGCGCTGGCCGCTGCGCTCAAGATGACGCTGGGCGTGGGCCTGACGAACGATGGTGCGCCGCTCGTCTTCGCCATGCAGCGCGACAAGCTGCTGGATCGGGCTGCAACCGAGCTCGGGCTGCAGGTCGATGCGGAATATCTGAACTTTCCCGTGCTGCTTCGCATGCTGCAAGGGCTCGCGGCGGGCCAGCTCGACATCGGCATGCTCGGCTCTACGCCATCCGCAACCTGGCACAGCCCGATGCCGCCGTGCCGATCGGTCTCGCCGGGGGCGGCATCAAGTTCCCGCTGCAGGTTCCGCGGGGCTCGCCGATAAAGAATCTGGACGATCTCAAGGGCAAGACGGTTCTGACGATCGTCGGTTCGGACCTTCACCTTGTCTTGAACCTCATGCTCGCGGCGCATTTCGGCACCGACGACGCCAAGACGCTCGGTATCACCGTGAAAAACATCCAGGCCTTCGCCGAGCTCACTCGCGCTCAACCCGGGATCGACGCCGTCCTCAACGTGGAGCCGGCGGCGCAGGGCGCCGTCAACGCCGGCGAACTCGTGAATCTCCTGCTCAACGACGGCACGACGGGCCCGGCCTATGATGGCCCGGAAGGCAAGGGCGCCGGCCACAAAATCGCCAGCTTCGCCAAGACCCCGTTTGCCCCGGAAGCTTATTACCCTCATCGGATCTGGTGGGTGGCGCGCCAGCAATTCCTGCAGCAGAATCCGAAGGCGGTGGTCGCTCTGCTCGTCGCCAATGCGCGGGCGACCCGGCTCGTCACGCAAATGAGCGCGGATGCCGTCATCGATCTGGCGAGCCAGGACTGGTTCAGTGACCGCGTCGCGCAGCGGCCGTACGTCGAAAATATCCTGTATCGCCGCCGCGGATGGTCGTGGATCACCGAGGGGGACGCGCGCACCCTCGTCGGCCTTTCGCGCGTAAAGTCGATCTACCAGACGGCCCTGACCGGGGAGGGAGTCAAGCAGCTCATGCGTCTAGCCGCGCCGCTCGCGCGCGAAGCGTGGGAGCGGGTCGGCAAGGATCCTGCGCCGAAGGCATTCCTCGACAACACGGCGATCGACATGCGCGGCCTGCCGCTCTGGGAGATCGACCGCTGGACGTCGTTGTGATGCCGTCCGGACTGTCCCTGCCGCTCGCCGCTGCCCGTCGTGCCGGGTAACCTCGCACCAGGGACGGATGGCACGGAGGTCGGAGCCGCTGCCTTCGGGCGAGTACAATCCGCAGTCACAATATGCGGCCGTCTGCCGGACGCTGTCGACTGGCGCGGCGTGCGCTCCGCACCTGGGCTCGGCCGCGTCATATCGCGTGTTTTGACAGATCGCTTCTTCTACCAGGGACACAAGACGATGCGTCGACTGCTGCTCACGGCCGGGATGGTCCTCACAACCTCGCTGGGCGTGCTGACGGCGCCGCCCGCGCTGGCCCAGAAAATCTTCAAGATCGGCAACCTCTCCCCGCTGTCCGGTCCGGGTGCGGCGTTCGGCATCGGGATCCAGCACGGCGCCGAAATGGCTGCCGAGGACATCGGCGTGTTCCAGGTTGCCGGCGAGCGCTACAAGATCGAGGTGCTCCCCTACGACACCGTTTACGACCCGGCGAAGACGGTGGCCGCGCTCAACCGGGCGCTCTACAGCGACGACATCAAGTACGGCTTCATCCTGGGCGCGGGCGTGCACGGAGCGATCCTGCCGATCATCCGCCAGAGCCGGTTCTTCGACATGTTCCTCGGCGCGGCCGGCAAGTCGGTCACCAACGCGGAGAACCCTACCGTCTTCCGCTTCATGGCTTCGTCCGACCAGCTCTACAGCACTTTCACGGCCGCGCTCTATCAGAAGCTCGGCGTGAAGCGGGTGGCATTCCTCGGTCCGAACGACGATCTGGGCAAGTCCGACGTGCGCACGCTGCGCGAGCTGATCGGCACGCTCAAGGGGCAGGCGGAATTCGTCGGCGAGGACTACTTCGAGCGCGGCGCGAAAGACTTCGGCGCACCGCTGCTGCGCCTGCTTGCGCTGAAGCCGGACGCCATCGACACCGACGCGGCGCCGACCGGCACGGTGGCGCTGATCGCCAAGCAGGCGCGCGAGCTGGGCTACGAAGGCTACTTCTTCAGCTCGACCGCGGTGCTCGAAGCGAAACCGATCGTCGACATCGCCGGCAAAGGCGCCGACAAGGTGATCGCCTATCGGGTCTGGTCGAAGCCGCCGACGCCGCTGTACGAGCAGCTCGCGGAACGTCACCAGAAGAAGTACGGCGAACCGGCCCTCGGCACGGTGTGGGAGGCCTATGGCGCCACCCGCTGGGTAGTGGAGGCGATCCAGAAGGCGGGAACGTTCGACACCATCAAGGTCGCCGACACGCTGGCCGCGTCGAGCTTTGCCGGCCACCCGTTCGGCCCGGCGAGCTGGGGGGCGGAGAAGACCTACGGCGCCCGCCGGCAGATCCAGACGCCCCTTCCGGCCTCTATCATCCGGGACGGGAAGTGGGAACCGCTGGACGTCCGCGTCGGGACGATGGAGTAGCCCCGTCTTGCCTGACGCCGATCCATGCCACGCTGACGGCGTGTGACGGCCGCGCTGCTTGCCCAGGGCCTGGTCATCGGCCTGGTGAACGGCATCCTCTACGTGCTGGTCGCGCTCGGCCTCACGCTGATCTACGGCATCGTCCACATCGTGAACTTCGCCCACGGCGAGGTTTACATGCTCGGTGCCATGGGGATCTACGTCCTCCACGTCGCGGCAGGATGGCCGTTGCCGCTCGCCATGGCCGCGGTCCTCGCCGCGAGCTGGGCCGCCGGCGTCGCGGTCGAGCGGGCATTCTTCCGCCCGTTGCGCGGACAGTGGCTGCAGCTCGTCGTGGCGAGCGTCGGCATTTCGCTGATCGCCCAGTCGCTCTCCTGGGTCATTTTCGGCGCGCAGGAAAAATACGTTCCGTCGTACCTGCCCGGGGTGGTGCAGGCTTTCGGCGTACGCATCCAGCTGGAGCGGCTGCTCGCCGCCGGCGTCGCGCTCGCGCTGGTGGCCGGGTTGTACGCACTGGTCCACCGTACGCGCCTCGGTATGGCGATGCGCGCGATCGAGGAGGACGAGGAGACGGCGCGCATGCTGGGCGTCGATTCCGACCGGGTCGCCTCGACGACGGTCGGGCTGGGGTTTCTGCTCGCCGCCCTCGGCGGCGCGCTGGTCGCTCCCATCTACTCCATCAATCCCGGCATGGGCCTCGAAACGATCCTGATGTCCTTCATCATCGTGATCATCGGCGGGCTGGGCAGCATCACCGGGACGGTGCTCGCCGGTCTGCTGATCGGGATTCTCCAGTCGATCGGCGCCCTGGCCTTCGGCGCCGAGGCGGCCACGATCCTCGTGTTCGGCGCGATGATCGTCGTTCTCATCCTGCGTCCCCAGGGATTGATGGGCCGGGCGTGAACGCCGCGCGTCTCGTCGTGGCGCTGGTCCTGGCGCTTCTGCCGCTGCTCACGCCGACCTATGCCCAGCACGTGGCGATCGTCGTGCTGATCAACGCCGCCTACACCGTCGGGGTGTACTTCATGCTGCGCATGGGGTACTTGACCCTGGGCCACGCCGGCTACATCGCGCTGGGCGCGTACACCGCGGCGCTGGTCAGCACGCGGCTCGGCTGGTCGCCGTGGATCGGCATCGCGCTCGCCCCGCTCGTGGCCGGCGCAGCGGGGTGGGGACTGGGAAGCCTGACCATGCGCCTGCGCGGCATCTATTTCAGCCTCAGCGTCTTCGCATTCGGTGAAATCGTCAATGCGACATTCCGCGCGGTGCCCGCACTCGGCGGGCCGGCTGGCGTGGCCGGCCTGCCGCGCCCGGCTTTCGCCGGGATCGCGCTCGAATCCCACCTCGCGTACTACTACCTGGTGCTCGCCGCCGCGCTCGCCTGCGGCACATTCCTCTACCGCCTCCAGGGCACCCGGTTCGGCTTCGCCCTTCTCACTCTGCGCACGGCTGACGAAGAGCGCCTGGCCCAGAGCATCGGCATCGATACCCCCCGCTACAAGGCCTGGGCCTTCGCCGCCTGCTGTGCCGCCGCCGGGCTGATGGGGGCGGTGCACGCCCATTACCTGCGCTTCGTCGGCCCGTCCATCTTCACCTTCCTCTATTCCACCGACCTGGTGGTGTTCGCGATGGTCGGCGGCCTGGGCAGCTTCGCCGGTCCGCTGATCGGCGCGGCGGTGCTCACGGCGCTGGGCGAGCAGCTGTTCTCCGTCGGGTACTACAAGTCGCTGGTCTACGCCGTCATCCTCATCGCGATCATCCTCGCGCTGCCGGGTGGCCTGCTGTCGCTGCCGCAACGGCTGCGCCGTGCCCGCTAGCCCGGCACAACTCGAGGTTCGGGGGATCGGCAAGCTGTTCGGCGGGCTGTCTGCGCTCGAGGAGGTCAGCTTCACCGCGCCGGCGGGCCGGCTTCTGGGGCTGATCGGGCCGAACGGGGCGGGAAAATCCACCCTGTTCAACATCATCGCCGGAGCGTTTCGCCCCAGTCGCGGCGCGGTGCTGCTCGACGGACGCGACGTCACGCCCCTGGGCAGCGCCGGCCGCGCGCGGATGGGCATCGGCCGCACCTTCCAGCTGGCCACGCTGTTTCACGAGCTGAGCGCGATGCAAAACGTCCTCCAGGCGGTTCTGTGCAGGGCGCCGCGGCGGACACTCGCCGGCCTGCTGCAAAGCGAAGCGTATCGCCGGGAGCAGCAGGCCTGTGAGGCCCGTGCGAGGCAGGTCCTGGAAACGCTCGACATCGATGCGTACTGGAATCAGCGCGCCGGCGGCCTGCCGCTGGGCGTGCGCAAGCTTCTCACCGTCGCGGTGGCCCTGGCAACCGAACCGCGGCTGCTGCTGCTCGATGAACCGGCGGCCGGCCTGTCCGAAGAGGAGGGGCGCCGGCTCATGGCCCGCATCGATGCGACCCTGCGCGGACGCTGCACCGTGATCGTGGTCGAGCACCACCTGAAGCTGATCCAGCGTTTCTGCGAGCAGGTGATCGTGCTGGAATTCGGTCGGGTGATCTACGACGGGCCTCCGGCGGGACTGAAGGGCAATACGCGGGTGGTCGACGCCTACCTGGGCCATGACTGAGCTGTCGTCCTCGACGTCACCAGCGGCCGGGACGCCGCTGCTTGAAGTCTGCGATGCCGAACTGCGCTATGGTGAGGCGCGCGCGCTGAACGGGGTGTCGCTCGCACTGCAGAGCGGCACCATCACCGCCCTCATCGGTCCGAACGGGGCGGGCAAAAGTTCGCTGCTCAAGGCGATTTCCGGAATGCACCCCCTGCATGCGGGAACGATGCGCTTCGCCGGGCAGGCGCTCCTGCCGATGGCGATGCGCCAGCGCGCGCAGCAGGGCATCGCCCACGTTCCGGAAGGGCGGCGGCTGTTCTCGAAGATGTCGGTCGAGGAGAATCTGCGCCTCGGCGGCTACCTCCTTGCCGGCGCAGCGGCGGTCAACGAAGCGCTCGAGCAGGCCTACTCCGTATTCCCGCGGCTGCGCGAACGCGCCCGGCAGCGCGCCGGCAGCCTTTCCGGCGGCGAACAGCAGATGCTGGCGATCGGGCGGGCGCTGATGTCGCGGCCGCGTCTCCTCATGGCCGACGAAGTCTCGCAGGGCCTCGCGCCGCTCATGGTGCAGGA
>Ga0070734_10003873_pt1 | contig 14974 bp, 10 predicted proteins | sample Coa_R1_8_FD_66444 | JGI IMG/M metagenome (GOLD analysis project Ga0070734, IMG submission 66444) | Surface soil microbial communities from Centralia Pennsylvania, which are recovering from an underground coalmine fire - Coalmine... | ecosystem: Environmental > Terrestrial > Soil > Unclassified ...
GCGTTTATGATTTCCGGAACGGTGATCGATAGTTTCGCGAGCTGGTCCGGTTTCACCCACAGCCGCATCGCATATTGGCCCGCTCCAAAAATCTGAATCGTGCCGATGCCTTTTACGCGCAGAAGCTGATCATACAAATTGATATAGGCGTAGTTGGCGAGAAACTGCGCATCGCGCGATCCTTTGGGCGAATAGAGCGACACCAGCATGAGCGGCGCGATCACTGATTTCTGGGTGGTGATTCCAAAATTGTTTACTTCGGCGGGAAGCTGCGACGCGGCTTGCGTCTCACGGCTCTGCGCGAGGATGAGGTCCGTGTTGGGATCGGTGGCGACGTCGAAATCCACGATCATTCGCATCTGGCCGTTCGCCGTCGCGTTCAGCGAGTACATGTAGTTCATGTTGTCGACGCCGCTCATCTGCTGCTCGATCGGTGTCGCGACCGATTGCTCGATCGTCTGCGCGTCCGCTCCGACGTAGGTGGCCGTTACCTGAACCTCCGGGGGCGCTATCTGCGGAAATTGCGCGACCGGCAACTGGACGACCACCACCGCGCCCACGATCACGGTAAAGATCGCGATGACGATCGCGACGATCGGACGGTTGATGAAGAATTTTGACATGGCGAGCTATGCTCCTCCTATTTCGCGGAATACGGTTTGGGATCGACTTGCATCCCCGCCCGGACCTTTTGGGTCCCCTCGACGACGACGCGCTCGCCTGGTTTGACGCCCTCATGAACAATCCAGTCGTGCCCGAACGTGTCGCCGAGGGTCACGGGCCGAATACTCACCTTGTTGTCGCTGCCGACGACGGCCAGTTGGCGCGTGCCTTGCAGATCGAAGACGGCTTGCTGAGGAACGAGTAGCGCCCCCTGTTCGACTTGAGTGGCCGCCCGTATTCTGCCGTACTGGCCTGGCCGCAGAACATTCCCGGGATTCGGGAATAAGCCAGCAATTGTAATCGCGCCTGTTTTGACGTCAACCTGACGGTCCGCGAAGTACACCTTGCCTGGGTGCGGGTACGTTGTCCCGTCGGCGAGAATCAGGTCCAGCTGAAGGCGGGCGCGGGCTTCGAGGAATTTGTCGGGGTTCGGATATTCACGTTTGCGCTCCAGGTACTCCTGTTCGCTGATGGTGAAGTAAACTTTTATGGGATCGAGCGTCGAGACGGTGGTGATCGCGCCACTGGCGGGGCTGACGAGCGCTCCCACCTGCAGTTGCGCGATCCCGGGGATTCCGTCGATGGGCGCGGTAAGCCGCGTAAATCCGAGATTGATGCGAGCCGTGTCTACTGTGGCCTTAGCGGACTCGACCGCCGCCGTTGCGGCGATGATCTGCGCGCGGTCCGTCTCGACCTGGGCGTGTGCCGCCTGAAGTTGCGCCTTGGCGGCCATGTTGTTTTGCGTCGCGTTATCGAGATCCTGCTGGGTGATGGCGTGCTGCTGGAGCAGCGGCGTGTAGCGATCCACATCCAGTTGCACGCGATGCTGATTGGCCTCAGCGACCGAGACTTCCGCCTCCGCCTGTGAGAGCTGCGCGCGCGCCTGCTCCAACTGGCCTTGCGCCTGGGCTAGCCTGCCCTGAGCCTGATCGAGGTCCGCCTGAAACGGCCGCGGATCGATCTGGAAAAGCAGCTGGCCCTGGTGTACGAAAGAGCCCTCGGTGTATTCCTGCTTTACGAGGTACCCGGAGACCTGGGCCTTGATCTCGGCGTTGACGAAGCCGTCGACAGTTCCGATCCATTCGCGGTACAGGGGGACGTCTTTTTGTTGAACTTCAGCTACCAAAACCTCAAGCGGCCTGGGCGCAGCCGCCGCCGCTTTGCTGCGCTCGCACGCCGTCGAGACCGAGAGCATCGCGGCGATCGACAAAAACAACAGGTTCCTCATTTCAGTTCCTCCAAAAGTGGTCCTCAGAAGTGGTCGTTCTCAGAAGTGCACAAGACGAACGAAAACGCCAGCCAACGACGCTCCCACGAGCGGGCCGACGATCGGCACGCCCGCATAGTTCCATCCCGAGCCGGTTTTGTTGCCCAGCGGCAGGAAGGAGTGCGCGATCCGCGGACCCAGGTCGCGCGCCGGATTGATTGCGTATCCGGTAGTTCCCCCGAGGGACAGACCGATCGCCCAAACCAGCAGCCCAACCAAGAAAGGGCCGAGGCCGGCAGCGGGCCCGGTCATTGCGATTTTCTTCGAGAAGATGGCCGCGACCACGGCAACAAGAACAAAGGTGCCGATAATCTCACTGACCAGGTTCGCGGGGACGTTCCAGATGGCCGGCGACGTGGAGAAACACGCCAGCTTCACGCCCGGATCTTCTGTCACGCGCCAGTGCGGCAGGAAGTGCAGCCACACCAGGACCGCGCCGAAAATCCCTCCCGACAACTGCGCCACCACAAACGGAATTACTCTTGTAAAGTCACCGGAGGTGATCGCCATGCCGAGCGTGACAGCCGGGTTGAGGTGAGCGTCCGGGCTGCCGCACGCGATCGCCGTGAAGACGCCGCACACTACGGCGAATGCCCAACCGGCGGCAATAGCCAGCCATCCGGCGCCTTCCGCTTTGGAACGCTTGAGCAGGACATTAGCGACCACGCCATTGCCCATCAGAATCAGCACAGCCGTTCCCATAAACTCACCGAACATTCTCGTGCCCATATTCGTTCTCCCGTTTACTTAAGCCGCTGAATCGAGCCAGTCGAACGATCGCGACACGGCTTTTTTCCAGGAACCGTACATGGCTTCGCGGCGTTTTCCTTCCATGTGCGGCTGCCAGGTGTGGTCGACCGACCATTGGGACCTGAGGTCGTCGAGGTCTTTATAGAAGCCCACAGCCAGCCCCGCCGCGTAAGCCGCGCCGAGCGCAGTCGTCTCTTTTACAGCCGGACGCACCACTGAACGGTTCAGAAGATCGGCCTGGAATTGCATCAGAAGATCGTCATCAACCATGCCGCCGTCCGTGCGCAGGACGTCGAGCGTTATGCCCGAATCCTTCTCCATGGCCTCCACCACCTCGCGGGTCTGAAACGCGGTCGCTTCGAGGACGGCTCGGGCCAAGTGACCTTTGTTGGTCTGGCGCGTGAGACCCGCGATGACTCCGCGCGCGTTCGCTTTCCAGTAGGGGGCGTAAAGGCCGGAGAAGGCGGGCACGAAGTAGACGCCGCCGTTATCCTGAACCGTCCGGGCCAGACTCTCGATGTCTGAGCTCTTCGCGATCAGGCCGAAGTTATCCCGAATCCATTGCACCAGCGCGCCCGTGATCGCGATGCTCCCTTCGAGCGCGTAGGCCGCTGGTTGGTTGCCGATACGGTAAGCAACTGTGGTGAGAAGTCCGTATTTGGAGGTGACCGGCTTCTCGCCCGTATTCATGAGCAAAAAACAACCCGTGCCATACGTGTTTTTCGCCTCTCCGGACTTGAAGCAGGTCTGGCCTACCAGCGCAGCCTGCTGATCGCCCACCATTCCCGCGATGGGGACGCCTTTCAGCGAATCCAAAGCCGCGATGCCGTAAACCTGGCTGCTGGATGAGATCTTCGGAAGCATCTGCCTGGGGACGCCTAAGGTGCTCAACAACTCCGGATCCCAATCTAGAGTCTGCAGATTCATCAACTGTGTGCGGCTGGCGTTGGTGACATCCGTCAGATGCAGGCCGCCGCGCGGTCCCCCTGTGAGATTCCACAGCAGGTAGGCGTCAATGTTGCCGAACAAAACGTCCCCCGCCTCGGCACGCTCGCGAACGCCGGCCACGTTGTCGAGAATCCAGCGTATTTTCAATCCGCTGAAATAAGTAGCGAGCGGCAACCCGGTTTTGACGCGAAACCGATCAAGCCCGCCCTCGCGCGCCAAGTCCGAGACGTAGTTCCCGACGCGAGTGTCCTGCCAGACCAGAGCGTTGTAAACGGGACGCCCTGTGATTCGATCCCAAACCACCGTAGTTTCCCGCTGATTGGTGATTCCAATCGCGGCAAGATCGCTGGCTTTGAGGCCCTGCCGCTGCATCGCTTCACCAATGACTTCCTGGGTCCTGCGCCAGATCTCGGCCGCGTCGTGTTCGACCCATCCAGGTTGAGGAAAAATCTGTTCGTGCTCCTTTTGGGCGACCGAAACGATGCGTCCGGAACGGTCGAATACGATGAATCGCGTGCTGGTGGTGCCTTGATCGATAGCTCCGATGTAGTTAGACACGGTCCTAGCTCCTTTCAAAAGCGAGTTCGCGGGCGGGCGGCGCCGGCTCGGGCGTCTGGCCGATGCTTGCGATCATGTGGTTGACTTTGGCGACGTATTGGTCGAGCGAGGTTTGCTCTTGCTTGGGACTCCACCGAAGTTCCCGCGCTAGTAGGTCCGCAACCGTTGGCGCGGCCTGAATCGCGAGGCGCCAGCCAAACAACTGCAGCCCGATGCGCCGCGCCAGGACGTCTTCAATCGTCCGCGCCATTTCTTTGCGGGCGGCATAAACTACCTGAGCGCGAATGGGGGCTTCGCCTTCGACCAGGGGGAGCAGGAGAGACGGTTCGGTAGTCGCAAGTTGCAGGACATCCGGCGCCGACGCGCCGTACTTATGAGCGAGATGCCGAGCGGTGGCCGCGTGAATCGCGAATTTGTCCTCCAGGATTTGCCAATAGTCCCAGGTGTAGTCGTTCGCGCCAGCGAGCAGATGATCGGAGGTGCTGGAAGACGTTTTGACGTCCCCCAAGTACTCCTGCACCTTGTCTATGGTCTCTTCGCCCATCATGCGATGCGTAGTCCATTTGCCGCCGAGAATACTTACCAGCCCTGTCGCGACGTCGAATTCGACCTCGTCGTCGCGGATCAGCTTCTTCGTCTCCGTGACGCCCGGTTCAGCCACCAGCGGGCGAACTCCGGCGATGCCACTCATCACGTGCTCGGCGGTGAGTGGCGAGTTTAAATAGGGATTGATCTGCCGCAGAAGATACTCGACTTCTTCGCGCGTGACCACCATCTCTTCACCCGGCGTGTACCCGGTATCGGTGGTTCCCACCAGCAGTCTTCCATTCCACGGGACGGCGAAAATCACGCGGCCGTCCTCGGTTTTCGGAACGAGTAGCGCATCGTTTTCGGAAAAACCGTCGAGAGGAAGCATGATGTGCACGCCCTTACTGGGCCGCATGCGCAGCGGGACGGCGGGCGAGGCAAGCTGGCGCACAACGTCCGAAAATGGTCCCGTCGCGTTGACGAACGCTCTCGCGCGGATCTCGAATGTGCCCGATGTGGCCTTATCCTCGATGGTCGCCGAAACCAGCTTGCCCGCCGCATTCTTCCCGATGCCGGTGACGCGCGCGTAATTCAGCGCCTCGCCCCCAGCTCCGGAAAACGTTTCGAGGAGCGCCATCGCGTATCGCGCATCATCGAATTGCCCATCGGCATAGGCGACAGCGCCGGCCAGGTTTTCCACCTTCATCGCCGGGATGCGGTAGAGCGCTTCCTCGCGGGTTAACAGCCGGCTGGGAAGCAGGCTGGACTTGCCGGAAATCCAGTCGTACATTTTCATCCCCAGGCCGTAATAGATCTTTTCGAAATTGCTGAAGCAGGGAACGAGGAACTCCACCGTTCTAGTAAGATGGGGGGCCTTGCGCAACATGATCGCGCGTTCGCGCAATGCGTCCTCCACCAGGTGATATTGATTAACGTCCAAATCCTGCACGGCTTCTTGCAGGTAGCGGACACCTCCGTGGGCTAGCTTGGTCGAAGCGGTGGAACTCCCGGATGCGAAGTCGCCTGCGTCGAAGAGAACGGTTTTGAGGCCACGCAGTTGTGCGTCTAATGCGCAGCTCGCCCCTGTGGCTCCTCCGCCGATCACGCAGACATCAAACTCCCGATTTGCAATGTGCTCGATAGTTTCTTTGCGATTCTTCATGGTTGACCCTCGTCAAAGGTTGAAACTGGTTCGGAATCCGATGACCGTTGAATTGCGCGCCACGGGATTCGCTCCCGTGTCGAAGTAGTACTGGAACACCGGCTGAAAAGTGAACCAGGGAGTCACTCGAGCCGCATAATTTAACTCGAAGGCTTTCTCGCTGCCGAACGGCAGCAGGCCGGCCTTGACGTAAGCGGCGTCGAGCGTTGGGCTGATTCGGCTATAGACCACTCCGGCTGAGATCGTGTCGCCCCGCCGGCCCGGAATGAGACCGTGATATCGAAAACCGCCAGTAATCTGCGAGTAGTTGCGCGTGATGTTGTCCGGGGTCCAGTCGTACGCGAAATTTACATCGAGACCGCGATCGGTGGCTGCATCGGGACGGTAGAGCCTCTGATTGGCCATGAAGTACAGCAGGTAGTTGCCGCGGCTTTGGACTCCGGTGACGATGTCAGGAAACGGGCCTGAATTGACTGTCGCGCCAAACTTGTACGTGCCCGGATAGGTTTTCTTGCTTGTTGACGGCGTCGGATCGACCAAATAGCCGACTTCCGTCGCGGTTACGGGCTCATCTTTGAATTTGAAGTGAAAGCCATTCGTGTCGTCTTGGTAAGGGTGCCGATTGCCCGAGAAGATCGCCGCTTTCCAGTAGAAATGCTCGGAGGGGACGACTCGGATCTCGGCTGCGGGAGTCGCAGCGGGGTCAAACGTCTCGTAATCGGCAGGAAAGAGGTTGCCAATCGCGTAACCTAGCGGCTCCAATATGTAGGACGCGCCGTCCTGCTGAACGCCATAAAAGTCGAGACCGGCAAATTGACCGGCGCGCAGGAAGACGGTATTGCCGGCTAGTGCTTGCTCGAACCACCACGAGTCCAGCCGCGCGGTATTGGCGCTGACCAGGCTGCTGGGATTCGCGACGCTGCCGATGTAAGCGCCCAGGTTGCCGCCGGCCTGCCAGAGACCAGTGATGTGGAATTTGAGCCCGGGCATCAGCTCTGACTGGCCGAAGTCGATATCCAGCGTGCCGCGCACGCGGCTCCAATTGGCAACGTCACCCTTGCCGTCGCGAAGAAAGTCGTTGACGGAAACAAAATTGAAGGTGACACCCGCGTTTTCCAGTTTGGTCCGCTCGCCGCCCCAATCGCCCGATAGATGCGGGCTCTGGAGCCACGATTGCGTCGGCGCGGCTTCCTGTGCGGCGGAAGTCCCGGCTACCACACCCGCGAGAACCAGCACCAGCATTGCGCGCCTCATAACTCAATCTCCCGGTGGAGCTAATTGCAATTGCGCCGCCATCAGGCCGCGGCTGCGAAATCCGCGATATTCCGTGGTTTGTGCGATGAATCGTGAAGAACGGGGCCGCTCACTGTCAGGCGATTGAGTCTGACAGCCGACACGGGCCCAAGATCAAGGCTGACCAGCAGTAAGCGCGTTCGGCCAGGGCGCCGCGGGAAATTCGGCCGCAGTGACGATTTCGCAAACGTGCTTTAAGGACCGCCCGAGGAGGACTGATACGCCGCGATGAACCATCGAGTCGGGCAGCCGACTCCGATGACGGACACCTTTGACCGATTTGTTCCGGCGGCGCAGAAGTTTCAAAGCGTTAGCAGTGGCCCCGCCATTGCCTCTTGAGGAAGTGGAAAACGGCATGAAGCAAAACGCAAAACAGATCCATCTTGTAAAGCGCTCGCCGATGTACTGGCGAGTTACCTTCGATCATCCGCCGCTGAATATCTTCGGCCCGGAGACCATTCCGCAATTGAACGAAATTGTTACGGCGCTCGAAACCGACAAGGCGTTGAAAGTGGTCGTGTTTGACAGCGCAGTCGAAGGTTTCTTCCTGACCCATTACGATTTCCTGGCGAAAATGGAAGATTCGACCAGCCTCCCTCCCGGACCCACGGGGCTGCAGCAACTGCCGGACATGCTGGTCCGCATCAGCCGCGCCTCCGTGGTATCCATCGCCATGATTCGGGGACGCGCGACGGGTGTTGGGAGCGAGCTCGCGCTAGCCAGCGACATGCGGTTCGCCAGCCGCGAAAAGGCGATCCTCTCTCAGTGGGAAGTCGGCGCCGCTCTTGTGCCCGGTGGGGGCCCCATGGCGCGGCTGCCTCGCCTTGTGGGCAGGGGGCGCGCACTCGAAGTACTTCTTGGTGCGGACGACATCTCTGGCGACCTCGCGCAGATCTACGGGTACGTAAATCGGTCGCTGCCAGATGCCGAGCTTGACGGATTCGTCGACGCGCTCGCAACCCGCATCGCTACCTTCGATAAGGATGCCATTCGGGAAACCAAGCGGCTGGTCGACGTAGCGAGCCTGCCGCCTGACGTCGAGATCGCACCCGAGTGGGACGCGTTTCTTGCCTCCGTGCAACGGCCGGCCGCTCAGGAAAGAATCAGCAAACTGATGCAGCACGGATTTCACAAACCAGGCGATGTGGAAACCCGGCTAGGACACTACGTTGGGCAGTTAGGACAGGAGGCGATATGACCACTGCACGGCAACTGGGCCGTCCTGAGCCGCTGGAGCGCTACGGAGCGGGACCGATCCATTTCGCGGGCAGCGACGCCGGCCTGTACGAACGCCACCTGCTGTTTGACAACGTGATCGCCTCCGAGTACTCGGACGCGCGCGACCGCTTCGAGGCATTCGCGCGCTCCGGCCGGGATGTGCTTTCGCAACGCTGGACGCTGACGCAGCAGACCTACGCACGCAAGGACGCCAAGCGCATTTATTACCTGTCCATGGAGTTTCTGATTGGGCGCTCACTGGCGAACAACGTCTCCAATCTGCTGCTGGGGCCGGTCGTGAGTGAGGCCGTGCGGAAGAAAAACCTGGATTGGATCGAACTGCTGGAACAGGAGCCCGACGCCGCGTTGGGGAACGGCGGGCTGGGAAGGCTCGCCGCTTGCTTCCTGGAATCGATGGCGACGTTGCAGCTTCCCGCAATGGGCTACGGATTGCGCTACGAGTACGGCATTTTCAAGCAGACGCTCGAAGACGGATGGCAACGCGAGCGACCGGACAACTGGCTGCGCCGTCAGGACCCATGGGAGGTCCCCCGTCTGCATGAGAAGGTGGAAGTCGAGCTGAACTGCTCCTTCGAGGTGCGCGGCGGAAGCTTACGAGCGATCCCTGGGCGGCCGTCCAGCCTGATCGGTATCCCGTTCGACCGGCCCGTAGTGGGCTACGGAGGGGCGAATATCAACACCTTGCGGCTCTGGGCCGCGGCGGCACCCGACTACTTCGATTTTCAGGCCTTCAGTCACGGCGACTTCGTGGAGGCGGTAGCCGAAACGCTGGAGGCAGAATCCATCACGCGGGTGCTTTATCCGGACGATTCCACCAGCATGGGCCAAGCTTTGCGCTTCGTTCAGGAGTATTTTCTGGTGGCGTGCTCGCTGGCCGATCTGGTGCGGCGTTTTCGCAGGAGCGGAGCCGCGTGGGACGCGTTTCCAGAAAAGGTCGCTATACAGCTCAACGATACCCATCCGACGCTCGCGATACCCGAGCTGATGCGCATCTTGTTAGACGAACAACACCTCGGTTGGGATCAGGCGTGGGAGATTACCGGGAAAACTTTCGGGTACACCAATCACACGCTGCTTCCGGAGGCGCTCGAAAAATGGCCGGTGGCGTGGTTTGAAGAAATGCTGCCGAGGCATCTTGAGATCGTGTTCGAGATCAATCGGCGGCTGCTCGAAACCGTGCGCTCGCGGTCCGCGGGGGATGATGGGCTCGCGCGGCGCGTGAGTCTGATCGACGAAGATGGCGGGCGGAAGGTGCGAATGGCGCACCTGGCAATTGTCGGGTCGCATAGCACGAACGGGGTAGCGGCGATTCACTCGGAGCTACTGCGGAAGACGACGGTCAAAGATCTGGCAGGCCTCTTTCCCGAGCGGTTCAACAACAAGACTAACGGAGTCACGCCGCGCCGCTGGCTGCTGCTCTCGAACCCCGAGCTAGCACGCCTCATCACAAGCGCCATCGGCGAGGGTTGGATCACAGACCTGGGACAACTGGAGCGGGTCAAACCGCTCGCCGGCGATAAGGATTTCCGGTTGGGATTCTTCAAAGCGAAATACCAAGCCAAAGTTCAGTTCGCGGACTGGCTGAAAAAGACTTCCGGCCTGTCCGTCGATCCGGGAACGATCTTCGACTCGCAGATCAAACGCATCCACGAATACAAGCGCCAGTTGCTGAACGCGTTACGTATTGTGGTTCTCTACAATCGGCTGCGCGAGAACCCCAAGCTTGAGATGACGCCGCGGACTTTCCTGTTCGCGGGCAAGGCGGCGCCGGCTTACCAGCTCGCAAAACTCATCATTAAGTTCGTCAACAATATTGCTCGCACTGTGGATGCCGACCCTGTCTCACGAGGGCGGTTGAACGTAGTGTTTCTACCTGAATACTCCGTCACCCTCGCCGAGCGGCTCATCCCCGCCTGCGACGTTTCCAACCAGATTTCAACCGCAGGGTACGAGGCCAGCGGCACGAGCAACATGAAATTTATGATGAACGGCGCCCTTACCGTCGGCACTCGCGATGGCGCAACGATCGAGATGGCGGAGGAGGCGGGTGAGGACAACTTCTTTCTCTTCGGGCTCACCGCGGACCAGGTGGCGAGCAGCCGTGCGTGGTACAACCCCCATTGGCACTACGAAAACGAGCCGGAAACGCGGGCCGCGCTGGACCTGATCTTCTCCGATCATTTCAATCGCGATCAACCTGGTCTTTTCGAGCCGCTGCGTAGCACGCTTTTGACCCACGGCGATTACTACATGCACCTGGCGGACCTGACTTCTTACGTTGAGGCGCAGGAACGGCTGAGTAAACTCTACGCGGACCCCGGCGAGTGGGCGCGCAAAGCCATTCTGAATGTCGCGTCGTCGGGAAAGTTTTCGAGTGATCGCAGCATCGCGGAATATGCCAGTGAGATCTGGGGGGTGAAGCCATGCCCAGTGCCGTAGCGAATCAGCGAAGAGCAGAAATCTCACCTCTGGCGGGCCTGCCCGCGCCAAAGGAGTTGCTAGTTGACGTCACGCGCCTGGAGCGTGACTATTTCCAACGCCGGCCCGAACTATCGGACCCAAGTCAAATGGTGAAGTTTGGGACGAGCGGCCATCGAGGTTCACCGCTTTCAGGCAGCTTCACCGAAGCCCACATTCTCGCGATTACGCAGGCCATCTGCGACTACCGCCGGGTTCATGGTCCGGACGGCCCTCTGTACCTGGGCAAAGACACGCATGCGGTGTCTGAGCCCGCGCAGCAAACTGCGCTCGAAGTGCTGGCCGCGAATGACGTTCACGCCGTCATTCAGCGCGGCAATCTGGCGACGCCCACCCCCGTCATCTCGCGCACGATCCTGCGCTACAACCGAGGACGGAAATCGCACCTGGCGGACGGCATTGTGATTACTCCGTCGCATAATCCGCCGGAGGATGGCGGATTCAAGTACGACCCGCCCAATGGCGGCCCCGCCGATACGGACGTCACCGAGTGGATCCAAAACAGGGCGAACGATTTGCTTCGGCAGGGCAGCGCCGGCGTGAAGCGGGTGGGATACAAAACCGCGCTTCGCGCCACGACCACCGCCGAGGACGACTTCCTGTTGCCTTACGTGCGTGATCTCGCGGGAGTGGTGGACATGCAGGCGATTCGAGATTCGAGGCTCACGCTGGCCGTCGATCCGTTGGGCGGAGCGTCCCTCGCCTACTGGGACCCGATCAATTCGCTTTATGGCCTCGACATCCAACTCGTGAATCGGCAACTCGACCCTACCTTTTCCTTCATGACGGTCGATCACGACGGGCGAATCAGGATGGACTGCTCCAGCCCCTATGCGATGGCGCGGCTGGTGGGATTAAAGGATAAATACCAGGTGGCCTTCGCTACCGATCCGGATTGCGACCGGCACGGGATCGTGACGCCTCACTCGGGGCTGATGAATCCGAATCATTATCTAGCCGTGGCGATTCGATATCTCCTCACGCATCGTCCCGCGTGGAACGTGAATTCGGCAGTTGGTAAAACCGTGGTCAGCAGCGGGATGATCGACAAAGTCGTGGCGGGACTAACCCGGCGGCTCTGGGAAGTTCCAGTTGGGTTCAAGTGGTTCGTGCCCGGCCTGTACGATTCCTCGTGTTGTTTTGGCGGCGAGGAGAGCGCTGGTGCAAGTTTCTTGCAATTTGACGGCGCGGTCTGGAGCACGGACAAGGATGGGCTGATCATGGATTTGCTCGCGGCCGAGATCGCCGCCCGCACGGGCAAAGACCCGGGCGAACACTATCGCGATCTGACGGCTGAGTTCGGTGCGCCCTTCTATGAGCGAATCGATGCGCCCGCCGATCCCGAGCAGAAGGAAAAGCTGCGCCGCCTGTCGGCGACGGCTGTAAAGGAATCGAGCCTCGCGGGTGAACCCGTAGTCACCAAACTTACCCGAGCGCCGGGCAACGATGCGCCGATCGGTGGATTGAAAGTCATCACCCGTAGCGGCTGGTTTGCGGCGCGTCCATCCGGGACCGAAAACATCTACAAGATTTACGCGGAAAGCTTCGAGAGTGAGGAGCACCTGAACCGGATTCTCGACGAAGCGCAGAGTATCGTGGACGGTGCTCTGGGGCAGGCGGAGGGCGGCGCATGACGTCTGGAATCCTGCTGCATTTCACCTCGCTTCCCTCGCGATATGGAATCGGCGACATGGGTCCTGCGGCTTTCGAATGGATCGATCGGCTCCGCGACGCTGGCCAGGCATGGTGGCAGGCACTGCCGCTGGGCGTGACGGGATTTGGGAATTCTCCGTATCAGCCGCTGTCTTCTTTCGCCGGCAACTGGCTCCTGATCAGTCCGGATGTGCTCATGGAAGATGGGCTGCTATCCGCGCGAGATTGTGAGACGCGTGCTTTTTCCGCGAACATTGTCGACTTCGACGCCGTGGCTGCATTCAAGCGAAGCTTGATCGCCACAGCCTGGCGCTACTACCGCCGCGGTGCGCGGACCGATCTGCGCGATGCCTACGACAACTTCGGGATCGATCAGGCACACTGGCTTGACGATTACGCGCTCTTCCGCGCGTTGAAGACCCGGTATCGCGGCGCGTACTTCGTGGAGTGGCCTTCCGAACTGGTACATCGCGAGCCGTCGGCGCTGGCGCGCGCGCGCAGCGAACTAAGGGATGAGATTGATCAGATCGCTTTCGCGCAGTTCCTGTTTTTCCGGCAGGCAGGACGGCTTAAAGAATACGCCCGGAACAAGGGTTTGAGAATCATCGGCGATCTGCCGTTTTTTGTTTCGCCCGATTCCAGCGATGTTTGGGCGAACCCCGAATTTTTCGATCTCGACGCCAATCGCCGTGCACGCTTTGTTGCCGGCGTACCACCGGACTACTTCGCGGCACAGGGACAGCTTTGGGGCAATCCGGTTTACAACTGGGTGGCTTGAAGCGCAGTGGGTACCGTTGGTGCCTCGACCGGCTGCGCGCCGCGCTGGAATTTGTCGACGTGATCCGGCTGGATCATTTCCGCGGATTTGTTGCCGCCTGGCAGGTCCCGGCGGGCGCGCCTACAGCCGAGACCGGAGCGTGGGTTGACGGTCCGGGCGCGGATTTCTTCGAAACGGTCCAACGCGAGTTTGGAAGGATGCCTTTCATCGCGGAGGATCTCGGAATGATCACGCCCCCCGTCGTGGCCTTACGCGACCGCTTCGCGTTACGCGGGATGAGGGTGATGCAGTTCGGTTTTGACGGCAATCCGGAGAATCCGCATCTGCCGCATACCTGGACAGATCGAACGGTGGGCTACACGGGAACGCACGACAACAACACGACGCGGGGCTGGTTCGAAGCGCTCCCGGATAGCCAGAAGAAACTGGTACGCGACTATTTGGGTGAGTCCGCCGCAGACGGGCACGTCGCCAGTGCGTTGGTGCGTGCGGCGTGGCAGTCACGCGCGGGCCTGACGATTGCGCCTTTACAGGACGTGCTGAATCTCGGAACGGAAGCACGCATGAACGTGCCGGGTAGCGCGCAAGGCAACTGGCAATGGCGATGGGCGGACAGCCCGCCATCGGAAAAGGCTTTTCGCTGGCTGTCTGACCTTACGAGCGCATCGGGGCGAGCGCGGGATCCGATACCATTGCCCGCTCCGCCCGTCGCGGAGCGCGATCCGGCAGGAGTTCTCTTGGCCGTCCGATGAGGAGAGATTTATGAAAGCAACACAGCAACTGCACGATATGGGCCAGAGTCTGTGGCTCGACAACATCACCCGGGACCTGCTCGACAGCGGAACTCTCGAGAAATACATCGAAGAGCTGTCGGTCACCGGGCTTACCTCGAACCCCACGATTTTCGACCATGCGATCAAGAACAGCGCGGCATATGACGCTGCGATCCGAAGTAGCCTGCGCAAGGGCAGCGCTGCTGAGCAGGTGTTCTTCAACCTGGCCCTCGAAGACATCACACGCGCGGCCGATCTTTTTAGGCCGGTTCACGAGCGCACCAATCGTACTGATGGCTGGGTCTCGCTCGAAGTATCTCCGCTGGTCGCGCATGACACCGCGAGCACCATCGCCGCCGCGAAAGACCTGCATGCGCGAGCAAAGCGGCCTAACGTGTTCATCAAAATTCCTGGGACGAAAGAAGGAATCGCAGCCATTGAAGAGGCGATCTTCAACGGCGTCCCGGTGAACGTGACGCTGCTGTTTTCACACGACCAGTACCTTGCTTCCGCGGAAGCATACCTGCGCGGCGTGGAGCGCCGCATTGAATCCGGTCTCAATCCGGATGTGGCTTCGGTCGCGTCTCTCTTCATCAGCCGCTGGGATACGGCCGTCGCGGCGAAGGTTCCGGCGGCGATGCACAATCAACTCGGAATCGGCGTGGGAAAGCAGACCTTCAAGGCTTACCGAACATTCCTCGGGTCGGCGCGCTGGCAACGCGCGCTGAATTTCGGCGCGCGGACGCAACGCCTGCTCTTCGCCAGCACGGGAACCAAGGATCCGAAAGCGTCGGACATTCATTACATCAAGGCGCTGGCGGCGCCCTTCACCGTGAACACGATGCCGGAAAACACGTTGAAGGCCTTTGGTGATCACGGAGAGA
>Ga0070734_10003874_pt1 | contig 14973 bp, 11 predicted proteins | sample Coa_R1_8_FD_66444 | JGI IMG/M metagenome (GOLD analysis project Ga0070734, IMG submission 66444) | Surface soil microbial communities from Centralia Pennsylvania, which are recovering from an underground coalmine fire - Coalmine... | ecosystem: Environmental > Terrestrial > Soil > Unclassified ...
CCGTCGTCATCGCTTTGCGTTCGGACGTCGACTTCCAGGGCGCTCAGCATCCGCTCGGTGTGGTCCCGGCTCTTGCTCGGCTCGGAAACGCTTGTGATCCCATCCGCGGTGAGTCCGGCGAGGAGGACGCAACTCTTGATCTGGCCACTGGCCACCGGGCTCTCGTACTCGATTGCCCGTAGCGTGGCCGATCCGGTAATGCGCAAGGGCGGCGTGTCTCCCTCCACGAAGGCGCCCATCAAGCGGAGCGGCTCCGCGATTCGCCTCATCGGACGCTTCGAAAGCGAAGCGTCCCCGGTGAGCGTCGCCGTTACCGGCCGACCGGCCAGCAGGCCCGCCAGCAGCCGGATCGTGGTTCCGCTGTTACCGCAGTCGAGCGCATGCTCCGGGATTCGCCATTCGTCCGGTGGTGTTATCGTCAGCTCGTGCTCTCCTCGCCAATCCGCTCGCGCGCCGAGCGCCTCCATGCAGGCGAGCGTGGACATCGGGTCTTCTCCCCGGAGCGGCCGGTGGACACGGCAAGGTCCCTCGGCGATAGCCGCCAGCATCATGGCCCGATGGGTGAGCGATTTATCCGAGGGGGGACGCGCGGATCCCGAAAAGGTTTGAGCCCTCCCGATCGTCAGGCTTTTCACGTGTGCGAGCCGTCCTTGGCCTTCTTGGCCGCGGTGAAGAAGGCATGGATGGCGTCCCGATCTCCCGCCTCGATCAGGGGGGCCATCGCCGATAGGCGCGACCCCAGGTTCGCGATAGCGGCCGAAAGGTGCTTGCGATTCGCCATCACGATATCGGTCCAAAGCACCGGATCGGCGCCGGCGACCCGGGTCAAATCACTCCACGATCCCGCGGCAACGTCGGCTCGAGGCAGGTCGCAGGCGAGCAGCACGAGCATCCCGGCCAGTACGTGCGGGACGTGGCTGAGCAGCGCGACGGTCTCATCGTGCTCTGCCGGCGTCATGAGCACGGGGTGAGCGCCGAACGTCGGAATGATGCCGGCGACCATCTCCAACGCGCGCGGCTGGGTAACCGGGGTGGGTGTGAGAATCCAGGCGGAGTTCTCGAACAGCGACCGCCGGGCCTGAGCAAGCCCACCGCGCTCCCTGCCGGCCATCGGGTGCCCCCCTACGAATTGAGGCGCGATCGTCGGCGCCTGGGCGAGAACCGCCTCGACGATTCCCCACTTGGCCCCCGCGCAATCCGTCACCACGGCGTCGGGACGAAGGGTTCCCGCGAGCCCAATCAGCGTCGGCACAACGGCCGCGGGTGGCGTGGCGATGAAAATAAGCTTGACGCGGGAAAAGGCGGCCAGGCTCGTTGCAGCGTGGGCGATAGCGCCCCGCGCAAGGGCCTCGCCACGGACTCCGATGTCCACGTCGTAGCCGGTGATCGGAAAGTCCTGGGAGAGGTTCATGGCAATCGAACCGCCCACAAGCCCTAGTCCGATCACGCCTACGTCCATGGTTGGTTCTGCCCACCTGTCCGCGAAGGTCCGCCGCTCCTCAGCAGACCACTTCCACGGGCAGTCCGTTCCGTTCGATCACGTCCCGGAACATGAACGCAGAGGATTTGAGAATCCGCTCCTGGGTTTCGAAGTCCACGTACGTGATGCCGAAGCGAGGCCGATACCCTTCGGCCCACTCGAAGTTGTCCATCAAGCTCCAGACAAAGTAGCCCGAGAGGTTCGCCCCTTCTCGGATCGATTGGTGGCAGGCCTGGATATATCCGCGCAAGAAGGCGATTCGCTCAGGATCGTCCACCCTACCGTCGACCACCCGATCCTCGAATGCGCAGCCGTTCTCGGTAACGAGGATCTTCTTCGGGTGGTATACGCGTTGAGATTCGACGATCGTGTAGCGAATCGTGTCTGGAACAACCATCCAACCCATCGACGTGTGCGCCCGCTTTGGGTCGTCGACCTCCTCGGCATCGTTCCGTGTTTTTGGGTTCCACCGCACCGGCTTGGCCTGATAGAAGTTGAGCCCCATGAAATCGGTCGGCGCCATGACGAGCGAGGACGTTTCGGGTGTGAACTCGGGCAGCTCGTAGCGCGCCTTCATGAAACTCGGATAGTCCCCGTGGTAGATCGGGTCGAGGAACCAGCCGGCCGACCACGCGTTATGCTGCTCCGCCGCGCGCCGATCGTCTGCGGAACTCGATGCCGGCTCGGCAAAGACGTGGTTGGTGGTGAGCCCGATTTCGCCGTCAGGGATGAGTTGCCGGAACCTCCGGACTGCCTCCCCGTGCCCAAGTAGGAGTCCGTGACCCACTCGGAACGGGTCCGCATCGCTCACGATTCCCGGGGCATGAACGCCGATGCCGTGTCCGAGGAAGGCATAGCACCACGGCTCGTTGAGCGTGATCCAATTCTTGCACCGGTCGCCGAAGGCTCGAAAGCAGATCTCGGCGTAGTCCGCGAACCACCTCGGCCCGTCCGCGGACGCCCAGCCGCCTCGATCGTGGAGTGCCTGCGGATAATCCCAGTGGAACAGGGTGATATACCGGTCAATGTCCTGAGCTGCAAGTTCGTCGATCAACCGGTTATAGAAGTCGATCCCCGCCTGGTTAATCCGCCCCGCGCCGTCCGGCAGAATCCGGGTCCAGGATAGGCTGAACCTGTAAGCACCGAGCCCAGCCTGCTTCATTAGGCCGACGTCCGTGCGGTACCGATGATAATGGTCGCACGCTACGTCGCCGGTTTCCCCCTTGGCAACCTTCCCGGGCGTGTGGCTGAACGTATCCCAAACGCTCGGACCACGCCCGTCTTCGCGCGCAGCCCCTTCGATCTGATAGCTAGCGGTGGCTGAGCCCCAGACGAAGCCGTCCGGGAAGCGAAGCAAACTCATTCCACAGAGTTTGCCAGATTCACTTGGCAGGGTGCGCGTCCTGTTTTTGCTCCAGCAATTGTTTCGCGCGCCGCACCGCCGCATCGGCTTCTTCGAGAGCCTTGACGGCCGCGTCGAGCTCCGCTCGGGTAGGTCCTTGGCCCGTGCTGACAGCGGGTTTCGTACCCGGCGCGGGCTGCTTGATCGCCGGTGTGACCGGTGTTGATTCCGGCTTGCCGAACAGTTGGGCAAGCGCGTCGGCGTACGTATCGCCCATCACGATTCGGTTCCGGACCGCCAGAACCACCCGGCGTAGTTCCGGAATTCCCCTCACGGCGGACTTGCCCTGCAGGAACAGCGACTCGGCATATACGATGCTGTGCCCCACGGGGACGACCAGCAGGTTTCCGACTACGACCTTGCTCTGGTCATTCGTAAACTGCCGGTTCACGTTCGCGACCCGGGCATCTTGAACGAAGAGGTTTTCGACTTGCCAGGGTCCCGGCACCGTATCGCCCTTCGAGAAGAGGTAAAGCGTGAGCTTGCCGTACTTGTCGCCATCGCAGTGCGCGGCGATCCATCCGGACAGATTGTCTCGAGTGTAGGGCGTGAAGCCGCGTATGAGGAGAAACTCGTCGCGGCCGTCCTCTGGGAGCCGCATCTGAATGTAGTAGGGCTGCGACTGCTCCTGCTCGCCGTTCAGGCCGCGCTCGTTTGGAATCGACCATGCGTCCCCGTTTGAAAGGAACTGCTGAGGGTCGGTGACGTGGTAGGTGCAAAGGACGGTCGACTGGGCCGAGAAGAGGTCCTCGGGATAGCGGAAATGGGCCCTGAGCTCCGCTGGAGCTTCGGAGAGCGGATGAACCAAGCCGGGGTAGATCGACTCGTACGATTCGAGAATCGGGTCGTCTCCACGCATCGCGTAGGCCCTCATCTGGCCGGTGTAGGCATCCACAGTGACCTTGACCGAGTTGCGGATGTAGTTCACGGATCGTCCACCGATTCCGATGAGTTGGCTGTACGGAATCCGATCCGTCGACGTGTATCCGTCGAGAACCCAGACGATCCGGCCTCCAAGCACCACGATGTAGGGGTCTCGATCGAACTTCAGGAAGGGATAGAGCATCGAGGCCCGGTCGATAACTCCGCGGTGGAGCAGCAGCCGGCTCCCCGGAACGAGATTGTTGGTGAAGAGCAGGTTCCGCTCGCCCAGCGCGATGGTGAACGCGATCCGCGTTGCCAGGCCGTCGATATGGATGCCGGTCGTCCCTTTCCAGCGCGTCGTCGCGTTACCGGTTTGGGTGGGATAGTCGAATTCGTCGACTCGAGTGTTCACGATCGCGTAGCTATCGCCGGTTTCACCCGTCTCTTGCCGGAAGTCGCTGAAGTAGACCTGCGGGTAATCCAGCTTGAATTGAGCCGGTCCCGAAACCGGAATGTCTCCGACCAACGGCACCGGCTGTCCAAGCGAGTTCGCCTCGTTGACCGGCGCAACGACGACCCCGTATCCGTGGGTGTAAACCAACTTGGTGTTAACCCACGTCTGCGCCATTTCGCCAAGGCCCGGAGGCGAGATGTCCCGCGGCGAAACCATCACCATGCGGGTGTGGGTGGTGCCGTCAGCATCTTGAACGGGGTATCGGTCGATGTCGACGTCGTTGAAAGCGTAGTACTGCTTGAAGCTTTGAAGCTGGTCGATCGCGGCTTGGAGGACGAACGGATCCCACAGCCGCATGTTATCGAAGGTTCCCTTCGCGTCCTTGACCTCTTCCGCGGTCGGCTCCGGCGTGCTCGGCATGTTCCGCACATCGAACCCGTTGAGATCGAAGGCGTAGCGGGTTGCGTCGATCGCCCGCTGGGCGTAAGGCGCCTCAACGTGGTTCTTGTCGGGCTCAACCTTTATCCGCTGCAGGACAGCCGGGAACAGCCCCACGACAAGGAGCAGGTAGGCCCCGCAGGCCGCTCCGCCGCGCCAGGCAATGGTCGAGTTCTTGGTCGCCAGCGTCGCGACTCCGAGCACGGCCACCATGACGGCGAGGAGGCCAGTAAGCTTAAGCTGCCAGACCGCGGTGTAACCCGCACCGACGAATTGGGCGCCTTGGTCGATGCCGTAGTCGAAGCAAGAAAAGCCGATTCGGACTGCGATGATAAGGAGCAGAACGCCGAGCCATCCGATTGCGCGCGCTTTAACGCGCTGCAAATTCGCGTCGACGGCCGCGACCCGCTGAATCAGGCTCAGGCCGATGGCGACCGCTCCATGCACCAGCGCGACCAACAGCGCCAGGGAGAGGAATACGCCGAGGCAAACCTCGAGCCAGGGAAGTTCAAAGACGAAGAAGCCGTAATCCCACCCAAACACGGGGTCGGTACGGTGGAAAGAGTGCCCGTGGACAGCCAGCAGATAGGTTTGCCACTCCCCGGTGACGCCGAATCCGATCAGGACGGCCGCCAGGAGCGAGAGAACGCGGATCGCTTGGGCGCCGTACTGTTGCACCAGCATGACGATCGAGGTCAGATTCTTAACCGGTCCCTCGGGGACGTCCACGTACACGAAGCTGAACTTGAGCGCCTGCCGCCAACCGAAGCTGAGCACCGCCCAGGAAAGGAACAAAGCGACACCGAGAAGGAGGCCGCGAACCGTGTATTGGAGGATGAAGACCCGAACGTAGCCGGCGTCCTCGGAATACCAGAGGTATTCGGTGTAGGGCCCGACCACCAACAGGGCGAGCAGAATAGCGGCGGCAAGAACGACGCCGAGCGCGCACCCGAGTCGCACTCCGGGCCGACTTCCGGCGCCCTGTTGTTTCATTGCTGAGATGTTAGCCCGTGGGCGGACCCTCGCTCCCTAGAACCCTCGTTCCCTAGAACCCTGGTTTCCTAGGAGTGCGGAAGCGTTCCCTGCCCGGTGACCGGCACATTAACCCCGTCGACGGAGAGCGTGCCGTTCAGATTCTGCGTGCCATTGGCGTTTGCCGGGGGCGTGAGCGTGTACGTGAAGTAGGTCGGGCACTGATTGAAGAAGATGCCCCACTTCACCTTGTTGGTCAGAGGATCGAATACCCCGTTCTCGTTGATGTTCGTCACCGTCCAACCGACCGGGGGAGCGTCCTCGATCGCGTACGCGAGTGAGCCGTTTTTCGGAACCACGCTAAGGGAGACAACCAAAGGAATCTCGGGCGTATACGTTGGGGTTGCCAGCGCGCGCACGCCCGTGTTCGGCAATTGGGCCACTCCCGGACCGAGCGTCACCGGTGAATCTCCCGCGCAACCGACGAGAATCAGTCCGGCGACGACACCAAAGAGGCTCAACTTGACCAGATTCGAGCTCAATTCCCTCACTTGCTCCCTCCCACGGTTCTGTCTCCCGTGGTCTTCACGTCCGTGCCGTTAAACGAAACCGCGCCCGAAATTTCGGCGGCGCCCGAAGTCTTAATCTTGTAGCTGAAGATGCGCGTGCTTGCATCCATGAACGGGCCCCAGCGAATAACCATGCCCCTCGGGTCGACCACGCCTCCCGCGGAAACCGCCTTCACTTGGGCGCCCTTCGGAAGGTGCTCCTCAGCCGTGAAGGCCTTTGTTCCGTCCGGCGGCGTTACCGTCACGTTGACGAGATACCAGCCGTCGGCTTGCCTCGAAATCGAGCATCGGGACGTGCCCTTCGCGACCTTGGCCACTGCCGCCGGCTTGGCGAGTTGCGGGGCCTGGGCAATCGGCACCCAGGTGTCCGGGGCTGCCTTCGAGGGATCGTTCGAATACGCTTCCCCGGCCTTCCACAACATGATCGCATTGGTCACGAACGACTGCGGTATCGGGCTCGGAGGGTTCGGCCAAGGGGTTCCCTTCAGCCAGGCCAAACCGTAGGCGGTCACTTCGCCGATCGTAATCAAGCCGTCCTTGTTCGTGTCGGCGGGATGCAACACGATGATGACCCTGAACGTGACGTTCAAGGTATGGTTGCCGCCGATTGGCCCAACCGAATAGGTGTTGCCGCCGGTCTGAACCGGCTTGCCGTCGTAGACCCATTGATTGACCATCCACCCGGCGACGGGAGTTGCCGTGAACAACTGGCCGTTGATGATCGGCACGACCCCGCTCGGGTTGATGCTCCCGTGCGGTCCGGCCGACGCCGTGACGGTGTATTGAGCGTTCAAGTAGACCGCGGTGACCGTGACCGGTGCGGACGCAGTGAACGTGACCGATAACTGCCCTGCCGGCTGGTCCACACCGTTTAGCTGCCAGTTCTGGAACACGGAGAGGCCGCTAGTCGCCGGCGCCGTCAGCGTCACCGAGGTGTTCGGTGGATACGACAGTGTGAATAGCGTCTTGGCGCTCGAAATATTGTTGATGTCGGGTGGTGCCGCCGAGATCAGGATTCCCGAGGCCGGGTTCTGCGAGTAAACGCTCACTAGCACGGGCGCAACATACACGGCGGTAGCCCGAGTGGAACCCGCCAGATTCACGACGAGAACGTTTTGTCCCGGGGGCTGCGACGTCACTCCCAGGACCCAGTGGTCGAAGACCTGCCCCCCGGATGTCATCGGGGCGGTAAGCGTCACTTGAGTCAGATTCGGATAGTTCAAGGCGAACGGCGTCGAGCCGCTTGTCTGGCCGCCATTGTCGGCGGGGGAGTCCGTTATGAGAACGGCGTTTGAGGTGCCCTGCGAAGCCACGTTCAAAGTGACCGTCGGCGTCGTGTAGACGGCTTGCACGTTCTCCGTGTTCGCCATCGCCACATTGATCGTAGTGATTCCGGGTTGCTGAGGGATCCCGTTGATGGTCCAGACCTGGAAGACCTCGCCGTTGAATGCCGCCGGTGCCGTCACGGTCACTGTTGGGATCGTAATGGCAGTCGAATACACACGGCTGAAGTTAGTAACGCCGTTCCCGTTCCCGTTGATGTCGTTGGGCGCGACGGTAATCGGGATTCCGGTTATCGGCGTCGAACTCACATTGAGGGTATTCGTCTGCGCCGAGGCACCCGCGGCGAGGCCGAACAAGGCGATCCCGAAGAGAAGCAGGCGAAGAAGTCGGCTCATAGCTGGAACCCAAATACGACGGTCGTGCGGCCCTGTTCCCCTGGATAGAAGCTCACCCGCGTGATGTTGTAGATCGAGAAATAGACTATTGCCGGGCCGAATTGCCTATGCAGGAATAGGTTCCAGGAGGTCACCGGGTTCACCACTTGAATGTAGCTGCAACACGGCAGTCCGTTGGGGAGCAGAACGCCGGTGGCTACGGTTCGCTTCCCAAGCGTGGATGCGACGAGGGTGCTCGTCCAGTCCGATCCGTGCCACCCAAAACCGAGATCGAGCCCAAGACCCGGCGCGAACGGCAAATCGAGCGGCGGCGGTGCTCCGGGTGAGTTTCCGTTGTAGGCCGTGGTCTGGGGCGTCATTCCGGTGTGCTGGGCGTAAACCTTTGCACGGATGTCCGTGTTGCGCCCGGTGCGAATGCGCGCAGTCTCGGATACGCCGGTCGCATTGCCGGAGGAGAGTTGGTTCTGGTTCAGAAACGTTGCCGTCTGTGGGTCCGTACCTTGAACCGCGACGTCCTTGAGTTCGTGATGATAGATCGCCGAGTGTAGGCTGAGCGCCGGGGAGACGCTGCTGTCGACTCCCAGCTCGTAGGAGCGCTGCCGTCCATGCTGCGGAATGAGCACCGGCGACTGGTTGTAGGGGGTCGTCGTGTCGGTGCTTCGGTCGATCTGGTTTTCGATGACGGGAGCCGCGCGGAGCTCGTCTGGCATGAGGTCGCTCACGTCGCTATTGAACATCGCGGACACGCCGAGGTGCATGATGTTCATCGCGCCGAGGTGCAGGCTCAAATCGAAATAGGGCTCGCCGATGACCGCCACGCCGTTGCGGCCAATCATCCCCCCAAATCGGAGTCGGATAAGAGGAGTGAGGTCGCGGGTGTGCAGGAGGTAGGCAGTCCAAAGATCGGACCGCCCGTTGGGGAGCAGCTCCTCCGTCGGATCAATGACGAGTTGGTTCGTGAGCGTGCGGTTCAGCCGGGTGTAGGCAAAGCCGAGGCTCGATTTTCCGCCCCACTTCACGAGGTCGTACCGCGCCTCGCCGAATATCTGGTTATCGTTGTTGTGGGCCGCGCTCGGTGAGGTCGCGTCCGCGAGGTTGGTCGTCGCCGTGCGGTAGCCCGCGTGAAGCACCACCGGTCCCAGGTTGAGGTTTCCGTAGATGTTCGACTGCTTGAATCCGAGAATCGCGGACGGGTCGCTGGTCACGCCCGGCTCGAACGTTTCCGTTCCCGGGCGACCGCCGTTGAGATCCTTGTAGTCCAAGTGGAGGGAGCCGATCGGACTCGCCACCTCGACCTTGCCGTTAGCAAGGCTCTGGTAGGCATCCGCCCGGTTTTGGACCCGCTCCCCGTCCTGGAAGAACGTGACTCCCAAGCCGGTCGGGTCCTCCTGGAATAAGCGCTGATCGATGCCGTAGTGCTTCTCCTGCGCCGAGCCACCGGAGAGCTTGCCCGCTGTGTAGGAGGGTTCGATCGCGCCGTCGACGGCCACGGGCGCGCCACCCGCGAGTGCCTTGGTTCGATACCGTTGAGCCCCTCGCTCATCGCCGGTTACCGATGCGAACTTCGCCCTGGCTGCGAGGGCCAGCGGGTGTTCGGGCTGCTCCTCGAGCGCCGCCTTCAGCTGATCGGAGGCATCGTGAAGCCGGTTGACGATGATGTCGCCCTCGGCGAGCACCGTCCGAGCCATCACCGACTTCTCGCCGAGGTCCATCGCGCGCTTGGCCGAAGAGACCGCTTTGCTTCCTTCGCGCTTGAGGAGGTGCCCCACGGCGTCGTTGACGTAGGCGGCGCCGAACATCGGGGCAAGTTGATGAACCGCCGAAAGCTGGTCGAAGCCATCCTTCATCTTGCCGAGGATTAGTTGAGTGAGCCCGATGTTGTTCCGGAACGCGGCTTCGCCGTTGCTGATCGCATAAATGCCCTTGACGACCGAGAGCTTGTGGGCAAGCACCGAGTTCGGAGGGAGCGTCTCGAGACCGGTGACGGCATCCTGCCGTTGCGCGCGCTTCAGGCCCTCCTGAAATGCGGTCAGGGCGTTCTTCATCTGGCCGTCGGCCGCCAAGAGAATGCCGTGAACCTGAAAGTCGCTCGCGTCAGCCGTTTTGACGGTCGTGGCCGCTTTCGCGGCTGCAATCGCGCTGCGCAGGTCTCCCTTCCTTACCAAGTCGATGACGGCTTGCCGGGACTGTGCGTGCGCGCCCGCCGCGAATGCGGCGCACAGTGCAAATGCAACGAAACTTCGGCGAACCATGCGTCTGGCGGTTTTACCAGGTAAGTAGCGAAGCCACAGCACAGTTCTAAGGAAGTGCGTCGGATGCGGCAATCTATCACCCGGCAAGGCGCTACTCTCATTACTCACCGACCGCCACGTATCCTTCACGGTGATCCTCCAAGAACCATAATCGAAGCGTGTCGAACACGTTTGGGACCTTGTTCCGAATCACGACGTTTGGCGAGTCCCACGGTCCCGCGGTGGGCGTCGTGGTGGATGGCTGTCCGCCGCGGATCCCGATCAACGAGCAGTTGATCCAGCGTGATCTGGACCGTCGCCGGCCCGGTCAAAGCTCGCTGGTGACCCAACGAAAGGAGGACGACACCGTGGAGATCCTCAGCGGTGTGTTGGACGGCCTGACGCTTGGGACTCCCATAGCCCTCTTGGTGCGCAACAAAGATCAACGCTCGCGCGACTATGACGAGCTACGAGAAAAGTATCGACCCTCGCATGCCGACTTCGCTTACGACGAAAAGTATGGGATTCGAGCCTGGTCCGGCGGTGGTAGGGCTTCCGCCCGCGAAACCGTCGGACGCGTGGCGGCCGGCGCGATCGCTCGCCATCTCCTAAGCGCGGTCGGAGTCAGGATCGTTGGATACGTGGAGAAGGTCCACACGATCGAGACCGACATCGATCCTCTCTGCGTTACCGCCGAACAGGTGGAGGCAACGCCGGTCCGCTGTCCGGACCGGACCGTGGCCGCCGCCATGATCGAGCGCATCGAGACGGCGCGCAAGAACGGCGATTCCGTCGGCGGGGTCGTGCGATGCGTCGCGCACGGCATCCCTGCCGGCTGGGGCGAGCCGGTGTTCGACAAACTTGAGGCGGAACTGGCCAAAGCGATGCTTTCGCTCCCGGCTTGCAAGGGTTTCGAAATCGGGAGCGGTTTTGCCGGCACCGACCAAACCGGCATCGAGCACAACGACGAGTTCGAGGCCGATGACTCGAAAAGCGTCACCACACGGTCCAATAACAGCGGCGGCGTGCAAGGCGGGATCTCCAACGGCATGCCCATCCTCATCCGGGCTGCTTTCAAGCCGACCGCGACGGTGATGCGCGAGCAGCACACGGTTACCACCGAGCACGAAAATACGACGCTCGCCGGGCGGGGTCGCCACGATCCGTGCGTGCTTCCCCGCGCCGTACCCATCGTCGAGGCGATGGTGGCCCTCGTCCTCGCGGATCACGCCCTTCTCCAAGAGGCCGTTCGAGCAACGGGACTGAGAATCCCTTAACATTCGCTTCAACCCGAAGTTAAGTAAAATCTTATTGATCGCTGGCGAGTCGCGTATGAGAGTGCCTGACGCTGCACCTGAAGCCCCGCCGACCCCCGGCATGCCTCCCGAGCCGGAAGACGACACGACGACTCCTTCCCCTCCCGTGCCTGCGGCCGCGGTAGCGACACAGCCTCCTGCCGGCCAAAGCGTTAAGGTCAGGGCGATAGGCGTCGACTTCTTCTACGGGACCTTCCAAGCGCTCAAAGGCATCAGCCTCGACGTCCCCGCCAATTCGGTAACTGCCTTGATCGGACCGTCCGGATGCGGCAAATCGACATTCCTCCGCTGCGTCAATCGAATGAACGAGCTGATCGACGGGACCCGCATGGAGGGAACCATCGAAATCGACGGGCAGGACGTTTACGCCCCAGGTGTCGACCCTGTCGCTCTCCGCAAGGACGTGGGAATGGTCTTCCAGCGGGCAAATCCGTTCCCGATGTCCATCTACGACAACATTGCCTACGGGCCAAAGATCCACGGCGTCCGCCACAAGGACGAGCTGGACAAGATCGTAGAGGAATGCCTCGTCGCCGCCGCGCTATGGGGCGAAGTGAAGGACAAGCTCCGGCAGTCGGCGAACCAGCTCTCTGGCGGCCAACAGCAGCGCCTTTGCATCGCCCGCACCATGGCGGTCAACCCGGAGGTGATCCTCATGGACGAGCCGTGCTCCGCGCTCGACCCCGTCGCCACCTCCCGGATCGAGGATTTGATCGACGAGCTCAAACAGAAGTTCACGATCATCATCGTCACCCACAACATGGCGCAGGCTCAGCGCGCGAGCGACTACACCGGATTCTTCCTCTCCGGCAAGCTGATCGAGCACAACACGACCGAGAACATCTTCCTCTATCCCCAGCTCAAGGAAACCGAGGACTACATCTCCGGTCGGTTCGGCTAGAGCCGCCCATATCCCAAGAAACCTGGTAGGGTTGGCTCCAACCATGCCCGGCGACGCAACTCTCGACGCCATCCTGCCGGCGGGCGGGCGCCTGGACCCCGAGCTCGCCGCAAAGGTCGGCACCGACGTCAAGGCGCTCATCACCATCGACGGCAAGACGCTTCTAGAGCACGTTTTCGATGCGATCCAATCCTCCGGCGCCGTACGGCGAACCGTGCTCATCGGAGGGCCCGAGGTGCGCGAGGCGTTCGGTTCTCGGGCCACGCTCGTCTTGGAAGAGGCCGATTCCGGCCCGGCGAACATGTACAACGGCCTGGAGGCGCTCATGGCGCAGCCGGACCCGCCTACGCGTGTCCTCCTGTCGACAACGGACCTGGCTTACGTCCGCGGAGAACACGTGCGTCGGCTCATTGAGATGGCGCCGGAAGGCCGGCAAATCATCGTCCCCGCCGTCAGGCGGGAAGACTTCGACGCCGCGTATCCTGGGACCTCCTCAACCTTCGTGAAGCTCAAGGACGGCGAGTTCACCCTCGGCGGAATGTTTCTCATCGACACTGCCGCCATGCGTCGAATGCGCCCGCACCTGGAGGCCGTCTTCAATCAGCGAAAAAGCAAGATCGGCATCGCCCGGCTGATCGGGCTCGGCTTCGCGATCCGATTCTTGATGCACTCTTTATCTCTGGCCGACGTTGAACGGAAGATAGTGACCCTGTTGGAGTGCACCGCCGCCCCAGTCCCTGGGGCCCCCGTTGAGCTCGCGTACGACATCGATGACTGGGAGGATTACAGTTACGCCGCGAACCGGAAGGTGAGCGCCTGATGGCGGCGATTCCGACCCACGCCCTATCCAAATCCAAGTTGTCAGGCCTGGATCACCTGCGCATCAGTCTTTTCTGGTTCGGGTTTAACTTCGTGTGGGGTGGCTTCTTCGGTCCGCTGCTGGCGGGACAGATGACTCAACTGTCGCCGCTTCACGCCGCCGCGACGATCGGTTGGCTCAGCACGATCGCTGCCATCCCCGCGATCCTCGTGCCTCTCCTGACAGGGCCGTTTTCGGATCGTTGCCGCTCGCGGTTCGGCCGTCGGAGCCCGTTCATCCTGACGGGAAGTCTCATCGGCGTTGCCGGCCTTCTCCTTATGGCGGCATCCTACGCCGCACGGAACCTGGCGGGCTACATCGCGTGTTACCTCCTGCTTCAAATCGGAACCAACATCGCGTTGGCGGCCTACTCGGGCGTCATTCCGGATCAAGTCCCGATAGAGGAGCGCGGCAGAGCCTCGGGGATGATGGCGGTGATGTCCCAGGTCGGGACCCTGGCGGGAATCATCACGTGCGCGATCGTGCTCAAGGGTCAAGTTTGGTGTCAGTTCGCGATGGCGGGGGTCCTCGGGCTCTTCGGTTTGGTGACCGTTTGGACCCTTCGCGATCGGCCCATCCAAGGTGAAGCTACACCGCTCGACTGGCCAACCTACTTTCGCAGCCTTTGGATCGACCCGCGGCGCTATCCCGACTTTGCCTGGGTTTGGCTAACGCGGGCGCTCATGATGCTCGGCTTCTACATGATCCAGCCGTACATCCTCTACTACCTTCGCGACGTCATCCATGTCGCGGAGGCCGAGGAGACCGCCGGCAAAGTGCTCTTCCTCATCCTCGTCGCCGCAACGCTGAGCGGATACTACGGCGGAAGGCTCTCCGATCGAATTGGGCGCAAGCGGCTGGTCACCCTCAGCACCCTCTTGATCGCCTCAATGTGCGTGGTCTTCGTGTTCCTGAACAGCCTGGTGCAGGTGCTCATCGCGGGCGTCGTGTTTGGCATTGGTTACGGGGCCTACATCAGCGTGGACTGGGCGCTTGGAACCGACGTGCTTCCGAACAAGGAAGAGGCCGCCGCCGACATGGCCGTCTGGCACATCGCCATGACGCTTCCGCAGATGTTTTCAGCCTATGTCGCCGGAACGCTCATCCTCGATCACATGATTGCCGGACACTACGTTGCGCCGGACGGGCAACGCGTGGCTACATACAGTCACGCCGGATACGGCGCGGTGTTCTCCTTGGCCGCCGTGCTCTTCTTCATGAGCGGCGTGCTGGTTCGAAAAGTGAAGGGCTCGACGTAGGCGAGGCTACTTCTTCTCTTTTTGCGCGGCCATCTGGTTGCCGTAGCGCCGCATGAACTTTTCGACGCGTCCGGCGGTGTCCACAAGCTTCTTCTGGCCTGTATAGAACGGGTGGCTGAAGGCCGAGATGTCAACGGTGACCACTTGGTGCTCGACGCCGTCGATTACACGGGTGGTGTTTGTCTTCATCGTGCTCACGCCGGTCCACTCGTGGTCGCCGTCCACGAACAAAACCGGATGCACTTGAGGATGGATGCCTTCTTTCATATCTAACCCGAGCGGCTATTATGGCACAAGCCGACGACTGAACCTATACGATGCTTCCTCTCGCACTCCTCATCGCACTCGGCCCGACGAAACACCCCATCGCCCCCACTAGGGCGGAGTTGGCAACCAAGTACAAGACGTTCAATCAGGCGGTCATCAGGAGCGACGCCGCCGCATGCGTCAAGCTCATGTGGCCGGACTATGTTTACGTCTTCAGCGACGACACTCTCATGCGGCGCCAGGAGTACCTCTCCCGTCTCTTCACGACCGTGCATGACCTGA
>Ga0070734_10003875_pt1 | contig 14973 bp, 12 predicted proteins | sample Coa_R1_8_FD_66444 | JGI IMG/M metagenome (GOLD analysis project Ga0070734, IMG submission 66444) | Surface soil microbial communities from Centralia Pennsylvania, which are recovering from an underground coalmine fire - Coalmine... | ecosystem: Environmental > Terrestrial > Soil > Unclassified ...
GTCTGACGGGCGAACGTGTGATCCTCCATCGGATAGAACGCCACCGACCAGTTCTCCTTACGCAGGTCGATCAGCCTCTGCACCAGCCGAACCGTGTCTTGGTAGTGCACGTTGGTATCCACGACGCCATGGCATATCAGCAGCTTTCCGGTTAGGCCCTCGGCGTGGAAGATCGGCGAGCTCCGCCGATAGGCTTCCTTGTCGTCCTGCGGCAGGTTCAAGATGTCGGACGTATAGCCGTCGTTGTAGTTCGCCCAGTCGCTCACCGGACGGAGCGCGGCGCCGGCCGCGAACACTCCGGGCTTGGTGAACATCGCCATGAGCGTGATGAAGCCGCCGTAGCTGCCGCCGTAGATACCGATTCGCTTCGGATCGACGCCCTTTTGCTTCACCAACCACGCGGCGCCGTCGACTTGGTCGTCGAGGTCCCGGCCGCCCATGAAGCGGTACACCGCCGTGCGCCAGTCCCGGCCATAGCCGGCGGAAGCGCGGTAGTCGAGATCGAGCACTGCGACGCCGTGCTCGGCGAGGACGTGATGGAACATGTACTCCAGGTAGTAGGAGCCCTTCCACCAGTCGTGGACGTTCTGAAGGTAGCCCGCACCATGCACGAAGATGACCGCCGGTCCTCCGCGCCGGGCGTGGAGCGGCTTGTAGAAGTGGCCCGGCACCTTGGTTCCATCGCTGGCCGGGACCTCGACCAGCTCCGGCTTAACCCAGGAGAAGGAGCTCCACTCGGCCGATGGGGACTCCGTCACCTTTGTCTCCGAGGAGTTCGCGCCGAGCTTGGCGACGAAGAGCTCCGGCGGATGATTCACCCATGAGCGCAGGTAGGCGACGTGGCTCTCGTCGGGCGAGAAGTAGATCGGCGTGTTGCCGTTCAAGCTCTCGTCCGGCTTGACTGGAAGGAGGCGAGTGCGCGGGCCCCCTCCAATCGGAACGGAATCCAGGTGTCGCCGGAAGGGGCTGCCTTCGCTGGAGACGAAGTAAAACGTCTTGCCATCCTTGCTCAGATGGACACCCGAGACCTCGAACGATCCGCTCGTGAGTTGCTTGGTCTCGCCGGTCGTTACGTCGACCGTGTAAAGGTGCGCCCAGCCGTCCTTCTCACTCTCGAAAAAGACGTGGGTCTTGTCCGGCAGCCAGCCCAGCGTTCCGCCTCCGGGCCCACCGAGCCACGCGTCGCAGTGGTCTGCGAACAGTACGGTGCTGTCGCCGCTATCGGGGGCGATCTTGACCAGCCATCGGTCCTTGTGATCGACCGTCTCGACGATGGCGGTCAGCGTCTTGCCGTCCCCCGCCCACTGGGATTGGCGCACCGAGAAGTCGCGCTTGCCCACCGCGTCCGGTGGAATCATCCAGACCGCCTTGCCATCCTTTGACGTCACCGCCAGCGTGGAGCGGAAGTGCACGTCCCCGACCTTGGGGTAGCTGTTGATGTCCTCGGTGTAGCCGCTCGCGGTGATGTAGTTGGGGACGACCGTGTTCTTTGAGTCGCCCGTTGTCTCAAACACAGGCACGGCCGTGTGGGAAGCATCCGGGGATGCCTGGAAGTTCAGAGCCCGCTGGTTCTCCTTGAGTTGCAGGTTAGGGGCGCCTGTGGGTGCGCTGCCATTGCCTCCATTGCGCCGCCCGCTTCGGCCGTTGAATCCACCTGCGCCGCCGGGGAAACCCCGACGCTGTCCCGCACCCGGGAAAAGCTCAGCCTGTTCGGCGGCGAGCGCCTTTCGGCTAGGAGTCTCCTCCGCGGTGGTAGTGCCGCCTTGTGCGGGCGGTGCCCCGCCCTGGCCGGGCGTGACCCGGCAAAGCTCGGTCTCCTCGCCCGAGTCGAGGGCGAGGAGGACCTCCGAGTTGCCGGAGGTGAAGGCGATGTGCTTCCCGTCCGCCATCCACGTCAGGTCGCGCCGCTCTTCGTCCTCCTTGGTCACCTTACGGATCGTCCCGCCGGCAGTGCGGAGCATCACGTCGTTGCCCGCCAGGTAGGCGGCCTCGCCCCCTCCGGGAGAAGGAACTTCCTGGCGCAACAGGAATTGATCGCCCTCGGGCGCCGGCCCCATGTGCGATCCATCCGCGTTGACCTCGTAGGTCTTGCTGCCGTTGTCGGATGGTGCCCTCCAAGTGAAGAGGAGTGTGGCGCCGTCGCTTGACCACCGGATGCCACGCGGTTCCTGGCCGATCAACTCGGGCCCCCGCATGATGTTATCGATCGTGAGCTCGAACGGCTTCGGGTTGGAGTTGGCGGAACGTGCCTGAACAGACGAAGTGAGGAGAATCAGGGTGGTTAGAAGCATGGTGATCCAGAAGCCGGAAAGGAGGGCGGACGTCCCCGTCCGCCACCGGGGCAATTTGCGTGAACGGTATGGGCCGTCCGCCTTGCCACACCAACTGCGGAGACGCCGATTTGCGGCTTGCAAGGTCCGAACGGCACCTCCTCAACGATGATGGGCGAACGGGTCATGGAAGCTCAATCTTTAGACTCCAATCGGGACCGAAGTTGCCGGCGAGGACCACACTCTTGATGCCGTGGCCTGGTTCCTCCCTCGGATCGAAAACCGTCCAATCAGGATAGGCGCCTCCGCTGGGCAGGATAGGGAGTCGTTCCAAAACGTCGACTCCGGCCGGTTGTGAGACACCGAACGCACCGATCATGGCGGTATTGGAGCCTGGCAATGGGAAGGTGATCAATGCGCTGGAGCCGACCTTGTCCGCAAAGGTGGGGGCGTAGACCGCGGCGCCTCGGACCCTTACCTCGCAGCCAGGCATCAAATTCCGCCAGGCCGTATTGTCGTCCAAATTCCCAAACAAAATGACGTTCCGGTCGCGGAGTGACCGATCGTGCTTTCGGCGCGCCATGTAGTCGTCGTCAGTCCAGACATCGACCGCGCCGTTACCCCGGTAGTAAAGGCTCTCCGCCAGGTAACGCGCAAAGCCCATCAGCTTGTTGGCCTCGTCTCCGTGGGTGCCGACGACGAATACCATGTTGTGCTGGAAGGCCTGTTTGAACCCGCCGTAGCGACCAGGGTTCTTCTCGACCAGACGACCGGTACCCGGACTCCAGCGCCAGGATGGAGAGTGATCGAAGAAGGAGGATCTTAGCTCGATGTGGTCAAGCCGAAGCGGCCAGCCCTTTGCCTTGACTCCTACCAACCCTCGGTCGATGATAGCTCCAGCAACTCGTCCACGAGGCCTCCGCACTTCCAATGACGCGACATTTTCGGTCCTAATGCGGAGCAGTCCGCCTTCCACCTCGGCGTGAACTGAACTCAACCCCGCATGCTCCTGCCGCACAATCGTCACCCACCTGAGGGTGCTGCTGACCTGGGGGTTCGGGGTCGTGAAGTCGATCGGGGACGGGTCATCCTCGTCCTTGAGCCGCGCAGCCTTTAAGAGATCGAAGAGCGGGGGCCAGTCGACGCACTCATTCCCCCACCAGTGGCCGGCGCCAGGCTGTTCGTGATACACGAAATCCGCGCCGATATCCGTCAGCGCCTTCCGCATCGTGCGCGCCTCGGTCACCGGTACGTTGTCGTCGGCGTCACCGTGGAGGATGTAGGTCTTGTACTCCAAGGTGTTGCGAACCCGGCCCAACGTGTCGCTCGGCGCGGCTGCATCTAGGAACAGCTTCTCTATCGGCGTTGGGTTCGCGGATCGGAATCCGCCCGCGTACGACTGGAACGACACCCAGCCGGCGCTCGGCGCGATCGCCGCAAAGAGGTTTGGGTAGAGGGTTCCGATGCTCCAGGTTCCATGCCCACCCATCGAGTGCCCGGTCAACACCACCCTCCGCGGATCGTGCGGATACGCTTTCTTGGCGATTTCAAGTACCTCGAGCGCGTCGAGTCGACCGATGTCCTCCCAGTCGAAGCCGTAAGGCCTTCGGTTCGTCGGCGCCACGATCGTGCACCAATCCTTCGCCTTGTAGGCACGCGCCTGTCCGATCGCCTCGACGGATGCGCCATGCAATGTGAGCACCAACGCGTTCGACTTTGATGGATTGAGCGCCGGAACCACTGCGTAGTACTGCAAGCTGCCGTCGATATGGCTGATAAAGGTGCGTTTGTGCGTAGTCAGCGGGGCAACAACATTGACGTCGAGCGTCCCCTCATCCTCTTCACCGCCGTCCGCCAGAACGAGATGCACGCGTTGCGTCGAGCCGGGCTCTCCGGGAACTACCGGAAAGCGAAATGGCACCTTGCGAAGGGTGTAGGGTGCAATCTCGGGCAGTTTTGTTTCGAGCGAATGGTCGCCGATATTCGCACGCATCGTGAGCGTGGTTGCGGGCGACTCCGCGTTGTTCAGCACGACAACCGACCCCCACAGCTCGCCCCGGTCGCTCGTCAAGACATCCGGCAAAGTGGGGTCGCCGAGATTCAACTGGTGCGAGGCTCTCGGTTGCTCGAGCCTGGCGGTCAGGCCGCCTCTTCCGCTCGCGATGAGCAGGGTGTTGTCGCCCGGGTGCATGAGAACCGGCAGCGAGAGATAGCCGTAGCCGTAGACATCGCCCGGCCGGGCGGCGCCGTTCCAATACAGCATGCCGTCACCGGTTACAGTTAGAACGGCAGGACGCTCAGTATCGGAGTGAACGATCGCCTGGACATAGCCGGCTTGCGGCTGGTTGAGCACGCCCTTGTCGTTTGCCTTGTTGGCAACCCACTTGTGAACGGTCCCGTTGGGGCTCGTGATCGTATCGCCGGCGTGAAAAACAGTCTGATCCCCCTTTTCGACGAGCCCCGCCAGCACGTCATCTTGCGGGAAGGGAACCCGGCCGCCGCGGGTGACGCCGCTGATGGCGATTACGTCGGAGAGCTGCCAGAACGGGGCGGAAGCCGCCTGAGCCCCCAAGAGGAGGGCCAGCATCAAGGGCATGCTGGAAGCGTACACCAACTACCTGAGGTCGATTGCTGAAAAGCTCTATGGAATCGGATCCCCGATCCCCGATCCCCGATCCCCGATTTCCTCATTCATTTTGGCGACGGCTGCCTTCATCTCCTCGAAGTAGTCGTGCAGCTTCGCAGCCAGCTCCGGCTTGGACGTCGCGAGAATCCGGACCGCCAGGAGCGCTGCGTTGGCGCCGTTATCGATTCCCACCGTCGCGACCGGCACGCCCGCCGGCATCTGGACGATCGAGTGCAGCGAGTCCACCCCGCTCAGCGCCCGGGTTTGCACCGGCACGCCGACCACGGGCAGCACCGTCATCGAGGCGATCATCCCCGGCAGGTGGGCCGCGCCGCCGGCCGCGGCTATGATGACCTTCAGCTCCCGCCCCTCTGCTTCACGCGCATAGCTGACCATCGCGTCCGGAGTGCGGTGGGCGCTGACCACGCGGGTTTCGAATGGCACTCCGAACTTGGCGAGCATCACCTCTGCCGGCTGGAGCGTGGGGTGGTCGCTCTTGCTCCCCATCACGATGCCGACGAGCGGGTTGGCCATGGAGGCTATCTTACTTGTCGCGGCCCTTCGTCCCAGTCAGGACGCCGGCCGCGGACTCTGCTGAGCAAACCGCGTCGACCCACCGCCGCCAGGCCCTGGTTTTGAGCACCTTCTCTCGAAGCCTCGGCGGCAAATTCGGGATTGAAAAGTCGGTGTGCGTCTGCAAACGCATGACCTCGCGGGTCGACAGCCGCGCCGGTCGCAGGCGCACCGCCTGCCAAACCTCGTGCCACAGGAGGACCGTCCAGATGTTCTGCGATGGGAACTGGCGCGCTATATGACGCTTGAATCGCGCCTCCTCCTTGGTCAATCGAAGGGTTTCGCCTCCGGTTCGGTGCGCGAACCGGTTCATGTTCTGGAGTCGCGTGTGATAGCAGTGATAGAACGGCACCTCAAAGACCGGCCCATCGAAGGCGCGGTGTACGAGCCAGTTGGTGGAGTCGTGGTCGAGGTGCCCTTGCTCGAACGCCCCGCAGACGATCCGATCCGGCCGGGATCGGTTCACCACCTCTCGCATGGCGGGCAGCAGCTCGGCGAGGTGATCGCAAATTCTTCCGTCCGGCGCGTGAAGAAAGAAGAGGTCGTCATTCTTGACCCCTAACATGCTTGCGACCCGGCGCGCTTCGGCCTCTCGCTTGGGCAGAGTGTGCGTCCAGCACATCGAGACATGAACACCGGCTACGGTGAGCCGCTTGATCCAGGCGCAGACCGAGATTTCGTCGTCCGGATGCGTCATGCAGAAGAGCCAGCGCAGCTTAGGGTTGGGATCGAAGGCCTTCATGCGGCGAGGGCCCGCAGGACCGTGCTCAGCACGTCTCTGGGTTGTATGCGGTCCAGCCCGGCCGGATCGTAGTGAACGCGCTGTATCTGACCGTAGGGACAGCACCGCTCCGGTCGCGTGATGGAGTAGAGCCCGATCGCAGGGATGCCCAAGGCGGCGGCGATATGCGTGCTGCCGGTGTCGCCGCCGACGTGCGCCCTCGCCCCGGCGATCAACGCGATGAGCTCGGCAACGGAGGTTTGGCCGAGCAGTGAGGCAGGCAACCCGGCGCCGACGGTGCGGCAATAGTGCTCGACCGCCGAGGCCGCCTCCCGGGCGGGGGCGTCGCCGCCCCCGATCAGCACCGGCATTACGCCGCGGCCGTGTAGCCCCTTGAGCATCTCGGCGAAAGATGGTGGGGGCCAGCGCTTCGTCGCCCAGCCCGCGCCGGCATTGACCAAGAGATACGGCGAGTTAACTCCCGCGGCGCGAAGCTTTTCGAAGACCGATTCGGTCGCCTCCGGCTTCGGCTCGAGGCTGAATTCGGCAATGTCGGCCTCGGCGCCGTACGCCCGAACCACGTCGACATACTGGTCGACCACGTGGAGCGAGGTCGGGTCCGGAGTGACCGGCGCGGAAAAGAGGCGCGAACCTTCCCGCTGCCAGTGGTAACCCAGCTTTCGCCGCGCGCTTGCTTTGCCCACGATGACCCCACTCTTGAAGAGCCCCTGGAGATCGAAGGCGGCGTCGAACTCGCCCGCGATCACCGGCCAGGTCGATGGCTTCAGGCGGGGGGTTACCGCAATAGCCGAGTTCACAGCCCGGCAAGCGGCAACCACGTCGGCGAACTTTGGGCTGATCGCCCAGACGATCTCGCAGTCCGGATACCGCTTACGGAGCGCCACTGCAGCCGGCAGCGAGCACACGACATCTCCCAGGGATGAGAGACGGCTGATCAGGAAGCGCACGCGCTCCCCTTGGCGGCTCCGGATAGAAGTCTCTCGGCCGCGGCGAGAACCTCCTCGGCGCCAATTTCCGCCGTTGTGGCCCCGCTCTTCAACACGACGCCCTCCTTCGTGAAGGGGCGGAATCGCCGGTCGTCCGACGGGCCGAACACGGAAACCACCGGCACTCCGTAAGCCGCCGCCATATGGCCGGTGCCGGTATCGGCGGAGAGGTGAAGGGCGCTGCGGGCAACCCATCCCATCGTCTCGACGAGCGGGATTTTGGCGACCAGGTCCTCCACGCCGGGAGCCTCCACCCGCGGGTCGTCTGGCCCTCCCAACATCGTCACGCGGAAGCCTTCCGCGATCAGGCCGGCCGCGACCTCGCTCCAACGTTCCGGCAGCCACATCTTTTGCTTGGAGCCGGCGCCGGTGGAGATTGTTACCAGCTTGGCGTCTCGGCCGCCGGTGACGGCCGGCATCATCGGCCGCTCCGGGAGCTCGAATTCGTCGAAGGTGCCTAGGGCCGTGTGGTTTCGCTCGACGGTGTGGGTTCCGTCCGGGCTTGGCGCCAACTGAGGGTTCATGCGGCGGGCCAAAAGATCAGTGGCTCCGACCGCGATCCGCCGCATCGGCTTGGCGATGCGGAGGGCCAAGGCCGTCTTCGAGTGCCCCTGGAGGTCCACACCCCAATCGAATCGATGGCGGCGCAATCCCGCGTAGGTCTGAAGCTGTTCGCGCCAGGTGGATGGGGACCAGCGGCCGGACTTCCATTTGTCGCGCGGGAACTCCGCCAGCGAGGTCACGAGCCTGTCGGTTTCCACGACCGCGCTGCACCGCGGGTCCACCGCCCAAACAAGCTTGCCGTCGGGGTACTTGTCGCGGTATGCGGTGGCGGCCCACGCCGCCATCACGCAATCGCCGATCGCGGCAAATCGCACCAAAAGCAGACTCGGCGAGCTCATAACATCCCCGCTTGACGAGCGCTTTTCCATCGGTCGTGCATCCACAGCCACTGATCCGGATAGCGCCGAACCATCGCCTCGAGGTTTGCGTTGATGGCGGCGGTCACCCGCTCGACCTGGTCATCGCCCTCGGGTTCGTCGATTTTGGGAAGGAACTCGACCTGGTACCGCCCCGGCCCCAAGCGAATGGCGTAGCCGGGAACGATGGGTGCACCTGTTCGTCCGCCAATGACCGCAGGGCCGGTGACCGTCCCGGCAGGTTTTCCAAAGAACGGCACGAACACGTCGCCGGCGTTCTGATCGATCAAGAGACCGACTGATTCCTTGCGGCGCAGGCAGGCGAGAATGCCCCGGGCGGCGGCTCCGCGCGACATAACTTCGAGCCCGCCTGCCTCGCGAAGCCTGGTTAGCCGGTCGTTGATGCCGCTTTGGTTCGCGTCTCGCTGAACGACCGTCAGCTTGCGGCCCGTCGCCACTAACCACTGCCCGATCCACTCCCAATTCCCAAAATGCCCCGTGACAAAGAGAATCCCCTTGCCTTCGGATTCGGCGGCCAGGAGGTGCTCGAGCCCCACAACCGTGGTCGCCGCCTGGATGGTTTCCTTGCTTCGTGAGCCGTTCCGCATGAACTGAACCCACATGCGGCCAAAGTGCCGGAAGACGTTCTTCGCCGTCTCTTGCCGCTGGGCGTCGCTCCACTCGGGAAACGCGAGCTCGAGGTTCTGGACCGTGCGCTGCCGGTGCTTCTTGTCCACACGAAACGCGAGCATTCCGAACCTCTCGCCGAGTGCTTCCGCGCGGTCGTCGCTGCGCCGCACGATGAACCGTTGAGCGACGTCGAAGGCGGGCACGCCGACCGCGTCGAGAATCTTTGAAGCCATCAGGAGTCGCGTATCTGGGCTAGCCGTTCGCCCAGCCAGGTTCGAAAATCCGCCTCGGGTTCGATGCTCGCATCCTGAAGCGCGATGAGGATGGGTCGCTCATCGAGGTCGCTCCGGCTGCGGAGCTTGACCCAATCCTTCGCCGTCACCACAAGCGCGGTGCTGCGATCCAATCCGTCGAATAGGTTACCTGCCGTCAGCGGGTCGTGGTCCGGACCTCGAACCTGACCCGCAACGGATACGCCGGCTTCGGCGAGGGACTCGGCGAAGGATTCGGGCGAGCCGATCGCGCAAAGCATGTTGGCGGTTTTGGGAGCATCGGAAGGTTTTCCAGCCGGATCGACGAATCGCAGCGGTTTTCGTTCGATGGCGAACTTGTCACCGAACACGAGGTCGGCATTGCATCGGTTGCTGCGCGGCTCCCGATAGGGGCCGGCGGGCAGGCAACGGACGTTCGGCGGGTTCGCCGGATCGATGAGCAGGGTGAGGTGCTTCCTCAGCGGCAGATGCTGAAACCCGTCGTCCATGAGCAGGACCGAGCCTGGGAAGTGCTTGGTGGCAAGTTCCGCGGCGAGCACCCTTCGTCGACCGACGATGAGCGGCACTTCAGGCGCCAGCCATCGCACCATCGCCGGCTCGTCACCCCATTCGGCCGCGTCGAGGGGACCCTGCGGCGCGACTGCCGCCGCCTCGCTGTGCGGCGAGCCGTAGCCAGACATCCCCACGACGACCGACTCGCCCATGGATTGAAGGAGACCGGCGATGGCAAGCGTCGCCGGCGTTTTTCCACTTCCCCCTACAACGAGATTGCCCACGCAGAGAATCGGCTTGTGCGGCTCCGCTGCGCGCTTGAGGCCGAGGCGATAGACGCTCGCGTAGACCTGCCAACCGAATGCGTATAGCCATGAGGTCGGCGTCAGGAGAATGCGACTCGCGGCAGCTGTCGGCGTCTTCGCGGCCCAAAGTTCGTCGAATCGCATTCCCCGGATGCTGATGGTACAACGTCCGAGCTTGGCTAGCGTGCGGTAAGGTCCAACCAACCGCCATGGCCTCGATCTTCACCAAGATCATCAACCGGGAGATTCCCGCCGAGATCGTCTACGAGGATGACAAGGTCATCGCCTTTCGCGACATCGCGCCCCAGGCGCCGGTACACATCGTGATCGCGACGAAGGCGGAGCGGGCGCGGCTCTCCGACTTCGAAGACGAGGGCGATCACCAGGGCCTTCTGAACGCCGCTAAGAAGATCGCGGCCGCGGAGGGGCTGACTGCCGGCTACCGGGTGGTGGTCAACCAGGGTGAGTACGGCGGCCAGACCGTCGACCATCTCCACGCCCACCTTCTTGGTGGTCGACAGCTCGGCTGGCCCCCGGGCTAGGCTGGGCTTGCCATACTTTCACATGCCCGAGCTCCTGAGCACGTCGCTGCCCGTCTTGCCGCCGCCGAAAGTGGGCAAGGTCCGCGAGGTGTACGACCTCGGCGATCAAGTGCTCATCGTCGCCACCGATCGGATCTCCGCCTTCGACGTCGTGATGGCCAACGGCATCCCGCAAAAGGGCGAAATCCTGAATCGGATGAGCGCCTTCTGGTTTGGACATCTGGCCGATGTTTGCCCCAGCCACTTCATGACCATCGCGTCGTCCGACATCGACGCATGCCTCGGCGCCGCGCACCCGGAGTTGCACGGGCGATCCTTGCTCGCGCAGAAGGCGGACCCCCTACCCGTAGAGTGCGTCGCCCGTGGCTATCTGACGGGCTCGCTCTACAAGCAGTACGTCCAATCGGGCGGCGCCTTACTGGGCTTGAGCCTTCCTTCGGGGCTTCGAGACGGCGACCGGCTTCCCGAGCCGATTTTCTCACCCGCCACCAAGGCAACCCAGGGCCATGACGAGAACATCTCGTTCGAACAGGTTCGGAACATCCTCGGCGGCGAGGTAGCCGAGAAGGTGAGGTGCTGGACCCTCGAACTCTACGCCCGGGCCGCCGACCATGCCGAGAAGGCGGGAATCATCCTCGCCGACACCAAGTTCGAATTCGGACGGACCGATGAGGGGATCATCCTCATCGACGAAGCGCTAACCCCCGACAGCTCCCGGTTTTGGAAGCGTGAAACCTGGAAGCCGGGCGGCCCTCAGCCCAGCTACGACAAGCAGTTCGTGCGCGACTTCCTGGAAACCCTGGACTGGAACAAGCAGCCACCGGGGCCAAAGCTCCCGCCCGATGTGGTGGCCGGTACCCGTGCCCGATACGTAGAAGCCTACGAGCGGATCGTCGGAGAACCATTCGTCGCAACAAACAACTGACAACTTTCAACCGGCTTGTTCCTCCTCTACAACCTCCTGCTCTCGATCACGCTGCCGATCTGGTTTCCGGTAGTGTGGCTTCGCGCCAAGCAGCGGGCCATCCAGCCGAACTGGAACGAGCGGTGGGGCAACTTTCCATTCGCCCACGAGAAGGGGAAGCGGCGAATTTGGATTCACGCCGTCAGCGTCGGCGAGGTGCTCGCGGTGGCGCCCGTCCTACGGGAGTTACGCTCACAGATCCCCCAGCATGAGATCGTTCTGAGCGTTACGACGAGCAGCGGTCATACCACCGCTGAAGGCGAGAACGAAAAGAGCCCCGGGCTCTACGACCACCTCGTCTACTTTCCGTTCGACGTCGCCAGGTGCATGCTCGCCGCCATGCAGCGCGTCCAGCCGGACGTGGTCGCCGTCATGGAGACCGAGCTATGGATGAGTCTCTTTTGGGCGGCGAAGGTATTCGACGCGAAGACTTTGCTGATAAACGGACGGATCTCCGACCGCAGCTACCCTCGCGCCCGCCTCATCCGCTTTTGGTACAAGGCGATGTTCAAGGAGCTCGACCGGTGCCTCATGCAGACCGAAACCGATGCGCAGCGGATCCTGTCGCTCGGCGCCCGGACCGCGGAGGTGTTCGGTAATTGTAAGTTCGACCAGGCCTCACCCGACGAGCCTCCCGACAAGGCAGCGGTTCGCGAGGAGTTCGGACTCCCGGCCGCGAAGCCCGTCGTAGTCATCGGTTCGACCCGGGGCGAAGCAGAAGAGCGGCTCGTCCTCGGAGCGATCGCCGACGTTCACGCGTGGAAGTTCTCGCAGCTCTTTATCGTCCACGCTCCCCGGCACTTGGAGCGCGTGCCGGACCTGCAACGCATCGCCAGGGAGCAACTGGGCCTCGAGCCTGGTCTGTGGTCCAGGCGGGACACCGGACGGTACGTGATACTCGACACCTATGGCGACCTTGCCCGCTCCTACGCCGCCGCCGACGTGGTGATTGTGGGCGGCGGCTTTGAAGACCTCGGTGGTCAGAACCTCATCCAGCCGCTTGCGCTGGGAAAGCCGGTTATCCACGGGCCCCATATGCAGAACTTCCGCGCCGCCGCCGAGGCGGCAGCCGAGGTGGGCGCGACCGTCGTCGCTGCAACTTCCGCCGAACTCACCAAGGAGCTGGACGGACTTCTCGCCGACACCGATCGTCGTGTGGCCATGCGGGAAGCGGCGACGGGTTTGGTCCGCCAACATCTTGGCGCCGGGAAGCGGTACGCCGAAGCCATCGCCGAGGCCGCGAGGTCGGCTTCTAAGTAAGTAACCTAGCGCGGGATGTTCAAACGGCTCATGGAGCGCTTCGACCGAATGCTCGGGCGAGGCGTTATCGACGACGAGCTGTACGAGGAGTTAGAGGAAGCGCTTCTCCAGTCCGACACCAACATCACGACCACGACCGAAATCCTCGCCGAGCTGCGGAAGGCGGTACGGGACGAAAAGATCACCCAGCCTGACGCGATGAAGGCTCGCCTGAAACGCGCGATCGTCGACCGCCTCGGGCAGACCGACGAGACCCCGCTGGCCACCGGCGATCCATCGCCCACCGTGTACGTGTTCGTGGGCGTGAACGGGGTGGGGAAGACCACCACCATCGCCAAGCTCGCGGAGCAGCTCAAGAAGCAGGGAAAGACGGTGCTCATGGCCGCCGGCGACACATTCCGCGCCGCCGCCATCGAGCAGCTCGAGCATTGGGCCGAGCGGGTCGGCGCCGAGATCGTGCGAACCAAACCCGGAGCGGACAGCGCTTCGGTGATCTTCGACGCCATAGCAGCCGCGCGCGCGCGCGGGATCGACTTCGTTCTAGCCGACACCGCCGGGCGCCAGCATAGCAAGTCGATGCTCATGGCCGAGCTCCAGAAGGTGCTTGCGGTGGTCGAGAAAGGTCTGGGCAGAAAAGCGGACGAGGTGCTTCTCGTTCTCGATGCCAACACCGGCCAAAACGCCATCCGCCAGGCGGAGGAGTTCACGCGGGCGGCCGGCGTTACCGGTCTCGTCCTCACCAAAATCGACGGGACCGCCCGCGGCGGCGCCCTCATCGGGGTTTATGAACGGTTTCACATCCCGGTGAAGCTCGTCGGAACGGGCGAGAAGGCCTCGGATCTGAAGCAGTTCAAGCCGGCCGAATTCGCGGAAGCCTTGTTTGATTAGGGTTTCCCGGCTGGAGCGCGCCGGGACGAACCATCCGGCGCCTACGATGTAGGGGTTCGAGGACCGTCGTGCAGGATCCGAAGGCTTAGAATCCACCCGAACGCCAAGCACGCGGCGCAGCCGAGAAACGGCGAGTAACGCCCGAACGCAGGCCCGAGTCCGAGATGGACGCCGACGCTCGGAAGCTTCTGGTACGCGAGGCCGCCGAGCGGAGCGCCGATGATTGCGCCAAGACCCTGGGCGGTCATAACCGCGCCGATGTTGGCTCCGCGCCGGGTCGGGTCGATGTCGCTCACGCTCGCCATCCAAGCCGGAATCGTCAACAGGAACCCGATTCCAACCGGTATCGCCCCGACCGCTAAGACCCAAGGCTTCTGCAGCTGCGTCGTGATCGCGCCGAGCCCGATCAACGACATGCCGATCGTGCATAGCCCCATTCCGATATGAACGGACCGGGCACGCCCAACTTGCTCGCCGATTCGCGTCATCACGCCGTTGAGGCACGCCATGAGTAGCACCGCCGGCAGAACGAGACCTCCGAACGCCGACTCGCTCATGTTGAATTGGTCGTAGGCGAAGAGCTTCACGATCGCCATCGGCAAGCCGATGCCGATGAAGGTTGCCGCGGCCAGGAGTAGGTACGTCGGAATCGTTCGCAACGACCGGACGAGATCGGCGAGCCCGCCTTCACTCGGAGCGGCTTCAGTGCTGACGCTTCGGCTGGGAATGAAGAAGTGGACGGTCAAGGCCACGCAGGCAAACAAGCCGCAAGCGAGGATCATGCTGGCGGCACGGGTGCCGGTCAGGTCGTTGATCGCGCCGCCGAGCGGCAGGGCGAACGCAATCCCCACCAGATAACAAAGGTTGAGCGCGCTCATCGCGCGTTGGCGGTTCACGTCGTTGACCGTCTCCCCCACGAATGCATAGGCCGCCGGCCAAAGCATGGCGGCGCCGAGCCCGTCTAGCCCGCGCAAGGCGAGGAACGCCGCGACCTCGCCGAAGGTGCCGCCGGTACGGGGCACGAACAACGTGAGCAGGGAAGTGACGACGCTGATGCTCGGCCCGACCGTCATCAGCAACTTCGGCCCGTACCGGTCGGCACGGTGCCCCATCGGTCCCTTAAATATCGCCTCGCTGAGTAGGAAGGCGACGAAGACGAGGCCGATAAGACCTTCGCCGAAGCTCCGGTCGTACTTCAAGTAGACCGGCATCGTCGAGATGTTGAGGACGCCGTAGGCGAGCTCGGCCAGGAAGGCTACGAGAATGAGTCGGAGAACGGGGCCTTGGCGGTAGAGGGGGGTGGCCTTGGGTATCACGCCTTCGCCAGCGGGCGGCATGTCCGGTGCCACGGTCGCCATGTCAGTCTTCGTACGGTCCCGCCAAGCGGGATGTTCGATCCCGGAGCGCCTGAGCGCCCCGGGGAGCGATGCGGTAGCTTACCGCTTGACGAACTGGAAGCCGCGTCTCGCCTTCTTGCGTCCGTACTTCTTGCGCTCTTTGACG
>Ga0070734_10003876_pt1 | contig 14972 bp, 15 predicted proteins | sample Coa_R1_8_FD_66444 | JGI IMG/M metagenome (GOLD analysis project Ga0070734, IMG submission 66444) | Surface soil microbial communities from Centralia Pennsylvania, which are recovering from an underground coalmine fire - Coalmine... | ecosystem: Environmental > Terrestrial > Soil > Unclassified ...
CGAGCCGCCGCTCCGTATCAAGCAGAGCGCAACGGTTTCGGCGCCGATCCACGGATCGTTATCCGCGCCGCCGATGTGCGCTGCTGGCCGCAGCGGGGACCGGGGGGATGTCTGTTGTTATTCGTCCTTGATGCCAGCGGGTCGATGGCGGCCTGGAAGCGGATGCGGCAGACAAAATCCGCGGTCTTAGCTCTGCTGGTGCAGGCGTACCAGCATCGCGATCAGATCGCCTTGCTGGCTTTCCGTGGGACGGCGGCGGAACGGGTGCTGCCACCCACGCGGAGTTTGCCAACGGCCCGGCGAATGGTCGAGGAGCTGGCCGCGGGCGGTACGACTCCGCTCGCGCAAGGACTCGTGGCCGCCCGTCACCTGATCCATAACCACCGGCGCCGACGATCTCAGCAGTCCTTCTGGACGGTGCTGTTGACCGATGGTAAGGCGAATGCCCCACTCGCTGCGGGCGATCCCTGGCAGGAAGCCCTGGCCCAGGCCCGGCTTTTGCGGACCAGTGGCAGCCAGTTCCTGGTGGTGAATACCGAAACCGGTTGGCCCCGCTTCGACAAAGCAATCGAGCTGGCCCAGGCCCTGGGTGGGAATTGCCTTTGCGTGGAAGAAGTGTTAGGACGACCCATGCCCGATTTTCATCGTTTGCCTGCCGCGGGCTGAGAAAGGATTTCGCATGGCCAACAAACGACGGCGCGGTTTGATCATGGTGGTGACCGGAGACGGCAAAGGGAAAACAACCTCGGCCCTGGGGCTGGCGTTCCGCGCTCTGGGAAACGGTTTCCGTGTCTTGATCGTGCAGTACATCAAGGGAAAATGGAAGACCGGTGAGAAGAAACTGGCCGACCTCCTCCGAACCCATGTAGACCGCCTTGGGCTCGACATCGAGCTGCGCCCGATGGGGGACGGCTTCACCTGGATCACGCAGAACCGCGAACAGGATATCGCCACGACGCGGGAAATCTGGGAGGTCAGCAAACAAGCCCTGGCCTCGAACCGATACGACCTGATCATTCTCGACGAGATCAACGTGGTCATGAAACTGGGCTATCTCGATCCGAAGGAAGTGGTGGAGTTTCTCCAGCACAAGGATCCCGCCCTGCATGTCGTCCTCACGGGGCGCGGCGCCCCGCCGGAAATTCGGGAGCTGGCGGACACGGTGTCCGAGATCGCCTCTGTGAAGCACCATTACAAGGCCGGCGTCAAAGCCCAGCAAGGCATCGAGTTTTGAAAGGAGTTCTGCCGATGATACTTTTTGGCCATCACACCGAAGCGTTCCTACAGATCGAGATCATGGGTCAGCCATTTCCGACCGGACCCATGGAGCACGGCATCGCCTTCGGCGTCACCGGGGTCGCCCTGTTGTTGACCCTGTACGGGGCGTATGCGGCGGTGCGGGACCTCCGCCGCTGGCTAGCACGTAGGGTGCGGGCGTGAGCTGCCTCAGAATCACCCCTCGCCGCCGAGATCCACCCACAAATTGTCCCAGCCTGGGATGGTGCATTCCGGGCCATCGTCGGCTCCATCCAGACAGGAGCAGGGACGATTCGGCGTAGGGACAACATGGTTCGGGCTCGAATGCTCCCATGCGCCCATGCTATCGTCTCGGGAATCCGAACGTGTCATCTTGCGGCTCCTTCCATTTTGAAAAGACGCCCAAGTGGCGTCGCAGACTGACCAGCCCGACCGTCAGGGAAGGCAAGTTACCCTCCCTGACGGTCGGGGCTACTCCTTCCGAATCCTTTGCCACGATGGAGCATTAGTGCTGAAGCACGCAGGCCCGCCAGTGGTTGGGAAGTCCCTGCCGCCAGCGCAAGGCCGACGAGCCGACCAGAGGATCCTGAGTTTCTTGGGAGGACGCCGGCTTCCTACCGTCACTGACTTCGGACCAGCCGGCACGCGCCAGAACGCACAGGACAACAAACACCATAGGGAAAGCCAGGCAGAACTGCCAGTACCGCTTCATGGACCATCTCCTTGTCCGTCAATTGATCCGCCACTTCTTGCGGCGGCGAGGGGAACCGCGCGTATATCGAAGAAGCCGCTTGCTCATTAGCAATTCCAATGCCAGGAGATGCTGAAATCCAGATCGTCTGGCCTTGCCGATTCACAAGCCAAGTCGATTTGGCGAGTTAAAGATAAATCTGATTCTGAGGGAGATGCGTTCGCGTCTGGGTCGGGCTGGTGATATTTACAAGCCGATCTGCACCGTTCTTGCAGAAAGCTTATCACATCGAATGCACTGGATCCTGCTCGCGTCCGCTGGCCCAAACTTCGATGTCGGGCCATTGTCGCTGGAGGCGTTCGGCCAATGCTTCGACTCCCAGCCGCTCGGTAGCGTAGTGTCCCGGGAGCAGCAGCGCCAAGCCCTTGGCCTGGGCGGACAGCGCATCATGAAATCGAACTTCGCCCGTGATAAAGACATCTGCCTGGGCACGAACAGCATCGCCGAGGAATTCGCCACCGGCACCGCACGCGATAGCCACCTTCTCCATCAGCTTGTCCGGATCTCCGACCAACCCCAATCCCTGGCTCTTGAGCAGCGCCTTGGCCCTCTGTCCCAGTTCGCCCAGACGCGTCGGCCGGGGAAGCCTACCAATTCGGCCTTCGCCATCCGCGGAGGATTTGGGCTGGAGAGGGTAAACATCGTATGCCGGTTCCTCGTAGGAATGAGCCCGGCGCATGGCGGCGACAGCGCGCTCCACGGCACCTTCCGGACAGATGGCTTCCAAACGCCATTCGCGGACTTCTTCGCGTCTTCCTTTCTGACCCACACTGGGCTGAGTCGCCTCGGAGCCGAAAAAGGTACCTGTGCCCGCCAGTCGAAAACTGCACTGGCTGTATTGGCCAATGTTTCCCGCGCCGGCGGCGAAAAGCGCATCGGACACCCGCGCCAGATCGGTGTCCGGAACGAAGACCACCAGCTTGCATTCACGGGGACCAGTGCGGCGGCGCAGGGGAGCCACGTCTCGTAACTCGAAACGGCTGGCCAACAGTTCATTGATGCCGCCCCCGGCGTTGTCGAATGCCGTGTGCGGACTGAACACCGCCACGCCGGCGCGGGCCAGGGCAAGGACCATTCGCCCTTCGGTGGTAGCACTGGTAAGACGTTTCACCGGGCGGAACAGTATGGGGTGATGCGTGACAATGAGCTGGGCCGACTTTTCGATGGCCTCGGCCGCGCTGGCGGGCGTCACGGTGAGACATGTCATGATGCGCTGGACTTCCGCGGCTGGGTCGCCCAAGAGAAGGCCAACGTTGTCCCAATCGGCAGCGAGACCCAGGGGCGTCCCTTGTTCCAGAAATTCAACCGCAGCGGCAACGGTGATCATGGCCTGCAACCATCCAACACCCCGAGCGCGTTGGCTGCCGGCTCACTGTTTCCGACTGGGCGTGCACAGGATGACCAGCAGGAGGAGCGTGGAGGCGAAGGCCACGGTATAGGGCAACGCCGGCGTGCGTCCACCCTCCGGCTCGGAGGGGACATTGTACCGCTGGGCATAGGCACTGGGGAGGCAGCAAATGCCGGCCACCAAGAGGGGAGCCAACCAACGAAGAACTTGTCGCCACATGATGATCATCAAAACGAAAACCGCATTTTACCCGGCCTTGCGGTAGAGCTGCTCAGCTCGGCTCCACCAGCGTCGCTGGGCGGGAGGGGGAGGGGGAGCCTTCTCGCTATGCTCGGCGGCACGGCGGCGCGGGCGGCGCCGATCCAGAACGAGCTGTCCGATCAAACCCAAGAGGGCAACCCCACCACAGACCGCGTTGAGAGCCAGCCGCTGCCTCTCGGCCAAGGCAACCACATCCACCTTAGCAAAGCGATTGAGCAAACACAAAGTGGAATAGGTCAACACTACCGTTCCCGCCGTACTGGTGAGCGCCATGGTCCAGAGTCGGAACAGCACCAAGCCAAATAAACCGCCTGCCAAAGCGGCCAAAATTGGCTGTTGCCATTGCGGCGCCAGGAAGTGCACCGCAAGGACCGCCGCCGCACTTCCCGCAGCAAAGGCGATCAGGCGAACCAGCGCCAACGCAACCGCTCCCGCGGATACGGCCAGCAACAAGCCGACGAGCATCGGCTGGGTCGTGTAAATCGGACCGAAGGAAAGTCCAAGCACCCCGGCCACAATGGTTGCGATGAGCACAATCCAAAACCGATGACCGCGCCAGCCCAGCAGCCATAACAGAACGCCCAGGACAAAGGCACAACCGCTAATCAGCGGCGAGAAACCGCAGACCTCCTCGAGGATTTCCGGCAAGACAATCTGCATCTCATGCCCCCAACCGTTTTGCCTGGCTTCACCCGCCGGGACCATAACTCCAAGCTGTTCCAGCTGTCAAGCCGAGCAAAATATCCACGGCTGGCCTTCCATCGCTTGGACTGGAAAAGCCATGCCTTGTCATTCTGGACAATTTCCAGCTCTTGAGGCATGCAAGTTGCAAAGCTAACATCTGCCATGCTTGAGGTGAGTTTCCGCCGAAGAAATCTGTGCGATATCGGGATATGATAATTTGGAATCCCGCGAGACGCTTCGGCCTCGCCAGAAGAAGCCGCAAGTGGGCAGCCTCCGTCCTTCTTTTGAGAAGCGTACCTGCCGGATAAAAGGAATGATGTTACTCATGTCAATGATGGCAGAATTTGATGCCGCAGCCCGAAACCTTCCCGAGGCGTTTGCCCGCACGCTGCGGCACGAGGTTGGGGATCTTTTACAAACCATTTATGCTGCGGTGGCCATTCTGCAAAGGCGCTTGGCCGCGGACGCAACCCTGGAACAGCGTGTCCTGGCCGATCTCCGCAACCGTGCCGAAGCGTGCAAACGGCTCCTGGACAACCTGAGTGATCTCGTCACTCCCGTGAACCTCACGTTCGAGCAGGTCGATCTGGCCCAGGTGGCTGACTCTTTGGTCACCGTGGCAGCGCGCCGGTACCCCAACCGGGAGATTCGGTCGACGGCTACGTCACCGGTTTGCGTGCCCGCGGATGAGAAGCGCATTGCGCAGATCGGTGAAATCCTGTTGAATCAGGCATGCGAGGCGGCACAGCGGTGCGTCTCTCTCCATGCCCGACCCAATCCGCCCAGTGAGGAAACGGAATGGATCATCGTGGATGACCGTGCCGAGGACGGTCCTGAACCGTTCGAAGAAACCGCGCCGCTGTTCGAGCGATTGCTGCAGGATGGGAACCGCGGGATTGATCGCACGCTGGCCCAACGGCTCGTGCTTCTACATGGTGGGCGGATCACGACCGACCATCCCCCGGAAGGGGGGTTGGCAGTGCACATTTGGCTGCCAAATCAACGGCCGGAATCCGAGAGCTAAGGCAACTCGAGCAATTTGTGGAGAAGAGCCTAGCGAGGCAAAGCGAGTTGAGTACAATGGATGGCTGAGGTTGGGCTTTTTCCGGTTCCACTGCGTCGAGAGAATCCCTGAATCCCACGTCCCGGTTGGCCCTGAGCCAGCGGCGCGTCCGGCCATTCAAGGGAGAGGATATACTCATGGAATCTCACACTTCGCCGACACCCAAATTGAAAATTGTAACTGCGGAAGATGATTTCAACAGTCGCCTGTTTCTCCGCGAGACGTTGGAAAAAGATCTCGGCCACCAAGTTGTAGGCGAGGCGGCTACCGGTACGGACATGGTGCGGACGGTTCTGGCGGAACAGCCTGAGGTGGTGGTCTTCGATATTCACCTGCCCCACCTGGATGGGCTGGCGGCTCTGCGTCAGATTTATCAAACGCGGGTCGTGGCCGCGGTCGCCATTACGGCGGATCGTGATCAGGCCCTGGTCAAGCGTGCCATGGACGAGCATGTCCTGGCTTACCTCTTGAAGCCGGTCGAGGCGCATCAACTTGGGCCGGCCGTCCAGGTAGCCTGGGCGCGCTTCGGCGAGCTGAACATGCTCATGGAGGAAAATGCTTCGCTGCGGCAATCGCTGCAAAGTCGGAAGATCATTGAGCGCGCCAAAGGCGTTCTCATGAAGCGGCACCGCTGGTCCGAGGCCGATGCCTTCCGCCGGCTCCAGCGCGGCGCCATGAACCGCCGCATTCCCATGGTAGATCTGGCCCAGGCTATCCTGAACGGCCAAGAGGTTGATTTAGGGACCCCCTGAACGCAGCCCCGGTGTATCCCCGCCTGGCTACGGGGTGGGCCTCAACGGCCCGACGGCCGGAGGATAGAAGCTGCTACATTCTCCGCAGGCGGGTTGACAGCAAGGTGTGCAACATTCCACACGCCGGCACCGGTGGCGCCAGCAGCAACACCCCATATTGCTCAGCAGCACGATCAGCAACGCGCCCACCGCGCAAACACGTCCAAGAGACATGAGGACTCTCCTCTCTGTGCTGGGAAGGTAGAACCGACCAGTCGCGATGCCGGCGTGGGGGCGGTAGCGCCAACCCCGGCCGCTGGCCGCGGCCACAGACTTCGTTAAAAAGTATGCGCGGCCCTCTTCGGGAATCAACGGAATGAGAGCGCCAGCAGAAGAATTCAGCCCTCGTCGTGGTAAACTTTTCCGTCGATGCACAAGACAACCGAACCCATCCCGCCGGCCGAGTACCTCGGCGAACCTGGTAATCACGTGTCAGATGTGAGATGATGCTACGCAATCTTCTGCCGGGGCCGATAAGGCCTTATGACGGGAGCATTTGACGCAACTTCTAGAATTAAAATAACTGCGCCCTTCGCCTTCCGAATCCCAGGAAACCGTGTCATGGCGTCGCTACGTCTGGAGCGGTTGGATGCCCTCGTGAAGGAATTGAGTGTCCAGGAAGACCCCGAACACCTGATCCGTGTGTTTGATCGGCAAGCGGATATGGTTTTTCAGCGCGACGGGCTGGTGACACTTACCCGCCGCGACGTGGAGCCGCCGTCGTATCGCATCACCCGTTCGTGGCGGTGGAAGCAAGACGAGGCGTTTGCCGTCGACGGACCACGCCTTCCGCTCAGTAGCGGCGGGCTACTGGGTCAGCTCCTGTACGCGGGCAAGCCAGCGGTAATCAATCGGTTGGAAGTGGCGGCCGACGATCCGAGCTGGGAGCATCTGGAAGGGATGCGCTCGCTGGCTTGTGTGCCGGGTTATGATCGCGGTCAGCCCTTGAACCTTGTCGTGCTGCTGCGGCGGCAACCCGACAGTTTTACCCTCGAAGACCTGGAGGGTTTGCTGCTCAACGCCAACCTCCTCGGACGGACGGTGAGCAACCTGGTGTTGACACAACAGCTCCAGGAGGCGTACCGGGCACTGGACTACGAGAAGGAGCAGGTCGGCCGGATGCAGCGTCATCTCTTACCCACGGAATTGCCCAACCTCGAGGGACTGGAGCTCGGCGCCTCGTATCGGACCTGTAGCCGGGCGGGCGGGGATTACTACGATGTGTTGCGGCTGCCGGAGGATCAATGGGGCCTGTTCATGGCGGATGTGAGCGGCCATGGCACACCAGCCGCCGTGGTCATGGCCATGATGCACACGCTGATGCATGCCTTTCCGGGCTCGCCGACGCCGCCGGCGCGTGTGCTGGCCCATATCAACCGGCATCTGCTGTCCGTCGCTCCGGAAGGGATGTTCGCCACCGCCTTTTACGGAATCTACGATCCTGTCCGCCGCCGCCTGCGTTACTCCAGTGCGGGACATCCGCCACCGCGCTGGCGGACCGGCAGCGGCTTCATCCGCGATGTCGAAGGAACGGCCGGGCTCCCGCTAGGCGTGCTCGACGAGGATTCCTGGACGGAGCGGGAGATGGTGTTGGTCCCAGGCGATACGCTGCTGCTATACACGGATGGCATTCTGGAAGGTACCAATTCCCTGGGCGAACCCTTTGGCCGGCCGCGCCTCGATGATGCTCTCCGCCTGGGGCCGGGGCGGGCCAAAGCCTTGGTGCAGCACGTCGAGCGCCACTACAAGGCGTTTTGCAATGGCACGGCCGATATGGACGATCGTACGCTCCTGGCCGCCGTGGCCGTGCCTTGACGGAGGACGGCGAAGTCGTCATGGAAATCGATCTCAACTGCGACCTCGGCGAGGGCGGAGCCCATGATGAGGAACTCCTGCCGCTCATCAGTTCAGCAAGCATTGCCTGCGGATTCCACGCCGGCGACCCCGCCACGGCTTACGCAGCCCTTGCAACCGCTTCCCGGTACAAGGTGCAAGCCGGTGCTCATCCTTCTTTCCCGGATCGGGAGCATTTCGGTCGCCGTGAGCTGATCCGGACGGAGCAACAGATTTTCGAAGATTGTCTCTACCAGGTCGGCGCCTTGAGCGGGCTGGCCCGCGCGGTCGGCCAACCGTTGCGGCATCTCAAACCGCACGGGGCCCTGTACAACTTGGCCTGCCGAGACGAAACCTATGCCCGTCCGGTGGTCGAAGTAGCCGTCCTGTTTCAGCTGCACCTGCTCGGTTTGCCCGGCTCACGTTTGCAAGCGCTCAGCCGGGGGCGTTGCCCGTTCGTCGCCGAAGGCTTTGCCGATCGTCGCTATCAGCCCGATGGTTCGCTCGTGCCGCGGTCGCAGCCCAATGCCTTCATCGAAGAACCGGTCGATGCTGTCGGGCAAGTCGAATGGCTCATCCGCGATCAGGGAGTGCAAACGATTTGTGTTCATGGCGACAATCCGCAGGCCGTCGTGTTTGTCCGCGAGCTGCGTGCTGCCCTGGAGCGTCAGGGCATCATGGTCCGGGCGTTCCGATGACAGCCGGCCGGCAAGGCTGCAATCGTCGCTATCGCATGCCGACAGGAGTCAGTTCCCTTCTTCGATGAGCCGCCGTAACGCCATCATCCCCAGCTCCGCCACATGAGTCGCATGGGCGCTCCACAGAATCGGGTTCATTAGCTCCAGGGAAACCCAGCCGTCATAACCCACGGCCCGCAATTGCTCCACAATCGCTTTCAGTTGGAAATCGCCATCGCCCGGCAAGATGCGGTCGGCGTCGGTGGCTAGTTCGCGGGGCACGCCAGCCAAATCCGAAAACTGGACGAAGCCCAGGGTGGCCGGGGTTAGCAGCCTCAAATCCTCGAATTTGCTCGGCCCGGTGTAATAATGGAAAACGTCGAGATTGATCCCCACGTTGGACTCCCCGCATTGGCTGACCAGGGCCAACGCGGTATCGAGACTGGCGCAAAAGGTGGCCTTGCCGCGGAACTCCAGCGCCAAGCGAACATCGAAGCCCGCCGCCCACTGGGCCGCCTGTTTCAAGGAAATGACGGCGCGCTCCAGCGCGGTAGAGTTCACCGCTTCCTGGAAATCCGCAACCACGAGCAGCGTCGCAATCCCAAACTGCTGACACAGGTCCGCACGCTGGCGGAGCTGGTCGTAGTGGACGCGGCGCTGTTCGCCTTGGGACAGCAGCAGCCCTCCCTGATACGATGCTGCCGCCAATGTCATTTGCCGATCTTGCAACAGCTGCCGCGTCTGGGCCACGGAATGGGTTTTCAGATGATTCTCCAGCTTCGTGAGCCACACTTCCATCGCCGTCCAGCCGGCCTCTGCGTAGGCCTCGACATCCTCGGCAAACGTGGCGGACAAAGTGGTTGCTTCACTGATGCAGAGTTTCATATCATTCATGCTAATGTTGCTGCGGCAAAACACCAACGGTCGCGGTGCGGCACAGGGACCTGCCGCGCTCCTCTGATTCCGGGGGATCCATGCTCGATGTCACCTCGCTTCGCCAGCAATTCCCCGCGTTGCACTGCCGGCGCGGCGGCCGCATTCCCATTTTCCTCGACGGCCCCGGCGGCACTCAGGTACCCCAACGGGTCGTGGACGCTATGGTGCATTACCTGACGACCTGTAACGCCAACCATGGCGGGGCGTTTGCTACGTCGCAAGAATCGGACCGAATTGTAGCCTCTGCCCATGAAGCGATGGCCGACTTGCTCAATGCGCCGTCTCCGAACGAGATTGTCTTCGGGGCCAACATGACCACGCTCACTCTGCATCTCAGCAGGGCTTTGGGCCGATTGCTCGGGGCAGGCGATGAAATCGTGGTTACGCGGCTCGACCACGATGCCAATGTGGCGCCCTGGACGCTGCTGGGGCGGGACACGGGTGCAATCGTGCACACCGTAGATATCCATCCGGAAGACTGTACCCTCGATCTGGAGGATTTGCGCCGCCGGCTCAGTCCACGCACCCGCCTGGTTGCGGTGGGCTGCGCTTCAAACGCCGCGGGAACCATCAACGATGTGCGTGCCATCACCAGTTGGGCTCACGAGGTGGGTGCCTGGGTATTCCTCGACGCCGTCCACTATGCCCCGCACGCCCCCATCGACGTGCAAAAGTGGGGCTGCGATTTCCTGGCTTGCTCGGCGTACAAGTTTTTTGGGCCGCATGTCGGCGTCCTGTGGGGAAAACGGGAGCTGCTCGAAGAGTTGCCGGCGTACAAGCTGCGGCCGGCCCCGGATTCGCTCCCGGACCGCTGGATGACCGGTACACAGAACCACGAAGGTCTGGCTGGCGTAGCGGCTGCGGTCGAGTATTTGGTCGAAGTCGGCGTCCGGCACCCGGCTCATCGAGCCTCGTTCCCTGCCCTGAGTGGCCGTCGTCTGGATCTGCACGCCGGCTTGGCCGCCATCCAGGAGTATGAGGCGGGGCTGTCCAACCAACTTCTGGAAGGGCTGGAAGAGCGACCACGCTTCACGGTTTGGGGGATGCGCGATCGTCACCGCCTGGCACAGCGGACACCGACCATTGCCCTCACGATGGACGAGCAAAGGGCCGAGCAGATTGCCCAGCACCTAGCCGCCCGGCAGATTTACGTCTGGAGCGGAAACATGTACGCCCTGGGGCTTACCGAACGGCTGCACCTGGAACACCGAGGTGGCTTCGTTCGCATTGGCCTGGTGCACTACAACACCTTCGAGGAAGTGGACGCGCTGCTGGCCGCCCTGGATGAGCTCTGACCGCTACGAAATTATTCCACCTCCAGCGCCCGTTCTGGGCCTGAGAATTCGTTGAACAGGATAGGAAAACAATGGGCCCAACGGCCGTCCGTTGCCCGGAAGAGGCGGAACTCAGACGGTTGGGAGCTCGTATAATGGGAAAGCGAGGGCGAATGGGCCACGCTGTTTCCAAGCGTCACAAAGGGCGTTCCGTATGGCAAACCTGCAAGTTGAGGCACTGGAATCCCGGCGACTGTTAAACGGCCACTTCGTCGCGGTTTCCGTTATGCCGTTGCCGCCGTTTCCGACAGGAACCTTCATCGTCTGGATGACCGATCGCTTGCCGTTGGGCGAACATGGCGGCTGGTTCGGTGAGGGCGCCATGGCGGCTGGCCGGATGCGGAGCTTTGCTTGGAATGATTTCGGCGGCGGGGGCCGTGACATGTACGATCCGCAGTCGATCGGCCGTCCCGGTCCCGCTGATGCTTCTCCGCCGGAGTTCTGGGGCAACCTGGGCCGCGTCGCTGCCAATAGCCCGGGCGGAGATCCAGCCGTGGCCACTGGCCGAGGAACCGTCCCGAACAATTTCTTTGCGTTGACGGCCACATCGCCGGCTGCTCCAGCAGCGTCCGCGCCCAATAGTGCTTCCGGGGCTACGATTCCTGGGATTCTTCTCCAGCGAATAAATCCTCAACCGGTTCCCGCGCCGGAAGCCCCAGCCGGTAGCCACAGCCTACCCAGCGACCTGCAGGGTTTGTTTGCGCTTCGCGGTCCTGTGCCATTGCCCCGCGTCGGCGAAGGACCCCAAGGGTACTCCGGCAGTTCCGAAACAAGCCACCAAACCTCAAGGACGTCGGCAGCTGCTCCGGCTGTGCAGGAACCCGTACTTCCGTCTGCGAAAGGTGCCGATCTCCTGGCCGTTCTGCCGCTGTTCGATGATTCCGGCCTGGATGTCGGTTTCCAGCAATTCCTGGAGCAACTGGAGCGGCTCTGTCCGCGCTTGACCCATGACGCCGAAAGCAGCGCGCTGTGGCCGTGGATCGTGGCAGTGACAGCGGCAGCAACGGCTGGCGAAATCGCCCGCCGGGAGCTGCGGCGACCCTCCGTGTTGTCGTCCGGGGAAGGGCACGAGAGGGGTAGTTTTCCCTCCGACCAGCTCTTTGTGGGATAGATCATGAATGAGCCTCTGGATAACCTGCTGACGCAGCTGTGCAATGGGGATGTGGCCGCGGCCGAGCGCGTGTTTGTGGCTTACGAGCCGTATCTCCGCAAGGCGATTTGCCGCCATTTCCCCCCGGCGCTCCGGGCCCGGTTCGATCCTGCCGACATTCTCCAATCGGTCTGGGCCGACTTGCTCCGCGGCTTTCGCGAGGCCGGCTGGCGTTTCAGCGACCCCGACCATCTGCGGGGCTTTCTCTATATCGCCGCCCGCAATCGCCTGATTGATCGCGTTCGCCAACACCAGAAGGTTGCGGCGCGAGAGCAGCATTTGGGTGCAGGAAAAAGCCAGGTGTATCTCCGCTCGTCGCAGCCGCGCCCCAGCGAGCTGGCCCAGGCAGAGGATCTATGGGAACGGATCTTGGCCCATTGCCCGCCGGAACATCGCTCGATTCTCGCGCTCAAGCGGCAAGGGTACTCCCTGGCCGAAATCGCCGAGCGGACCGGCTTTCACCGCGACAGTGTCCGCCGCATCCTCCGCACGCTGGCCCGGCAACTGGCATTTAAGCCGCAGCAATCTGAACGCGCCGATCAGCCCCCCTTGGCGACAGAACCCACGGTAACCGTTATCGGTCGTGCATACTGAGCGCGCAGCATTGCGCAGGCATCGCTCGTGGAGGCCGGCTCCATGGTGACATCTTTGTCTGTTCCTACACCGACGACTCCGCTGTCCGAGGCCGACGCCGAAGCGCTGGCCGCGGGGCTGGCCGCCGAAATGCTGAAGCGTTGGCGGCAAGGGGAGCGGCCGGTCGCGGAAGAATTCCTGGCGCGGCACCCGGAACTGTGGGACCATCCCGCCGCTGCCGCCGAGCTGATTTACGAAGAATTCTGTTTGCGGCAGGAATGCGGCTCAGAAGTGCCCGTGGAGGAAATGCTGCACCGCTTTCCGCAGTGGCGACCCCAGCTGGAAGTTCTGTTCAACTTTCAGAAGCTGCTGGGGCCACGCCGACCTGAACCGCAGTTCCCCCGAGCAGGCGAAATCCTGGATGAGTTTTTGCTCCTGGCCGAGCTTGGACGCGGTGCCCACGGCCGGGTGTTCCTGGCCAGCCAGCTCTCCCTCGGTGACCGCCCCGTGGTTGTCAAACTGTCGGCAAGCGCGGAACAGCCGGCCGGTGAAGCCAACGAGCACTTGTCATTGGCGCGGCTTCAGCACACGCATATTGTGCCGCTGTACTCCGTCCAGGACTATCCGGTCCGTGGATTCCGCGCCCTGTGCATGCCCTATTTCGGCGGCGCTACCCTGGCTCAGCTTCTCGACGCGATGCGATCCGAGCCGCCGGCACGGCGAACCGGACGGAGTCTGCTGGAAGCACTGGACGTTCGAGCTCAGGGTGTCGGCGACCGGCCGCACCTCCCCGCGCCGGCGCTTCGGACTCGGACGAGCTTGCAGAACTTGGCCGGTGCCTCCTACGTGCAAGCCGTGTGCTGGATCGGTGCCTGCTTGGCCGACGCGCTGCAGTATGCCCACGAACGTGGCTTACTCCACCTGGATGTCAAGCCTTCGAACGTCCTGCTGGCAGCGGATGGGCAACCGATGTTGCTGGATTTCCACCTTGCCCGAGAGCCGATTCCACTCGACGGCACACAGCCGGCGTGGCTGGGCGGGACGGCCGGCTACATGTCCCCCGAGCAGCAGGCCGCTCTGCTGGCCATCGAAGAAAACCGAAAGGTCGAGCTCCCCATCGATGGCCGATCCGATATCTATTCGCTGGGCGTGGTCCTGTACGAAGCATTGGCAGGAACGCTCCCCGCGCCCGGCGGAAAACTTCGGTCGCTGCACCTTTGTAATCCGCAAGTGAGTATTGGCCTGTCGGATTTGGTGGGCAAGTGCCTGGCCCCGGATCCCGCCGACCGCTATCGCCACATGGCCGGCCTGGCTACCGACCTCCGTCGGCACCTGGCCCATTTGCCGCTCGTTGGCCTCCGTAATCGCAGTGTGAGAGAACGCTGGCAGAAATGGCGCCGTCGCCGGCCGCACGGTGTCGCCTTTCTAGCGATGCTCTTGGCCGTGGTGACGGTCGTGGGTGCCGCGGCTTTGGGAGCGGCGCTGCATTGCAGCCAGCGGATCCAGGCGGCGCGCACGGCCCTGGATGAAGGGCAAGCGGAAATGGACCGGCACGAGTGGGAACGGGCCATCACGCAGTTGCAGTATGGCCTCTCTCTTGCCCGGGGCGTTCCTCTCAATCGCGACTTGACCCACGAGCTGGAGCGCCGACTTGGTCTGGCTGAACAGGCGCGCGGGGCCGCGGACCGTGCCGCCGCCATCAAGCGCTTGCACCAGCTGACGAACCGCATTCGCTTCCTGTATGGATCGGAGCAATTTGCCCCCGGCGCTTTGCGGGCCCTCCAAGTCGCTTGCCATGATTTCTGGATGAACCGCCGCCGCATCGTCGAGCTGCTCAGTCCGGGCGGGAACCCCTCTCTGGAGCCGTCCGTCCGCGATGATCTCCTCGACCTGGCAATATTCTGGGCCGAGTTGCAGGAACGATTGGCCCCAGTCGAAGCGAAGGACGCTGCACGCCGGGAAGGGCAGGAAGTCTTGGCCGAGGCGAAAGTTTTGTTCGGTCCGAGCCCTGTGCTGGATGAGGAAGGCAAACTTCAGGGTGCAGCGGGATCGGCCCGAGAACCGCCATCCGCATCGGCGTCGGCGACTCCCTGGGAACACTACGCCTTGGGCCGCGCTTTCCTCAAGTCCGGACACCTGGAGCGGGCGGCCGCGGAATTGGAACGGGCCGTCGTTTTGCAGCCACAGGGATTATGGCCGAACTTCTACCAGGGCGTGTGTGCCTACCGCCAGGGTCGGTACTCGGACGCCGTTGCGGCTTACAGTGTCTGTGTCGGGGTGGCGCGCGAGCCGGCCTCCTGCTTTTACAACCGCG
>Ga0070734_10003879_pt1 | contig 14960 bp, 11 predicted proteins | sample Coa_R1_8_FD_66444 | JGI IMG/M metagenome (GOLD analysis project Ga0070734, IMG submission 66444) | Surface soil microbial communities from Centralia Pennsylvania, which are recovering from an underground coalmine fire - Coalmine... | ecosystem: Environmental > Terrestrial > Soil > Unclassified ...
GTCAACGCCGTGGTCGCGCAGGATCTCAAGAAAGAGACGGGCGGCAGCGAGTTTCTGTTTCTCACCCCGGGGCGCGTCATTGCCTCCACTTTGAACGAACGCGCCACCGCTGTTGTGATGAACAACCTCAGCCACCGCGCCGGCGCCGTGAGTGACGGCGTGGCCCAATACGCGCAGTTCGTCACTCCCCTCCAGGACATTGCGGGCCACCCGATTGGGCAGCTGGTAATTCTGCGGTCATTTGAAGGCGTGCGCAGCCGGATTGCGATGCTCTATACGAACATCATTCTGCTTTGGCTGGCCGCCGTCTCGATCGGCCTCTTGTTGACCTACATGTTGGCGCGCCGGATCGTGGAACCGGTGAAGCAGCTCGACCGGGCGGCGGCCGAGGTCGCGCGGCAGAATTATGCCATCGAGGTCGAGGTCACCAGCGAAGACGAGATGGGGCGCTTGGCGCGCACGTTCAATAACATGTGCGCCTCCATCCGCCAGGCGCGCGAGGAACTGATCCGGCAGGAGCGGATTTCGACAATCGGCCGGCTCTCCGCCTCCATCGTCCACGATCTCCGCAATCCCCTGGCCGCTATTTATGGCGGCTCCGAGATGCTCGTGGATCGCGATCTGCCTACCGGCCACGTGAAGCGCCTCGCGAGCAATATTTATCAGGCGTCGCGCAGGATTCAGGAGATGCTGCAGGAACTGCTGGACGTGTCCCGGGGCAAGAACCCTTCGATGGAAATGTGCCGTTTACGCGAGGCCGCTTCGGCTGCCTGCGACGCCCTGGCCCATCAGGCTGCTGCGCAGCAGGTCGCCTTGGTGCTGTCCATTCCTCCGGAAATCGAGCTGCCGCTTGACCGCGGCCGGATGGAACGAACGTTTGTCAACCTGATCTCCAATGCGCTCGAGGCCATGCCTGGTGGCGGCGAAGTAAGTATCTCGGCGACTATGCAGAACGGCTCCGTGGTGGCGCAGGTTAGCGATACCGGCCCCGGCATTTCGTCCGACATTCGCTCCCGGCTCTTCCAGCCGTTTGTCAGTGCGGGAAAACGCACCGGTCTCGGCCTGGGATTGGCGCTTTCGCGCCAGACCGTGCTGGACCACGGCGGCGACATGTGGGTGGAATCGCAGCCCGGCCGTGGCGCCACGTTCTGTTTTCGGCTTCCCGGCGCGCAAGTCGCCCAGGCGCAAGGTGTGCGCGCCTAGATCGGGCGCCGCCCGCGTTCCGTTCACTGGAACAAACCGTTCGTTATTTGTACGTTTTGTCCGTCATTTTTCATGAGGTTCTGGGCAACCAGGGCATTGATCAAGGCCACGGGGCCGCTCAGATTGAAAACGTGGAAGCCTGTATCACTTCCTTCAATCGTGTTTCCCCCAATTTGCCAGCCGCTCGTCCACTGTAGGAAGATGCCGGTGGAATTGGCTGACGAAGGAAGCGAGGAGACGACGTTGTTGTTCGTCACCGTCACGGTATTCGAGTAACGAGTCGCCAGGCCGCTGACGTAGATCAGCGAGATTTCGCCGGTACCGGTGGGAGCGGAAGCGAAGGTGACGGTGTTTCCCGAAACTATGGCATTGGAGGCGCCGACTAGCTCGATTCCCTTCCGGAACGGCTGCGCCGCTCCGGCCGTTGTAATCACCGAATTGTTCGCGATGGTTTCATTTTGGACGTCCGATGCCAGCTCCGCGCCATAGATCATGATTCCGGTCAGCGTGTTGATCACCGTATTCCGAATGATTCGCGCGCCGTTTGCATCGCAGCGAATTCCCCACTGCCCGCCCCCGCTGACATCGCCCTTGATTTGTGTGCCGTCTACCAGGTTGTCTTCGATTACCGGGGCTGCGCCGAACGTCTGGTCGGGCTGCAGGTAGATTCCTTCGCTCGAGAATCCGCGAATCGAGTTGTCATGAATGAGTACGGCGCTCCCTTGACCATATACCAGTCCGTCGGCGCAGCGGTGAGATACGGTTGCGCTCACGTCGCGGCCGGTGCACCCGTCAAACAGGTTCTCCGAAACTTCGACGCTTTCGGAAGTCCCATTCGGCGAATTGTTGAATAACCAGATTGCGACGTTCGGCTGCATGTCTTGCGCGGTGCCGCTGTCCCGTCCGGCCGTCATGAGGAACTGGTTATCCGTAACCTGAAGACCATTGACGCCGGAAACCGTGATATGCCGGGAGAAGTTACGAAACGTGTTGTTCCTGACGCTCCAGTTTCGGATCGCATTCTGTCCTCCTCCCTCAAGGTCGATGGCGCTTGTGCTCGCGGTCGTGATCGGATGCCTGTTCTCGAATGTAATCCCCTGGATTGTGGATTGTTGCCAGTAGCCCTCCGCCAACAGGATCGCTCCGCCCGTCTGTTGGGTCGACAACGTGGCGCGGTCGCCCACCAGGTCGACACTGAAGACTTTCGACCAATCCGAAAGGCTCAACTGCCCATTGGGGGAAGTGGCGGTCGCCAGGTTATACACGCCAGGCCCGAAATAGACGGTCGCGTGTCCAATTTTGTGCGCGTCGTTGAGGGCTGCCTGGATGGCGGGGCGGTCATCGGCGACGCCATCTCCGACGGCGCCGTAAGCGCGGACGTTCACAACCATCTTCGGGTTTGCCCGGTCGTCGGCGAGTCCTGCGGATGTGAACACGGTCGCGGCGAGCGCCAACACGCCGGCCCTCATCGCGGGTTTCGATATTCGGCGCTGAATCCAAAACGCTGACTGGCAGGCAAATTGAGATTTCGTACTCACGGTTGCTGGCAGAATAGGCTATTCCATTCACCAAAGAAAGTCACAAAACCGAGTGCCGGCCATGAACCGGGTTACAGGTCTTTCGTACCCTCCTTGCATGTCACCTGGAGTAACAGGCCTTCCGTACGCCCCGCCGCGCTCCGGCAGGTACAAAGGTCACAACGTGTACTGCGCGTTCAGCCGTTATCCGCGCTTCGCGTTAGCGAGGCGCCAATGGATAAGAGATGCTTTCCCGCAGCCATGCGGCATTATTGCGAACGTCTTCCATCAGGCGCTCCCCTAAGCGGTGGCGCTGTTCGAACAGCCGGTAGCCTTCCCTCGGCCGCAGATAGCCGCGCGCCTTGGGCTCCCGCGCAAACACGGCATCCTCGCCCGCTTCGCTCACCATCTGCTCGTACCGCTTGCGGTTATCCAGCAGCGCCTTCACCAGGAACGGAATCACGGTCGAATAGTCCGCCTGCATCGACTCCGTGGTTTGCAGATACGTGTCCTTGTCCACTTTGCCCCACGTCACCGCCTCCGCCGGCGGGCAGGATGACAGCGAACCGTCCGTCACCGGCGCCGTCACGATTTGCACATCAAACAGGTAGCCTCGCACATCGGGCAGGCCCAGCACCTGTCCCAGCGCCGGTTCCGGCTGCAAATTGTAGTTTTTCGGAACGCCTCCTCCGAGGATCACGGTCCCGATTGCGTGAGCCGGATGCTCGAACAGGCCCCACCGATGATACGCGCAGGCTTCGAACACTTCCGCATGTAAATCGAGGTCGAACCCATACTCCGCGATCAGGCCTGCTTTCCGCATGGCCCACAGCTTCATTGAATTGAGAAACACGCTGCCATCCGCGGGGGCGCCGACGAACACCGGGATCGCCAGCCGGTGGCAGGTGGAAAGCAGGCCCGGCTCCACTCCGTTCTGCTCCTCCTGGGCCTGGTAGTATTTCCCTAACCGGTGGCGCAGCTCCGTGCCCGTCATCTTCTGCTGAAACTCCGAACGGGAGAGCACGGCTGTCAGAAACCGGTCCTGGTCGAGCAGCACATTCTCGTCGAACGCCATATCCGTTACCCGGATTGTGCCTTCGGCCCGCAGCGCGCCATCGTCGGTGAAAATCGGGACTTCATGGATGGGCCCCGATTTGTAGGCGTCCAGGCTGCGGTGGCCGTCGTGGTAGCAGACCGCGTCGGTTGTACTCAGATATGCCACCCAGCCGGTCTCGAGCAGTGGCAGCAGCCACGTGTGGTGCTGCCCCGAAACCGTCACCGGCCCCGAAATCGCCAGCGTCAGCGGGCATCCCGTCCCCACCGCCCGGTCCAGAATTTGGTAGATCCGCCGCAGATACGCGCCGCCGAAAGCCGGCAGGCAGTGCGTAAACAGCTCGTCGAGCGTTTCGCACTGGTCGACCCGGCGGACCTTCACGTAACGGCGGTGCGCGCCTTTGTGGTGAGAATCAGTCGACATCATTACTGACCATAGCAGAGTGCCCAGCGTGTTAAGGTTGAATCTCGGGAATGAATATTCTGTTCATCGGCGATATTTTCGCGTCGCCGGGCCGTCGCATTGTCGCCGATCACCTGCAGGACATCGTCGAGTCAAACGCCATCGATCTGGCTATTGCCAACGCCGAAAACGCCGCCGGCGGTTTTGGCGTCACTCCATCCATCGCCGAGGAGTTGTTGGCCCTGGGTCTGGACGTGTTAACCTCCGGTAACCATGTCTGGGACAAGCGGGAAGTGTATGATTATTTCGAAAGGCAGCCGCGTCTGCTGCGTCCGGCGAACTATCCCGACGCGCCCGGCCGCGGCCTGATTGTGATTCGCGCGCATAACGGTGTGAACTGCGCAGTGCTGAACCTGCAAGGCCGCACGTATATGCCGGCGACCAATTGCCCTTTTCGCAAAGCCGATCAGCTTCTGGAGGAACTCGACCCCGCCGTGAAAGTGCGCTTCGTGGATTTTCACGCCGAGGTGACCAGCGAAAAGATTGCGATGGGATGGTATCTGGATGGCCGCGTCTCCGCCCTTGTCGGCACTCATACCCACGTCCCCACCGCGGATACCCGAATTCTCCCGGGCGGCACCGCGTATCAGACCGACTGCGGCATGACCGGCCCCTACGATTCAGTAATTGGCGTGGAAACCAGCATCATCATTCAGCGCTTCCTCACCGGCCTGCCGGTCCGCATGGAGGCCGCGCGGCAATCCCCGGAGCTTCATTCCGTGATCGTCGACGTGGATGAAGCCACCGGCAAGGCGCGCGCCATCCGCCGCCACGTGGTGCACGGAGATTAGCGGATGGATCCCTCCAGCCCGGTTGTCGACCTCACTTCGTTTGTAATTCAGGAGATCGGCGCCCTGCTGTTCGGGATGGTGTTCCTGTTCCTGTACCGGCAGTCCCAGGTGGTCTATTTCGGCTTGTGGTCAATCGCGTGGCTGCTGCGGTTCCTGGCGGCGATCTTCGGCTTCGAGCTGCTCCGCAACTCCGATTCCCGCTGGCTGGCGCCCTATGCCATCTTTGAGTTCGCCTTCGCCATCGTGCTGGTTGCAGCGGCCCGGGCCGGCTTCGCCTCCGGGGTGAAGGATTGGCGCACCGTTCTCCGCCTGATTTCCATCCTGCCGATCTTTGTCGCGCTCGTGTATGCGCTGGGTTTTTACTCGCGCCTGGAAGCCTATCACGCCTCGCACGCGCTGGTCCTGTGCTTTGTCTATTTCTATAATTTTCTGATGCTGCGGAAAAACGCCGGCTTCGGCGCGCGCGTCTTTCGCTTTTCGCTCTTCCTGCTCGCCGCCGCGTTTCTGGAACACGCCATTATTCTTTTGTACCTATACAATGCCGGAGCCGCCCCGGCTTGGGCGCGCTATTTGCATCACGAAACGTATTACGATTTGATTCTCCATTGCGTGCTGGCCTTCGCGGCCATGGCCATGTGGAGCGAAAGCCAGATCGACCGCATTCGCGATTTGTCGGGCGAACTCGACCATATCCGGCGCGAAGTGCAGAACAGCCTCGATCTCGACCGCCTCACCGGGCTTTTGAACCAGGCCGCGCTGGCTGCTCGCGTCGAGAGGGCCGATCCGTTCGCCGGCGTGGTGACGGTCTGCGACATGGATAATTTCAAGGACATTAACGACCGCTACGGCCACCTGGTGGGCGACGAGATTCTTCGCAACATCGGCAACCTGCTGCGCAGCTCGATCCGCCATGAGGATGAGGCGTTCCGCTGGGGCGGTGACGAATTCGTGGTGCTGTTTCACAATCAGAAGGCCTCCGTGGCGGCCAAGCGCATGACCGAGATTGAAGCTCGCCTGCACGATTTCCGTGTGCGCGGTTACGGTGTGCTGCCGATCTCGTTCAGCTGGGGAACCGCCGAGGCACAAGGCCGCAGCCTGCGCGAAGCGCTCGACGAGGCCGATCGCTCCATGTATGCGCTCAAACGCTCCCGCACGCCCGGCGAGCGATCCTCGACGCGCTGACCCTTGCTACACTGTAGGTTGCCTTCCGCAGACACCGAGCGGCTCCGGGTTTGTGCCGTCAGCTTTCTGAACACCACTCCTCTGGTTTGGGGCATGCTTCACGGCCCGCAGCGCGGCATCTTCGACCTGGATTTTCAGATTCCCGCGGCGTGCGCCGACCAGGTGGCCGCCGGCTCCGCCGACATTGGCATCATTCCATCATTCGAGTTGACGCGCCAGGATCTGGAGATCGTTCCCGGCGCCGGGATCGCATGCCGCGGCCCGGTGCGCAGTATTCTGCTGATCTCTTCGCGGCCCGCCGCCGAAATTCGACGGCTGGCGGTGGACTCCAGTTCGCGGACCTCGGTGCAGTTGGCCCGCGTACTTCTCGATCGCCGCTTCGGCGCCGCGCCTGAGTTCATTGCCCATCCTCCGGATCTCGATGCCATGCTGCGCATTGCCGATGCCGCCCTGATCATCGGCGACCCGGCGCTGCACATCGATCCGGCACGCCTGCCGTATCACGTGTACGATCTCGGAAACGAGTGGGTCGAGATGACTGGTCTGCCCTTCGTGTTTGCGGTGTGGGCCGGCCGGAAAAGCGTCATTACCTCGGATGTCGTGAAAGCATTCCAGGATTCCTGCCGCTACGGCCGGGAGCGCATCGAAGAAATTGTGTCGGCCGAATCGGGGCGCCGCGAGATCGCGCCGGGGCTGGTTCGCGAGTATTTGACTCGCCACATCGTGCATGAGATCGGCGCGCGCGACTACCAGGGCATGGATCTTTTCCTCAGCTACGCACGCCAGTCAGCCCAGTCCGCATGAAGCCCCGATCGGCTATACTGGAAGGACAGCAGCCATGTATTATTTAGTTCTTTTTCTTCACATCGTGGTGTGCATTTTCCTGATCATCGTGATCTTGCTGCAGAGCGGCAAGGCCGCGGATCTGGCGGGTGCGTTCGGCGGAATGGGTTCACAAACGGCTTTCGGACCGCGCGGCTCGGCGACGCTGCTCTCCAAAGCCACGACGATTTCTGCGGTGCTTTTCATGGTCACCTCGATGGCGCTTTCGATCATGGCGACGCGCAATGCCGGTTTAGGCGCCACCGTATTGGAAGACAGGTCCACGCCGGTCCGGACGACGCCCGCCAAGACGGCCCCGGCGCAACCGGCGCCCGCTGCTGGGCAGACGCCGTCATCGCTACCGATTACGGTGACGCCGGAAGGCGGTAAACCACAGACAGTGCAGGTACCGGTATTGCCGTCCTCGCCGGCGCCCGCGCAGCCAGGCAAGCAGGCTCCGGCGCAGCCCGCGCCGGCGAATAAGAAGTAACGCCCCAATCTTGCGGAGGTGGCGGAATTGGCAGACGCACTAGCTTGAGGTGCTAGCGGGAGCAATCTCGTGGGGGTTCAAGTCCCCCTCTCCGCACCACATTTTAAACGGGTTAGCGGTCTTGGCGTTGACCTTATTTACCTAGCAAGACCCAATTTTGGACCTTATATTTCTCCGGGCCGCTGCCTCGTACAGCCAAGCGGGCCAGCAAACAAAGGACTTGGTCTCGGAGGGCAGATTTCCCAACTTTAAAATCCGCATCCGAACCAGCCACTTTAGCTAGTCTGGGCAACTAACGCTTTCAGAACCTGAGGCGGTGACGAATGGGAGACGCGCGTAGTTGAAATGCGTCTGGGCATGCGGTGTTCAACCCTTAATCCTCGTCACGATGGCGGAACAGCTATTCGTCTGACGGTGATCGTGTGAGCACAGCGCAACTTGCGCCGCATCCTCGCACCGGTCAGCTCTTATCTTATTGGGGCAAGCCGACTCTCTTGCGGAGAGCCTTCACGCGAGGGTCGCCTCGCACGAAGGCGAATTCCGGCGCTGTGAGGGTGAAGCCGATCCGCACGGGTCCAACACTGGCCCACTTCTCCAACTCATCGATCGTCCGGTCTTTGTCTTTCAATCCTGCGTAAACGAGGGCGTATTGGAAGTGGCCCTTCCTGTAGGGATGAGCGAGGGGGGCCTGCTCCAGGAGCTCCTCAGCTTTCTCGCGCTGCCCCGTTCTCTCGTAGGCGTAGGCCAAATAACCCCAACTATCGGCCGCTTCCAGGGCGCGCTCAGCCTGCGCAAGTTTGCCCTCACCCAGCCGAGCTCGGCCGACGCAGTCGGTTGTGAACGCGAAATCCACTGGTAGGTTCTGGCACTGATTTGCGGCCTCCTCAAACCGGCCCGCCGAAATCAGAGTTTCCGCCAACAAGTAGTGTGCCATGGGTGAGAGGGGGTCGAGTTTCACCTCGCTGCGCGCTTCTCTAATCGCTTCTTCGATCCGGCCGAGCGGAAAAAGAAAGAACCATACCAGATTATCGTGAGCGATCGAAAGGTTGGGATCAATCTGAGTTGCCCGGCGCAAGCTCACCTCGGCTTGGTCCCATTGCCCATCACGCGAATAGGCTACGCCCAAAGCGCTGTGCGCTTCGGCGAGTAGAGGGTCCAACTGAATCGCTTTTTCCGCCGCTGCACGCATCTTCGCCAATTTATCCGCGTGATCCCGGCCATTGGGCTTTACGAAGGACTGGAAAGCGTAAGCCCCGGCGAGATGCGCCCAGGCTGGCGCCAAAGAAGCGTCCTTAGCAATTGCCTTTTCGTACAGACCAATCACCTGGTCGTCGCCAGGGAATCGGTTGGCGGCTGAAGCGCGCGCGCGAAGGTACAGATCGTAAGCTTCCACGCTGATCTCATAGCGTCTTCGGCCGCGAAAGAGCTTCAGCCGCAGGCTATTCACGATGCCTCGCGAAACCTCGTCCTGGACACCGGGGACCTCGCTCCAATTCCGCTCAAATTCACGGGACCAAATCGGGGTATCGTCGCGCGTCCGAACCAAACGGGTGTCGATACGCAACTGTTCTCCAGTGCGCATGACGGAGCCCTCCAGAAGGTAATCGGCCGCAAGCCGGTCGCCTGCCTCATGTACGTTGAGCGACTTGCCCTTCAGCGCAAAAGACGAGGTCTGCGAGCGAACCGATAGCCCCTCGATGATCGAAAGCTCGCTGATGATCTCGCTGGTCAAGCCGTCGGCAAGATAGTCGCCGGCTGCGTCAGGGCTCAAATTCACAAGCGGCAGAACGGCAATGGAGGGGGACGCCTTTTCGTGTACAGCCCACCACGATCCGAGCGCCGTCACAGCCAACGCGAGTCCGGCCAAACAGACCTTGATCCGAAGGCGTTTGGGGCGGGAGGTCTGCACGCAGGGGCTGGGCTCCACTTGCCGAAACCTGGGCACATAGCTGCCCTTGGGGAGATCGATAACCAGCAGATCCTGGCTGCCCTCTGTCAGATAATACCTGCCCAGGCGTGCGCGAAGGCGCGCCATCTCGCTTCGCACGGTGGAATCTACCTTGGGATCGTAATCCGCCTTTCGGCCGTACACCTCTACGCCAATGAGCGACTCCTTAAGCTCATCTTCCCGGCCCTCCAGATGGCGTTCTACCAGGAACAGCAGGAGCCGCGAAAGCCCTTCGCTTCGCGAAAAACAGGCGCTCGATAGAACCCGTTCTAGTTCCTCCCGAGGGGTGGGTCCGTTGCCCCGTGCTGTCGGCACCATCTGAGGATACCTTCTTTTTCAAAGACTTGGAAGTGTTGTACAACTCTTTCACAACCCGCGCCAGCTTGGATATCTGCCGCGAAGATCAGAAGATCGGCTTTGCGGAGGGATTAACATGCGGGACATCAGACAGAGCTGTGTGCTTCCCGTCTTTTTTTTCGGGACCGTCTTCGCACCGGCAACCGTGTTGGCCCAAACCGCCGGTACATTCACCGCAGTCGGCAACATGACAACTCCCCGCTTCAACCACACTGCCACTCTCCTTCCCAACGGCAAGGTCCTGGTTGCCGGGGGCACTGTCGACCCGTTCAAAGGACTGGCCGTTTCGAGCGCCGAGCTTTACGATCCGTTTACAGGCACCTTCACTGTTACGGGCAGTATGAGGATGGCTCGGTCCTCGCACACCGCCACGCTGTTGCCCGACGGCAAAGTCCTGATCGCCGGAGGCGTCGACAACGACGGTGATGCGGTGCTCGCCGCCGAGCTTTATGATCCGGCAACCGGCGTCTTCACGGCGACAGGCAGGATGAGCTCTCTTCATACGTGCGCGACCCTGCTGAATACCGGCAGCGTCTTGATGTCGCTGCCCACAAGCGGCAACGCTGAGGTTTACGATCCTTCGACCGGTACTTTTTTGCCTGCCGGCGCTTATCTAGGCGCAACGGGTGGACATTTCACGACGACGGCAACATTGCTTGCCGATGGCGGCGTTTTGATCGCAGGCGCTGCAACATCTCCCGGTCCAATCTACAACCCTAATCCAATCACTGCACAGCTCTACGACTCTGCGACTGGTATGTTCAGCCCGACGGGCGCCATGATCCATCCGAACGCCTTTTCAGGTAGGTTGGCGACCCTGCTCACGAATGGAACGGTCCTGTTCACCGGTGGCTTGGTAATCGGAAATTCTCAACCCTATGCGGGATATCCTGATGGCGAACTTTACAATCCGTCTACAGGAATCTTCATTGCCTCGGGCAAACTGTTCCAACCTCGGGCGGAGCACACGGCGACACTCCTGCCCGATGGCGGCGTCTTGATCACCGGGGGCATCAGCGCCAACGCCCAGAGCGCCGCCCTCTACGATTACCAGCGAAGCGCCGAACTCTATGACCCCCACAGTGGAACCTTCAGTTCCGCTGGCAATATGACTACGGTGCGCGTCAACCACGTTGCCACCCTCTTGAAGGACGGCGCTGTTCTGATCACGGGAGGGACTCAAAGCTACGGGCAGACGAGCTTTCAAGTCACGCTCGACACCGCGGAACTCTACAAGCCCTCTGTGCCTGTACCCGCGCCTGTGCTGTACTCTCTCTCGAACGACGGTCAGGAGCAAGGAGCAATCTGGGACGCGATCACGGGACAAATCGCATCGCCGGCCAACCCGGCGCTTGCTGGAGAAGTCTTGTCGATGTACACCACCAGTCTGGTTACGGACGGAGTGGTTCCCCCTCAAGTGTCTGTCGGCGGCCGTCTCGCGGATGTTTTGTATTTCGGCGGAGCTCCCGGCTATGCCGGCTACTACCAGGTGAACGTTCGGGTACCCAGCGGAGTTGGGCCCGGCGTTGCCGTTCCAGTCAGGCTGACATACCTTGGCCGGCCGAGTAACACAGTCACGATCGGTGTGCGGTGACATGGAGACACAATAATGACTAAAGACGTGGTGCGCGCCGCGATTCTGATAACGCTTGGCTGCCTCCATCCATCACAAGGACAGGTGAGCCCAAATACTCTTGTAGTCGAGCTTACGAACGTTGTCGAGTACCAGGTGGATGTGTCGGACCTTTCGAAGTGGGGAACGAATCCGAACGTCACTCAGGGCCTAATCCTTATGGGGATGGGTGTCGGGTGTGCCGGCGTTCCGATAGTCGCATATGGAGATATCATCTCAGTGAATGGGCAGCCCGCCAGGGGATCCTACGTCGGCCGTGGGACAGCGGTTTGCCTCAGTCCAACTCCGACCGCTGGCTTGTTCGCGATTTCGGATATCAGCGCTAACTCGTTACGCGACGAGACATATTATATTCTGCAAAACGATGGGATTACACCGATCGGAACGATCATGGTCAACGGGCTGAACGGCAGCGTAAATCCCATGCCGCCCGGGCCGTCCGCCGGCCCCCAGAATTACGCTATTGTGGGCGGCACCGGGGCGTATTTGGGGGCCCGGGGACAAAAAGGGAACGGAAACTCGCACTTAGGCAGCACTACTCCCGTGCGTACCGCGTCCATCGCCGAGGACCCCTCCAGGCGCCGGCAGAACGGAGGTGGACATATCGGCGTCCTGCTCTATCTAATTCCCGCGTCGACACCGGAGGTTGTGGTCACGGCCAACGGTCCTGCCGTTACTCACTCCAGCGACTTCTCACTCGTCAGCACGTCCAAGCCGGCCGCCGCAGGCGAGGTTCTGTCTGTGTTCGTGACCGGACTGGGTCCGACTCGCGCCAGCGTCAATCCCGGCCAGCCGTTCCCATCGAGCCCGCTGGCGGAAGTCAATTCACCCATTGCCGTGACCATCAACGGTAAATCTGCGGAGGTGCTCGGGGCAGTTGGGTACCCTGGCGCTGTCGATGGCTACCAGGTGAATTTTCGCGTACCTCCGGACATCAGCCCGGGACTGGCGACAATCCAGGTCAGCGCCGCCTGGATTCCCGGCGCGCCGGTGAGCATCACAGTGAAGTGACGAGTGGTGCGTTCGATCGAGTGCATTGCCCGCGAGGACAAGCTTACGCGGCGCTAATTTTCAGCCGCAGGGCGTATTACGCTCCGAAGCGGCGATGAACAACCTCCGTAGATTTCAGTTTGTCGGCTCTTCGTGGACCTTATTTGGACCTTACGTCTGGGACCGGATGAGGCCGCGTGGGAACGGTCGCACATGAAAGATCAATAGTTTACGACGCCTCGGAACGGTGTCGCACGCCGGGAATTTGCTTGAGGTGCTAGCGGGAGCAATCTCGTGGGGGTTCAGTCCCCATATCCGCTCCAAATTTAAATGAGTTATGAGTTTCTAACTTGACCCTATTTACCGAGCAGGACCGGGCTTTGGACCTTATGCCGCTCCGGGCCGCGTTTTTGGATGATCAAGCTCAAACGCAGATAAAGGACTTCGACTCGGGGAAGCCCAGCTCGAAACGCAAGAAGCGCAAGCCAACTAGCCAAAGATGCTAGTTCTCGCAAAACGCATTTGCCTATCGGGGAGCGCCGCTCGACAGTACGTTACTCTCGCGACTTCACTATTAGACTCGTCAGAAAAATCGTGGCTGGATTGAGGCTCGGGTTGTTTGCCAAGCGGAGTCATACCGTCAGTCCGATGTCGGTTCACTTGGGTCATTCTGTCCGCAGGGCCTGCATGGGATCTGTGGATGCTGCGCGGCGGGCAGGAACAAAACAGGCAATCAGTGTAACGGCGCAGAGAAGAATGGCCACTACCACGAATGTCAGCCAATCCCCAGTCCCGACGCCATAGAGCATGCCACGTAGATAGCGCGTAAGAGCAAATGAGATCATCAGACCAAGAATCAGCCCCAAACCCGTAAAGTGCAAGCCTCGTCCCAAGACCTGGCGAAAAGTGTCTCGCTTGCCTGCACCGAGCGCCATGCGAATGCCGATTTCATGAGTCCGTTGCTTCGTGGTATAAGCAACCACACCATAAACTCCGATGGCAGCCAGGATAAGAGCCAACAGCCCGAATGAACCTGAGAAGGCTGCTGCGATGCGCTCAAAGGCATTCCCCATCCGCATATTTGCGGCGAGCGTGGTCTCGTTGAAGAGCGGCAAATCAGAATTGAGTCCGCGAACTGTTCGTTCCACGGCCGAAGCATAGGCCATAGGATCACCGGCTACACGCACCAGGTGGGGATTCCGGCGAAGCTGAACGCTGGTTCCGGAGCGATGCCGAACGGCATTCCGGGATGATCCCGAACACCATCGGAGCATAGCGACGCTGGCAACTCGATTGTGCGGTAAAGTGTTCGGCTTCGTCAAGACAAACCTGTCCGGAGCGAAGCGAAGGTGGGCGGCCGCAAGCGAGGATGGGGGTGCGGGGCAAGGGGCGGCAGTCCCTTGCCCCGCCTCAGCACACAGAATCCCGGAGCGCGATTAGCGCTCCGAAATAGCGGCGAGATTTCCGTGCTCCCGGAAGCCGGCTCGATTGAGCCACCTCAACCGATTATTTCCATAACGCCCTGTTTCGTTGACAATCACTTCACGGGCATCGGAAGCAGAACAGACTAATATGTTTGATGTGGGCTCTCGATTTGGGCACACCGCATTGGTGAGTCTGCTGATTGCGGTACCCGGTGTTCTCCGCGTCGTCCGCGCGCAAGGCACAACACAGCTTCCCAAGTTTGAGGATTATCCTGTCAAAGAGGTCTTCAATCAGACTCCGCATCCCCCAATCCTCACGACGCCACAACAGCGCCTCTTTCGCACTCGGATTCGCGAGGGCGTCGAAAAGGGATGGGGCGTGTGGGTCAACGGCGAATGGAGCAAAGAACAAAAGGGACCGGGTCCGAATTTTGCAGGACACTATATTGTCATCGCTTGGGGCTGCGGGTCGGGGTGTATCGAGATGGCGATGAGCGACGCGGAAACCGGCACGGTGTACAGTCTTCCGATTTCTGCAGGCGGTTTCGCGCTGCCCATGTTGGTGTTCCCCAATTCGGCGGGTGGTGCTGCGGAGGTACAGTATCGGAAAGATAGCCGACTAATGATCATAAGGGCAACACCACACGCGGGCCGCCGCGATGCGATCCCGAATGCTTTCTACTACCTGTGGGAGGGCAACCGCTGGACACTCCTGCGGAGGGTCCGAATCGAGGAGTAGGGGTATCTACATCGCATTCCCCGCTTGTGGTGCAGGCAGGAAAATGTGCTAGTTGGCGGCAGATCCCGCATGGTTATGGCTTTATGTACTGGCCTTACCTCGGTTCTTGCGCATTGAATCACCGCGCATCTCGATGCGGTGGGCATTGTGCACAAGCCGATCGAGGATGCCGTCGGCCAGAGTGGGATCGCCGATCTGTTCATGCCATCGCGCGACCGGTAGTTGCGAAGTGAGAATGGTCGAGCGCACCTGATAGCGATCCTCGCAGATCTCCCAGAAATCGCGACGCTCCGGCTCTGACAACGGGGCCATGGCCCAGTCGTCGATCACCAGGACATCGATGCGGCT
>Ga0070734_10003881_pt1 | contig 14955 bp, 10 predicted proteins | sample Coa_R1_8_FD_66444 | JGI IMG/M metagenome (GOLD analysis project Ga0070734, IMG submission 66444) | Surface soil microbial communities from Centralia Pennsylvania, which are recovering from an underground coalmine fire - Coalmine... | ecosystem: Environmental > Terrestrial > Soil > Unclassified ...
CTCAATTTCTTTTGGAGTTTAGGAGCCGTCGCTTGCCCGTTCTTCACCGCGGCCGCGGCCAAGGGCGGTCATCTCTTCACATTCTTAGCGATCGTTGCCGTATTTTCCTTCTCAATCGCCATCGGCATTGCTTTAATGCCAAGTAGCATTCGCGAACCTGCTGCCATCAGCGACACACAACCGATGCTTCCGCTGATTCGGCAACGAAAGCATGCCTTCTGGGTGTTGGCATTGCTCTTTCTTCTCTATGTGGGTGTGGAAAACGGTTTCGGACAGTGGATGGCCTCCTATGCGAAAAGCCTTGGTACCCTGACGCTCGCTATGGCTCTGGCGACTCCATCTTTCTTCTACGCCTCCCTGACACTAGGCAGATGGATCGCGCCAATCCTCTTGCGGACAATCGACGACCTCACACTTGTGCAGGCCGGAACTCTCCTTGCGTGCGCTGGGATGGCGGGCTTGATCTTTTCGCGCGGGTTGCCAGGGGTTCTAACAACTGCTTGTGCTGCGGGTCTCGGACTCTCCAGCGTTTATCCGATCACCATCTCGCTTCTGTCCAGACAGTTTGGATCAGTGAACATAGGATCGGTGATGTTTACCCTCTCCAACATCGGTGGTGGATTGCTGCCATGGATCGTTGGCCTCTCTTCCGACCGATTCGGCACGCTCAAGGCAGGAATTGTCGTCCCGTTGCTCGGATGCATCGCGATGTTCTTTCTCTTCCTGAGGACCTCTGCGCACCCGGCGCCAGATGCCAGTCGAGCCTGACGGTATGTTAAGCTCGCACCAGTTTCGCGGCGAGTCGAGTCATGCGGACGATTCGATATAGGGGAAACAGCGGTTCCGGGAGTCGAACCACTGCCCATTCGCTCGGTCCGGCGGTAGAGACCAGCCGACTGACGAACCGCATCCGATCTTGCCATCTCTCACGCAATCGAAGCATTAGGCGGAAATAGGCAATCGATTCGACGTCGAATGCTCGATCTCCCACAATGTGAGCTTCGATCTCCTTCGAGATCTGTGCTGCTGCTTCGTCTTGGGGAATGTTCGTCTCGGCCTCCGACGGACCCGGCGTGCCAAGCAGCCGATTTGCAAGGAGAAGTGTGACACGCAGGATGCGCTGAATTCCCAGGCTCTCTGCCATCGTTCCAATCTGACTCCAATCCAAGTGGGGGATCCCCACAATCAGTGCGAGATCGCATAGCCAGATCAAACGTCCCCATACGTGTTTCGCACCATGCAGGGACAGAAGAATGAGCAGGTCTTCGAATGAAGGTGTTTTCATCGAATGCCCGGCCACCAAAACGGGAACTCCCCGCCGAAACAGCCCTTCCATATCGAGATCCACCGCATAGAACCGTGGCTGAATCGCCCACTGCACTTCCAGAAGGTTTCGTCCTGCCGTTCCGTCGAAGACATATTCATATCCCGATTTCAAATAGGATCGTTCCTCCGCTTGCGACCATCGCAACTGTCTCGTGAAGCCGAGCTTCGCAAGCGCTTCACAAATTCGCGTTAAATCCGCTGCCCGAGCGAGTAAGTCAATATCGCCGGATTGGCGCAGGGCGATGTCGCCATACACTGCCTCGGCCAAGGCCAACCCCTTGTAGGGCATGACGTCGATCCCAACTACCGATAGTTCGTCGACAATACGAATCAATTCTCGCGAGAGAATCAACGACTTGTGAATATTCGTCTGATATTTCTGCGCGAGATAATTGAAGTGTTCGGGAGGGATCAGGCTCCGGTGATCCGAAATAGATCGAAAGAGAAGCGGTTCCACACCATGCCGGGCCGCCAGATCGAGCAGCGAATCCCAGCGGAGAGGAGACTGCAACAGCGCCTGTATGCGATTCTTATGACTACCTGCTGAACAAACTAAGAACAACAACGACCACTCCGGCTCCATTGCCGCGCTGTTGTCAGTCATTGCTTTGGACGAGGCTACGACGGGAACTCCGAATTACGCAAGCGCCCCCGTGGGGGAGACGATTGGCGAGGTCGGAAGTGCGCGAATTTGCACCAAGTTCTGCGCAAGACGCTTCTTGGCCAGCATATTGGCGGAGGGAACCCCGGTCCTGGCGAATGATTTTTCGCAATCCTGCGAGGAAGGACCGCGCATATTCCCCTCCATGTACGCAAGACCCGGGCACCTTGTACAACTCCCTACATGTGCGCACGAAGTGCATGTGGTCAGATCCTTCAGCCGGATCGACCGCACGTCATTCATCTCTTCAGAATGTCGCCAGATTTCGAGAAACTTCTGCTTTCGCACATTTCCAGTCGGAAGCGGGAACTGCACGCAAGGGAAGACATCCCCGTAAGGCGAAACGTAGCATGCTGTGTGACCCGCGCTGCAGGGCAAGGCTGAAAGCGAATTCTCATCTCCTGGAGCAGGGATCGCACAAAACTCGTCTTCATCTCCAACTAAGGCCTGGTCTCGGAAAACTCGCCGTAGCGTCTCGTTGCCGACGCCCAAGTGTAATATCGATCGATCCCCATCCATCATGGGTGTAACCGTTGGATCAAGTGTGCACTCCAGTCCTAACTCTTCAGCCAGTGCGCGCACACCTGGATAATCCTGGACGTTCTGCTCCATCAAGACATTTGCAAAGATCACCCGTAATCCCTGAGACTTCAGAAAACGAGCTGCATCAATTGATCGCCGTAGCGATCCGGGCACAAGCGTGATGCCGTCATGCACTTCCGGCCGATGAGAGTAAATGCTGATCTGGATCGACTCAACCCCGATTTCTCGGAGCCTTGCAGCCTCCCGCTCGCGAATCATGATCGCGTTCGTCTTGAGCTTTACACAAAACTGCTTTTGCAGGCGGGCATACTCGAGGATCTCGAAGAAGTCTTTTCGCAGAAAGATTTCGCCGCCGCTGAGGGACAGAACGAAGACTCCGGCGTCTGCCAGTTCATCCAGCAGATGCTTGATCTCTACTGTCGTCATCTCACCATGGTCGTCATGATCGAGATAGCAATGCACACAGCGTTCATTGCAACGATACGTAAGGTCGAGCTGCACGCTGAGCGGGATGTTCAGCGCGAGAGCCTTTTCGGTCAACTCATGGAGCAGGCTCACCACTTGTCTCCGAACGGTTGTTTGGGCGTTGTGATCGGCGTCTCCGAGATCTGCAGGATCTCATGACCTGCCAATTCTCGGGCTAGAGTCTGAGCGTCAGCCAAAGCTTCCGTCGGTGCGACCTCAAATTCTGCGCAGATCCTCTTTTCTACAATCTCGTCGAGAGGAGTCGTACCGTCCGCCGATTGCCAAAGAATCGTCGCGGTCTTGTTTAACGTAAACAAGGTTGAGTCCCTGCTCGACATGATCATCATTTCGCCATCGAGGCTTCGAGCCGCTGCCCGCGGATTACGCGCTACATAAAGCTTGCTCATCCAATCAACTCCCAAACTCTTGCGTCAGGAACAAAGGTGAGCCGCGCTACCGGGACCCGACTCACAAAGTCGAACGCAGAATGAAAGATCGCCTGCACCAGTTCCTCGTCCTTCGCGAAAAATAGTAAATTTGATAGCAAGGACCTTGTCGCCTCGCCCGGCGTGATCGATTCGATTCTGTTCTCTTTTCCCTTCGCCAACAAATAGAGAGTCGAAATCGGTGCCGAGACGTTCTCTCCAACTTTCGCCAGTTCACCCGTAAACGGAGTTCCAAAAGCAACATACTCGTCGCCCTGCCGCCGAACATAGGAAATCTCGTCGGTCAAGAGCGTTACATCCGGCGGTGCCAACCTCGAGATTGTCGTCTTTCCGGCCTCCGACACTCCTGCGAACAGAAACGCTTTTCCGTTTCGAATCGCGCTGGCTGAATGCAGAAGGAATCCACCTTGATGGGCGAGAACCAACGTGTGAACGATCCGCAGCACCGCATCGATCGAATACGGGTTCGCTGTCTGGCGAATCCAGCCATGCCGGGTCGCGGGTTCCCACTCGGCCAAAAAGTCTCCACGGCGCAGCGACCAACGCCCAGAGCGGTAACCAACCTCCACATCCGCGTCGGGATCTACCGCCTTCGGCTCTTGGAGTTCTACGTCGAATTCGATATCAGCTCCATCAGAATCGCTTACGAATCCTGCATAGCGATTTTGCAGGAGATTCAGAAACTCGAGATCGATAGTATGCACGCGTACGGGCATGCCACCGATTTCAATGACTAGACTGAGGCGCTCGACTTCGGTCGTCAACTGTGGCAAGGAAAGCTCAATCACTACACTGTTTGATTTCGTGTCTGAAACAGCCCGCGCACGCCTACGAAGGCACGAGCAGCGAGTTCCGAACGTTGAACGAGCGATGCGATCGCACGCTCATCAACGCGCAAAGTTCCGCGCAGTTTGACAAATCTTCCATTTCTTACAATCGACGAAACTCGACCCAGAAATTCGCCTTCGTCGACTGGTGAATCTGGCGCACGCATGGAGTCACCACGGGTCACCAATGCGGAACTTTTATTCTTTACAACTCGATGAGCGAAGAGGCGCCGATCGCGGCCGAAAAGAACAATGTCACCTTCGAGCACTTCCGCGCGGCTAACTCGATCTATGACGAGCGTATCTCCTGGCCAAATGGTCGGCAGCATGCTCCATCCCATAACTCGAAGACGCACCATGCCTGCCGATCGCAATACCTCGGCGGCGAGTTCGCACTTTATAGCGTGCGACTCGCTCATTATGATGTTGCCCGCGTTCATGAGCTCTTTGGGCTATTGTTGCAACTCTGAGATAGGCCCGAGATTTTCCCGCACGAAAGTGCCGTTGTCACAAACACCTGCTCATATCGAAACGACGGCTTTTCATACGGTTTCTTTCCGGTCGCCGGAGTAGTCGGTTCGTCCGGTTGAACATGATTCGTATCCATTAGAAGTTCCTACCGTTATTGTAAGTTTGCTTGAGATGCCTGGACGGCGCAGACCCCGCTGCCGCCAGATGTTGTGCAAGTCTGATTGCCTTGAGTGAAGAAGTATATCTGAGATGCTCCCGTCGCAGTACTCGTGCCGTCAACGATCACACCGCCTGTGCCACCGGCCAGGGTGAGGCTTGAAGATGGCCACGGTCCGGCATTAATCCAGATGACAGCATTGTCGTTCGTTGTGCCACCTACTGTTGTATTCCATGTCGGCTGAGTATTGCCTGAAAAACCCGCTTGGATCGAGATCTCCACATTCGTTCCGTCGAAAATCCGAGCTAGCGAACCGTAACCATGGTTCGCGGTCCATCCTCCCAACGGCACGACCGTCGTACTTCCCTGGTTTAGCCATGTAATGTTATTGTCGGTTGTTTTCTTGGCCAAGGCAGCCGGCCAGATCGGAATTGTCGATCCGCTCGTACCGCTATTGATGGCCGTCTGGATGTAGGCGACGTTATTCGCCGTCCGGATCACCAGAATCTCTTCACCCGCGTTGTAGTGAGTGTTCGCCTGCCATGGCAGATCCACGAAATTCATGAGGCAGCCCTTGTTACCGCATGGCCGCCCAAAGTTTTGTACGCTGAAGTACAGTAGTTCTGCCTTGTTCGGGCTCGCGTTGGGATTCGGAAAGTCGGTCACGGGTGAACAGGCAGGGTTTTTGCCGGTAGCAGTCAGAGTTGCACCGGGCACCGGCGAGCCCATCACTCCCGCAACAACTGGTATTCGGTACATGACGGGAGCCCCGCCTGTGTTGCCGCAGACATAAAGGTTACCGGTGGCGTTTGTCGAGTTGTAATAGGCACTGTCAAACGCACCGGCGTACATCGGATTTGGTGTCGATCCGGTGGCGACGCTATTTCCAACGGTCACCTTAGTCCCCGTGGTTCCTGCTGCGAAGCTCGTGCTTAACGTGTAGACCGCAGCGCAGGCAACAGACCCTGTGCAACTCGTTGTGCCGTCACTCGAAGCGAAGGCGTAGACTTTTCCCCCAGTCACGTCGAGAAGAGGACTTTCCACCAGACCTACACCGAAATCCAGCCGTCCTGATGCGGTCGACACGCCAGTCGAAAAGTTGACGCGATAGAGGAATCCTCCGCTTGTTCCCAAATCACCTACCAGAACATTCTGCGACTTGCCATCGTACAAGGGACCTGAAAGCGCATTTCCCGCATTCACCTGCACCGGGAAGAAGGTCGTGACCTCTGTCGGCGCCCCTTTGAATACTCCGGTGATCTTATGCAGCCAGCCCCCTGATCCGCCTACCCATGCAATGTCGTTGGTGTAGTCGTAATAGGGAGACGACGTTCGGTCGTCGACGTTTCCGCCGGTCCCATTGTGTAGAAATACTTCTGTCATGCAGGGTGCGACGCAGGTTGGATATAGCGCTGCAGTGACAGAGGTCGGTACCCCCGGAGAAAAAACGGTTTCGCTGGTTGACGCCTTCCACTTCAGAAGGACGAGGCCCGCATTTCCAATAGGGCTACCCGAGGTCTGCACAAAAGCGATCTGAGTGCCGTCGAGTGATATGACCGGAGAAGTGAGAATGAGACCGCCCGTATTGTAGGCCCAGTAAGTAGAAGGTACCGTCCCGCTGCAGCCGCTGTAGATATTGTCAAAAGCGATTATGCTCGCCTGAGTCCCAGAACCCAGTAGGCCCGTGCTGTAAACGACATAGTCCGGTTTCGACGCATTTCCGCAGTTCGCCGTGGTTAGGCTAAACGAATACTTGGCAGGATAGTTCCCTGGCCCCGCAACTCCGTTTGCGCCCGTGTCCTCGGCCCACAGCCCGGCACTCGCCGTCTGACTCCTTCCAGAAACTCCTTTGCCCGGTTCAAAACGTTCTACCGGAAATTCCCGCGGCACTTCGCGACGATAACGCTGCTGCCAATAACGTGGATCCTGGCTAATCAACGCCTCCTGTGCGAGCGAAGCCGGATGGGTGAAAATAACGTGGTTATGGCTCCAATCGGTCGGAAGTCCTTGCTCGGGCGATTTTGCCGCCTCTCCCGTCAGCACCCATCCAAGAAACATCAGTCCACATAAACTGACACCGATCCAGGAAAACCGTGCGGCAGTACTCTTCATTGTCCCGACTCCATCGGTCGCGTGCTGCAATGATCTATGTGTGATGCTCAAAACTTCCGTGGTCGATCCGTCCGATGTCTTCCTCATGCGTGTTTTCGGGTGCACCAGGAAACCTCGCACTTCTGATGCATTCCCACCCGCATGCTGGAACCGGTAGGAGGTGGACGTAAAGCCTCCCATCGTTGGCTGGTTTGGCCGAAATTCTACTCCTTCTCCCTAGCTCAGGCAAACGGCTTTTGTAATGCATCCCGACGTTTTCTCAACTAAACGAATTTGCCCGCTTGCCCGTACAATAGATAGAACCCTCTCTAGTGAGACACCATCACAGGATGGCCGCGAGCGGTCCGTTTAGGACCACCCGTCTATAACAAAACTGAGTGGAAGGATACGAGACAGCCGGGGATATGGAACAAGCTGTGCGCACAGAAGAACAAACCGTTCTCTCGATTGAAGAATTGTCAAATCTGGCCGCGGAAGCCGGTCAATCTGCGGAGACTTTGATGAACGTAGTCGCCCTGATTGCCAAGAGATTTCGCACCGATGTCTGCTCGGCGTATTTGCTCGAGCCGGACCGGGCCAACCTGGTTTTGGCGGCAACGGTCGGCCTGCGCCGAGAATGCATTGGCAATCTCCGTATGGCAGTTCACGAAGGTCTGACTGGGCTGGTCGCTGAGCAAGTCCAGCCTGTCTCAGTAAGCCATGTCAAGAATCATCCCCGCTTCAAGTACTTCCGCGATTCTGGCGAAGATGCCTATCAATCTTTCCTCGGTGTGCCGCTTATCGACCGAGGCATCCTGCAGGGTGTTCTCGTCGTCCAGACCATCGAAGCGCGGGTTTTCAGCTCTGATGAAATCCGTATGCTCACCGAGGCGGCGGCACAGGTCGCCCCTATCGTCAGTGAAGCTCGCACGCTCGATCGTTTCATTGCGCCTCTGCAAGAGCGGCTTTGGGCCCTCGCGCGCAACCTTTGGTGGAGCTGGGATCACAACTCCACCAGCGTCTTCATGGACCTTGACCCTAACCGTTGGAACGAGGTGAACCATAATCCCATCGCTCTGCTGAATGGGATCCCATTGGCCAAACTCGAGACTCGCGCGACCGAACTGATGCTGCACAGCCGCATCAACTACGCCTATCGGCGCATGCTCGAATATCTCGAGAATGATCGGACCTGGGGAACGAGGCATGCTGGCGTACTTCGTCCTCATCCTGTCGCATATTTCTCGGCGGAGTTCGGCCTTCACGAGTCCCTGCCCATTTATTCCGGCGGGCTAGGCGTCCTCGCCGGCGACCACATCAAGAGCGCATCGGACCTGGATATTCCTCTAATCGGCGTTGGACTCTTCTACCCGCAAGGGTATTTCCGCCAACACCTCGACATCAGCGGATGGCAGCGAGAAGACTACCTCGACACCGACGTCACCCAGTTACCGATGGAGCCTGCAATAGGGAAAGACGGGCGCCCTGTTGTCATCGCCATCGACACTCGCAGCGGACGAATTCAGGCCAAGGTCTGGCGAGTAAAGGTTGGACGCCGTGACCTGTTGTTACTGGACTCCGACGTCGAAGGTAACGCCCCCGAAGATCGAGAGCTCACATCACGCCTCTATGGCGGGGACCTTCGCATTCGCATTCGGCAAGAACTTCTCCTCGGCGTCGGCGGACTGCGCGCCCTGAAGGCGCTCGGGATTACTCCCGGTGTCTTTCATCTCAACGAAGGCCACAGTGCCTTCGCCGTGCTCGAAGCCATCCGGATGCGGATGGAAGATGAAGGCATTGGATTCGAGGCCGCGGTACCTCGCATCTCCCGCGAGGTCGTTTTTACGACCCATACGCCGGTTCCGGCAGGTCATGATCGCTTCGATGCACGCTTGGTAGAAGAGCACATTGGACCGCTTCGCGAAGCCTTGGGCCTATCACAAGAGAGTCTGATGGGACTGGGACGTGAGAATCCCAGCAACTCCGACGAACTGTTCTGCATGACAGTTTTGGCACTTCGCTTGTCTCGCCGCGCCAACGCTGTCTCCGCGCTGCACGGCGAAGTCTCTCGCGCCATGTGGACAGGTCTGTACAAAGGCAAGCCGGAAGACGAGATTCCCATCGGACACATCACCAACGGCGTGCATGTCCCTTCGTGGCTTGCACCGCAGATGTTCCGGCTTTACGACCGGCACCTCGGTACCGACTGGCATAACCGCGGTAGCGAAGCCAAAATCTGGTTGGGTATCGAAAGCGTCGATGACGGAGAACTCTGGGAAACACACTTAAACCTGAAGTCCCGCCTAATCGAGTTCGTACGCCGTCGTGCGGTCGATCAAGCGGAGCGTCGAGGAGAATCCCCTGAAGTCTTGCAACGTCTTGAGCGCGTCCTCAGCCCTGATGCATTGACGATTGGCTTCGCACGGCGTTTCGCCACCTACAAGCGCGCAAATCTGATCCTGACTGATATCGAGCGCCTCGCGGCGATGGTTAATGATCCGAACCGTCCCGTGCAGTTCGTCTTTGCAGGGAAAGCCCATCCGCTCGATGAGCCGGGAAAGCGGATGTTGCAGCAGATCGCCGATTTGATGCGCGATACCAAGTTCCGCGACAAGTTCGTGTTTGTCGAAGACTACGACATCAATGTCGGGCGCCACTTTGTCCAGGGCGTCGATGTGTGGCTCAACAATCCGCGGCGCCCGCTCGAAGCTTCAGGTACCAGTGGACAAAAAGTGGTCCTCAACGGTGGTTTGAACCTCTCCGTCCTCGACGGTTGGTGGGCGGAAGCCTACGATGGAATTAACGGTTTTGCCATCGGAACCGGCAAAACGCATTCCAACATGAACGTCCACGATACGCGTGACGGCGAAGACCTGTTGCGTACTTTGCGCGATCAAGTGATCCCGCTGTACTACCAGCGCGACCGCGACGGCTTGCCTCGCGGCTGGATCAAGCGCATGAAACGCACGATCCGTACGTTGGGTTGGCGCTTCAACGCCGATCGCATGGTCATGGATTACACGTCGAAGTGCTATGTCCCCGCCGCCGGAGGAACGTCCAGCGAGATGCGATCCAGTTCGTAAGGGGGCAGAGCTGCGCGTTTGAATGGCGGAGAGGGAGGGATTCTATCACCGCCGATTTGCTATCTAGCTGTGATGCCTGCACTTCCGCGATAATAGTCTGCCTTTAAGCCATTTACAAGCGATTTCATCCGTTGCCTGCAGTTTCTAATAGTTTCTCCTATTCGCTACAGTTCAGCGAAAAGAGGTATCAGCGGTATCAGCATTCGGACTCCTAAAGATCGGCATCGAATTTCGCTGCTGATTTCGTATTGTCTTCGATCGATATAGTGCTGTTCGATCAACGTGTCAAGCGTTCTCGGGGATAGGAGATAGAGATGATGAAACGACACACCTCTGTTGATTAGATGATAAACATGTGGAGATATTTTGGAAGAAATGACCGGCCTGGGGTGCGCGGATTTGGTCATGATCCGCTTGGGGCGTGGATTCGTGGATGATGTGACGCGCGGATGTGGATTTGGGGCGGAGTGGGCGGAGTGCCAAAGATGGTTGTGACTCCAGTCAAAGAATGATTCGGGGCGATTTTCATCTCTGCGATTTCAATCGCCGTCGCAGTTTGGCTATCTCCTTCTCGGCGGCTTCATGCTGTTTCTTGAGTTCAGCGTTCTCATCGTCAAGACGATGGACTTCCTGCCTCAACACGTTCTTCGCTTCGTCGTCCAGGCTCAGCAGGGCAAAGGGCCGCTCCAATTCTTCTCCGCTCTGTAACGAGTTCGCGTCCAGGCTGCCACTGACCAGTCGGCGGAAGCTTTCAACGTTCTCGGCATACGTCTGTTCTGTCTCACGTAGCAGCGGAGAGAAGAACTTCGCATATTTTCGTTTATCGATAAAGTAGCTAGCCGACCGGAAATAGCCAGCCAAGAGTAGGTCCTTCAAGGGAACTTTAAGGTTCCCTGTTCCCTCAAATCGACACAAGAATTCGTACAGAACTTCTGGGCGAACCGTTATATTTCCCTCAATCTTGTGAGGGCCATAAGCCGCAACTCTGTTTAAGAACGTACCACGGGAAAGAAAAGAACATCTCCACTGCCCAGTAGTACTATTTGCCGGCCTCATCCTCTCCCAAGAATAGATTACTGCGTATACTTCCGCTTCGGCGCGCATTCTAGCTTCGCTCTTGTAAATCTCTGCCTGCTCCGCTGCACTATTGCTGATGAATTCTTCACTTTGATCACGCACGATGTAGAACTCGGAATTGTCCTTCGTCAGCGGAGCCATTGGAAGAAATTCGATTCCCAAGGAAGCAGCCCTGTCCTTAATCGAATTAAATGTGAGATCGCCGATGCATAGCTCTACGTATTCCTCAAATGTTCTGTTATGCCCGTCCGCTACGTGCCTGATGAACCCGTCCAGGAATTCGTTTCTCCGATAGTGACCACGCCCCATCGAGGCAGCGAGTACCTCGATAGATTGCTCTCCATGTTGTTTGACTAGATCGGAAGCCCACTGGAAATGCTGTAGTGTCTCGTCAATAAACCTCGGCGTCCCCCAGACCTTAATTCCTACACTCAACGCTTTCTCCAAAACCGCGCGCATCAATGCGTTGTAGGTGGAATCAACTGTAAGAGTTGGAATCAGCACGTTTGAATCAACTACTAGCGAATGGCCGTCAATCAGTGTCTTGCGGATCAGTTCACCATCAGGGTCCAGGCCAACAGCGTGTATCGTGAAATACGCTTTCGCGAGATATTCGAGAAAGCGTTCATGTATGCCCGTTGGTGCGGTTAGGATCTGGGTCACATATGAGGTGAAGAAATACCGGACATTCTCGGGCAAACGAAGCGCAATTACATTTATCTCCTTCAGCAGGGTGACGTGTGGACTTTGGTCACGTCGATCTCCGAAAATCATATCGACGATCTCTGAGCCCCGTTCTGACATACAAAGAACTAGAGCATCCAACACGGCATCGGCGATGAGGTTGACATCGGAAGTCGATACTCCTGCTAGGGAGCGTTGCGAATCGAGCTTTACTTGCTGAATAAACTCCTTTTTCAGATTGTCGAACTGTGTGGCATAGAGATCGTGTGTTTCCTTTCCCTTCTTAGAAGGCGTGAACAGTTGCGCGGTCCTTGCCTCAACCAAACCTTCTTTAATCGCTGAATCTAATGCGGCACCAACGGAGGGGCCAATGCGATCGATCTTCATCGACGCTGTTGTTGCGACTGTTTCGATGAGCGCAGCCTTTGACAAAGGTTTTGATGAAGAAGCAAGTGCGGAGAGAACTAAGGACTTGAAGGCGTCAACGCGAGGCGCATCAGGCGTAGTTGCTTGAAACCGATGCCACATGTAAAGACTTTGCGCCGCTTTTAATGAGGGTATAGCCTGTGGAGTTTCGCCTCTTAGTGCCACGTACCGCGAAAGAACGGTGAGGAGGTGCTTTAGTTCACTATGATCTCCCTTCTTTGCGTGATATGGGACGATTTGGATGTTGTATTTGCGATCCCAGTCATCGATGACTCCGTCACTAGCGTTAGCGATGATCGCAAACATAGGAACGTTACGGCGGAGTCTGTGCGATATGCGTTTTAGAAGAAATTGGAGGTCTGGATCAGAAAGGGAGTAGCCGATGAACAGGACGCGAGCTGTGCTGAGCTGGCTGGCTATGAAAAATCGCAGCGCATCGAATCGATTGTCGTGGACAACTGCGTCGTACTGGTCGTCAGTAAGTACAAGATTATCGGGGTCCTCCAAAGTTCCGTGAATGTTGACAATACAACGAAGAGCATCAAAGTCAACCTGTTGTAGATCGCCTTTTGTGTTGCCGAGTTGCGTAACCGCGAGTCCGACATCTGAAAAGTGTCGGGCCAAGATGTGCTCAAGATTGGTGGTTAAATACCCTTTAAACTGAAACTTGACTACAAATTGATATCCAGGACCACTCTTGCCGGTGTCTGTCAAAACCTTCTTACAGCGATCAACCACGAATGCCGGAGAGACCCCTCGCCAAGCGCGCCCCAGCAAAGATGGAAAGTTGTTGTGAGCAAAGTCGAGTTCTGCTTCTTCTAGGTCTTTCGGATTTGCTTTTCTCAGCTCTCCCAAAATATCTTCGGCGAGACCACTCCAGTCTGGGAGACCAAGTTCTGACGAGAGGCCAGCGCCTACGACGACTATGCATGGCCCTTTACTGAGGTAATCAACCAGTTCGGGTAGCATCGAGCGTGGTTCCTCCTTGAAGGGGGATGGGCTGTTCATTCTAACAACATCGCCCCCGCGAAGAACTACTCGCGGCAAAAAAACAATCCTGTAAGTTACGCCCACCCCATCAGGTGTCATTATTGAAGTAGTGCATTGCGACGCTGCGCAACTGTGGATTCAAGAAGACAAAGTGCATCCGCGTGCAGCATGCTAGATCATCCCAAGTCGGTGAAGGATTGACTTTAGAAGTTGCTGATTCTTTTTTCGTGGCCGACTCCGCCCGGCCATCGCTCGCACCAGCATGGAACGGGATCTGCCACTGACTCTCATTAGGGCTGCCACCGGGATTTGTTTCACTAAAGGCAGGATCTTAATCTGCCACTCATCCCGGCTTGGGTCTGGATATTCCGTGTAGACGCTTTCAGGTGAGTGAATTATTCCCGCTTCGGTCTCTTCAAGCCGGTTCGATTCCTTGCCGATGTAGATGATTCGTTCGACGCGGACGTGTTGTCTGCGCAGCAACCCGAAGGTCTGCTTGCCGCTGGGCTTTCCCTTCGCATCCGCGCTCTTCGCACCGAGATGGAATTCGTACTCGCGCAAAACCTCGCCATACGTCTTCACGCGTGCAACGCCACGACTGCCATGGAAGCCCTCCGTCGTGATCTCATACTGTGTTCCTGAGTGTTGGTCGATCCACGGTAAATCAACCCAGCATTCCGGATCGGGTACATAGGGCGCAACAAGATGAAATTTCTGTGGTTCAACGTCTGGTGGATGCCCAAACGGTTTCACATGACACGACAGCAAGGAGTCGAATGGTTTTATCCGATTGCGATACTTTTTGCCGCGATTTAGCTTTGCCAGTGAACGCAAGGCGGTCGGACTCGTGATCGGCACCCGTCCCATAGCAGGCACGCCCTCGAACTCCAGCGGCTCTACGGGTAGGCCCAACGCCCTACGAATGATGCTGATCCAGGCCTGCGGAATCCAGTCGCGATCTTCACTATCCGGGTTCATCGGATTTCTGAGGTGACCGAGGCCGTGCTCGGACCAGCGGTCTTCGTTATTGTTAATGCCCTTCTGAAGCAGGATGGGATTCTCACCCACTGTGACGCAGATCACGCATGCGGGTTTCGAGAAGTTCTGCAAGGGCTCGATGTTCGAAACGTTTGGATGCACATCCCTTGGCTTGCCGCGCCCGGGTCGCTGCCTTACTTCGCAGATAAGAAACTGACCGCCGAGACTTTGGCTAAGAAACTACGCACTGAATACAGTCTTATCAATGAAATCTACGAAAAATCCACTCCAACGGACAGATGTGGGCACTATGTCCGCTTCCGAACTTGCTGGATGTGACTGCAATCACCATGGCCAGTGATGTGAAGTCGAGTTAGCATGTGTTGAAAACTACATGTGTTGAAAACTAATTGGTTCATGAATCCGCCTCAACGATGACTGTGATTATGGTCACACATGCTGCTAATTCAATAACCTGAGGTGTTGCTATGGACAGAAAAGGCCAACATGGAGAATCAGTCGAAGTAGCGAATATTCAGGGTAAGCAGCGAATGAATTAATAAACGGTCTCTGTCAATAATAGTCGAGGAATCGTAAAGCTCTCTGCTACAATCACGCCTTTCAGGCCTACTAAATCGTTTTTCTCATGCTCCGCCCCATCAAATAGAGCGTCACGGTAAATTTTTGCACTCATCTGCGAAGCAGCATAGACAGAAAGTGGCGGGGCTAT
>Ga0070734_10003882_pt1 | contig 14954 bp, 15 predicted proteins | sample Coa_R1_8_FD_66444 | JGI IMG/M metagenome (GOLD analysis project Ga0070734, IMG submission 66444) | Surface soil microbial communities from Centralia Pennsylvania, which are recovering from an underground coalmine fire - Coalmine... | ecosystem: Environmental > Terrestrial > Soil > Unclassified ...
ATCCATCCGATCCTGCATTGGACCGAGGCCGACATCTGGGCCTACACGCGCCGCGAAGGCATACCGATCATTCCGCTCTATCTCGCGCGCGATGGCAAACGATATCGCTCGCTGGGCGACGCCGACATCACGTTTCCGGTGCCATCGCAGGCCGGGACGATTGACGAGATCATCGCCGAACTCGACGCAACCCGGACACCCGAGCGCGCTGGCCGTGCCATGGATCACGAGGCCGAGGATGCCTTCGAGCGGTTACGTGTTGCCGGGTATCTCTGATCCATTCCTTTGTCCTCACAAGGTCGCGCCGCCATGAACGCCCGTGTCATCCCGGAAGTTACTATCGAGCCCAAGCAGGAGGGCGCTTCTCGCCCGCTGATCCGTATCGTCATCGTCGGCCACGTCGACCACGGAAAATCGACCCTGATAGGGCGATTGATGTCCGAAACCGGAAACTTGCCGGACGGCAAGCTTGAACAGCTCAAGGCGGTCAGCGTCCGGCGCGGCATGGCATTCGAATTCTCGTTCCTGCTCGATTCGCTGCAGACCGAACGTGATCAAGGCATCACCATCGACACCAGCCAGATTCGCTTTCGCACGCCGGCCCGCGACTTCGTCCTCATCGACGCGCCCGGACACACGGAATTCCTGCGCAACATGATCACGGGCGCGTCCCAGGCCGACGCTGCGTTGCTTGTGATCGACGCGGCCGAAGGCGTGCGCGACCAAACGTTGCGCCACGCGTACCTGCTGCACCTGCTTGGCCTCCGGCAGGTGGTCGTCATCATCAACAAGATGGACCGGGTTGCCTACGATAACGGCCGCTTCCGGGAAATCGATGCAGAGATCACGGCTCAGCTCGGCAGCTTTGGTCTTGAACCCACAGCCGTCATTCCGATCTCGGCGCGCCACGGCGACGGTGTCGTGGAGCGCACAGCCGCGATCGACTGGTACCGAGGGCCGACCGTGATCGAAGCGCTCGATCGCTTCGCGCCTGCCCGGCCCGCGGCGGCGCTGCCACTGCGGCTGCCGGTGCAGGCGGTCTACAAATTCGATGACCGCCGCATCCTGGCAGGCCGGATCCAAAGCGGCCGGCTCCGCGTCGGCGACGAAATCGTGGTCTCGCCGTCCGGCCAGCATGCGGTCGTGCGTAGCATCGAGGCATGGCCGAGCGATCATGCCGAGCAGCGCATCGCAGGCACCGGCCAATCGATCGGCATCACGCTCGATCGCGAGTTGTTCGTCACGCGCGGCGATGTGATCGCGCACGCCGACAGCCGCGCGCCGTCTGGCCGTCGCCTCAAAGCCCGCGTCTTTTGGCTGCATGACGCACCGCTGGCTGCGGGCGTATCGATCACGGTGCGGGTCGGAACGGCCGAGACCCGCGGCACGATCACGGCAGTCGCGGATGCGTTCGACCCCGGGGATCAGGTGGCGACGAACCGCGATACAATCGGTCAAAATCACATTGGCGAGGTCGAGATCGCGCTATCCAATCCGATCACAGCCGATCACTACGACGACAATCCGCGCCTTGGACGCGTCGTGCTCGATTTCGGTGGACGCATTGCGGGCGGCGGGCTGGTGCTTGCGATCGAGGGCGGATCGGAAATCGCCGTGTCGCCAGCGACAAAGTTTCAAGCTCTCGCCACGCGCGCTGCCGCCTTGGATCGCGCGCTTACGGGCCTCGACCTGACCGCACGGCTTGTCGCTTTCCGTAAGGCGCTCGACGGCCCGATTATTTTTACCACCAGTCTCGGGCTCGAGGATCAGGTCATCCTGCATCACATCTGTGAAGCCGGTCTCGACATCGACATCGTCACTCTCGATACCGGCCGACTATTTCCGGAAACCTACTCGACCTGGGAAGAGACCGAGCAGCGTTATGGCCGCCGCATTCGGGCGATCTATCCGCAGCATGGGGCGCTTGAGGCGCTCGTGGCGGCGCAAGGCATCAATGGCTTCTATCGTACCAAAGAGGCCCGCGTCGCCTGTTGCGACGTGCGCAAAGTCGAGCCGCTCCGGCGGGCGCTTGCAGGCGCGCAAGGCTGGATCACGGGCTTGCGGGCCGACCAGTCGGCGGATCGCCGCAACATCGGTCTTGTTGGCGCCGACCCAGCCCACAATCTGCTCAAGTGCAATCCACTGATCGATTGGTCCCGCGAGGCCGCGCAGGATTTCGCCGTCCTCCATAAAGTTCCCACCAATCCGCTGCACCAAAAAGGATTCCTGTCGATCGGTTGCGCCCCCTGTACGCGCGCCGTGCGCCCTGGAGAGCCGGAACGCGCCGGTCGCTGGTGGTGGGAAGACACCGGGAAGAAAGAGTGCGGGCTTCATGTTGCGTCGGGCGCGGTACGCTGATTTGCGGCGTCAGGAACGGACACAGCTCAGCTGAACTACCCTTCGCCCGGTCGCCGTGGCCGGCTTGTCCTGCCACTCCCCTGAATTTTTAACCGTCGGTTCGATATCGATTTACGAGCGATCGGTGTTCGAAGGCGGACTCAGCTGTCGATACAACCACTGGATTTCGACGCGGCTCATGTATATAGCCGCGTCGCACCATGCTCGGCCCGCCGATGGGCCGACGCACCGATCAAGGAGGATCCGATGAAGAAGATCTTTCTCGCAGCACTGCTCTCGACATTTGCCGCAACCGCCTTCGCACAAGAGGCGACATGCAAGAGTCAGGCTTCCGACAAGAAGCTCGCCGGCGCGGCGCTCAAAAGCTTTATGACGAAGTGCGAAAAAGACGCGGCGACGTCCTGCACGAATCAGGCTGCTGAGAAGAAGCTCGCCGGCGCTGCCAAGACGAGCTTCACCAAGAAGTGTGTGAACGACGCAGTGGGCACCTGAAAACCTCGCATCTTGTGGCACACGCGCAGCGAGGGTCGGCTGACCGCATAACCGCCGCAGCCGCGCCGGATAGCGCATTGCGCCCCGCTGGAGCATCTTGGCCGGGCTTGCCCCGGCCACCCACGTCTTTGCCACTGAAGCCTTATGGAAAGACGTGGATGCCTGCGACAAACGACGACAAACGCGGGCATGACGGCAGAGCGGATTCGCCCCCACAGGAACGCGCGCTAATCCGCTTGCTGCCGGACCTTGCCAGGTTCTTCGATTTGATCGAGCAGCGCGGCGGCATCGGCTTTGCCGCTGAGCAACCCAAGCGCATGTTCCAGTGCTCGTTCCGCGGCCTTGGTGCCGATGACGGGCGCCGCAAAGTGATGGAATTTTTCGCGGACCGCATTTGCGTCGAACGGCCGCGACGGATCGCCCGGCACATCGATTACAGCGCGATCGTGATGGCCGGACGGCGTTACGACGTCGACGCGGGCGGCCCATTGCGACGGAAAGCTCGAAAGCAGCGCGTCGTCGGGCGCAACCGTAATCCGGTCCATAAAGCGGCGGATGTTCTCCGGCACGCTCGCGGGCGCCTGGCCGACATCGGAGGCAGCATCCGGTGTGAGCGCTGCAAGCGCCAGGCGATAGGGCAGGCTCGTGAGAAACGACGCACGATCGCCAGGCGTAACGCCGTGATCGACCATGCGGCGGTGCGGCGGCGGCACGAATGCCTCTACGCGCGTAATCGTGTCCGCGGCAACTCCGGATGCGATGATTTCTATCAAGGCCTGCGTCGCCGCCATGGTCTGGCGTGCCGCGCACCACGGCTTGAACGCGACCTCGCCAAGCCTGAACTGTTCGTTGAGGCCTGCCGTCAGCACAGTGATGTCCGGCTTGACGTTGAAGATGCCAGGCAGGTAGGCGCCCTCCAGCAAGCCGAGGTCCGAGGTAAACCCGGATCGTGCCGCCAACACGGCCATCAGGCCGGTGCCGGCGGCCTGACCCAACGCAACCCAGCGCGAGGTCGTGGCCGCATTATGATGCCCCACGCCGGGAGCTGACCGCACCAGCGCCAATGCCAGCGCGTGTGCGCATTGCTGCGGATCAAAATCCAGGAGGCGGGCCGCGACCGCCGCCACGCCGAGAGGCGCGGCGAAATAGGTCGGCCAGATGCCGCGGTAAAGAATTGACGGGCCGTCGATTGCTTGTCCGAAACGCACGACGGTTTCGTAGCCGGCCATCATGGCGGCGGCCAGCGCGTGCGGATCGCGGTTTCGGCATGCCGCCGCGATCGCGATCGCGCTCGGCACCACGATGGCGCCGGGCGTCGTCGTTGATGCAAGGTGGATATCGTCGATCTCGCTCAGCCGTGCGAGGGCACAATGGGTTTCCACATCGAGCCGCAGGCGATGCATCGAGCCCTGCGCGGCTCCCTCGGCTGCGGCGGCACGCCAACGCAGCAGCGCGCTCCCTTCAGGTGTGGACAGGCTCGCAACCCACGCGCCGACGGTGTCGGCGATGTGAAGCGCGAGGATTTCGCGCAGGCGAGGCGACGGGGCCGAGGAACGGGCAACGAAGGTGCCTAGCTGTTCGAGGCTGGTCATGGCGAGGAGATTCCGCAGCTTTACCCTGAGCCGTGATCGTGCCTTTGGGCCGACAGTCTGAATGCAGCGCCGAATACGCGCGCGCAGGCGCCCTCATCGCGTAACTTGGGCTCCGCTTCCTGCTTCACCTCTGCGAGATTTGCACGTTAATCCCATCCGGATCCTTGACGTGCAAACCCGCGTAGTCGCCTTGCAACGGAGTCGCTCCACGCTGTGTCAAATAGCGCGCGGCCGATTCCCGGCTGAAACGGGGTATCCCGATCGCGAAGTGGTCAACAATTCCGGCTGGGCTTCCATGGTTGAGGGAGACCAGCACCTTGGTATTGCCGAGGCGAATAATTCCGCCCGCTCGGTCTTCGCTGACCACAGTGAAGCCGAACATTTTTTGATAGAACTCGACGGAACGCTGCGGGTCCGCGACGTGAATGCTGACGTGGTCGATATCCGCGTCCTTGAAGTCGATGCCTTCCTGGGCGACGGCGCTCCCACCCGCAGCCAACATCGCGAGACCTTGTACCAGCTCGCGACGACTGAGTGAGCCCTTCTCGAAGCGAGCCAGGAGATTGGAAATGATCGATTCCATGTCGGCTTCCTTTCGTTGAAAGACGGAGAGCAGATTACAAGGCACGACCTTGCCTGTCCCTCCGACGTGATGAGCAAGCGAATCCGAGGGCCGAAGTGGTCCGCACCCGGGGTTTTGGAAAATCTGCCGTCGTCTTGGGCGCGCTTGGATCATCGGCCGTGACCCTTAGCGAAATTCTGCAGGGCACATCCGTACATTCGCCTACGCTCGCGACCGAGTGAGCGAATGGTTTTCATTCTCCGGTGGATTTTGGACCTCATGGATGCGCTGCTGGATATACGCTCGAAGTTCGCCCCAAGAGCATGAGTTGGGTAGGCTTTCTTTGCTAACCAAAATGCCTCGGAGATTGCCAAAGGCTTTGCCTCGCCGCAGGAATAGCCACATTCCCTCCTCGAATTCGAGGACTTGCTCAAAGGCTGACCACCGTCGGATTGCCCCGGCGGATCTTTCTTCGAACCACAGATGGGATCTCCTGCACTCCAGCAGGAATTCGTTATCGGAGTAGAATTCAAGGTAGCGACGCCGAAAAGGTAATTCAAAGAAGCGTCGGGGGAGAAGACGGAGGCCGGCCGTGAGCCCCAAAAAAGTGATTAGGAAAGCTAAGATGCGAAGCAGTGTGTTGCTGAAGAGGAGGGCGGCCTGAATAGAGAGCCAGCTGACAAATACAATGTACAAGGTCCATACAAGATAATACCCAGCTAGCGACATTACGAACGCAATGGCGCGACGCCATCTATTTCTTCTTTTCATGAGAAAAGCCGCCGCGACTGCCTCAGCCGCTCGCAGGGTCCCGGGGCTAACTACAAAACGGTACGACACATCCGGCGGGCTATCCGCCCATTCCTGAAGCAGTGCTTTATACATGTCGGCGTCGCCCCTGTAGATTATCGCGCGGCGGCTATCTTCTGTTCTCTAAGTCTAAGGTTGATGACGTCATGGCGGCGACGTGACCCCAAAATAGCGCCGACAGTTGTAGTTGATCGGCGAACAGGTTTCCGGAGAGTCCGAAATGGGCCGCGATCTCGGTTTTCGCCCATCACTGCAGTTCCGAGGGTGATCGGACGTGCGGCCGGGCCGCCGTTGCCTCGGTTCATCCCGCCTCCTTCTCGATTGCTTCCATGTCTTCGTCGGAGAGTCCGAAATGATGGCCGATCTCATGGACCAGCACATGTGCTACGATCGCGCCGAGGGTTTCGTCGTGTTCGGCCCAGTAGTCGAGGATCGGCCGACGATAGAGCCAGATCATGTTAGGCATTTGCACGGGGGCGCTTTCGGATCGGAACGGCAGACCAATTCCGTGAAACAGGCCCATCAGGTCGAATGGGCTCTCGATGTTCATCTGGTCAAGCACCTCATCGGAGGCAAAATCATCGACCTGGATGACCAATCCCTCGCAAAGCGCCCGGAACTCGGCCGGCAGGCGCGCGAACACATCCCGCGCCAGGACTTCGAGGTCTGCCAGGGACGGCGTCTTGACGGAGCGCCAAGCGAGCGGGTCGGCGATGGGACTGTCGGGCATGGCGTGGGGCTCGCGGTGACCGCGCCGGGAGTTCATGCGGATTATGCTGTCGGCATTTCATAATGCGAGGTTGACGCCGATGCCATGATGAGGAACCGTAGGCCTATCATGATGGGGACAGATCATGCGGATATGGATGACGGGCTACGCTTTCGGGCTTGCGGTGTTGCTGGGGAGTTCACCGCTGGCGTTCGCACAAGATTCGCCGGACCGCACCAGGCTCCACCGCCGCGCGCCGCTGCGAATCGAAGTTACGCCATCGGGGCGGCTCTATCGGCAATGCACGGATTGGTATGTCATCGAACACCGCGCGACCGGCGACACAATCGTGCCGCGGATGCGGTGCTGGTGGGCAGTGCGGTAGGATTTTCGTCATAACGCGCTGTCATTAGTTCCAGCCGCAATGTCGGAAAAAAAACGTATTGCCGCATATCAATTCGAATCTTGCCGGTTCGCGAACAAACCGGTCGAAGGTGCTTCGGGGGCGAAGGGGAACATATCATGAAGCGTATTCTGATTTGCACCGCGTTAGCGATGGGCGTTGCTGTCGCTGTGCCTGGCGCAGCCTCTGCGTGGCACGGCGGCGGTGGCTGGCATGGAGGTGGCGGCTGGCATGGTGGCTGGCACGGCGGTTGGGGTGGTTGGCGTGGAGGGTGGGGCGGTCCCCGCTTTGGTTTCTACCCCGGCTACTACGCCTATGGTGGCTGCTGGCGATGGGTGCCCTGGCCGTACTGGCATCGCGCCTGGGTCTGCTACTAAGCCCGCCTCGACAAAAAAGACCCGCCTTCCGGCGGGTCTTTGCATTTCATAGCCTTGATACGGGACTGCGATGAACCGTCGGCACCGATGCTGGCATTCATCTCCATTCCCGCACGTCGACAAAGCGGCCCGCGATGGCTGCTGCTGCCGCCATAGCAGGCGACACCAGATGGGTACGGCCCTTGTAGCCCTGCCGGCCCTCGAAATTGCGGTTGGAGGTCGAAGCGCAGCGCTCGCCGGGTTTGAGTTTGTCCGGGTTCATAGCAAGACACATGGAACAACCCGGTTCGCGCCACTCGAAGCCCGCCTTGATGAATATCCTGTCGAGCCCTTCGGCCTCGGCCTGCTCCTTCACGATACCCGAGCCGGGCACGATCATGGCATTGACGCGGCTGCTGACGGATTTGCCGTCGACAACTTTCGCGGCCGCACGCAGATCCTCAATGCGCCCGTTGGTGCACGAGCCGATGAACACCCGGTCGACCGTGATGTCGGTGATCTTCTCGCCGCCTCGCAGGCCCATGTAGGCTAGCGAAGTCTCGGCCGCCATGCGCTTATGGTCGTCGCCGATCTCGGCCGGCACCGGAACGCGTCCGGTGATCGAGACGACCTGCTCGGGGCTGGTCCCCCAGGTGACCAGTGGCGGCAGGCGGGCAGCATCCAGTCTGATCTCGCGATCGAAATGGGCGCCGTCATCACTGTGCAGCGTGTCCCAGTAGCGCCGGGCCTCGTCCCACGCCTTGCCCTTCGGTGCCTTCGGACGATCCTTCAGATAGACATAGACCTTGTCGTCCGGGGCCATGAACCCGGCCTTGGCGCCGGCCTCGACCGACATGTTGCAGATCGTCATGCGGCCTTCCATGGACAACGCCGCGATGGCTTCGCCAGCATACTCCAGCGCATAGCCGGTGGCGCCCGCGGTGCCGATCTCGCCGATGATGGCGAGGATGATGTCCTTGGCGGTGACCCCGTCCGGCAGCTTGCCGTCGATCACAGCGCGCATGTTTTTCGATTTCTTCTGATAGAGCGTCTGCGTCGCCAGCACGTGCTCGACTTCCGAGGTGCCGATGCCGTAGGCGAGTGCGCCAAACGCCCCATGCGTATCGGTGTGGCTGTCGCCGCATACGATGGTGGTGCCGGGTAGCGTGAAGCCCTGCTCCGGCCCGATGATGTGGACAATACCCTGGCGCTTGTCGAATTCGTCGAAGTATTCGAGCCCGAACAGTTTGGCATTCTCTGCCAGATAGGCGATCTGGGCCGCGCTTTCCGGGTCGGGGTTCGGCTTGGTGCGGTCGGTGGTGGGGACATTGTGGTCCACCACCAGCAGCGTCTTTTCGGGCGCATGGACCTTGCGGCCGGCCAAACGCAGTGCCTCGAAGGCCTGCGGACTCGTGACTTCGTGGACGAGGTGACGGTCGACATAGATCAGGCAGGTACCGTCGGGCTGCTCATCGACCAGGTGGTCTTGCCAGATCTTATCGTAGAGGGTGCGCGCGGCCATGACAGACTACTGGGCGGCTTCCGCGGTTTCGGTGCTGCGCTCCTGGCGCTCGCCGATGCGGGCCGATTTGCCGCGACGTTCGCGCAGGTAGTAAAGCTTGGCGCGGCGAACCTTGCCGCGACGCATGACCTGAATCGAGTCGATCATCGGCGAAAACAGCGGAAACACACGCTCGACGCCTTCCCCGTAGGAAATCTTGCGCACCGTGAAGTTCTCGTTCAGTCCGCCGCCGGACCGTGCGATGCAGACGCCCTCATAGGCCTGCAGGCGTGTGCGGTCGCCTTCAACAACCTTCACGTTCACCAGCACCGTATCGCCGGGTCCAAAATCCGGGATTTCCTTGCCGGCGGAAAGCTTCGCCATCTGCTCTTTTTCGAGCTGCTGAATCACGTTCATGGGATATCTCCGTCGGCAGCCCTTCCGGGCCCCGTGTGGGAGGACCAGAAAGGAGGTAGTGCTGCCTTTCGGGGCCGCCTATACGACAAAGTGTCGGCGTTGTCACCTTTTTGGCGAGCTTTTCTTGCCGGTCTGCAGGTCCGCGAGATAGGCCGCCCAAAGGTCCGGCCGCCGTTCCCGGGTCAGGCGTTCCGCTTCGGCGCGTCGCCAGGCATCGACTTTGCCGTGATCGCCGGAGGCCAGCACTGCCGGGATGGGGCGGCCCTCCCAAACCTGGGGGCGTGTGAACTGAGGGTACTCAATCAGATTCGCTGAGAAGCTTTCATCCGCCGCCGAGGATTGCTTGCCCATGACGCCGGGGATCAACCGCACGCACGCATCGATCAGCACCATGGCGGCGAGTTCGCCGCCTGCCAGCACGTAGTCGCCGATCGATACCTCGACGAGGCCGCGCCCGATAATCACCCGATCGTCGACCCCTTCAAAGCGACCGCACACGGCCACCACACCGGGAGCCTGGGCTAGTTCGCGTACCCGAGCCTGGGTGAGTCGCTCGCCCCGGGGCGACATCAGCAAGCGCGGCCGATCACCGCTTGCCACGGCGTCGATTGCCCGGCCAATCACGTCCGGCTTCATCACCATGCCGGGACCGCCGCCGGCCGGCGTATCGTCGACCGAGCGATGCCGGTCGGTCGCATAGTCACGAATATCGACTGTCTCGAGCGACCACAGACCGTTGGCGCTCGCCTTTCCGGCGAGGCTCGCCCCCAGCGGCCCCGGAAACATCTCGGGAAAGATCGTGAGGACCGTCGCGCGCCACATTGGTTATTGGCCCGTATTTTTCTCCGCCACGCAGGTCGAGGCCGCCGCGGCGGCTTCCGCCGCAAGCCATCCCTCAGGCGGGTCGACGATGATGCGCCCTGCCTCGATCTCGACAGCCGGGACGATGGCAGTTGAGAACGGCAGCATCACGGTTGCCCCGCCCTCTGTTGGCGCGATCTCCAAAATATCTCCGGCGCCAAAATTATGGACCGCCACGACACTGCCGATCGCCCTGCCTGCCGTGTCCTGTGCTTTCAGACCGACCAGGTCGGCATGGTAGTACTCATCCGGTTCCGGCGCCGGTAGCCGCTCGCGCGGCACGTAAAGATCGGTGTTGCGCAAACGCTCTGCCGCCGCACGATCCGTCACGCCCTTGAGGCGGGCTACCAGGTAATCCTTGACTGGCCGAAGAGCTTCAATTTCGAGCGTGCGCGTGCCGTCGGCCGTCTGAAGCGGCCCATAGGCGGCAACGTCCTCCGCCCGCGTGGTAAATGGCCACAGCCTGACCTCGCCGCCGGTGCCGTGCGCGGCCCCGATCCGCGCGACACAGACGAGGTTGGTTCGGGAGCCATCTTGTCCGCATCTCACAGGCGTTCCGGTCATGCGGAAGCCTCGTAGGATAGGCAAAGTCGCCTGGCACGGCTCATGGTCACACGCACCGGCCTCGCGCGACTTTGCCCAAGCGGTTATCCGGCGACGGCCGACGGCGTGGGCAAAGGCGCATCAAATGCCGCGCAAGTTGCAATGTGTTTCGATGCGGCTTTTTTGCCCAACGTACATGACCAATCGCCACCGAACCGCCGAACGCCTCAGGCGGCCGGCTTCGGAGCGCTAGCGGCCTTTGCGGCGGCCTCGGCTCGGGCTTTGCGCTCTTTGCGGGGAAGCGCGCGTTCGGGATTGTTGCGCGGCGCCCGCTTGCGCACGCCGGCGGCGTCAAGGAAACGCAAGATCCGGTCGGTCGGCGTTGCGCCTTTGGCGAGCCAGGTCTTGGCTTTCTCGATATCGAATTTCAGCCGTTCCGCATTCTCCTTTGGCAGCAGCGGATTGAAATAGCCGAGCCGCTCAATGAAGCGGCCGTCACGGGGATAGCGACTGTCCGCCACCACGATGTGATACACGGGCCGCTTCTTGGTTCCGGCGCGGGCCATCCGGATTTTCAGGGGCATTTCGTCTCCTTTTCCTGGAATGATCGATCGTGTGTGTTCAGTAAGCTGACGCTATTTCTTTTTGCCAAAACCCGGGAAGCCGCCGAGACCCGGCAATCCAGGCCCCCTGGGGCCGCCAAGCCCCGGCAGGCCGCCTGGGGCGCCGGGAAACGGCGGGGGCGCTGCCGGCATGCCGGACGGGAGCTTGGGCGCATTGGCGGGCCCTCCGGGTGGACCGCCAGGCATTCGTTCCGCGAGTTTCGCCATCTCCTCCCGATTCGGCATGCCGGCGCCCATTCCGAGCGCGTTGGCAAGACCTGCGAGCGGGCCTCGCTTGGCGCCGCCCATGGCCTTCATCATGTCGGACATGCCGCGGTGCATTTTGAGGAGCTTGTTGATTTCCTCCACCTTCGTGCCGGAGCCCGCAGCGATGCGTTTCTTGCGGCTCGCCTTGAGGATATCGGGGTGGCGCCGCTCCTTCGGGGTCATCGACTGGATGATCGCGACTTGGCGCTTGAGGATCTTGTCGTCGATGTTGGCGGCGGCGATCTGATTCTTGAACTTGGCGATGCCCGGCAGCATGCCCATCAGCCCGCCGAGGCCGCCCATCCGCTGCATCTGCTCGAGCTGCTCGCGCAGATCGTTGAGATCGAAAGCGCCCTTGCGCATACGCTCCGCGGTCCGCATCGCCTTCTCGGCGTCGATCGTTGCGGCGGCCTTCTCGACCAGCGAAACGATGTCGCCCATGCCGAGGATGCGGTCCGCGATACGGGCGGGATGAAAATCCTCCAGGGCGTCGAGCTTTTCGCCGGTGCCGATGAGCTTGATCGGCTTACCGGTGACGGCCCGCATGGACAGTGCCGCGCCGCCGCGCCCATCGCCGTCGACCCTGGTGAGCACGATTCCCGTGAGCCCGACCCGCTGGTCGAACGCACGCGCCAGATTGACGGCGTCCTGGCCCGTCAGGCTGTCGGCCACCAGCAGAACCTCGTGCGGATTTGCCGCCGCCTTGACCTCGGCAGCCTCCGTCATCATCGCCTCGTCGAGCGTTGTGCGGCCCGCGGTATCGAGCAAAACCACGTCATAGCCGCCAAGGCGGCCGGCCTCCAGGGCGCGCCTCGCGATCTGAACCGGCGTCTGCCCCGGAACGATCGGCAAGGTATTGACGCCGACCTGCTGTCCCAGCACCGCAAGCTGTTCCATGGCGGCCGGGCGGCGCGTATCGAGCGACGCCATCAGGGTCTTGCGCCGCATCTGCTCGTTGAGGCGTAGCGCTATCTTGGCGCTCGTGGTGGTCTTGCCCGAGCCTTGAAGGCCGACCATCATGATCGGGACCGGCGCCGGCGCATTGAGATCAATCGGGTCGGCAGCGACGCCGAGCGTTTCGACGAGCTGGTCGTGAACGATCTTCACCACCATCTGTCCGGGCGTCACCGACTTGACGACCTCCACTCCAACGGCACGCTCGCGCAGCTTGTCGATGAACGCGCGCACCACATCGAGTGCCACATCGGCCTCAAGCAGAGCCCGACGGACCTCTCGGGCGGCCGCATCGACATCGGCTGCTGTGAGGGCACCGCGCCGGGTCAGCCGGTCGAGAATACCGGACAGCTTGTCGGACAGACCTTCGAACATCCCAAACACCAATTCCGCCCGAGGGCGCACAGCGCTGTCGGGCGTTGACCTCCGGTCTCAGGGGGCCGGGCGGCGGCTCATTGCGGCTCTTTCGAGAGCCCGGCACACTTATGGTGCACCCATTGCAAAGTCAACCGGAGCGCCGGATTCGGCTGTCTCGACCGGCATTGCGCGGAACCCGGCACCTTTTGTTCCAGCTTATTCCAGCCTCGAGCCGAATTCGCCGAGCCAGCTCTCCTTTACCTCGGCTTCCGCGCGCTCCAGGATCGATACAACCCGGCCAACCCGGCCGCTTGGTACGTTGTTCGGACTCCTGGATGAACGGTCCTTGGCGTAGAAATGGCAAGCCCGGACCAACTCGTCGTGGTCGATGCCGGTCGCAATGATCTCCGCGACAGTGACATCGTTGATCGGATGCACGGCCGCCAAAACCTCGTCGCGCGTCAATTCCGACATTTGCCGTTCCTCCACTCACAACGAGCCACTCAGAGTGGCTTCATCTGCATCTGCCGTCTGCACAGCTAAATATTGTTTTCGCAGGTCTTGATGGCCATTCATTGACCCCGATCAAATTGCCGACGTTTCGACGCAACAGCGCCCCAGGATTGATTCCGAAGCAATCGCCTCGGCTGTCACGACCTCCATTTGGAGGATCTATGATCCTAGATCGCAGCAAGGCAAGCATTTGAAAACTAGGATGAAACTCGATTCGAGCGCGGCAGCCATATTTGTTATGGATTGTCAAGCAATTTTGCTTGAGAAAATTAGCGCGAATCACTATTTTGGGTTCATGAGCCATCGAGTGCACCAATTCTTGGTAGCGCTGTGGAGGGCGTGGCTCAGGAGCCCGCTATGCCCGTCGCAAAGAGTCATGACCCGAATTTGCTTCGACCTCTCGTCTTAAGCGGGCCGGCCGCAGAGCGCGATCGTCAAGTCAGGGACCGAAACGACGCTACTAAGCCAGATGAGAGTGCATGGTTGAAGAATTCCGTTGCCCAAGACGCCGAAATATCGGCATCTGAAGTGGCGTTCTTCAAGACGCTTCGAAATCGGATGAGCAAAAAGTAAATACTGGGGTTGGGCGGAGGGGCAGTTCCTCACGTAAACAGCGAGGTGTAATTTGCCTGTTGTCGGTAAAACGGCAGCGGAACTGGACGCGCGCGCTGCATACTTCCTCAAGATGATTGAACGCCAAACAGCAAGTGCAGCGTTCAGCCATCTCCAGTTAACCTATCACTCTAACGTCCATAACGTGCTGGCTCACGTTTATTTCGCGATGAGCGAAGCCTACAAGGCCCTCTTCCTGAATCCTGGAACAGGCACGGACCCAACCAAACAAGCGGCGCTGACGTGCGCAGCCATATGCGCGGTCAACCCGCTTCGGCCAATCCCAACCGAGGAAGTGGTTGAGGAGCACCTATACATCAACCAAATGTTAGCAATGAGGTGCGCGTGTTCAATTATCGAGCATCCCGTATATCTGCGTTCTTTCGATGAACAGCGTCGGATTTACTTGCTTCTTCAGAGATGTAGATTTCCATCAATTGACGCTATACTGAATGAGGCAGCAACTAACAATGGCGAAATCAAAACAAGCCTTTCAATAAAACTGACGCAAGATGAGGAAAAGACGTTAAAAGGTCTTATCGCTCTATTTGTCGCCTATCAGGAAATGAAAATAGAGGCACAGCCGAGCCGGGTTAAAGCGGTCGTAAAAACGGTCGTGTGAGACAGCCACCTAATACAGGGTTGATCGGACATCGATTCAGATATCCGAGGCGTCCAACCCTGGCCCTCCCTCAATAGGTCGGCTGGGGATAGCACCTCCCATCGCACACCGCCCCTCCCACCCGCATCAGTTCCGGGCTGCGCCGGACGACCAGTACACCGCCATGGCTGCGCCCTCGGCTGCGCCGAGGCCGTTGCGGCTCGCCTCCTCAAAGCACGCCAGGGTGCGGGCGACCAGCGGCATCTCGACGCCGCGCCGTGTTCCCTCGTCGAGCATCGTCCGCAGGTCCTTGATGCCGTTGTCGAGCGTGAATCCCGCCGGACCAGGGTCCTCGCCCTTGAGCATCTTGACCAGCGCAGGTCCGCGCACTTTGAGCACGTTCGGACCACCGGAGCTGTCGGACATGAGGTCGATCACGCGGCC
>Ga0070734_10003884_pt1 | contig 14951 bp, 8 predicted proteins | sample Coa_R1_8_FD_66444 | JGI IMG/M metagenome (GOLD analysis project Ga0070734, IMG submission 66444) | Surface soil microbial communities from Centralia Pennsylvania, which are recovering from an underground coalmine fire - Coalmine... | ecosystem: Environmental > Terrestrial > Soil > Unclassified ...
AAAAACAATGACCGTTGCGGTTCAGGGCACGAATCCGGCGGGCCAAACGGTGAAGGGCACCAACGTCTACGATAAACAGTAAACAGGGTCCGAAAACGGGAAGCCCCAATTCGAGTCCTACATCGAATCAGCAGTTACCGGAGCCGGCGCTTACTTTACCACCAGCGCGACGCTATTGCCATCGTTGTGCATCGTCAGCACACCCAGGCTCAACCCCGATGCCGTAAAGGGCGCCGTAACATCCGCCGGGCTGAGCACCAAGCCGCCGAAATTAGTCGGAACGATCGACAGCAGAACGTAAGGCGGAATGGTGAATGTGCCCGGCTTCGCCGGTGCGATACAGATCGCTGTGTCGCCGAGCGTGAAGGTGTTGTCGGTCGCGCCGAACACGTCGATCTCGACGTTTCCGTTCGGATCACCACCGGACCAGCTCACTTGTAGTCCGTTTGCCCGTACAGCCGCTGCCGGATTCACCGGGCTGGTCAACGTCGGTACGGCTGGAAAGGTGATGGCGCCGTTAAACGGTCCAACGTCAGCGCCTCCGCCACCCGTCACCGTGTAAGCTCCCGGGACCAGGAACGTCCCGGTTGCGTTCAATTGCGGCTTGAATTGTCCGGGCGTTCCAGCCACCGTGACGCTGCCGTTCGGGCCTTTCACGGTAAAACTGCTCCCGGCATCGAGCGGTGTGACTCCCGTAATCGGAGTGTTTTGGCCGGGGTTCAGGTTCGCGTAAGCTGCGCAGGTTCCTGGCGGGATGGAATCCAGAAATGATGTAAAGAAGGGCTGGCTTCCCGGAGCGTAGCTCGTGATCCGAAAAAACTGGAAATTGCCGTCGTCTTCGAAAGTCGGTGGCGAACCCGGGTTAGTGAAATGATTCAAACGCACGGATCCAAACGTCACCGTGCTGTTCAGAACTGCGTCTTCCACATTCACGGAGGCCAATGCGGTATTTGTAATCGGGCAGGTGCGGCTTCCGTTGGCTACAGGCAGCGCCGTTGTGTTGCTGATCGTGTTGGCGCCCGATCCAACCTGAATAGCGAGCGGCACCGCACATCCGATCGGTGTATTATTCGGCACTTTGAAGACGATCTCGTCTTCGCCCACGCAACACCCTGATCGGCCCTGATAGCTGGCCGCCACCTGCACTCCACCCAACCACAGCGTCAACGGCACATTCGGCATATTCGTTCCCAGGCCGGAGCCCGTCAGCTCGTTTCCGCTCACCGGTCCCATTCCGGTTGCCCAGATGATCAGGGTGTCGCCCGGATTGGCCGCACCGCAGGCCGTGTTCGGTCCTCCGCAATTTGCCGCTTTTCCCGACGAGACCAGGCTGTAATCGGGATATGTAACGATAGCTGGGCCCTGCCCGCTCGAATCGATGGTGAAAATTCCCACGTTGCTCGCTACAATGCCGTGACCCACGGCGCCACTGGCCTGGCCGTTGTAAGTTACAACGAACATTCCCGTGCCGGTGGGAGTGGTCGAGGGCAGCAACGCTGCCACTTGGCCGTCCGAGGTGTAGTACATCGGAGCGTTCACTGTCGTATTCCCAACAGTAACTGCCACGGACGTCCCGCTCAACGTCGTGCTTTGAAATGGCGTCGAAGCGATGGATATGTTCGCGGGACCCAGCCCGGTGCCCTTAATGATAAAGATGGAACCCTGCGCCAGCGGTGCGTTGAAGGTAATGTTGCTAGCCGCGTTTGCGATGGCATTGATGGTGGGCGCCGCGGATACAGGAACGGCGAACACGCTGGCCACAAGAACCACCGATGGCAAGCGAAAAAAAGAGGAAAAGTTCCGACGCAGCTCGGTCATGGATGGAGATCATAATTGATTCGAGGCGCGTTGGTCAACAACCTCTTTCGGTACCGAAGAGGCGATACCGATGGCAGCGGCAGCGCGCGGACCGGCGGAGGCGTTGGCCAAGCCAACTGCCTCGGCGAGCTCGGCAGTACTAGAACTTTTTGCGGTGTGGGAAGACGACAAGATCGTCTCAAAACTGCGCAGTTCCGGTGTAAAATGGGTGCTCCAGAATTCACTAGGTCGCGCCACCGGTGTCAGCCCGGGAAAGTTCCACAGGAAGCGTATGACTCGACTTCCGGGCTTCGCGGTGCTCGACTGTCGGGAGGAACGTGATGCGGAAGAAGTCGTCTTCAGGCACTGGATTCGCCAGCATCCCATCGAGGAAAACGCGGAAACTCGCCGATTTATTGGACAAGCGACTCGGCGCATACGCGCTGGCGGCAAGCGCTGCCGGAGTTGGCCTATTGGCCTCGGCATCGCCCGCTGAAGCAAATTCAATTGTTCTGAATAGCCCTGATCAAACCGGAATCCTCACTGGTACCGGCTCACTCGCTTTCTCGCTGGGAAGCGCCACCTTTACGTTGAAGAATACCTCGATCTTCGCGGAAAGCTTCATCAATACGGTCTCTTGCACGGTGTATGGGGCTTGCAAGCCCCAGAAACTTTTGACCAACGCAAGATTTGGGTCCAATCTGGCCGTTACCGCTACAGGGCCCGGCGCGGCTGTTCGCGTCCTCCCGGTAAGTAGCGGTGCCCTGATAGGCGCACCCGGAAACATATTTAGCGCGGGCCCAGTGTACATGGCGGCATATGTCGTCTCATTCAGGAATCCGGTCAGTAGATTTGGGGGCCCCTGGGCCGGGAATGACGCCTATCTCGGTTTGCAGTACGAGATTAATGGGCAACTGGCCTACGGTTGGGCGGAGATCGGTGTTCAAGGCCTTCCCGGGTTCGGTGACAGCCACGGCGTTTTTACGCCCCCTAGCATTAGAGTCGGCCTGTTAAACGTTGCGTCCGACAGCTGCCCGGGTTATGCCATTTTTGCGGGTAGCGCGAACAATGGGGTTGATCCCACTACTTGTGAGGCCCCTATTCAGCATCTCGGGCCTCCCGCTGCTGCGCCCGAGCCCGGCACCCTCGGGCTCCTGGCGATCGGCGCGGCCGGCCTGGCCCTTTGGCGGAAGAAGAGTCCGAAGCCTAAGGCCGATTGACAACGTCTGAGACGCCGAGCCGGACGTGGGCAAAAGACTAGCAAAAAAGGTTCTCTTGATCGGCTGGGATGCCGCCGATTGGAAAATCGCCACGCCTCTCATCGATCAAGGGCTGATGCCCCACTTCAGCGACCTAATTAATGGCGGCGTGATTGGCAATCTGGCGACCCTGCAGCCCATTCTCAGCCCGATGCTGTGGAACTCCATCGCGACCGGCAAGCGGCCGGACAAGCACGGCATTCTCGGTTTTATGGAGCCTGACCCGCAGAGCGGGGGCATCCGGCCTGTAACCAGCACATCGCGAAAAGTGAAGGCGATTTGGAACATCCTCACGCAAAGAGGATTCAAGACACACGTGCTTGGCTGGTTTGCGGGTCATCCGGCCGAACCGATCAACGGCGTCTCGGTCTCTGACATCTATCCTTACGCCGTAGCGCCACTCGACCAGCCGTGGCCCATGCCGTCCGGAACGGTACACCCGCCCAGCCTGAGCGACACCCTGGGGGAATTGCGCATGCATCCGGCCGAGGTGACTGAAGCGGCCATACTTCCCTGGATTCCCAACGCCGCGAAGATTAATCAGGAAAAAGACAAGCACTTGTTAGCGTTCTCCAAAATTCTCTCGGAGAACTTGTCCATTCACAATGCAGCGACATGGATTCTGGAAACCCAGCCTTGGGATTTCCTGGCGGTGTATTACAACGGCCTGGACCATTTCTGTCACGGCTTCATGCATTTTCATCCGCCACGCGTGGAGGGCGTCCCGGAGGATCAGTTCGAGATCTACAAGGATGTGGTGAACAATGCCTATCGCTTCCACGATATGATGCTTCACCGCCTGCTCGACCTAGCGGGGCCGGAGACCACCGTGCTCCTGGTTTCCGATCACGGTTTTCATTCCGACCATCTGCGGCCGCGCGGAATTCCCATCGAGCCGGCGGGGCCTGCCGTAGAGCACCGTGAGTTCGGGATCATCTGCATGAAGGGTGAGCACATCAAGAAGGACGAGCGCGTCTATGGCGCAACGCTGTTGGACATTGCGCCTACCATCCTTACTCTGTTCGGCCTGCCCGTAGGAGAAGACATGGACGGACGGGTTCTTGTGACCGCGTTCGAAGAACTTCCGGAGGTGGAGCGCATTCCGAGCTGGGAAGACGAGCCCGGCGAGTGCGGAATGCATCCGGCGGAATTCCGCATGGATCCGGAAGCCGCCAAAGCGGTCCTGGAGCAATTTGTCGCGTTAGGCTACATCCAGCCCCCGAGTGAGAATCAAGCTAAAGCGGTAGAGACGGCCCTGCGCGAATCTAAATACAACCTCGCCCGCGTGTTCCTGGGCTCCGGGCGGCCGCAACAGGCCTTGCCTCTATTTGAAGAACTGGTTCAGAGCCGGCCGGAAGAGCGCCGTTTCCTGCAACACCTCGCTCAGGCCTATTACCAACTCCATCGCCGCGAGGATGCCAAAAAGATCCTCGAAGAATTGATTCGCAATCCGCTCGAGCCACCCCAAGACGATGCAGAAGCCCCAGCCGGAACCATGGCGCGGAAGGCGAGGCAGCACCCGGCGTGGGCAGACATGCTGATGGGAGTGATTCAATTTGAGGAAGGCAACCTGGAACTTGCACTGGAAAGCCTGCTGAGGGCGGAGCTGGTCGACCAACACCTTCCCACGCTGCACTTGGGAATCGGCTACACCTATCTCCGGATGGGGAAGACGCAGGATGCGGAGCGTGCCTTCGAGACGGCCTTGGAGATCGACGGCGACAGCCCGGAGGCGCACCTGGGCTTGGCGCAAGTGCGGCTGCGCCAGCGGCGCAATGAGGAAGCATCGGCTGAGGCGCTGCTGGCGGTGGGTTTGCAACATTTCCAGCCGATCGGCCACTACGTCTTGGGAGTCTCGCTGGCTCGGCTCGGCCACTTTCAGCGTGCTGCGCTGGCCTTTGAAACGTCGATCACGATGGTGCCCAGTCTGGCTGCGGCGCACCGCTGGCTCGCCGCCCTATATGCCGGACCTGGCGGGGATCACGCCAAAGCGAAGCAGTATCGCGACAGCTACCGTGAAATCTGGAAACAGCGCCGGTCCAAGGCGGCGTACGCGAAACCGCCGGGATTAGCGGTACCCGCAGTCAGAACGGCCTCGGCGACCGGGACGACTCATTGATCACGGTCGTCTCAGGCGTGCCGCGCTCCGGCACGTCGCTGATGATGCAGATGCTCGCCGCTGGCGGCATGCCAATTCTTTCAGACGGCGTTCGCGCCCCGGATGCGAACAATCCTCGCGGGTACTTTGAATGGGAACCGGCCAAGCAGCTTTTTCAAGAGCCGGCCTCGATCTCGTGCGCAGACGCCAAGGCAGTAAAAGTGATCTCATCTCTACTTCTCGCGCTTCCGCCGACCCAGACCTACCGAATTATTTTCCTGCGTCGGCCGCTGGACGAAGTCGTGCGCTCCCAGGAGGCCATGCTCGAGACGCTCGGGGCGAAAGCGGCCCTTGGCGTGGATCGCATGGCGGCGGCCCTTCGAGCGCACTTGAAACAGGTCGAGACCTGGCTTGCTCAGCAGAGTTTCCTGGCAGTGTGGCCGGTGGAGTACCACCAGCTGCTTTCTGACCCTGAGGGTGAGTCGAAGCGGATCCAGGAATTTCTCGGCATGCCGCTCGACATTGAATCGATGGCGCGCCAGGTTGACACTCGGTTGTATCGCTCGCGAGCGCGTGATCCGCACGCCCTATAGCGCAAGCGTGCCTTTGTACGACATCTTGCGCAGATCGAATCTGGCCTGAATGTCGATCGAACCGTCGTCCATTTCGAACGTTACAGTTTTTTCCTCGGGCCCGATGTGTTCCAGGCGCGAAAAAAATGCTACCACCAGGAAATCGCGGCCGGCGGGCAGGACCAAAACCCGATCGGGACGGAAAGGATCCTTCCCTTTCCTTCGGAGCGCGGTGCCTCGCTGCAAACGCTGTCCCATCTCGGTGAGAGCAGCGTTGGCGGCATCGGAATGTTGCGGCGCATAACGGGCCCGCGCAGGCGCCATATTGCCGGGAAAATCCGCGACCGTGATAATGTAAAACGATTTCGCGAGCTCTGCGAACTGCCGCGACTGATCCGATAAAGAAAGCAGCTTCGAGTAGCACGAAAATAGATATCTTTCCAGGCCACCGGCGGCACACGCCTCCCTTACTGGCAGAGCGCTATCCCAACGCACGACGATCGGCGCCCCAGCTTCGACCGGGTTCGGATCTTCGGCTCCGCCGGCGCCGCGTCTTGAGTCGAAGCTGGAGTCGATTTGGCCGCGGATGCTGACCTTGGCCTGCTTGGCCCAGGGCGAATCGGTCACCATGTTCCGGATCTGCGGTTCGCTCCACTGACCGAGGAGCAGAAAAGGAATTGTGAGAACCGCTGCACTCAGCCGTTGGAAACCCATGTCGTACGCGATGACCCGCCTTCAGATTGACAAGCCCAGGCGCTCGGCCTATATTGGGCGCGTGAAATATCGGCGCCTGATCCTCTCTGTCGCGCTCATTCCCGCCCTGTTCGCTCAGGATAAACCGATCGAGGTGCTCGCCCCATATTATGAAACTCCGGAGCCGGTGGTGGAGAGAATGCTGCAGCTCGGCAATCTCCGGGCGGGCGAGAAAATGGCGGACCTGGGATCAGGCGATGGCCGGATCGTGATCAGGGCCGCGATTAAATATAAGGCCGACGCCACAGGCGTGGAATACGACCGCGCCCTGGTAAAGCAGAGCGAGAAACGAATCAGCCGACTGAAGTTGTCGAACAGCGCTCACATCATTGAAGGCGATTTGCTGCGTCAGGATTATTCATCGTTTGACCTTCTGACTGTCTACCTGCTGCCGGTGGCGAATGAAAAATTGATTCCCTTGCTCGAAAAGCAGCTCAAGCCGGGTGCGCGCGTCGTCTCCCATAACACCCCTCTGGCGCCCTGGACGCCGGTCAAAGTAGACGACATCCCCAATGACGGCGAGGGACACAGCCACAAACTCTATCTCTACGTCCGCTGACGATCCGTGCGCGCGCGGACGTCTAGCGCCTTTGCCCCTTGACCGCGATCCCCGTCGGTGATATAAGTCATCAAACAATACGCAATGCATTGTGCGTATTATGCAACCGAAGCTTTGGGTGTCGAGATCGATTGCCGTAATAAGGAGAACGTTTACATGTCTAGACGTTGCGTCAGCCTCACCCTCGCCCTCGTCTGGTTGAGTTTCGTGCTGAGCGGCCAGAGCGATCGCGGAACGATCACGGGCACGGTAGTCGATCCCACCGGCGCCGTCGTGCCCAGCGCCAAGCTCACTTTGACGAACACGGGCACCTCCGCGGCGTACGAGACGGTGACCACCGCAACCGGCAACTACACCATTCCCTCGCTTCCGGCCGGAACCTACAACCTGGACGTGACCTCATCCGGTTTCACCGAGTATGTGCAGCAGGGCATCGAAATACAAGTCGCGCAGACGGCGCGCGTCGACGTAGTCCTGAAGATTGGGCAATCCACCGACAAGGTGACCGTGATCGCCGACGCCCAGTTGCTCAAGACGGAGGATGCCGAACAGAGCCAGACCATCACCGGGGACCGGGTGGACGATCTGCCGCTGACCCTGGGTGGCAATAACCTGTACGGCGCGCGCAATCCGCTGGCTGGCCTAACCCTTGCTCCTGGTGTCTCGCAGGTGGTCGGAACGAATTTCCAGTTCCGCGTGAATGGCAGCACAGATAGCGCCAGATTTCTGCTGGACGGACAGGACGTAACAACAGCGGGCATGACGTCGCAACATCTTTCCGAATCGCACCCTTCGGTGGAAGCACTGCAGGAGGTCACGATCGAAAGCAGCAACTTCGCTCCGGAGTTCGGCCAAGTGCAGGGCGGATTGGTCAATTTCACCACGCGCTCCGGGACGAATCAGTTTCATGGGACGGGCTACGACTACTACACCAACGAGTTTCTCAACGCCGGGCGGCCCTTCACCAACGACGGCAGCGGGCATCTGATCCGCCCGCGCCAGCGGAACAATGACTACGGCTTCAGTTTCGGCGGGCCGGTCTGGATTCCGAAGGTCTACAACGGCAAGAACCGAACATTCTTCTACTTCAATTTCGACCAGTTCCGCAACAACCAGATTGTGAAGGGCTCCGCCACGACGGTGCCGACTCTGGCTTACCGCCAAGGCAATTTCAGCGGGGCCGAGACCGGCCAGCGATTGGGGACGGATCCCTCCGGGGCCGCCATCCTCCTGAATGAAATTTACGACCCGAACACCAACACCACCGTAAACGGCAGTGTGGTGCGTACGCCTTTTCCGAGCAATACGATTCCCGCCAGCCGCTTCGATCCTGTCGCGGCCAAAATCCAGAACCTGATCCCGCTGCCCAACCTCGGGAGCGGGATTATCAACAATCTCGCAATCGTCGACACGCTGGGGTCGTACACCACCATTCCCAGCCTGAAGATCGATCAATTGATCGGTTCGAAAACGAAGGTGTCGTTCTACGGCGGCAACTGGGACAATTACACTCCGAAGAGCGGTCCGGACGGTCTGCCGTGGCCTCTGTCAACCGCGCGCGAGTTTTACACCTACACCAACACGATCCGGCTCACTCTGGACGAGACCCTCTCCCCGACATTGCTGCTTCACTTGGGCGCGGGCAACGTGCGCTACAACCACATCGACTCCAGTCCGACGATCAGCCAGAACTACGATTCTCCCGGGCAACTCGGCCTGGTGGGCGGAGTGCCAAACGCCAACGGGAAGACCGGTTTTCCATCCATCGCGGGCCTGAGTTCGGCGCAGGGCGGCACGGCGGGAACCATCGGATGGACCACCGGAACGCACGATTACGATACCAAGCCGACCGCGACCGGCAGTATGACCTGGGTCCATGGCAATCACACCTACAAGGGCGGTGTGGAATGGCACAAGGACATGTGGACCTTCACCAGTTTTGTGGACTCGGGCAGCTATACGTTCTCATCCGCGGAGACAGGGCTGCCCTATCTTCAATCGTCGACGCTCGCCGGCGGAAACGTCGGATTCGCGTACGCAAGCTTCCTGCTCGGCGCGGCGGATTCCGAGACGATTCACAATACCTTCGACCCGCAAGTGCGCAAGTCAGCTTGGGGAATGTACCTGCAGGACACCTGGAAAATCACCCGCAAGATCACTTTCACGTATGGCCTTCGCTACGACCTTCAGGATCAGTGGCACGAAATGGACAGCCGTTCGTCGTCCTTCGCGGCTACGTTACTCAATCCATCGGCAGGCAACCTGCCGGGCGCCACGGCTTATGAGGGCTCCCTGCCAGGCCACTGCAATTGCAGCTTTACTCGAACGTATCCCCTTGCGGTTGGCCCGCGTCTCGGGCTTGCCTACCAGCTGGATCAAAAGACCGTGTTGCGGGCGGGCTGGGGGATCGTGTACGGCTACACGCCTGTGCTCAGCTACTTTAATACCGCGACCACCGGAGTAGGCTGGAACACGCTGACCTTCTCTACGCCGAGCTTCGGCGTGCCCGTCGGCTATCTTCAGAATGGCTTGCAGTATAATCCTGCGGTCCTGACCGCCAATTCGCTCAATCCCGGCATCCAGCCGGCGCCGGGCACCATCAACTCGCCTCCGTCTTACTTGTCTCCGCAAGGCGGCCGGCCTCCGAGAATTAACCAGTGGAACATCTCGCTGCAACGCGAGATTTTTCCCAACCTGCTCGTAGAGGCCGCCTACGTCGGCAACCGCTCGGCATGGATTCTTGCCAACGCGTCCGTCGAGTTGAACGCCATCTCTCCGCAGGCGATGGCGGCCAGAGGCTACGACATTACTAGTACGAGCGTCGACACCTTCCTGACCTCCGCCTGGAACTCTCCGACGGCCGCGGCGGCCGGAATTAAAGCGCCGTACGCCGGCTACCCGAACGGCCTTACCGTGGCGCAGACGCTGCGGCCTTACCCACAGTTCGGAAATATAGGCGTTCAGTGGATGGACAACGGCGATAGCTGGTATAACGCCATGCATGTCAAAGTAACCAAGCGCACCTCGCACGGGCTCACCGTGACGGCGGCCTACGCTTGGCAGAAGGAACTGGACTACGGCATCAACCAGCCCAATAATGTCTTCAACACCAAGGTGAACAAGGATATCTCTGCGTATTCACAGCCCCAGGTATTGAACTTCGCGTACAACTATCAAACGCCTGGGTTGACCTCGAACAGGCTGGTGAGAGCCGCGATAAAGGACTGGACGCTAGGTGGTGTGTTTACTTATTCGAGCGGCCTGCCGATTGGATCGCCCTGTGGCCAGAACAATCTTCAGACGCTGTTGTTCCAGGGCGCGACCGGCGGCATCAGCTCCGGTGAGCAGGCGAGTTCCTGCGCTACCGGTACCTTCATGAACCGCGTGGCGGGCCAGCCGCTATTTCTAAAGGATCTGAATTGTCATTGCATCGATCCGAACAGGGACTTCGTGCTCAATCCTGCTGCTTGGACGAATCCGGCGGCGGGAACTTTCGGAACTGCCGCCGCCTACTACAACGACTACCGCTTCCAGCGGCACCCGAACGAGGCGTTGAGCATTGGGAGAGTCTTCCCCGTCAGGGAACAGGTGACTCTGGAATTCAGAGCCGAATTCTTCAACGCATTTAACCGCGCGAACATGGCGGATCCGCTGGCGACCAACGCGTTGGCCCAGCAGGTTAAAAATGGCGCCGGTGTTCCGATTTCGGGTTTCGGCTACATCAATTCGCAGTCGCTTGGCAATGCGTCTACTCTGAACAACAATACGGGCTTGGGAGGTAATCCCCGGCAGGGACAACTTCTTCTCCGGGTACGCTTCTAGATCGATCCGGAGCAATCGCTGATGTGTGGTCGCTCAATCACCGGGGCTGACCTTCACTTGGCGACAGGGAACTAAATAAAAAAGGATCTGTACCGGCAGGTACAGATCCTTGACTTCAGCGGACACCGGCTGAGTTTACGCGCCGCCTCTGCCCCGGCCGGCCGTGTTCCCCATCAGTGTAATCAGTTCGTCGTCGCGCAACGGCCTCGATTCGCTCACCGTGTCGAACACCATCGTGTTCGGCTCGGCAACCGTCCACGGCTTGAAGCCCGCACCCGGATTGCCCGTCTTCGCGAAACTGAGCCACGCTCCGGCTACCTTATCCTGCAGCGCCAGCGCTACCGGACCACCGCCGGTCGCCAGCCTGATGTGCGGCTCGTTCACGTTGTGGAACGCAAAGGCGATCTCAGAACAGTGGAACGACGTGATCCCGCCATCCACCGGATACTCCCAAGCGAACAAATAATTCCACACCGGCGTCTTGCTCTTCTCGAGCTTCCACGCCAGCGTCTGCTTCACCGTGGGCCGCGACCCGTTGGCGAAGTACAGAACATCCTGCACCTTCTTCCGCGGGAACGCTTTCTGGAATTCCGCAACTACCTGCGCCTTCTTCCCACCGTAGGCCTTGGTCAGATTCTCATCGATTTCCGACTGACTCCACTCATTCTTGCGACCGTCCCCGCGCACGAGCGTCCCCTGCATTTCGCTGAATACGGTTCCCGCCATCAGCGGGATGGTGTCGGCCCAATCGCAGAATTCACGCATCACGTACTTGTCGTCGGCGATCACGTCCCAGCCGCCTCCGCCACCACCCGGTCCGCCGGCCGCCTGCGCCACCTCACGCGTCGCCGCCGTGCCCGCAATGATCAGGTCTTTATAAGGAACCTTCTTCAACTTGTCGATCTCGGAACCGCCCAGGCCCAGCTGCTTCAGTGTCGCCGCCGCAATCGCCTGCTGCCTCTTGATGGCGGCCGCCGGCTCGACAGTCCGATAGTTCAGGCCGCCGCCGCTTTGCGCAATCGCTTTATGGAACAGGCCTTTTGCGACGGGCATATGCATCAGGCGCGTCACTTTACTGCCCCCGCCGGATTGCCCGAAGATCGTCACGTTCGCCGGGTCGCCGCCGAACTGCGCAATGTTTTCCTGCACCCACTGCAAAGCAGCAACCAGATCCGCCATACCCGTGTAGCGCGAGTTTTCATACTGCGCGCCATACGCCGAGAGATCCATCGTCCCGATGATGTTCAGCCGGTGATTCACGCTCACCACTACGACATCACCGAACTCGCTCAGATTCTTGCCGTCGTAGGCGTACGACTCCATCGACGAGCCGTTGGTGAATCCGCCGCCGTGCATCCAAAACATCACGGGCTTCTTCACGCTCGCACTGGCGTTCTGGCTCCAGACATTCAGTACCTGGCAGGCTTCGTTCTCCAGCCAGAAGCGGTGCGGAAAAACAAATTCATCGGAACCGGGCCTGTCTTGCGCCGGAATCGGCGACACCGGGCCCCACGCCTGCGCGCTTTTGACGCCGTCCCACGGCTTCACCGGCTTCGGCATTTCGAACCGCTCCGCTTCGGCATACGGGATGCCGAGAAAGGTGCTCGTCTTTCCATCGCGGAAGCCGCGCAGCTTGCCGCCCTTCACCTGCACGACGGGCGGGTTCAGGTTCGGCGAATCGCCTGCTTTCGCCGCGTCGCCGGTCTTCGCGCCCAAAGCGGACGCGGGTTCGATTGCCATGCCTGCCAGCGCGCTGCCTACCGCGGCGGCGCCGCCCAACCAGGTACGACGATCCATAAGACTCGATTCAGTTGATTCATGCGATTTACGATTACTCATACACACTCCCTTCTGAGCGTTGCGACCTAGCCGGCGACAATTCTATCCAACTTGCGCCTCGCGTGATGCGACCGGCCTTGGCCCGGCGGCAGAAGCGGCGCAGGGTGGATTTGATCAGGATGGTCGGCGAGTCAGAAAACCAGGCGCAGCGCGATTTCGATCTGGCGCGGTGTTCCGCTGCCGGTTGGCGAGGTATTTACGAGCGAGGTAATGCGTCCAAAGCTGCTGGGAGCGGAAATATCCGCCGCCGGTTGCCCGTATTGCGCTCGATTGAGCGTGTTGAAGACTTCGGCGCGCAGGTCCAGAGCGGTTCTCTCTCGAACCGCAATGCGACGCTGCAAGGCCATGTCGATCTGCCACAACGGGCGCCCGCGAAAGGCGTTGCGTCCGAGATTCCCCCAGGTTCCCGCGGCGGGAACGGAAAAGGCCGCCGGGTTAATCCACAGGTTCGGTGTCGAGCCGCCTGGGGGCACAAGCGGCGCGCCCAGGACGTAATTCGGCCTTTGATTTCCCGAGTTGCCGTCTGGCATGACGGCTGCGGAGCGGTCCACGGTGATGTTGATCGGCAGACCGGTGCGCCCGCCGGCGACGGCGTTGAACTGCCAGCCACCGAAGAGTGTGCTGAGCACGCCGCGATCGGTGAGAAAAGCTCGGCCCTTGCCAAAGGGCAGTTCGTAAACCGAGGCCGCGCTGAAGGATTGCCGCGCGTCCTGATCGCTCGAAGCGCGTTCGCAGGCACGGCACGAAACGTTCTCGGGGAAAACGTCCTCGACGCCGCTTCCCAGCGATCCTTCGTTGATGGCGTGAGACCACATGTAGTTTCCGGAGATCAGCCAGCCGTTTGCGAACACTCTCTTCACGGAAGCCTGCAGTCCTTGAAATTCGCTGTTGCCGTCTTTCGCGCGCAATTCGATCTGGCCGAATTGCGGATACGGGCGCTGCCCGGTCAAAGGATTGATCGTGTTCGCGTAGGAACGATTCATGATGTTGGTGCCCTTGTTCCCGATGTAAGAAAGGGTGCCAATAAATTTCAGCGGCAAGGTTTGTTGGACCGAGACCGTCCACTGTTGCACGTAGGTGTCTTTGCGGTTGCGAACCTGATCCTTCGGCGACGCTACGCCCGTGGCGTTGCCAAGGAGGGCGTCAAACGGATACGTGAGATTCGGAAACTGGGCTCCGCGCGCGAGCGAAAAACGCAGCTCGTCGTTGGCCGTGGGGAAGTTCTGATCGTCGAGCTGGGCATCCTCGTGATAGATGCCGTAGCCGGCCCGAAGAACGGTGTGATCGCGCAGCCTCGCAGGAGACCACGCCAGGCCGACTCGCGGATCGATGTTATTTTTCGCGGGGAAAAGGAAGGCGGCGTTCGGAGCGCAGAATCCTCCGCAGGTCTGGAAGTCAAAAGGAATGGCGCGCCCGGTGGCCTCGTGGAAATCGTTGTAGAACTCGTATCGCAGGCCAGCGCTGAACGTGAGGTTGGGCCGGAATTTGAACTCGTCCTGAACGTAACCAAAATACAGAGTCTTGCGCATGCGCTTGAGCGGCAGCAGCGCCGTATCAGTGGCCGAATCCAACTGGTTGGCTTCGAAGTTCGCGATGGAATTGTAAGTCAGGGTGCCGAAAAACGAGTTCCCCTCGTTCATCTCCGCGCGGCGAACTTCAACCCCTGCCTTCAGAACGTTTCGTCCGTGCACCAGGCTCAAATCATCCAGCCAGCCGAAGGTGCGGCCGTCCTGATTGGTAGTCTCACTGGTATTGAGCGGGGAGAATCCCGAGACGTTCACGGTGTAAGGCGTCTGGGTGAGGTTGTAGGTATGCGACACCATCTGGTTGGTGCCGAACTTAAACTCGTTGACCAAGGTCGGAGAAAAAACATGGAGCACTTCCGCCACGCCATTCAGCGGCCGCTCGTTGCTCAACTGCCGGTCCTGCAGAACCCCCAGCGGTGCGATCGTACCCGCGTTGTCGTAGCTGAACCGCACATAACCGGTAGTCGCGGCGCTGAAATGATGATCCAAGCGGATCATCTCCGAGTATTCGGTATCGCGCGATCGGCCTACACCCAACCACTGCTGGACGCCGGCAGAGCTGAGGGATCCGTTGCCGAGCGGGTAAGCATTGATGACCGATGCGAGCGCCGGCGACTGCGAGAGCGTCAAGGCGCGCACCTGCGCCGACGGCACAAAGCCGATCAGCGTCTGGTTCTGGACTTGCTGAATCTCTTCGTAGTCAACAAAGAAAAACGTCTTGTTCTT
>Ga0070734_10003885_pt1 | contig 14950 bp, 6 predicted proteins | sample Coa_R1_8_FD_66444 | JGI IMG/M metagenome (GOLD analysis project Ga0070734, IMG submission 66444) | Surface soil microbial communities from Centralia Pennsylvania, which are recovering from an underground coalmine fire - Coalmine... | ecosystem: Environmental > Terrestrial > Soil > Unclassified ...
CCGCACAAAACACGATGCTCGATCCGGTTTCCGTCAGCAGCGACGGGGTCAGGCTTTTCGTTGCGGATCTTGGGTACAACCGCGTGCTCATCTGGAACACGATTCCAACCAAGAACATGCAGCAGGCAGATATTGAGCTGGGGCAAAAGGATTTTGTTACCGCGATTCCGAATGACGCCGCGGACCTCTGTCCGCAGGCGGGGACCGACAGCAGCGGGAATCCTCTGTACCCCGGGCGTTGCGGAAAGACGATGGATTCTCCGCGCTTCGTTTTGTCGGACGGCACGCGCCTGTACGTGGCCGATGGCGGCAACGACCGCGTCCTGATCTACAACACAGTTCCGACACGAAGTGTCACCGAACCCGACAATGTGCTGGGGCAGCCCGATGAATACGCGAGCGTGGTGAGCAGCACTACCTCTCTGTTCATGCCGCTGCTAAATCAGTCCGCTTCCGACATCACGCCCACTCCGACGTCGCTCGCCTGGGACGGGACCAACCTCTACGTCGCGGACCCCAGTAACCGCCGAATTCTGGTGTTTACTCCGGAGGAAGCGAATGTTCCCATCAACGGTGTGCGGAATGGCGCGAGCCTGCAGACCTATGCGACGGGCGGCGTGGATATCGGCGGCACCATTCAGGCCGGCGACACAGTGACCATCACCATCGCGGGAACGGCTTACACCTATACGATCCTCTCCACGGACACGATCACAACAGTCATTCAAGCGCTGGTGAACCTGATTAATGCGGGCTCGGGCGATCCTAATGTCCTGGCCATCGTGCAGTCGGCCTTCATGCAGGTGCAGGTGACCTCGCGCATCGGCGGTCCCGCTGGCAACACCATCGGCTTGTCGTCCTCGGTTTCTACCAACGCGCAGATTACCGCTACGCCCAGTGGCGCGAACCTCACCGGAGGGCAGGCGGCGAGTATTCTTGCGCCGGGCACACAGGTGACCATTTTCGGCACCAATCTTGCGGATGCGCCCGCGCAAGCGGACACTACTCAGCAGCTCCCGATCGATCTGGGTGGCGTGGAAGTGTATTTCGATGGCATCCGGGCTCCTCTAATTTATGTATCGCCGACACAGGTGAACACGCAGATTCCGTGGGAAGTGTCGGACGGGCCGAACGCGGCGAGCCTCAGCGCCGTCGTGCGCACGCAGCATACGAATGGTTCGGTTACGGTGACCGATGCGATTGGCGTTCCGATTACGCCGAACGGAAATCCGGGTATTTACGCGGTGATTGGGCCCGATCCGCGCGTAGCGATCGCCTATCACGGCTCCAGCGGCGCTACGGGAACCGTTACCATCACGGGGAGCATTGTGGCGGGAGACGTCGGCTCCATCACGATTGAGGATCGGACATATAACTACACGATTCAGGCTACCGATACCTTGAATAGCGTTCGTGACGCTCTCATCATCCTGATCAATTCCAATCCGGATGAGAAAGTGACGGCAAGCGCCGGATCGGCGTTCGTGCGAATCGTTCTGACGGCGAAGATCCATGGGCCGGAGGGTGACGGGCTGGCCATCGCCGCGAGTTCCACCAATCCGGTTACCAGCAGCCCCAGCATTTCGTTAGGAGTGAACAATACCCAGCTCTGCTGCGCCAATGTAGCGAACGCGCCAATTACTCAAGCCAATCCAGCTTTGCCCGGCGAGATGTTTTACATCTTTGCGACTGGGTTAGGGCTGGTCTCGGATCTGGATGGGAACCTGATCGGTCCGCTGGACGGCGCTCCGTATAACGGGCCTGCGAACACCGCGAACAGTACCGTTTCATCCACGGCGGTAGCGAAGACGGCCGATGTGATTGGCGCCTCTTTGGCCCCGGGCGGAATCGGGCTTTATAAAGTGATCCTGCAGTTGAATCCGGATCTCCAATCCGGAACAGGCGCGCAGGTGACCATCTCGCAGGACATTTATACGAGCAACATCGTCACGATTCCCGTCGGCAATCCGGGCGGGCCGTTCATTCCGAGTATGTGACGAAGCGCGGACTGAATTTTCGCGCCAAGACGCCAAATACGCAAAGATTAAATCCCAGAAATAATCTTTGCGCCTTGGCGAGATTACTTCGCGTCCAGTTTTTTGATCGAGGCTTTGTCTTCTCCCGGAAAATCTCCGGGAACCTTCTGCGTGACCTTACCGGTCGCCGCCCATTCTGCCCCGCGCTGAAGCAGGACCTGGAAACCCACGCACTCGACGCCGGATGCGAGGCTTCCAAGCAACGTATGAAACACGCGGCCCTTGCCATAGCTCAGCGTGAGGATCTGCGGCTCATCGAAGCCCGTGCCGCCCTTCGCCGCGTCGGACATCGCTGTGGCGAGCAGGGTCATATTCTTGCCGGGCCCCCGAAGATTGCCGAGTAATCGATCGGTCGCGTGCATCCAGACCAAAGGCAGTCCCTTAGTGATGGGGTGCTCCGTGTAGCGGATCGTGACCTGGAATGGCTGGTCCGGGTGCGGGCTTTTTCCAGCCGGGCCAGTCAGGTTCGCGTCGTAGACGAAGCTTCCATTCTGATAAAACCACATCGGTCCGGCGCTTGCGGCGCGGTTGCTTCCGGCGCTCAAGCCGATCATCAGATTATATTCGGGCCACGCGGGAAAAGCGCCGCTCGAAGGCGGCAGAATCACCAAGCCGCCTCCGGCTTGCAGATACTTGTCGAGGGCCGCCATCGAATTCACAGGCCACCCATCGCCACCGTAGTTGAGCACCACAACCTTATAGCGATCGAACTGAGTTTGAAAAACTCCGGCGTTCGCGCCTTTCGCGGGCGTGGTCACGACATCCACTTGAAACAGGCCGTTCGATTCGAGGATGGTCTTGAAGGCGGCCGCCGAGGGCGCGTTCGGCTCGGTGGAATCGGCGGTGATGAGGAGCGCGCGTAGAGACGCACCTTCCGCGAGTCCCCCGGCCAGTACACTGGCCACGGCCGCGAGCATGGCGGCATGGATTGCTCTCATGTTCAATCTGCCTCCTAGTATTATGGACGTAAAGGGCCGGTCCATGCCTCTCACCTCGTTCGATCCCCTCGTCCGCGAATGGTTTCAAACCAGCTTCGCCGCGGTTACCGAGCCGCAACGGCAAGGCTGGAAAGAGATCCGCGCCGGGCGCGATGTGCTGATTTCAGCGCCCACCGGAGCGGGGAAAACGCTGGCGGCATTCCTGAGCGCCATCGACGATCTGGTGCGCCAAGCCCGGTTGGGCGAGCTTCCCAATCAAACCCAGGTGCTGTACGTTTCGCCGCTCAAGGCTCTGAGCAACGATATTCACAAGAATCTGGACATCCCTCTGGCCGGCATCGCCGCGGTGGCGCGAGCCACTGGTGTCGAGATCGGGGAGATCCGCGCCGCGGTGCGAACTGGCGATACGCCAGCTTCCGAGCGCCAGCGCATGGGCAAGCACGCGCCTCACATTCTGGTAACCACGCCGGAATCGCTCTACATTCTGCTCACTGCGGCTGGGCCGCGCAAAATGCTGGGTTCCGTGCGCACCCTGATCGTGGACGAGATTCACGCCGTCGCCGACGATAAGCGCGGCGCGCATCTCGCGTTGTCGATCGCGCGACTGGAGGCGCTGACGGGAAGGCCTCTGCAGAAAATTGGCCTGTCAGCGACGGTGAGCCCGATTGAAGAGGTCGGACAGTTTCTGAGTCCGGCGGCGCGAATCGTGCAGGTGGGACACCGGCGCGCGCTGGACTTGGCCGTGGAAGTTCCGCGAGATGAGTTGGGAGCCGTGGCCAGCACGGAGATGTGGGACGAGATTTACGATCACGTGGCGCAGCTCGCGCGGGAGCATCGCACGACCCTGGTTTTCGTGAATACGCGGAGATTGTCGGAACAAGTGGCGCATCACTTGGGAGAAAGGCTCGGGAGTGATGCGGTGATGCCGCATCATGGGAGTCTCTCGCGGCGCCTGCGCCTGGAGGCCGAGCAGAAGCTCAAGAAGGGCGAGTTGCGGGTGGTCGTGGCAACGGCGTCTCTGGAACTGGGAATCGATATTGGCACGGTGGATTTGGTTTGCCAGATCGGTTCGCCGAGGTCGATCGGCGTGGCACTTCAGCGCGTGGGACGCGCGGGACATTGGATCGGCGCGCTGCCGAAGGGTCGGTTTTTCGCGACCACGCGCGATGAACTGATCGAACTGGCGGCGCTGGTGCGCGCGATTCGGACCGGCGACCTCGACCGGCTGGAAATTCCAAACGCGCCTTTGGATATCCTGGCCCAGCAGATTGTCGCGGCGGCTGCCTGCGATGAGTTTAACGAAGACGATCTCTTCGCGCTGATGCGGCGGGCGTTCCCGTATCGCGAACTGATCCGTCACAATTTCGACGCCGTCCTGGAGATGCTCTCCGAAGGGATCAGCACATCACGCGGACGCAGCGGGGCGTATTTGCATCGCGACCAGGTGAATCATCGCGTAAGAGCGCGTCGCGGCGCGCGACTGGCTGCAATCACCAGCGGCGGCGCGATCCCCGACACTTCGCAATATCAGGTCATCGCTGAGCCAGAGGGCAGCTCCATCGGATCGGTGGATGAGGACTTCGCGGTCGAGAGTATGGTGGGCGATATTTTCCTGCTGGGCACAACATCGTGGCGCATCCGGCGCGTGGAGCCTGGGCGTATCCGCGTGGAGGACGCGCACGGCGCGGCGCCGTCGATTCCTTTCTGGCGCGGAGAAGCGCCCGGCCGGACCAGGGAACTTTCGCTCGAAGTTTCCCGCCTGCGGGAGGAAATCGTCAAAGCGGTTGATCCCGTTGCAATGCTGGAGAACGGGTGCAGCGTCACCCGCTCCGGGGCGGAGCAGGCCGTTGCTTACGTTCGCGCGGGCAAAAGTGCATTGGGTGTGGTTCCCACGCAAGATACCGTCGTGGCCGAGCGTTTCTTCGATGAGGCCGGAGGGATGCAGTTCGTGCTGCATGCGCCGTTTGGCTCGCGGATCAACCGGGCCTGGGGATTGTCGCTGCGCAAGCGCTTTTGCCGCACGTTCAATTTCGAATTGCAGGCCGCGGCCACCGACAACGGGCTGGTGCTTTCCTTGAGCGACCAGCATTCGTTCCCGCTCGAGTTAGTCTTCAGTTTCCTGAATCTGGCGACGGTGGAACACGTTCTCACACAAGCCTTGCTCGATTCGCCGATGTTTGGAGCGAGGTGGAAGTGGAACGCTTCGCGGGCTCTGGCGGTGCCCCGGTTCGCGGGTGGCCGCAAGGTTCCTCCGCCGATTCAAAGAATGCGCGCCGACGATCTGCTGGCTTCCGTCTTTCCGGATCAGGCGGCATGCGCGGAGAATCTTACAGGCGAAATCCGGATTCCCGATCATCCGCTGGTGAACGAAACCATCGACAACTGCCTGCACGAGGCGATGGATCTGGAAGGCTTGAAGGTAATTTTGGATCGCATGGGTGACGGGTCCCTAAAGACCGTTGCCGTGGACACGCGCGAGCCTTCGCCTTTCTGCCACGAAATCCTGAACGCGAATCCTTATTCTTATCTGGACGATGCGCCTTTGGAGGAGCGCCGAACACGGGCGGTGCAACTGCGCCGGACGCTATCGCCGGAAGACGCGTCCGGGCTGGGTGCTCTGGACCGGGGTGCAATTGCGCAGGTCGCAGAAGAGTCCTGGCCCGTGATTCGGGATGCGGATGAACTGCATGACGCGCTTCTTACGCTCGCGATTTTTCCAGCGGATCCGGAACTCGCAGGGCTCTTCGAGGAATTGGCGCGCGATGGCAGAGCGCTGCGGGAGGAGCGCGAAGGGAAGGTCTTCTGGATCGCGACGGAGCGAATCGAACGGGCGCGGAACGTCGAAGCCGATCCGGCGGCTGTGCTGCGCGGCTGGATGGATTCGATCGGTCCGGTGACCGCGGCGGAGTTGGCGGTGCGCTTGGCGCTTCCGTTGGAGACGGTGGAGCGGGGCTTCGCGCAGCTGGAATCGGAGGGCCAGATCCTCCGCGGGAACTTTTCCGCGGATGGGCAATTCTGCCACCGCCGTATCCTGGCGCGGATTCATCGCATGACATTGGGGCGGTTGCGCCGGGAGATCGAACCGGTAACGGCAGCACAATTCATGCGCTTCCTGTGCCGCTGGCAGCATATCGCTCCGGGCGCGCAATTGCACGGAGTCGACGGATTATTTCAAGTATTGAGGCAATTACAAGGCTGCGAAATTTCGGCCGCGGCCTGGGAATCGTCGGTACTTCCGCGTCGCGTCGCGGAGTACGATCCGGAGTGGCTGGACCGGTTGTGTCTCTCAGGCGAAATTCAATGGGGTCGGCTCTCGCCGCATCCGGCTCTCGAAGAGGAAGAACGCCGCCGCGTACGTCCCACTCGCGTCGCGCCGGTCTCTCTGTTCTTGCGCGAAGATGCGCCGGCTTTATTGCCGGCGGCGAATCTAAGTCCGTTGCTTTCTCATCCGGCGCGGGACTTAGTCACGGCGCTTGAGTCGCGGGGCGCGCTATTCTTCCATGAGCTGTTGCGAGCGACCGGACGCTTGGCGAGCGAAGTGGAAGAGGGGTTGTGGGAATTGGTCGCGGCTGGGCTGGTTACCGCCGACGGCTTCGATAACCTTCGGGCGTTGATCGATCCCAATCGCCGCGGCGGGGCGGGGCGAGGGCGCCATGCGCGTCCCCGTCACGCTGCCGGACGCTGGGATTTACTCCGGCGAACTGCGGGCGGTCCCGACGCCGAGTTCTTTGCAAAGCAGCTTCTGGATCGCTGGGGTGTAGTGTTTCGCGATATTCTGGCGCGCGAGACGCTTGCGCCGCCGTGGCGTGAACTGCTCCAGATCTACCGCCGGATGGAGGCTCGCGGCGACATTCGTGGCGGCCGCTTCGTCACTGGATTCGTCGGCGAGCAGTTCGGACGGCCGGAGGCAGTGGATCTACTCCGTCACCTGCGGCGCAGCGCCTTCTCTGCAGCGGGCGCGGGCGAGGCGATCGATATCGCGCCCGCCGATCCGCTGAACCTCACGGGAGCCTTGTTACCCGGGCCACGCACGGGGTCCCTCGGGCAGGGTGTAGTGCATTTGCTGGACGGCGTCCCGCAAGTGGCCTGACGCGGGCTGGTCACGCAATGTAAACAGCCTGATCTGTAGCCAGGGCTTCAGCCCGGGGGCCTTCAGGGTGCCGTTACCGTCAGCAGTAGAGTTGCCGTCTTGGTGATCCCGCCGCCGGACGCCGTCAGCGTGAGCGTGCTCGATCCCACCGACGCCGTGGCCGAGGCGACAAACGCAAGGTCTATCGAGCTCCCCGACGTTCCTGGAGAGGTAACGATCGTTACGCCCGGTGGCAATCCGCTCAATGTCAGGCTGACCCGCGCATTGAATCCGTTCATCGCAGTGAGCGTAAGACCGACGGGAGTGGAGGTGGTACCTTCCGCAACGCTTACAGAGGGAGCGGAGAACCCAATCGCAAAGGTGGGGGTGGGCGCCGTCACGGTAAGCGAGACGGTCGTGGTTTTGGTTTGACCGCCTCCAGCAGCTGTGATCGTCACCGTGGCCGTTCCCACCGTCGCCGTATTGGATGCGGAGAAGGTCAGCGTGCTGGATCCGGATCCTGGCGCAGGCAAGCTCGCGGGCGCGAAGCTGGCCGTCACACCCGATGGCAGGCCATTTACTGAAAGTGTTACGGCGGAGCCAAACCCGGCCGGTGTAGTAACAGCAACGGTGACGGGGACATTTCCCGCGCGCACGAGGCTCACCGTGGAAGTAGTCGCGGTCAATCCGATCGCGGATGCCGGGGCGGTGACGGTCAGCGCTACCGTTGCCGTTTTGGTCAGGCCGCCTCCGGAGGCACTAATCGTTACCGTGGCCGTTCCGGTGGTCGCGGTGCTGGAAGCAGAGAAAGTTACTGTGCTGGTTCCGGCTCCAGGTGCGGCGATACTGGCCGGCACGAAACTGGCCGTCACGCCGGACGGCAGTCCGGACGTCGAAAGAGTCACAGCCGAATTGAACCCGCCTGACGGCGTAACCGTAAGACCGACCGGCGCTGTTGCGCCACGCACAACGCTAGCCGCGGATGGAGCAGCCGTCAGCGCAAGGGCGGGCGCCGGGGCGGTGACGGTCAGGGCCACCGTCGTTGTTTTTGTTACGGCCCCTCCGGTACCCGTAATCGTTACTGTGACGGTACCGAGCGCTGCGGTGTTGGATGCCGTGAAAGTCGCCGTGTTCGACGCGAAGCCGGCCGTCACTCCGGATGGCAGCCCCGACGCCGAGTACGTCACGGTTGAATTGAATCCCCCCGAAGGAGTAACGGTGAGCGTGGTCTGCGCGGAAGCGGAGCGCAGGACGGTGACCGATGTTGGATTGGCGGCTAGCATAAAGCTCGGCGGAGCCGTGACGGTCACTGCCACAATTGCAGTCTGAGTGACGCCGCCGCCGGTAGCTGTAACGGTGACGTTGTAGGTAGCCGGCGTTACGGTGGCTGCGGCGGTGAGCGTTAATGTGCTCGATCCCGATCCCGGCGCGGGCAGAGAGGAGGGGGAGAAACTCGCCGTCAACCCAGTTGGCAACCCGGTCGCAGCGAGCGTTACCGCGCTGCTGAATCCTCCAGCCACGCTGGTGGTGATTTTGTCTGTCCCCGTCGCGCCAGGCGCCACGCTTAGACTGCTGGCTGACAGAGACTCCGTAAGTGTCGGACTATTGGCATCGTTCCAATGCTGAACCAACAGAAAACCGTCCGGCGATCCGAGTCCGCTCGCCTGATCGTAACCAATGCCAGCGTTGAATCCGGTCGTGCCGGGAACGGAGTTGTTACCGCTGGTGACGTCGTGATAAACGGCTGCGCCACCCGAGGTCTGAAGCCGGAAGAGAGCATACAGGTTCGGGTTCACGTTACCTAAGTTTGCGCCGGCGTGCTGAAGCACCAGCGCCATCACGCTGGCCCATGACGGTGTGGAGGCCGATGTCCCACCCACGGCGTAGAGCCCGCCATTCATCGCGACCAAATATGCGTCATGCGTGGACGCCGCCAGCGAAACATCGGGGACGGCGCGGAACGAACCGGACGGCACTCCGGTCCCGGTCTGCCAGGAAGGCCTCGCGAACACACTGCTCGATCCGCCGCCGCCCGCCCACAAGTCACCGCCTCCCGCGACGGTTCCGCTGGAGTTCCAGACCGATTCCGGGATGAAGCTCAAGGCCGATTCGTAGGTGGTCGCGTTGTTGCTCGGGGACCAATACTGGCTAGGATTCGCGGTGTCATTAAACTCCGTGCCACCCACGGTAACGCTGTAGGGAGACGAACCAATGGCGTTGACTCCTAGGCCCAGCGTGGATGTGCTGGAGGTAGGAGCATCGCACCCGGCTGCGCCACTATCGCCGGCAGCCACGAACACACTCATTCCCTCCGCCGCCGCTTGCTGCCAAAGAGAGTTCCAGAACTGGGTTCCGGAAGTGCCGGAGGAGGCTTCGCACAAACCGAAACTGGTGGTCACGATCGGCGCGACGTTGTTGTTGACAATATACTGCGCCGAGAGCGTCACGCCATCGCTCGATGCGGTTGATGCGGAAACGACGAACTTAACGGCTGCGTGCGGAGCAGGGACGCCGGCCCACTCCGCGTCCAGCGTGGCTTCGGATTGCTCGCCTCCGCTGATGACTCCCGGGTTGGCGCCGTTCAGGATGACGGTCGGATTGTTCGCGGGAAGTCCAAAGGCGCTTCGAAACGACTGTACGTCGGCGAGGTTGATGTTGCTGCGCGCCACGACCGCCACGCTGGCGCCCGTTCCATTTACGTTGTTGGCGTAAAGCGGGTTGAGGTCGTAAATGGTTGCGAAGTCTGACGGCGCAAGGTAGTGGCTGGTGCCGCTGGTGTATTCGGGAGAGGCAGTCGAGAGGCTCCGAACCGATGCGAGAGCTGGATGGCTGTGAAAATCGTGGAGCGAGGCCACGCCGAGAACCACGGGCGACAGAGCCTCCGGAATCTCTGGGTCGGCGGCATTGGCGCGATGGGTTTCACCGTTCACCTGGTAATAATGGATCGGCGTGTGAAAGGCCGCTTCCACCTGACCGGCCGTGCCGCTGAAGAGCAAGGAGCGGCGGCCGCCCTGAATCGGTTCGAGCTGGAAGCCCTGACTTCGCAGCCACGCCGAGACTTGTTCCAGATCGGCGTCCGAAGGTCCAAAACGGCGGCCATACTCTTCGGGACTGATCCATTGGTGATAATGAGGCGACAGCGGATTCTGCTGGTCCGCTACCAGTTGGTCCAGTTCGGCTTGCTGGGCGCTGCCTCCAGCCAGAACCAGAATCATCCGGCCCATCCGCAGGTTTGAGGGGACTGCGCCGCGATCGAACTCCGGTCGAGCCAGCGGATGCACGTTCCCTGGCAGCCGGATCGTAAGCCCATTATCGACGGCGCGCGTAATCCTGTTTTCGGGCTGCGCCTGGGCGGCCAAGGGCACCGGCGCGAGACTCGCCACCAGGACAAGTCCAACAGGTACAAGCTTTTTGAATGTCATGATAGACATTCAATCGGCCTTTTGGGAATTGCCCTAGGCGAAATATTTACTTAGAACTGATGGATGTAGAGGGTTTCCCTCAGGAGGAATGTGCGTAGTATCCTTCACGAGTCTGGACAGTCAGGTTCTTCTCTTTGACGGTTACGTGAATCTTTCGATATCCCCCGCCTGTCTGATCGGAGGTATAGCCCAAGCTGTATTGATTCCGCAGCTCATCCTCGATCTGCGCGTAGATCTTGTCCAGCGTTTCCTTGGATGAGACCTCGAAATAGGATCCGCCGGTCTCGCGCGAGATCTGCTGGAGGATTTTCTTCCCGTCGGCTCGGCTGGTGCCTGGGCGTTGGCCACCGCCGCCTCCTCCTCCGCCAGTTCCGCCTGGAAACGGGATGCCGAAGCCTCCGCGCCGTCCTCTGCCAAAACCAGGTCCGCCGAAGCCGTTGTTTTCTCCGGAATCGTAGAACCGGATGGAGTAAACGAGCGTATCGGCTCTTTGCGCCGCTTCGATCGCGCTGGTCAAGGAAACTTTGCTGCCGTTATCCTCGCCGTCGGAGAGCAGGATCGCTGCTTTACGGCCCTGCTGTTTCTGCATCAGTTCGCCGGACGCAAGCAGGATTGCATCGTAGAGGGCGGTGCCTCCTCGTCCATAGCCCCCGCCTTGCTGACCTCCTCCGCCCCCGTAGGGAGGTTGCTGCTGGCCGGAGTTGCGACGGTTTAACTGCGGCGAGCTTTCGAGTTCATCGAGCGCCGACTCCAGATCCTTGCGGGAGCTGGTCACATCCTGGAGCAGCTCAACTTCGCGGTCGAAGTGCAGCACGAAGGCTTTGTCTTTGTCCTCGCGCAGCACCTGTTCGAAGAAGGTGTAACTGGCGCGGCGTTCCGCAGGGATCTCGCGGCGCTCGCTGCCGCTGGTGTCTACCAGCAGGCCCAGCGTCAGGGGCAGATCGGTTTGCTTAGAGAAGTAGCGGATGGTCTGCGGCCGTCCATCCTCGTCGATCGAAAAGTCATCCTGGACCAGGTCCTTCGCGATTTTCCCCTGTTTATCGCGCACTGTCGCCAGCACGTTGACCACGCTGACGCCGGTGCTGAACTTGGGATCGTCTTGCCATGCAAGGAGGCGGCTTGCAGGCGAAAGCGCCGCCGCCCATCGGAGTAGATCGCGTCGGGAAACAGCTTCCATGTGCTCAGTAAGACGCACCCTCGGGTCGATCCGTTTACAGCCGTTCCAGTCACAAAAAGCGGCGCTTGACATATGGCGAACAAAAGGAGAATATGGGCACGTGGCAGGGATCGTTGGTATCGCAAGAATGGCCGCCGAGAGCCCCTCGCTAGACGCGAAACGCCGGGTGGAATATTTCGATCTGGCCACACGTAATTTCGTGAGCAAATGCTCGAATGACCGGCTCCCCTTCCGCTGGACCATCAATCCCTATCGCGGTTGCGAGTTCGGCTGCAAGTACTGCTACGCCAGATATGCGCACGAGTTCATGGAACTGCGCGATCCGCTGGATTTTGAGCGCCGCATTTTTGTGAAGCAGTTCGACCCTGCTCGATTCCGCGAAGAACTCCGCCGGCTGCCGCAAGGCGAGTGTATCGCCCTGGGAACGGCGACCGATCCGTATCAGCCTGCCGAGCGCCGCTATCGAATCACCCGCGCAATTCTGGACGTGTTCGCGCAGACTTCGGGATTCCGGTTGGGCATTACCACCAAATCGCAATTGGTGGCTCGCGACATCGACTTGTTTCGTGAGATCTCGCAAAGGCATTTCTTCAACGTGCACATGACGGTGACGACCGTCGATTCCGAACTGGCACGCGCGCTGGAACCGATGGCGCCGCGGCCCGATCTGCGCCTGGCGGCTGTGCGTAAGCTGGTGCGGCAGGGAATTCGCGCCAGCGTGTTCTGCTCGCCGATTCTGCCGTTGATCAACGACAGCGATGCGAGCCTGGATGAACTGGCGCGGGCAGTTTCGGCTGCGGGGGCGACTGGCTTTGGCGGCAACGTTCTATTTCTGAAGGCCTGCGCGCGGGAGGTGTTTATGCCTTTTCTCGAGGAACGCTTTCCGCTGCTGGTGCGGCGCTATCGCGAGCGGTTCGGACGCACTGCGTATTTGCGCGGAGACTACCCGGAACGAATGAAGGAACGCGTTGCGCGCATTCGCCAACGCTACGGCTTCGACCGCATCGAAGCGCAGACAGAGCCCGAGTTATGGCCGCGCGATCCGCAGCTCGCGCTGTTCGAGGTGTAACATTCTGGAATGAGGCTGCTGGTCAAGTTCAGCGCGATCTTCGCCCTGGTTTTTTGCCTGGGTATAGCGATCATCGGATGGTTGTCTTACGGATTGATGCAGGACGCGGCGCGGGCGCAAGTGCTGGACCAAGCGCGGCTCATGATGCAGGCCGCGCTCTCTGTCCGCACGTACACCACCGTGCAACTGAAACCCTTGCTCGAACCGGAGAGCGTGCGGGAGAACCGGTTTCTTCCGCAAACCGTTCCGGCCTTCGCCGCTACGGAGAATTTCAACGATCTGCAAAAGACGTTCCCGGACTACACCTACAAGGAGGCTTCTCCCAATCCAACCAATCCTAGGGATCGGGCTGTGGATTGGGAAGCCGATATCATTACCGCTTTTCGGAATAAGCCATCGCTCAAGGAACTTACCGGCGAAAGGGAAGCCAGCACCGGGCGGTCTTTATATTTCGCGCGGCCCATTCGCGCCGGAGCCGACTGCATGGAGTGCCACAGCGTCGCTTCGGCTGCGCCCAAAACCATGATCGCCCAGTACGGGTCGGCGAATGGTTTCGGTTGGGAACCGGGCGGTGTGATTGCGGCACAGATTGTTTCGGTACCGATGTCGGTGCCGCTGCAGATTGCGCGCGACGATTTTCGGGCGCAGCTGATTTATCTTGGGGCCATTCTGCTGGTAAGTTTGGTGGTGCTGAATCTGGTGCTGTACTTTACGATTGCGCGGCCGGTGGAACGGCTGTCGGAGATGGCGGATAAAATCAGTCTCGGCCAGTTCGACGTTCCCGAGCTTCCGATTCGCGGCAATGATGAAATTGCGCGGCTGGCGGGATCGTTCAACCGGATGCGCCGGAGTCTGGTGACGGCGATGCGGATGTTGGGGGATTCAGGCGGGCAGTAGCTGGATCACTGGCTGAAGCCAGTGCCCACCGGTCAAGCACTCCTGGCCGGTGGCGTGGGCGTTCGCCCGTGGAAGGCCACTAGAACGAAGCCAGAAAAACTCGCCTAGCTTGTTCGTCGTGAATCTCAGCGGCGAGCGCTGTTTTTAGCTGGTCCTTGGAAGTGACGGTGCGGGCAACCTTGGTCACTACCATGGATGCCATTGGGCCAAGATAAGCGGCCAGCGCTTTGCGGGCTGCGTCCAGGGTTCTTTCGTCCAACGTATTTTGCTGTTGCGGCGGAGACGCTTGTGAGGCGGACGGGCTGGACGGTGCGATTCCAACCGCTCGCATAAACGCGAGACGCTCCGCCTCACCTGGAATCTGTTGCGCCAAATCCCGGTACAGATCGCTCAGGTTCGAATGCCGCGCCGCCGATTTGGCTACCAGCGTTTTCGCGATTGGACCGACGCTCGAGGCGAGACGCGTTTCGAGCCGGGCCAACTCGGATTCCTCGAACTTCGCCGTCGTGACGGGCACGGGCGTCGGCATGGTCGCGCCGCTGCCGAAGATGGTCTGCCGCACGGCAGCCTGAAATTCCGCCGCAGTCTGATAGCGCTGCTCCGGCGCCTTCGCCAGAGACCTGAGCACCACTGCGGACACCTCGCGCGGCACGCCGGGAGCGATCTCGGACGGTGAGGCCGGAACCTGCGAAAGGTGCGCGTTCATGACGGCGTACTGCCCTTCGCCTTCCACCGGACGCCGGCCGGTGAGCATTTCGTAAAAGGTGGCTCCCATTGAATAAATGTCCGACCTTGCGTCTACCGGTTTCGATAGCACTTGCTCCGGCGACATGTAGTACAGCGAACCCACAGCCATCCCGCTTTGCGTCAGCCGGATATCGCCGGCGGCTCTCGCTATTCCGAAATCCATCAACTTGGGCAGGCCTCTCGTTGTTACCACGATGTTCGACGGCTTGACGTCGCGATGAATCACGCCGCGCTCATGGGCGTAGCTGAGCGCGCCCAAAATGTCGTCGACAATGCGCACCGCTTGCGCCAAGGCCAGCGGACCCGTTCGCAGCGTGGCCTCCAGGCTGGAGCCCTCCACCAACTCCATGATCATTAAAATGTGATTTTCCGCTCGGACGGCCGTCCGGAGGGCCGTAATATTGGGGTGCTGAAGGCTGGCCTGGATTTTGATTTCGCGCAGGAAGCGGTCGGCGGCATCCGCGTCTGCAGCGTAGTCGGGGAGCACGACTTTCATCGCTTCTTCGCGGCCGGTGAGCAGGTTGCGGACATGGTACACCGCGCCCATTCCGCCCCGGCCGAGTATGCCGAGAATCTGATAGTCGGCGATGGTGTC
>Ga0070734_10003886_pt1 | contig 14946 bp, 9 predicted proteins | sample Coa_R1_8_FD_66444 | JGI IMG/M metagenome (GOLD analysis project Ga0070734, IMG submission 66444) | Surface soil microbial communities from Centralia Pennsylvania, which are recovering from an underground coalmine fire - Coalmine... | ecosystem: Environmental > Terrestrial > Soil > Unclassified ...
CAACATGGAATTCATCAAGAACATGGGCTTCAGTCTCAAGAACGATGAATCGGCCTACAGCTTTCCGAATTTCGTCAAGGAGCTGTTTTTCGACAGCGAGACGAACATGATCGTTATTTCCGGCGTCCCGGGCAAAGAGAACAACAAGGACGCCCAGGGCCGAGTGCTGGAAGCGTCCAAGCGCGGCGGCGGACTGCTGCCGAGCTGGTTAATGTCCCGACGGAAGAAAGAAATCAACGAGCTGGCTGGCTGCCAACGGGCCTTGTGCCAGGGAAACTGTGCCCCCAACCATTACTGGAATCGCTCCACCAACACAGCCGATCAGCCGGCTCTGTTCGAGCAAATGGAGCGGGAAGTGAAAACCTATGGCATCGACTCCTGGAAATGGTACTGCCATACGGACCCCGGTCGGTCCGGCAACGGTTTTCGACTCGATGACGAAAAAATGACGTATCCGTTTTACGAGAAATCCCGTCAACTGGGTCTGAAGATCTTCAGTGTCCACAAAGGGTACGCATCCCAGTCGCGGACCCTGGGTCACTTGGCCAACCCCGAGGATGTCGAGAAAGCGGCCCTCGACAATCCAGATTTGACATTCATCATTTATCACTCCGCCATCAAGCATGGCCCAAGCGAGCCGGAATTCGATGAGGAGAAGTTCTTCAACCCTACAACCGGCGATTTTGCCTGGCACGATGTCCTGATGAAGATCAAAGAGCGCCATCCCCACATGAAGAATGTCTACCCGGAGATCGGTTCCGCCTTCGGCACCTTGGCCATCGCCCACCCGATCATGTGCATGCACTTGATGGGCAAGAACATCAAAAACTATGGCGTGGACCATGTAATCTGGGGGACCGATTGCTTGTGGTGGGGGGCGCCTCAGTGGGTCATCGATGCGTTCAAGCGTTTCCAGATTACCGATGAGCTGTGCGACAAGTTCGGCTACTCGAAGCTGACCAAGGAGGACAAGGCGAAAATCTTCGGCCTCAACGCAGCCCGACTCTACGGCGTCGATGTGAATGCCAAGCGCAACGCCCTGCCCAAGGATGCGCTCAGCAAGCTCAAAACCGCGTATCTGGAGCAGGGTGGACAACGCGAAAATGCCGCTTATGGCTGGGTGCGCGCAGATGCGTAACGATTTGGCCAAAGCAGAAAGCCGGCGAATGAGAAGAACCGTAGGAATGAGCCTCATGGCCGTGGCCACGGCAGCTGGCCTGTTGCTTGGCGGCGTCCGTATGCTCCGTGGCGAATCGCCCCAGCCTCGGCAAGCACTCAACCCGGCGGCCTGGGGTAGCGACCACGTCGGCAAGCCGGTTCCTGAGTATGTCACGGGGGACGAGTGCCTCTTCTGCCATCGCGCGGATGTGGGGCCGGCGTGGACGAAGAACCGCCACCAGCGCACGGTTCGAGAGGCGGAGACCGATTCTGCTCCCCTGGCCGCGCTGAAGAATGAACTGTCTCTGCAGCCGTTTGCAGGGGAAGTAAAGCTGCTGCTCGGTGGAAAGCGGCAGGTGCGCTATCTCAAACCGGCCAAGGGTTATGGCAAACTCGAACTTCTGTCGGTTGCTTGGACGCCCGGCACCCCTACGCAAGCCAGTAAGCTTCTCTCGCTGGATCAGCCTCATTGGGACCCGCAGAAGTTTAACGATGCTTGCGCCGGCTGTCATGCGACCGGTGTCGATTCCAAGAATCGGACGTTTTCGTCCTTGTCCCTTGATTGTTACGTTTGTCACGGCGATGCCAGTCTGGCGCATTCGAAGGATCCGTCGCTCATGCTCCTGGCCAAGCAACGGCGGGACCCGGCGCGAATGGTGATCTCCGTGTGTGCCCAGTGCCATGCGCGCACAGGCCATTCGGGCAGCACAGGCTTGCCCTTTTCCAACAACTTCGTTGCCGGCGACAATCTGTTCCGCGATTTCCAGGTCGATTGGTCACCGGCTCGGATTGCGGCCTTGAACCCGGCGGACCGGCATGTCCTCGAAAACGTCCGCGCGGTTGTCCTGGGGGGCAAGGAAGACGTCACTTGTCTTACCTGCCATGATGTGCACAAGCAGTCGAGCTTGAAGCATCACCGCGTTGCCCCAGGCGAGATTTGCCTGAACTGCCATGATTCGACCGGCTCCAAAAAGGTCCGAAAATCGTACGAAGTCCATAGCGCAACGTGTGGCTATTGAAGGCGAGGCATTTCCGATGAATGCGAACAGTAGTGTGGATTTTGAACACTTACCCCGCGGCGTGCCGATGGACGAGACCGATGTTAGCCTGCGCGCCTACTTGGCCAGCCTGGACGAGGAACATTTGGCGGAGTACGATCCGGGCTGGAGCGATGAGCGGGTGCAGGAATGGGACGGGAACTTTCGTTCGGATGGCGCCTTAATGCTCGTTTGCTGCGAGCGGGATGTGGATATTCACGAATTTCGCCAAGTGCTGGAAGAGCATCTGGAGTACCGCCGTCAATCCAGGGCTCCGGCAGGCCAAATGGAAAGAGACGCCGGTGGGAGTTGAACCCACTTGAACCGGGTTGCAGCCGGTGGCCTTGCCGTCTGGCTCCAGCGTCTTGGGTCCGTGGGCCATGCAGTGGTTAGACACGGAATGCCGCAACGGGTTCGCTCCGAGTCAGGGTTCAAGGCGGTGGGGGCGGCTGCTCCGGCAATACAGGGGGGCCGAAATCCGGGTAGAAAAAGACTCGGCGAGCATCCCGCCGCCAGGAAACGGGAAGGGACGGCTTGGCGCCGCGGCCATTGTTTGGCTCGTAGCGCACCGGAACTTCGGTCATGATGCATCCGAGAAAGTTGGCCTTGGCCAGGATCTCTGCATGGACGAAGGGACCATTTGACTGGATCGGAATGCGAGCAAATATCGAGCGACGGAAGAGCTTGAACGGACAATCCACATCGCTTAGCCGTAATCCAAACAGAAGCCGTAACAAGCCGCGGTAAGCGAATCGGCCTCCCATGTGCCGAAGGCGGCTCACCTGCCCGACACGGAAACCGGACACCACATCGACCTTGTCGATGACCTCCAAGAACCGTGCCAGGTCCTCTGCCTGGTAAGTGCTGCTGCATTCCGCGTAGCACAGCAGCGGGTGCTGAGCCGCGGCGAGCCCCGTGCGGATGGCCGCACCGATGCCTTGCCCGGGGGGATGAGGCAATTGACGGAAACGCGGATATTTGCTTTCCAACAGCGGGGCGGCCTCGACCGTGCCGTCGCTGCTGCCTGCACCGACCATCAGAATTTCATAATCGCGTCGGAGAGTCCCCAAATAGTCGTTCCATTCACCGACCGTCTTTTCCAGGTCGGCGGCTGCCACGTGATCGGCCGGCAGTATCACACTCAGTGGGGCCTGCGCGATCGGCGATCGTTCGAAGAGGTCGGACATGGATGAGCTTTCTGAGTACCGAATCCAGGGTATGAATCGCTGCCCTCCGAGGCGGAAAGCGGCCCAGCACCGGGGCGTGTGCGGAGCAGAACGAGTGGGTGGGCGTGTCCCCCTTGTGCCAGGTCACTGCTTCGGAGCACTTCTTCGAGCTGGCCCAGCTTTAAGTACCGTTGCCACTCGGCGGCGTTCTCGGGCGGCATAACCACATAATATGTTCCCGGACGGGAAGACCAAATATCCAGATTCTCCCATTCGAGGATCGTGTCCACGGGCGGCCCAACGTGAAACGCCAAAGCATGGGCCTCCGCCCGGAAAAACAGGATCAATTGCGGTGCCGGTGCGCGGCGGCGAATCTCCTCGGCGAACCGGCGGAATTCATGGCTCGTTTCCTCTCCCGGCAGCACATAGCCCAGATAGACCCACCATCCAAGCGTGCACGCGGCCAGGATCGAGGCAAAGCCGGCGACAAGACGGCCACGGACCTGTACCGATCGATAGTAGCGCTCGGCCACGCAGCCGAGGAACCAGGCAGCTCCGGGATAAGCCGGGAGCAAGTAGTCCGCGCGCTTGAACCGGAAGCACGAGAGGAGAACAACCATTACGGCCAGCCAGGCCAGACCAAAGCGTGCCTCGGGATCCTCCTGCCACCACCGGCGACGGATGACCAGCCAGACCCCGATGGGCAGCACCAGACTCCACGGTAGGAAATCAAAGGCCAACCGCGGGCCATAGAACCACCACGGATGAGCCGCGAGCGTTCCCCCTCCGAAGCCGCGCTCGAAATTGTGCTTCCAGAAGAAAACCCGAACGAGATTTCCTCGGGTCGCGAGGTCGGCCCAAATATACCAGGGCAGGTCCAGGGCCAAAACGAGCGGTATCCCCCACCACAGACCGAGCTCGTCGGTTAAGCGGACCCAGCGTCGTCCTTCTCCAAGCCGGGGCAGCTCCCCTTCGAGCCAGAGTGAGGTCGCCGCAACGCCAGCCGGCAGTAGGATTCCGATCGGTCCTTTCAGCAATACCGCCGCTGCGATCGCGACGTAAGCAACCAGCAGCCATGCCCAGGCCCATCGCGATCGCAGCTGCCGGCGGAACTGGTGGCCGAGATAGAAGCCAACCAAGGCCACGGCTACGGCAAAGGTCAGCGGCATATCGATGCGGCCGGTGCGCGCCAGCCAGGTGTAGTGGATGGCGGTGGCGAGCATGGCTGCCGCAACGGTCCCGGCCAGCCGCCGGTGCTGGTGGATTCCGAGCCCGAAGAGCAGCAACACGCAGCCAAGAGCCGCTCCCGCTGCTGGCAACCGGACCGAGAAGGCATCGACTTGCCCGTTACCGAGGGCAGCGAGGCCGGCGACCAGCCAGTAGTAGAGGGGCGGCTTCTGAAGCTCAACCTTTCCGTCAAACAATCCTGGCAGGCCCCATCGATGCTCACGCAAGATGGTCTGGGCATCTTGAGCCGCCCGGCCTTCGTGGCTGCTCCACAAATCGCGGTCCGCCAGACGATAAAAGAAGAGGAAGCCGCACAGGACGATGAGAAAAATTACAGAAAACAGCGGGTGGAAGATCGTGGCCCGCATTCGAGGGGCGGGGGTCGGTGGGCGGTCATTGCTGAGCTTCTCTACTTTCCCCTCCATCTTCTTCCTCAGTCAGGAGCCGTGCAAACGAAAACGGATGGCATGAACGGGATTCTCTATCACGCACAAAGCCGCTGGAATTGAGCCTGGTGCAGGCGTTGGTATTCGGGACAACTCGAAAGAAGCTCCTGATGCGTGCCCACGGCGGCGATTCGGCCGTTCTCTACCATCACAATCCGGTTGGCAATCTCCAGAGTATTCAGGCGGTGGGTGATGACGAAAGTGGTACGATTCTGCATGAAGTCCCGAAGCGTTTTGTGAATCAACGCTTCGCTTTCGACGTCCGATTGGCTCGTGAATTCGTCCAGAATCAGGATGCGCGGGTCGCGCAAAATCGCCCGGGCCAAAGCGAGACGCTGTTTCTGGCCGCCGGAAAGTTTGGACCCTGCTTCGCCGATGCGCGTCCGGTAGCCGTGGGGCAATTCGCGGATGAAATCATGGGCGAAAGCCCGTTCCGCGGCCGCTTCGATATCCGCCTGCCCTGCCCGGCGGTTGCCGTAGGCAATGTTGTTGTAGATCGTGTCATCGAAGAGGGTCGTTTCCTGGCTCACCAGACCAATTTGCTGGCGGAGGCTACGCAGGTTCACGGTGCGAATATCGTGTCCATCCACAAGAATGAAGCCATGATCCGGATCGTAGAAACGGGGAATGAGACCCACCAGGGTAGTTTTGCCGCAGCCGTTCTTTCCCACGAGAGCGATCGTTTCCCCGTGGCGAACGTCCAAGTGGACATTGGTGAGGATGGGCCTTCCCTGTTCGTAAGAAAAGCAGACATCGCGGAACTCGATGGAGGACGCATGGGGGGGCAACCGTGGCGAGTTGGAATTGCCCCGGACCCGCGGTTGCCGATCCATGAAGGCGAAGATGCGGTCCGCGGCGGCCGCTCCGGACTGAATTCGAGTATAGACGCTGGAAAGCTTCCGCACCGGGTCGGCGATGGAGGCCAACAAGACAAATAGGTTAAAAAGCGACTCATGGGTCATGTTCCGGCTGGTGAGCGGTATCCCGAATACATTGGTCGCATTCCGCAGCACGAGATACGCTCCCGCCAGAAGTCCGCCGGCAATCGCCGCCAGGCCAAGGAACTCGATGATTGGATCGGTGAGCGCGTCGAGGTTCACCATCCACATGGCCTTGTGATAGTAGTCCTTGGTCGCGGAGCAGAAGCGACGCCGCTCATAAGGCTCCATCGTGAACGCTTTGACGACTCGAATCCCTTGAAAGCTTTCTTGTAGGATCTTGTAGATGCTGGACATTCGCTCCAAGAGACGGCGGGTCGCCCGCTTCATGAGGCGGCCAATCTTCATGAGAATGAACGCGGCCACCGGCACGAGGACCAGGAACATGAGGGTAAGCTGCCAGCTGAACCAACAGGCGAGTAACACGCAGACAATGGCTTTGAGCGGCTCGGCAACAACCTTACCGAAGAGAGTCTTGAGACCGTTGCCGAGAGTCTCCATGTCGTTCGTGAAACGGGCCATCAACTCGCCCGTTCCCTCTTCGCTGAAGTTATTGACATCGAGGTGTATGACGTTGCGGTACAAGCGATTTCGTAAATCGAAGAGCGACAAGTTGACGACGCTGCCGACCAGCGATTCTTGCCAAAACTCAAAAATGCCCCGGATCAGCACGCCGAACACAACCAAGCTCATCACCCAAACAAGGGTCTCAAACGGGTCTTCCGGAAGAAACCGGACGCACCGCCATTTGATCAACTGGTACACGTAGGATTCAAAACTGGCGGAGCGGAGATCGCTCTCCAGCTTGTGCATGCGCAGCGTGACATCCCGAAGCCATTTGTTTCGCATCGGGGTTTCCGGCTGGTTATTCAGTGCGTCGAATTCTTGGTTGACGTCACGAAGTTCCGAATTGATGAGCGCAATGTTGTTCTGCGTCTCCGAAAGACAATCGTCCAGCCACGCTTGGAGGTTGCGCTTGCTATCGAGGATCTTCAGAACGGGCGAGACGGCCGTGAAAGTCATGCCCCACAGGATCGCGGCCACGAGTGCGCAGGCGAGCGAGAGCATCAGTCGGCCACGGTAGGGCCAGGCACAGCGCAGTCCTCGAAGGAAGTTCTTCATGCGGCGAGCCGGTTTGGGGCTAGGGTACAACCAAGAAAGGTGTGGATCGCGTGGCCGGAAGTTTGTAGCAGATTTCACAAACGTGAACAAGACGCCTTCTCAGACGTGCCGCCCAGGAAAATGGCGCAAATTCGCAGAGATCCTTTGCGTTTTCTGAGCAAATTTGGCATCCTAATCAGATAGGGCAAACTGTTTGCTAGGAAAGTACTCGGCTGCTCCACGGAAGGAGGAATCGAATCGCCCAACGCCGTTCGCCAAACTGAATGCTCGCACAGAGCCGACGCCCAAGTATCGAGTATCCGATCGGTCATGGACCGTGAACTGATCCAAAGTTGGTTGCAGCTGCCGCCAGGGAACTGGCCTCCTGATCACTATACCTTGCTGGGTCTGAAACCGGGTGAGGGGGATGCCGTACGAATTGAGCAGCAGGTCCACGAACGGATGCAGCGGCTGCGCAGTTACCAGCTGACACACCCGGAGCTGGCGAGCCAAGCCATGAACACTATCGCCCAGGCTCTGGTTTGTCTGACCGATCCCAATGCCAAGTCGGCCTACGACCGACAGCTCTTTGGCAAGCACGCAGTCGAGGAGCAACCAGCTCCGCCGGCCGTAACCGTGGCGGCCAATGAGCCGGCTCCTGCCTCGGTCTCCACCGTGTCTCCTGTGGGATCAAAGGGCGCTCCGCCGACGCCGGAAGAGCTAAAGGTTTTCGATTGGCAAACGGAACCGCCGCCACCGCGCGGCTTGCAACCGTTTACCTTGCCCCCTTCCCTGGAAATCATGAGCAAGGAGACGGTTTCGAATCTCATCCTCCCAATTCCGGGCCCTGGGGATACGTTCCCGGAAGTGCCACCGGTTCCGCCCTTGGAGTCCGAAGCGCCATCGGCCGAGGAGGAATTACGCGGCCGATTTTCGCGACTCAAACTGAGAAGCAAGGGGGCGTTATACTTTGAGATTGCTCGAACTCGGCAATTGCTTTGGGCCTGGGAACAGACCGGCGCCTATCTGAGCCGTCCGACGCGTCTGGTAAGCCGTCCTGCGGAGGCAACCGATCTTATTCACCACATGGGAGTGATTCGCGAATTGCTCCCGTCCATGACACCGCTCATGGGTGAAGCGGGGCAACCGGGCTATTTGGTGCTGGCCCTGGCCCGGCAGCAGATGATTGTCCCCACTCTCCAAACGCTCCTTCCCAGTCAACGGGAAGCCCTGGCTCGGGATTGGCAGGCGGGCCATTCCTTGCTCCGGAAAATCCGGCTCTTTCTGCGTCAGCAACTGCACGTGGTCCGCCGCAAAAGGGGCTGGAGGCACGGCCTACGGCTGCTGGGCGCCACGATTCGCGATCATCCCGGGGTGGTGTTGTTTCTGGGGGCAATCATCGCGGTCAACATTGCCTGGAGTAAGATCCAATATCTTTGGCCACAGCAAATGATTTGCCTGCTTGCGGTGGCGGCCATCTGGCTCGCCTGGTGGCATTACTCGCTGCAGCCGCTACGGATGCATTCAGTGTCCCTCCCGGAAAAGAAGTTACGCTCTGACCGCAAGGTTGCCGGCCGCCGTCGTCAGCCGGACTCCTCGCGGGTTTAAGAAATATCGATCCATCCCATACGGGCCGGTATATTTTGCCGATCTTGCGCATTTCCCATCTCTTTATCATTGACAGTCTTGTGTCAGCGATTATATGCTGGCTAGCATATAATCCGAGCTTGCGAACTTTTGCGCAGCTATACTGGAAACGTACCAGCTTGGCGGTGTGGCCCGACCGCCCGAGGGAAAGCGAGGGAAAGTGTGCAAATGGTGGCCCCCGGCTCGATCGTTCGGCTCGAAGAAACGGCACGGGATTTGTTTGAGGTCGTCACGCAGCTCGGTCTGACTGCATTGCGTGGCCGCCGCCGCTCCGGGGACTTGAAGGAAGTCGAGTTCCTCACCCTGGCCATTCTGCAGGAACGCGGCACGATGATTGTCGGAGACATCCAGCGGCTGCTGGGCGTCTTGCCGGCACAAATGTCCCGCATCATTCGCTCCCTCGAAAACCGGCCGCAGCCCCTTATCTCCTGCCAAATCAATGCCCGCGACAAACGCAAGGTCGATGTTTGTCTCACCCCAGTGGGCGAAAAGGCACTTGCCCAGTATCAGGCCCTACGCACCGATCGCCTCGTGGAATTGCTCCGCGACCTGCCTGAACAGGAGCAAGAGGACCTGAATCGATTGGTGGATAAACTGCACGGACTTCTAGAACGCACCGTCGGAACCTGAGTCGGGTCTTCCCTTCCAGCCTGGACCGTCTCACGCAAGCCAGCTATCCCGATGCGCGGCCACAAAGGCATCATCCGTGAGGTGTGGGTAAGCGCGGCAAACGCGGTCAATTTCCTCCGCTTGGCCTGGGGAGAGTCCTTCACGCGGATCCAGACACAAGGTATTTGCGAGCAAGCCTTGCCGGCGTAACACCTCATGAATGCCGGCCAGGCAGCCCGCGAACTGATGCGTGGCGTCGAACAGGGCGGCGTTGCAATCCGTTACCTGTCCGGCCAGGGTGAGCAGCCGGCTCGGAATCGTGCCGCGGACAGACGCCTGTTGACACATCTGCTGCAACTCCACGGCTTTTTGCGTCCAGCAAGCCCAGTGGCCCAGCAAACCGCCTACGATATGCACGGATTGGATTCCGTGAGCCGTTGGAACGTGGTATTCGCTTACCAGATCGAACACAATGGAATCATCGTTTCCGGTGTAGATGGCCAGCTCGCCGGCTCGGCCGACCTCCGCCACGGCACGGATCACATCAAGTGTTTGATACCGGTTGAACGGGGCCACCTTGATAGCGACGACGTTCGGGATTTCCGCAAACCCCCGCCAGAAGTTCCGAGACAGGACGCGTCCGCCCACGCCAGGCTGCAAATAAAACCCAAACAGGGGTAATTCTCGGGCCACGACTCGACAGTGTTCCAGGAGCTGTTCGTCGCTGGCCTGCCGCAGTTGGGCCAAACTGAGGAGGCCGACATCATATCCAATGGAGCGGGCGAACGCTGCCTCGGCCGTAGCCTGCGCAGTCGGGCCACAGAGCCCGGCGATGCGAACCATCCGCCGATTCGTCGCCTGATCGCAGGCCGAGATGGTCTCGGATGATAAACAGAGGACCGGTTCGTACAGCCCATGCCGCGGATCGCGGATGGCAAACTGGGTGGTGTGGACGCCCACGGCGACGCCGCCGGCTCCGGCGGCATGGTAATAGCGGGTCAAGGCCCGCTGCCGTCGTTCATCGAGTTTGCGATTATCCGTCAGTGCCAGCGGATGGGCCGGAATCACCATCCCTTTGCGGAGAGCATTGCCAACCCAATCAGGAGCGAGCCGGAAGTCGGGCATTCAATACCTCCCGTCGCGCACCTCGAAATGGGTCGGCTTATCGAGACAACGGCCGCCGCTCCTCACCCAGTGGGCAGTCCAGCGCAAGACCCGATCCAGAGGAGTAGCCGGGGCACCAAGCATGGCACATGCTCGAGCCGGATTATTCAGCAACGCCGTCTCCGACTCCGTGCCCTCGAACCGTACGGTCCGCCCAAGCAGCTCACCGAACCGAAGTGCCAGTCCGCGAACCGAAAGCACTGCTGGCCCGGTGAGGTTCAGGATCTGTGGAGGAAAACTTGCAAGCCCAAGGGATCGGAGGACCATGTCGTTGGCATCCCCTTGCCAAATGCAGTTCAGATAGCCCGTGGTCAGGTTTACGCTGTCCCCGGCATGGACCCGGCGGGCAATGTCCACGAGAACACCATAACGGAGTTCCACCGCGTAGTTCAGGCGCAGAATGGTCAGCGGCGTTGAGGCCAGGTGGGCGAAGAATTCAAGGACGCGTTCACGGGCAACCACCGCGTTGGCATATTCTCCCACAGGCGTCAAAGCGTCCGTTTCAACGGAGCCGCCGGTTGAGACCGAGACGAATGGGTAGACATTCCCCGTTGAAAGAACAACAAGGCGGGAATGACGATATCGCTCGGCAATGTAGGCAGGAACCAGGGTGTTAATCACCCAAGTTTGGGCCGCGTTCTCGGCCGTGCCGAATTTGCGGCCGACCAGATAAACAACTTCAGCCGCATCGGGTAAGCGCTGCACGTCCTGACGATTGAGCAGATCGATACTCAGCGTTTGCACACCGCGCTCCTGAAGCCAGCACCGGGTCGCATCGTCGGAGAACCGGCTCACCGCGAAGATATCCAGGGCACGGCCAGCCGCCGCGGCCGCCCGGTGCGCAAGCCAGGCCAACGTGGGGCCCATTTTGCCGCCCGCACCGAGAATCACCAACGGGCCCTGCAACCTGCGCATGAATTCGATGAGCACCGGCCTCGGTCGACTCAGCACGTCATCGAGGTCTTGTTCAGTCTCGATCACTTCTGGAAATGTCGCCGCAGCATTTGTCATGAGCGTATGCCAGTTCACTCCGTAGACGATGGGGAGGCGCCGGGATTGAGTTATGGACTCGTGGGTCTTGTTCCCCGGGCGGTCAGGTAAGCAATCAGGTCCGCCAAATCCTGCTTGGAGAGATCCTTTTCCAGCCCCTCGGGCATCAAGGATTTCCCCGTGCTCTGGAGTTCCTCCAGTTCGCTTCTCAGCAGCACTTGCTCCTTGCCCTCCTGACCGCGGAGCGTAATCCCCGTGGCGGTTTCGCTAGCCAAGATGCCGGTAAACGTCCGTCCGGCCTTCGTGACGGCCATGTACTCGAGATACCGCGTATCGACATTCTTGTTGGGAGCGAGGATTTCGGTCAGTAAATAGTGTGGCGTCTTGTTGGCAACTGCGGCCAGGTCAGGCCCCACGGCGTTGCCGACATTCTCCAAGCGGTGACAGGCGGCACAGGTCTTGGCGAAGATGGCTTTACCTCGGGCCGGATTCCCCTGCATCGCCGGCACATCTCCATAAGCATCCAGCACTTTTTCCCGGTCTGGACTACTTCCTTCCCGGAATAATTTGGTCGCCAGGCTTCGGACCAAATTCTCCTTATGGGACAGCAGGCGCTGCCGATGCTTGGCGTCAACCTGGGCAGCCGGTACCGCGCCCGCCTCAATACTCTGCAACAACGACCGTTGCCAGGTATCTCTGCTCAGAAGGATATCGAGAACATGCGACTTCAACGCTGGCGTGTAACTTCTCCAGCCGGCGATCAGGATTGACGCGGCACGATCCTCGGGAATGCGGCCCAGCCCCTCGCAGGCTACCTTCTGAAGAGAGACGGGATTCTGCGGGACGAGCAGCTTGGCCAGCACCGGCAGGTCGGCCGCTCGTTCGGCGGCATCCCGACCGAGTACCGCGACGATGGCCAAGCGCTCCAATTCGTTCGTGCTGTCCTCGACCACGAGACGGCGTGCCTCCGCCAGCATATGGCGGATCTGTTCCGTCGCGCGGTCATCCTGCAATTGGGTGAGCGACTGTCCGCTCCGCAAGAGCCCATCGAGCACACCAGCCAGGCCGGCCCATTGCCACGCGGCGTACCGTCCATCCCGCGGCATGGCCAATGCACGCAAAATCTCCGGCAGACTTTTTCTGTCGCCCAGTGCCGTAGCAACGGCCAGGAACCGCTGCGCCAAAAGCTCCGGTGGACTCTGGTCTGCCGGTCGCGCAAAAATGCCGGCAAGGACCACGGCAACATTGTAGGCATGGAGACTGCTCAACACGGCCGTGGTCAGAAAGGGATCTTCCGGATACGCCAGTGCCAGCTTCGCCAGGGCAGCACCGGCGCGCGGATCCCGCCACTCCCCCAAGCTAAGCGCCAATTGCAAGCGGACCTGGGCATCCGAATCTTCGACCTGGTTCACCAGTGCTTCGCCAAGCTCTTTAGACGTGGCAAGGAATGGCTCAGCGAGCCGAATCGCGTGCCGCCGGACGCCCGGATGCGGATCGCCCAACGCATGGAGAACGGTCCTTGGCTGGAGCGAGCCCAAGTTGCCGAGGACACAAAGGGCATGCAGCCGGGCTTCCGCCCGCCTGCTGGTCGCAAGCAATTCTTCCAGCGGTTTCACGGCCGCGGCATCCGGATGCCAGAGCAGCATCTGTCCGGCCCTATCGCGCTGCCAGCCGTTGGGACTGTCGAGCGCGGCTACCAAGCCGGCGCTGTTCAGCTTGTCAAGCCGCGGGATCGGCCGAGGCTCCTCGTGCTTGGGCCGCACGCGGTAAATCCGACCCATCGTACTGCCAGCGCGAACATCGAGCTTCGCCAGGTCTTCCGGCGGAATCCACCGCGGGTGCTCGATGACGAAGCGGTACATATCTACGATCCACAGACAACCATCGGGCCCGGTCCGGACCTGCACAGGACGAAACCAATTGTCGGTCGAAGCCAGGAATTCGGATTTGGTCTCGTCACCGGCCCGCCCCCCGGAAAACGTGCTGCCCCGCGGAGACAGGATGAGTCGATGAAGCAACAGATTGACGGGCTCGCACACAAACGCATTCCCAGAATAGGACCGTCCCAGGAGGTCATCGCGGTAAATGCCCAGTCCGCAAGCGGCCGTCGTTTGCCCGGGCGGGCCCGACAGCTTGAAGAGCTGAAGCTCCGTTCGGATGGGGTAGAGACGGTCCGGATTCGGGGCATCAGAGACAAGGACCGCAGAGGGCGGTGAGATGACATGCGGATTTCGGCGGAGGTAATGGTCGGCCAGGGGGTAATGCCAGCAGAGATTGCTATTGTCGCAGCCAAACCAGTTGCCCCAATCATCGCGTACCCGGCCCTGCTGCGTCCGCCCTGTCGCCGGTTCCAGGACCCCTTGATCGGGCTGGATCCGAAAATCCCGATTCCCCAACCGTATCAGCGCGCCCTTCATTCCGGACGCCTCTTTTTCCACACGCGTCGGGTGCGCGGCATCTGGGCCGAGAGGAAAGCAACGGATTGTGCCGCCGAACATGCCGCAGGAACCGTGGACCCACCCATCCAGGCCGTACTCCAGACTGTTGACCCGCGCCTGATAATTGTCCGTGCCGAAGCCGCTGAACAGCTTCCGCACCACGTCCGCCTTGCCGTCTCCGTCGGTATCCTCGGCATAGAGGATGTCAGGGGCCGCACAGATCAACACCCCTTTGCGCCAGGCCGTTACGCCGGTCGGGAAGGGGATATTGTCGAGGAACACCGTCGCCTTGTCATAACGGCCATCGCCGTGCGTGTCCTCCAATAGCCGGATGCGGCCGCCGGGCTTGTAGTCGCCTCGCTGCCCAGCCGGATAATCGATCATCTCGGCAACCCAAAGCTTGCCATCCGGTGCCCAATCGATGGCCACGGGAGAGCGCACCAACGGCTCGGCAGCTACTAGCTCCACGGCCAAGTCAGGCTTGGTATGGATATCCGCCAGGGATTGCTGGGGGGAAGTTGGCCGCGACCCGCCCGTCCGGTGGGGATCAAAGGAGGATGGGAAGTGCGTCTCCAACTGCTTGCGGACCGCATCGATGATGTGCTGCTCCAAACCCGGCTTGAACGGTGCCGGCACATCATAGTAAACCATCGCGCCGCCACCTTCATAACCCCCTTCCTTGAGGATCCGTTCGGAAGGAATGTAGCATGGGGAATCATTGGCATAGGCATTGATCCAGAGGCGGAGGCCGTCCAGCTCGCGCTTCAGGCGCAAGCCATAATCCACAACGACTTCGCCCGGCAGAAAGACCATCGCCAGCGAATCGCCGAATGCCCACGTTTGAACTTGATAGTCGATTTTGGTGCGGAGGGATTCCGCGCGATCGAGCCGAGCAAGCTGGACCAGCGCATGGTAGCCAACCGCGTCCTTTCTCCCAGCCCGCTCTTGCCATTGGGTCCGCGTGGGCAAGGTATCGAGTGGCAGCTCGATCCGGTGCGAATGGGCAATGATCTTGCCTGTGACCG
>Ga0070734_10003888_pt1 | contig 14940 bp, 11 predicted proteins | sample Coa_R1_8_FD_66444 | JGI IMG/M metagenome (GOLD analysis project Ga0070734, IMG submission 66444) | Surface soil microbial communities from Centralia Pennsylvania, which are recovering from an underground coalmine fire - Coalmine... | ecosystem: Environmental > Terrestrial > Soil > Unclassified ...
CTGCGCTTGGGCGATGGCGGGCGCCGGGTCGCGCACACCTCCCGGGAGCACGTAACAGCCGAGCCGCGCGCCGACCGCCGTGTTGTCACGCGTCACTTCATCGTCTTTTCGTTGGCGATGGCCGAGGTCCCGGCAGCCCGATGAGGCGCATCGGCACGAACCGCTCGGTGTGTGGCCCGCTCACCGGCGAGAAGCGAGCACGAATTCGGGCTCATGGAACAGGCCGCCAGGCACCTCCACCACCCGGGCCACCACGCGGTCGCCGACGGCCAGTTCGCCGGGCTGGGCCTCGGCGACCCGCCCGCTGAGGCGGACGCCCGGAGCCTCGTCGATGTCCACCAAGGCGATGACATACGGCCCCGCGCCCAGGCCCGGCACTGACGCCCGGTGCATCACGATGAAGCTGTGCACCACCCCGGCGCCCGACACCGGCTCGAAGGACGTCGGGCGGCCGCACCGGCGGCACCGTTCGAGCGGCGGGTGCATCCACGCTCGGCATTCCGTGCACCTGCACAGCGCCAGCCGGCCCCCGGCCAGCGCGTCCCAGAACCCGACGCTGTCAGGGTCGGGGACGGGCTGCGGGGGAAGCTCTGGCCGCGGGGCCGTGGTCGGCCCGCTCACGGTCGCTCGATGCTGAGGATATTGGCGCCGCCGTAGGGCCCGGCGCCGGCCGTGACGAGCGCCACACGGGCGCCGCGGACTTGGCGGTCAGCAGCGTGGCCGCGCAACTGCTCGACCGCCTCGAAATGATGGTTGAGGCCATGGAGGTAGCCTTCAGACAGCAGTCCGCCGTGCGGGTTGACGACAACGTCGCCCCCGTATGTGGCCCTGCCGGTCGCGAAGAAGTTACCGACCTCGCCCTTCGCGCAGAACCCGTAGTCCTCCATGGTCGCCATCACCGTGTACGTGAAGCAGTCGTACATCAAGGCGACGTCGACGTCGCACGGGCGGAGACCGGTGCGGCCCCATAGGCGGGGCGCCACGGTGCGCGAGTACATGGTTGTCAGGTCGTCCCACTCGATCCAGCCCGAGCCGCTCTGAGAGCCCGCCGACCCGACGAGCCACACCGGAGCCTGGGCCGCGTCGATCGCCTGGGCCTCCCCAACGACGAGGAGAGCGACCGCACCGTCCACCTCGAACGCGCAGTCGTACACACGGAACGGCTCGTTGACCCATCGCCCGTCCAGGTACTGCTCCATCGTGAGGGGCTCGCGGGCGATGGCCTGCGGGTTGGCGGTGGCGTGGGCGCGTTGCGTGATGGCGATCTGGCCCAGGTCTTCGCAGGTCGAGCCGTACACCGCCTGGTGGCGGCTCGCCCACATGGCGATCCACTGCGGGGGGACGAGGAAGCCGTGCGGAGCGCTGAACTGCCACTGGTCCTCGACTGCCATCGGCCCGCTGACCGTGCCGAACCGGTGCCCGGAACGGCCGTTCAGCGACCGGTACACAAGCACGGCCCGGCACAGACCGCCCTCGATCGCGGCTGCCGCCGTCGCAACACACTCAGCGACGAGGTTTCCGCCGCCGAGCATGGCGTGCGCCCACGCCAGTTCGTCTCGGCCGAGCGCCCACGCCACCTCGAGCGGCCCCGCCGAGTCGTTGGCGTGGTAGGTGACCATCCCGTCAACGGCGTCGATCTCGAGGCCGGCGTCGGCCAGTGCACCACGACAGGCCTCGGCCGCCATGGCGAGGGTCGTACGACCGGAGCTGCGGCTGTAGCGGGTGCGGCCGAGGCCGACAATGGCACACGTCATGTGCTACCCCCCGAGGGCGGAACGCGGAGGCCGCGGGTCGACGTCGATCGTACTCGACGGCGCCGTCAAGTTCGCCTGCACGGACGAACTCACGCCCGGGGGATCATCAGCGACAACGCGAACCGCCTGCTCCGGCTGACTCCCTGACGGAGCGCGCCGCGATCTCGAGGATCTAGGAGCCGGGCTGACGTGCCACCGCCTCCTGAGACGCGAGGGCAGCTCGGAGCTCACTCTTGAGGACCTTGCCCGTTGCGTTGAGCGGCATCGTGTCGACGATCACGACTCGCCGCGGGACCTTGTAGTTGGCCATGTGGTCCTTGGCCCACGCCACGACGTCATCCGGCGTCAAGCCTCGGGCACTGGGTACGACGAACGCCACCCCGACCTCGCCCCATTTCCGGTCGGGAACGCCCACTACGGCGCATCCGGCGATCAGGTCCCACTCGAGGAGCAGTCCTTCGACCTCCGCTGGCGCCACGTTGAAGCCTCCCACGATGAACATGTCCTTCTTCCGATCGCAGATCTTCACGTAGCCATCGGCGTTCAGGTACGCCACGTCCCCGGTGTGCAACCAGCCATCCACGTCGATGACGGTGGCGGTGGCATCGGGATCGTCGTAGTAGCCGTCCATCAGCTGGAACCCACGGACCAGCAGCTCTCCTTGCTGCCCGAAGGGAACGTCCTCTCCGGCGTCGTCGACGACGCGCACCTCGGTCCCCTCGATGACCTTGCCGGACCAGGCGGCGGCGTACTCCGGCGGGTCACCCGGCTCGCTCACCGAGACGAGGGCGTGCGCCTCGGTGAGGCCATAGCCGGTGGTCGGCCGCACCCCGAGCTCGCGCGACATCCGATCGATCAGCTCTGGCGGTACGTAGGCGGCAGAGGCGGTCGCCACCCGGAACGACGACAGGTCACGCCCGGCTCGGCTCGGGTGGTCCAGCATGGCCCAGAACAGGGTCGGCGCGCCGCCCGTGTGCGTGATCCCCAGTTCCTCGATCATCTGCAGGGCGGTGCCGGCGTCGAAGACGGAGAGGGGGACGAATGTCGCCCCCGCCATAAGGGCGGCCATCCAACCAGCCTTGTACCCAAAGCAGTGGAAGAACGGCGTCACGATGAGGACGCGGTCTCCCGCCTTCAGGTCCACGCTCCGGTTGAAGGCCTCGTAACAGCGCAAGCTTGCGCCGTGGCGGAGCATGACCCCTTTGGGATTGCCGGTGGTACCCGAAGTGAAGATGATGTCGCTGGGGTCGTCAGGGCCGATCGACTCGATCCGGGACCGCAACTCGGCCCGGTCGGCGCCGGTCCCATCCGCCAGGAACCGATCGAAGGACCGTACGGCAGCGTCGTCCCGGAGCGGCGCGTCGCCGAAGAGGACCGTGTCGGAAAGGGCGGGCAGCGACGGGTCGGCGTCGCGCAGCATGGCGAGGTAGTCGAAGCCGAGAAAGCCGTTGGCGCAGAACAGCTTTCGCGACCCGGTCTTGCGGAGCACGTAGGCGGCCTCGCTTCCCTTGAAGCGGGTGTTGATCGGCACCAGGCGCGCGCCGGTGGCCAGGATGCCGAGCGCGGTCGTCACCCAGTCCGCCGAGTTCGGCGCCCACACCGCGATGCGGTCACCAGGCGCCACGCCGTTGGCGACCAGTGCCTGCCCGACGGCGAGCATCCCCTCGGCCACCTCGTCGAAGGTGAAGGCTCCGCCGCCCTCCAGGATCGCCGGCTCCCGGCTGAAGCGCTGCGCGTTGACGAGCGCCATCCGCGGGATGGAACGGTAGATGAGGTCCGCCCGCGCCCCGTCGGACACCGGGAACGTCGCCATGTGCCTTCACCCCCTACCCTCCGCGACCAATCTGACAGACTTTCACGTCAGCGCCAGCCGGCGGCGTCAAACGCGATGCGGTGGTCCGCGGCCGGCGAGCAGATGGGCGCCGCCAGCCAGAGCGCCCGACTGTTCCGTCCCTCGCTACTCGTCGAGCGCTTTGGGGCGAGCGATCGCGGCCAGCTCGCTCGCCCTGGTCCCGCCGGCGTTGACCCGTCCGAGGCTGCGGATCGCGATGTCGACGTCGGTGGCCTCAGCTCTGAGCGCCCCGACCGTGCACCGCTCCCGCGCCCGGACAGAGAACGGGTCGAACTGGTACACCCGCATGGCGTTCAGGTGGGTCATCTTGTCGATCTCATCGTCAGGGATGCCGTGCAATGTCTTGCCCAACAGCTCCGGCGAGTGGGGCCACGTACTGTCCGAGTGCGGGTAGTCGCACTCCCACGTAATCGAGTCCACGCCGACGCGGTGGCGCTGCTCGAGGCCGCTGGCATCGTCGATGAAGCACGTGACGACGTGCTCCCGGTAGACGTCACTCGGTCGTCGGCCGCCGAAGTCCGCACCGGTCCACGCGTGGTGATGCTCGAACACGTAGTCCATCCGTTCCAGCGCATACGGGATCCAGCCGATGCCACCCTCCGACATCGCCACCTTGATCCTCGGGAACTTGCCGAACACCGGCGTCCACATCAAGTCGTTGAGGGCGAGGAATGAGTTCATCGGCGTGATCGAGATCATGACGTCGGCCGGTGCGTCCGTGGCCGTGAGCAACAACGTCGATGACGAGCCGATGTGGAGGCACACAACCGTCTGGGTGTCCTCGCAGGCCTCCCAGAACGGGTCCCAGTGGGAGCTGTGCAGGCTCGGGTGCCCGAGCTTCTCCGGGTTCTCGGAGAACGTAACCGCATGGCAGCCCTTGGCCGCGATGCGTCTCACTTCAGCCGCCATCAGCTCGGGGTCCCAGAACGGGGTGATACCACACGGGATGAACCGCTCAGGGTAGGACCCGCACCACTCGTCGATGTGCCAGTCGTTGTAGGCCCGAACCACCGCGATGGCGAGATCCTTGTCCTTGCACCGAGCGAAGAGCTGCCCGCAAAAGTGCGGGAACGTCGGGAAGTTCAACGAGGCGAGCACGCCGTTGGCGCTCATGTCGCGGACCCGCTGGTGGACGTCGTAGCAGCCGGCTCGCATCTGGTCGTAGCGGGTTGGATTGAGCCCGTACTCTTCCGGCGGGCACCCAGCCACCGCGTTGAGCCCCATGTACGCGGCGCGCTCGTCCTCGAACTGCCAGTACTCGCTGCCGTCGCTGTCGGTCAGGACCTTGGGCGCCCGATCCCGGTACTGGCCCGGGATGTGGGCGTCGAACATCCCCGGCGGCTCGATGACGTGGTCGTCCACGCTGATCAGGACCAGGTCTTCAACATTCATGGCAGCCACCCCCACCTCGACCCGCGAGGAGTTGACGTTAGCGTCAAGCGTAGCCCAAAGCGGCAGCAACGACAACGGACTCAGGAGCGCCACGGGCACTGGCCACCGCCCCCGGGGCGGGGCATACTTGACAGTAGCGTCGAGTCGACCTGACGGGCGCGACCGTCGAGCACTGGCTGGAGGACCGATGCCCTACGCCCCGACCCCGTACCTGCTCGTCGACGCCGACGGCCCGGTCACGATCGTCACCATCAACAACCCCGACATGCGGAACGCCTTCATCGACGAGGTCCACGAGGGGATGCAGGAGATCTGGGGCCATCTCTCGGCCGACCCCTCCGTGCGGGCGGTCGTCCTGACGGGCGCCGGGAAGGCGTTCAGCGCCGGGGGCAACGTCCCGGGCTTCATCCGCGATTACGAAGACCCCGAGCACCGGCGGCTCAGCCTGCGGGCCGCCAGGCGTCTCATGGACGCGATGGCCGAGTTCCCAAAGCCTGTGGTCGCGGCGGTCAACGGCCCCGCGGTCGGCCTGGGCTGCAGCGTCGCGGTCAGCTGCGACCTCGTCCTCATCGCTGAGAGCGCCTACATCGCCGACACCCACGTGAACATCGGATTGGTGTGCGGTGACGGCGGGGCGGTCGCGTGGCCGTTGATGATGAGCCTGCTCAAAGCCAAGGAGTACCTCCTCACCGGCGACCGGATCCCAGCCGCCGAGGCCGTCGCACTCGGGCTCGCCAATCGAGTGGTGCCCGACGACCGGCTGCTGGCCGAGGCCGTCGCCCTCGCCCAGCGCCTCGCCGCCCAGCCGCCCCAGGCCGTGCAGGAGACCAAGCGGGCGCTCAACCTGCACGTGCAGGCGGCCATCAACCTGGTCGCCCCGTTCGCGCTCTCGGCGGAAGCAGAATCGTTCGCGACCGACGACATCCGCCGGACCATCGAGAACTTCAAGAAGAAGGATTGATGACGCTTGCCCTGACCGAGGACCACCGCTCACTGGCCGATGTCGCCCGTGCCTTCCTCGTCGACCGCCAGGCCCTGGCCGTCGCACGCGACCTTCTCGAGGCCCCCGACGAGAAGCTGCCGCCATTCTGGGACGAGCTCTGTGCCCTCGGCTGGCCTGCCCTCCACCTGCCTGAGGAGCTCGGCGGCCAGGGGTACGGCCTGCTCGAGCTGGCGATCGTGACCGAAGAGCTTGGTGGGGGCGTGGCACCGGGACCGTTCCTTCCGACCGTGTGGGCCTCGGCCGTTCTGTTGGCCAGCGCCACCCGATCGCTGCAGGCGACGGCCATCCCTGATCTCGCCGCCGGTCGGCGGATCGGTGCCGTCGGGCTGGGCGGATCGATCGTCCTTCGCGGCGACGGCACGGTGAGCGGCGGTGGTGGCGTCGTGCTCAGCGGCGGCCAGGCCGACGTACTGTTGCTACGCGCCGATGCGGACGTTGCGGTGATCGACCGCACAGCCCAGGGCCTGACCGTGACCGCGACGGCGAGCCTCGACCCGACCCGACGACTTGCCTCCGTCGAGTGCGTCAATGTCACGCCGCTTGCCGTCCTGCCCGGGGCGCTCCCGGTCGCCCGCCGGATCGGGGCTGTCCTTGCGGCCGCCGAGGCAGCGGGTGGTGCCCGAGCCTGCACCGAGATGGCCGTTGCGTACGCCAAGCAGCGGGAGCAGTTCGGCAGGGTGATCGGCTCGTTCCAGGCGGTCAAGCATCACTGCGCCAACATGCTCGTGGACACCGAGCTTGCGGCCGCAGTCGCCTGGGACGCCGCCCGGGCTGCCGAAGACGACGAGACGGCGGAGCTGTCGGCGGCCATCGCCGCGACGCAGGCGCTCCCCGCCTACCGTCGCTGCGCCGAGAAGAACATCCAGGTACACGGGGGCATCGGCTACACGTGGGAGCACGACGCCCACCTCTACCTCCGTCGGGCCGCGTCGCTCGCTGCGGTGTTCGCAGCCGACGGGGCTGCGCCACGGGAGGTGACACAGCGGACCGCCAAGGGCGAGCGGCCCCGCGTCGCCGTGGAGCTCCCTCCTGAAGCCGAGCAGTACCGCGCAGAAGCGCGTGCGTTCCGTGACCGCTACGACGCCCTGCCTGCCGCCGAACGGCGGGGGGCGCTGATCGAGTCCGGCTACGCGATGCCCCACTGGCCGGCGCCGTGGGGACGGGGTGCCGACGTGGTCGAGCAGCTCGTGATCGAGGAAGAGTTGACCGGCGTCGAATCACCCAATCTCGGTATTGGCACGTGGGTGGTCCTGACGCTGATCCAGCAGGGCACGCCCGACCAGCGCGAGCGCTGGGTGCGGCCCAGCCTCGAGGGCACGCTCCGCTGGTGCCAGCTGTTCAGCGAACCAAACGCAGGGTCCGACGCAGCCGCCATCCAGACGCGTGCTGTGCGTACCGACGGCGGATGGGTGGTCAACGGTCAGAAGGTCTGGACGAGCGGCGCTCATGAATGCAACTGGGGGCTCGCCACTGTCCGCACCGATCCCTCGGCGCGCAAGCACGCGGGGGTGACGACCTTGGCCATCGACATGCGGGCCACCGGCGTGGAGGTGCGCCCGCTGCGCGAGCTCACGGGAGAGACCCTGTTCAACGAGGTGTTCTTCGACGACGTCTTCGTGCCCGACGACGACGTGGTCGGCGCGGTCAACCAGGGGTGGACCGTCGCGCGCGCAACCCTAGGCAACGAGCGTGTGTCCATCGGTGGCAACAAAGGCGGCGTCCGCTCGGTCGAAGCGGCCGACCTCGTGTCTCTGGCCGAGCGTTACGCGCCGGACGACACCGCGTTGGCCGTCGACATTGGTGCGACAGTCGCCGAGGCACACGCAATGGCCGCGCTCAACCTGCGGATGATCGCGCGGACCCTCGCGGGGACTGGTCCCGGGGCCGAGGGGAACGTATCCAAGCTGCTCTCCGCCGAGCACGCGCAGCGGGTCGCCGGACTGGGCCTGCGGATCCTGGGCGCGGAAGGGGCGGCGGGCCTGGAGCCGGGGCTAGCCCGCGAGTACCTCTTCACCCGCTGCCTCACGATCGCCGGGGGAACGTCGGAGATCGTCCGCAACGTGATCGCGGAGCGGATCCTCGGGCTCCCCCGCGATCCTCTCCAGGGCTGAGCGCCCTCGCGTTACGCTGAGGCCCGTGCCGGCGCCGTCAGACCGCCGCGATCTTCCGACCATCGAGGATGACACGCGGCCGTTCTGGGACGCGGCGCGTGAAGGGCGGTTCCTGATCGGGCGGTGCGGTTCGTGCGGCCAGGCACACCACTACCCAAGACCGTTCTGTCCGCACTGCTGGAGCAGTGAGGTGTCCTGGGAGGAAGCCAGCGGGCGGGCGACGCTCTACACCTACTCCACGGTGTACCTCAACGACCTCGAACCGTTTGCGGGGCGTCTCCCCTACATCGCCGCGGTTGTCGAGCTCGAAGAGGGGCCGCGGGTGATGACCAACCTCGTCGACTGCTCGCCGGAGGAGCTTCACGTCGACATGGCCCTCGAGGTTGCCTATCGCGACCTCACACCTGACATCACGGCCCCGGTGTTCCGGCCGTTACAGTCGCGCTGACGTCAGGAGAGCCTCCTCACTTGGCGGCGCGGCCCCGAGGCCTCGGCGGCCGTACGGCCGCCTCGACCATACGGGCGATCCTCCGGTGCACGACCGCCGCATCGATCGTCCCTTCGTACAGCTGGCAGTACGCCCAACTCCGTTCGACCATGCTGAACACGACCAGCCCCAGCTCGACGGGGTCCTCCACGGGAACGTCGCCCAGGTCGGTCAGGACCTGGCCCATCCGCCGGCACACGTTGAGATGACCCTTCATGCCCGCCACCCTGATCTCCTCGTCTTCATGGGCGGCCTGGGTCCAGGCGAACACGAAACTGCCCTGGTCGTCGAGGAACTCGTAGTACCGACGGACCCAGTCCTGAAGGTCGTCGAGCGTCCAGTCGGCGCCGAGCTCGCTCAGGGCTTGGATCATCACCTTCGCGCCACTCGCCGAGTCCGCCCCAAGAGCGAGGAGCACGTCGCGCTTCGACGGGAAGTACGTGTAGAACGAGGCGCGGGAGACGCCGGCCACTCTCGTGATCTCATCAACCGTGGCGCCGGCGTAGCCCCGAATGAGCAGCAGCTGACGGGTGGCGTCGAGAATGCTTGCAATGGTGCGGCTGGCCCGAGGCCCGAGCACCGCTCCCGGGCTGCGCAGTGTCGGGGTGACCGCCGTGATCGACGACCTCGCAGTCGACCGCCGCCGCCGGTGAGACGAGTGACCCTCGCCGTTGCCATCTCGGTCTAACGCGACCCGGTCCTCGTCGTGCACGGACCGACTCTACCGACCGGGACCGTGGCGCCCAGGAACTCAACTACGGGCGCAGATTGACCGCTCTGTGACGGTCGGCGCTCAGCGCAACAGCCCTCCGCCAGCACCACGCGTCGACGTCGCACCGATAACGGCGCCTGAGGTTGGTCGTGGCGCGCACGCCGGCTGCCGCTTGGTCCTCGTTGTGAACCCGGCTGGAGCGGCGCCGACCGTGCTCAAGGGGGGCAGGGCAGGGCCGGCGCCCGCTCCGCCCCGGCTACCCGGTGCGAGCACCGAGGTAGGCGGCCTCCAAGCGGTCCGGGTCCGCGGTGAGGTCGCGGGCGGCCCCCCGCAAGACGGTGTCACCGTGGACGAGGACCAGCGCTTCGTCGGCGATGTCGAGGGCGAGCTGGACGTGCTGCTCGACCAACACGACGACGGCGCCCGTCGAATCGGCGATCTGACGCACTCGGGGCAGGAGGTCCTCCACGACGACAGGGGCGAGGCCCATGCTCATCTCGTCGAGAAGCAAGACCTTCGGCTGCTGCACGAGGGCTCGCGCGACGGCGAGCATCTGTTGCTCCCCGCCGGAACACGCACCGGCGGCCACCGTCCAACGGCCTTCAAGCGCGGGGAAGAGCTCCAGCATCGCCTTGGCCGGGGGGCTGCTGCGCCTCCGCGCCGCCTCGATGTTCTCCTGGACGGAGAGGCCGAAGAACAACGCCCGGTCGTCGGGCACGAGGACGACTCCGGCCTGGCTGGCCGCCCCCGGGCGCCCGCTGGGTAGCGGCTCGCTGTCGATGAGCACATCTCCACCGATACGGGGCAGGAGTCCGGCCAACGTGTTCATCACTGTCGTCTTCCCAGCGCCGTTGGGGCCGAGCACGGCGACCACGGTGCCCGCGGGGACCGCCACGTCGAACGCCCGAACGACGGTGATTGACCCATACCCGCACATGAGGTCGCGGCATACGAGCCGCGCCGTCACGATGTTGCCTCCACCGGGGCGGCATGCGTTGCGCCCAGATAGGCGTCGGCGACGAGCCGGTCGGAGCGAATCGCCGCTGGTGGGCCCGAGGCGATCAGGCGCCCGAAGTTGAGGACCTCGATCCGATCGCAAAGGTTGAGGACGAGGTGCATGTCGTGGTCGACGATCAGGATGGTGACACCGCTGTCGCGAACGTCCCGCAGACGCTCCCCGAGCCAGCGGCTCTCCGTCGAGTCAAGACCGCCAGCAGGCTCATCCAGGAGCAGCACCTTGGGGCACCCGACGAGGGCGCGCGCGATGGAGACAAGTTGTCGCTGGCCCTGCGACAGCTGCGCGGGTGAGCGTTCGCGGAGACGGGTCAAGCCCAGGAGCGCGAGGACGTTCTCGACCTCCCGCGGCCCAGCCCGGCCGGATGCCGCCGTCATACCGGCAGTGATGTTCTCCTCCACACTCAAGTCTTCCCACAGCTCGATCGCCTGGAAGGTCCGGGCGAGACCCGCGCGCGCGCGTTCGAACGGCCGCATCTGGTCAAGTGGCTGACCGAGGAGGCTGACGTGCCCGCGACACCTCGTGAAGCCGCACACCGCGTCGATGAGCGTCGTCTTGCCCGCCCCGTTCGGGCCGATGAGGCCGACGATCTGGCCGCGCTTCACATCGAAGGAAACATCGTCGACTGCGGTGACTCCGCCGTAGCGGACGACCAGCGAGTCGAGTAGCAGCACCGTCGCGTCGGACGCCTCGGCAGCCGCGGACGGTTGCGCAGTCTTCACGACTGGTTCCGGTGCGTCGAAGGCCGGGGGGGCCGCCCGTCTTGCCCGCCGCCCTTCCCACCTCGTGTGCAGCGGCCCGACGATGCCCTCAGGATTCTGGATCACGGTGAAGACAAGGAGCACGCCCGTCACCGCGGTATACCAGCCGCCCAGATGGAGCTCCATGTCAGAGAAGTGGTAGACGAGACCGCTGAAGGCCAGCACCCCTGCGAGGATCCCACCCGACACCGAGGTGATGCCCGCGAGATAGGCCGTCGCGAACACGCTCAGTCCCAGGATGGCGTCGAACGGGTCGAAGGTGACGTTGCCCTGCTTGTACGCGAGGAGCGTGCCCCCGAGCCCGGCGATGAACGACGCGATCGCGAAGGCTCCGAGCTTGGTACGGACGACGTTAATGCCGGACGCAGCCGCCGACCGCTCGTTGGCGCGCACCGCAAGCATGGCCGAACCGATGCGGCTTGTGCGGATCTTCGCAACGACCAACGCAGTGAGCACCAGGGTCGCGAGGACGACGAAGCAGAACGGGAGACGGGGGAAGGCGGACCCATGCCCAACACGGAGGTCCATGCCGAAGAGGGTGGGCCCGCTAATCGGCTTGCCGCTGCTGCTCACGAAGTCGGTGTTTCGGAACCAGTACGCCTCGACCGCGACAGCGAGGGCGAGGGTGACCACCGCCAACGGGAGGCCGCGGATGCGAGTCGCCGGCAGACCCACCACCACGCCGACGAGGGTGGCGCCCAGGGCAGCAATGATCGGCGCGATTGGGAAGGGCACGCCCCAGCTGACAGTGAGCGGGCTGAGGAGGAACGCGGCGACGCCTGCCAACACGAGTTGGGCGAGTGACACTTGGCCGGCGAAGCCGGTTACCACCACCAACGAGAGGGAGATGACGCCGAAGATCAGGCTCGTCAGCAGGGCCGAACGCCAGGTCCCGTGGAGCGAAACGAGGGCGACCACCGCGGCGGCGGTGGCGATTACGGTCGGTACGGCCAGGTTGCGGGGCCGCGGCGCGCGACCGAGCGAGTGGCGGATCAGCTCGCCCCGCCCGGGGAGCGGTTGCGTCCGCCAGATCAGGATGGCGAGGATCAGCGCGAGGGGGATCATCTCCGGCAGCCCGGACGACGGGAGCCAGCTGTACCGGCTCTGAAGGTAGGCTGATTCGGACTGCAACATCCCGATGAGCAGCCCGACCCCGACGGCGATGGCCATCCCCTGGAAGCGTCCGGCGATCGCCGCGGCGAGCGCTGGGACGATGAACAATGAGTATGCGCCGGGCGACAGCGGCACGATGGGCGCAATGAGGATGCCGGCCAAGCCTGCGACCGCCGCGCTGATTATCCAGTTCAGCAGCGCGATGCGGTCCGGGGAGATCCCGCTCACATAGGCGCCCTTCTCCGTCTCGGCTGCCGCACGTGTGTGGAGGCCGAACCGGGTGAAGCGGTACGCCGCGGCGAGGGCAATGGCGACGACGACGATCGTGGCTGCGAACCAGATCCGGTCGCCGGTGACGTGCACCGCTCCGATCCGGTAGGCGTGCGTCGGGAAGATGGCTTTGACGTTGACCGGGTTGCTGCCCGCACGCTGGAGGATGTCGCCGGTGAGCACAACCAGGACACCGATCGACGCCACCGCCCTCGCCACCGGGGGCGCGGTACGGAGCGGTCGGAAAACAAGGCCGTAGAGGAGCAGGCCGAGGAAACCCGCAATGACAAGCGATGCGATGCATGCGGGCACGAAGCCCATCGAACCGGTCAGCTTCACGACTGGTTTGAGCCCGGGGATCAGGACGAGTAACCGGCCCCGGCGGAGATACGCGTACTCGTACGCAGTCACGAGGGCGATCCCACTCGTGGCGAAGTTGATGACCCCGGACGCGCGGTATGTCACCACGAGCGCCAAAGCCAACGACGCGAACACCGCGCCGTTGGCCAGGCCGAGGAGGAGGAAGACGAGGTGCGGCGTCACGGCGACGGATCGCCTACCGCCGGTTCCTGATCACCCGATCTTCAGGAGCGTCGACGTGTCCACCTTGGTGTAGCCCCCGGTGGGTTGGCCGGACTGATCCAGCGTCGTCTGGAGCACTGCGGTCGAGCACACCGGCGGCGTAATCGTGACCTGCTTACCGTTGCACTGGAAGGTGACACCGGAGCCGAAGGGCATGGGCTGCGGGCTCATCGACGAGATCGTTGCTTCGATGCCTGCCGTCGAGAAGTCACCCGTCGTGCCGGTCATCGCCCTGGCAAAGCCGAGGACAGCGGCGAAGCCGCCTTGCGTGACCCCGTTCGCGAACGGGTCGGTTCCTGAGCCGTATGCCTTCATCGCCGCGGTGTAGATCTTGTTGTCCGGATCGGCGGGATCGTTCGACGACGCAGTCAGCTCGATCATCCCGGCGTAGCCACCGGGGATCGCGGACGCCGAGGTCGAGTCGATGCACTGGGGGATCAGCACGATCTTGCCGCTGAAGCCGCTGGCCTTGATGGCCTTGAGCGCCGCGGTGCACAGGCTGACGTCACCAAGCACGTGGAACTGGCCGGGGTTCTTGGCGAGCTCCGCGGTGATCTGGGGGGTGAGGTCGGCCTGCCCCACGGGGATCGTCAACACGTCGATGGCGATGCCGGCGTTCTTATAGACGATCCCGTCGAGCGCCTTGGCCGGGTCGGCGGCGGCGGGCACGTCGGTCACAACCTCCGCGGCGTGCTTGATCCCGGCCTGCTGGGCGACCGCGGCGGGGCCAGCGAAGGCTGACGCGAGGCCGTTGGTCATGACGAAAGTGCTGGATGCCTTGCCCTGCAACGTGCTCTGGTCGATCGATGCGTACGCGAAGAGGGCCACACCCGCGCCGGACAGAACCTTGTAGAGCGACCCACCCTGGCCGCTCACGTTGTAAAGGACGACGGGATCTTTGTTGGTGACGAACTGGTTGCCGCAGTCGGTGGCACCCGACGGGGTCTGCTGGTCGTCGCAGACGTCCAGTGACAGCGGGTGGCCGCCAATGCCGCCGAGATAGGTGTTGATGTACTTCACCGCTGCCTGCGCCGCGGGGACCTCCGTGCTGTTGTCGATGCTGGCCGTCTTCCCGTCGGTCAGGTACCCGACCTTGAGCGGTGTTCCCGTCGGGGCGGCCTTGGGGGTGCCAAGGGCCGACGTCGTCGGCGTCGTGGCTGCGGCTCCCGTGGTCGCCGAGGAAGCCTGCGTAGTGGCCGTCGTCGACTTGCTGCTGCTACTGCACGCCGCGAGGGCGGTTGCCGCCGCGACGACGGCCGCGAGCACTATGCGCCGCGACGTCGAGATGTGGTGCAACGTACGGTCTCCTTGTTGTCGGCACCGCCGGCGGCGGGCATCTCGATCCTCCGCACCGGGGTCACAGTTGACCCGGCGAACCCCCCATGGAACGGCCAGAAGCGCGCACCAACTGCCCTGTATCTACAGGCTCGATATATCTTACCCTACTTTAGCCCGCACACCAACTCGCGCGTCGATCGTTCCACCGCTCACGGCTCGGCGACCTCCCGAAAGCCCGGCGACGGAGCCTAACGAGAGGTTGACACAGTCGTCAAGCACGGCGGAACCCGCCGTGCATCCCGTCGGCACGTCGCAAGCGCGACGGGGTTGCTCGGCGCAGGCACGCGTAGGGTACGAGCGCTGGTTGGGCCGCTCAAGCGTCGACAGCGAATTGAAATGTTTTGGACATCAGGCGTTGGTGGTGGGCGTCACGCCGGGGTGAAGCGAGGGACGGCGAGCGTTGCGCTGACCTTGTCGAAGACAACGCGCACTCGGGCCCCGATGCGCACGCTGTCCGGATCGCAGTCGATCACGTTGGCCACCGTCCGGGCTCCGGCACCCTGCGTCCCGTCGAGCTCGATGACCGCTGACACGTACGGAACCACAACCT
>Ga0070734_10003889_pt1 | contig 14935 bp, 12 predicted proteins | sample Coa_R1_8_FD_66444 | JGI IMG/M metagenome (GOLD analysis project Ga0070734, IMG submission 66444) | Surface soil microbial communities from Centralia Pennsylvania, which are recovering from an underground coalmine fire - Coalmine... | ecosystem: Environmental > Terrestrial > Soil > Unclassified ...
GCCCAGCAGCCATGCTTCAATCATGGCGTTTACCTCATCCGGCGCTTCCTGCTGGATCCAGTGAGAGACTCCGGGGAAGATGCGGAACGTCAGGTCAGTGACATATTTCTCCGTGCCGAGCGTGGTGCGGAGGCTGAGCGCGACATCATTGTCTCCCCAGAGGAAGAGCGTAGGAATATGGATGGTTGGGATATTGCGGCCGAAGAAACGTTTCAGGCCGCCGCTGCGAAAAAATCCCCGATACCAATTGAGCATGGCCGTGAGTCCGCCGGGCCGCGCGGCGTTGGCGCGGTAAACTTCCAGCGTTTCGTCTGGGAAGCGCGTGGGATTGCAGGAGGTCTTGCGTATAAGTTCAGAGGCTCCATGTCCCTGCCTTCGGCCAAGAATTTTTTCTGGCAGCCAGGGAAGCTGGAAGAAAAGCGTGTACCAGGATTTGAAAAATTGGACCGGCTTGCGGACTTCGCGGGCAAAGCACGCAGGATGCGGCAGGTTGAGAATTACCAGGCGGTCGATGATCTGAGGATGGCCCATGGCGAGCAGCCAGGCCAGAACAGCGCCGAGGTCATGTGCGACAACGAGTGTCTCTTTCGGGTTGGCAGCCTTGATCAGCGAAGCAACGTCCTCGACCAGTGTGCGTGGCTGATAGGCGGAGATTTCACGTGGAGAGTCAGTCGCGCCATAGCCGCGCAGGTTCGGCGCCCACACGCGATAGCCGAGGCTCGCCAGCAAAGGCATTTGATGTCGCCAGGAGTATGCGTGCTCAGGGAAGCCGTGCAGGCAGAGCGCGAGACGGTCGCCCGAGCCCATGGTGGCGACCTCAAAGTTGATGCCGTTGGCAGCGACGCGGATGAAGGAGACGTCAGGCCAGTTCATGGGAGCCGGAGCAGGCCCTTTCGGCCTTTAAGAGTACTCTGCGTGGGGCGGTTGCGCGTGGTTGAGACGTAGAATGCGACGTCTCTGGTTAGCTTACGCGTCGCAGCACCAGCGCAGAATTTTTCGACCCAAAGGCAATGCAGTTGCAAACGGCGTGCTCGATCTGCGCCGGGCGGCCAACTTCAGGAACGTAATCAAGATCGCAGTCAGGATCGGGCTTTTCCAGGTTGATGGTGGGTGGAATCTGGTTGTGCTGCATGGCGATGAGCGTAGCAGCGACACCCGCGGCGCCACAGGCGCCTTGCGGGTGTCCAATCTGGGATTTGAGCGCCGACATTGGGACTTTATAAGCATGGTCGCCCAGCGCCAGCTTGAGGGCACGCGTCTCAATGCGGTCATTCAAATCAGTCGATGTGCCGTGCAAGTTCACGTATTGAACATTCTCTGCGGCAATGCCCGCTTCCTTCATGGCCAGACCAATGGCGCGCGCGGGTTCTTCGCCGCATTCCTGGAGGCGCACGCGATGGAAAGCCTCGCAGGTCGAGCCGTAACCGGCGATTTCGGCATAGATGTGCGCTCCGCGGGCGCGGGCATGCTCGTACTCTTCCACCACAAACATCCATGAGCCTTCAGCCAGAACAAAGCCGTCGCGATCAAGATTGAACGGGCGCGATCCGCGCTCCGGCGCGTGGTTCCAGGATTCGGTCATGATGCGCATAAAGGTGAAGCCCTTGAGGATGCCCCAGGCCAGAGGTGAGTCGACGCCGCCGACGAGCATCATGGGCAGTGTGCCGAGTTGAAGCTGGCGCGTGGCGTAAGCAATGGCGTCTGTCGACGAAGTGCAGCCGCTGGTAACCACGTGGCTCAGGCCGCGAAAGCCGAAGCGCATGCTGACTTCGCTGGACATGGTGCCCATGGTCCCGCTGGGAATACTGAAAATGCTGATCTGTTTGACGTTGCCCGCGTAATACTTGTGATACTGCTCGTCAGAAAAATCATGCGCGCCGCCGCCCGTTCCCAGCACCACGCCGATCTCTCGTTTTTCGTCGAGAGACATCTTCTCGGGATCCAGGCCCGCGTCTTTCAGCGCTTCAGTCGAAGCGGCAACGGCCAGCGGCACGCAACGAGAGACGTGCTTACGCTCGCGCGCTTCAATCCAGTCAAGCTCGTTGAAGTCCTGAATTTCGCCGGCGATCTTTACCGGGAGGTCAGAGGTATCAAAGCGGGAGATGAGCTTCACTCCACTCTTGCCATCGAGAATGGCCCGGCAGAATGCCGTTTTTCCGATGCCGTTGGGGCTGACCACGCCCATGCCTGTAATCACCGCGCGTTTGAGCATAGACATTGATTCTATAATTGATGCAGGATTTATGCGCTTTAGAAGCCCTTTTTAACAAATCTATGCATTCAGGCATTTACATTCGGATCGTTGACGGAATTTGGCGCTGGCTACAGTCGAGTGGCAATCTGCTCATTGGCACCGTGGTCGGCTTTCTAACGGGCAATGTTAGCGACATTCTCAAAACACGTCGGGGCGAGAAACGAAAACGTGAGCGCATGAGGAGGGCCTTGTACGTCGAGATAGCACAACTTTACGCTTCGTTCAAATCATCTCGAGAAGGTCTTTTAGTCAGTCTAAAGTCGATCTCCGAGTTCGAGGTAACTCTCGAAGCGGCCAAGCAGAGGTTAAGCGAAAAGCTGCGTGCTCGTGAAAGACTGTCTGCGGAATTGAACAGATTAACCGCAACGTCAGAAAAAGTATCAGAGCTGAAAGATCAATTGCTGCAAATCTCTAACGAGACATCGAACATGCAGGAGCAAATCGCGAAAATTCAGGCCCAATTTCAAGCTGCCAGTTCAATGAAACCAAAACTTGCGCATCTTTATAAATTGGTTGGAACAGACTCTTACAGATACGCGAAGTCGAACCCTGAAATCTACTACGACTTAACTGACGCCTGGGCCATCGATGGCATTTACCTTCATGTTAATTTGATTCTCGGAAGTGTGGAGACTGATGACATAAAGGACACAGCTCGTACAGTACAGTCTTTCGTAGAAGCAGTAACGGGCGCTATAACATCTGGTTCACTTGATCGATCTTTATTAAAGAAAGTAGCAGGAGTGATGTTCAAGGACATGGAAAAGGAAATAGCAGACCAGGCAAACAAAGAGAAGCACAACGGGGCGGATTCAAGGAAGGAATCTTGAAAGTCGCCAATATTAAGTTCTGTCGCTAGAAGTCTATGGGTACCTCTTGATGCATTCAGGCATTTACATCTCGGTCCCGTTTTGCCGCTCAAAGTGCACTTACTGCAACTTTGCGTCGGGAGTGTTTTCCGCCGCGCAGATGGGGCGCTACGTGGAACGGGTGGCCGAGGACATCAAGTGGCTGCGCGCGCACGCGGATGAGCTTGGCGCGGCGATGCCGGAAACTGTGGATTCCATTTATCTGGGCGGCGGAACGCCGAGCCTGCTGCCGCCCGACGAACTTAAGAAGCTTTTCTTTACGATACGGCAGGAATTCAAGGTACTGCCGAATGCGGAAGTAACGGTCGAGTGCGCGCCGGGAACGCTGACCGATCAGGTCATCCAGACGCTGGTGACGCGCGGAGTAAATCGCGTGAGTCTCGGCGTGCAATCGTTTGTCGATAAGGAAGCGGCTTCAGTAGCGCGGCTGCATACGCGGGAGAAAACGCTTGACGATATCGCGCGGCTGCGCAAGGCCGGAATCAGCAATATTAATGTGGACCTGATTGCTGGACTCCCACATCAAACGCGCGAAAGCTGGGACTATTCTCTTGGTCAGGCCATTGCGACCGGTGTCCCGCATGTGAGCGTTTACATGCTTGAAGTGGATGAAGACTCGCGGCTTGGACGAGAATTGATTGCCGGCGGAACAAAATATCACGCGCATTTTGTTCCTGACGATGATCTGACAGCGGAATTCTATGAAATTGCATGTGAGCGCTTGAACGCCGCCGGGATTCAGCAGTATGAGATTTCCAACTTCGCGCGCGGAGGGTTTGAGTCACGGCACAACCTGAAATATTGGACGCGGCAGCCGTATCTCGGCTTTGGCGTGGATGCGCACTCGATGCTGCCGTCGCGGGATGGCCAAGCGGAGAGCGTGCGGCTCGCGACGACGGACGATTATGATCGGTACTTTGTAGCGGCGGATTTTAAGGCTTTGCCGGTGAGCGCGGAGCAGGCGCTGGAAGAAAGCTTTTTTCTGGGATTGAGATTGAATCGCGGCGTGGACATGGAACGTGTGCGGGAGGAGTTTGGGGAGGCGGACAAATATGGGCCTGCGATTCGCGAGTTGTTGATCGAGGAATTGCTGCGGCAGTCCGGTGAGAAACTAAGTTTGACGCCGAGGGGAAGATTGCTGTCGAATGAAGTGTTTGAAAAATTCATTATGAATCCCGCAACCAAGTGAAAGGATAAAATCGAGACTCTGGTGAGAATTCCCTGAGGTTGCATGGCAGAGGATACATTCACGGGGTCCTTCGACTCCTCCTCAGGTCGCGTTGCTCCTTCGGAGTCGCTCAGGATGACAATGGCAAACACCAACGTAATCGATCTGCGCAGTGATACCGTTACGCAACCCACGGCGGAGATGCGTCGCGCCATGGCCGAGGCTGAGGTGGCGGACGATGTTTACGGTGAAGATCCCACCATGAACCGGCTGCACGAGCGGGCGGCGCAGATTTTCCAGAAAGAAGCCGCGATCTTTGTTCCATCCGGGACCATGGGCAACCAGGTGGCGATCCGCTGCCACACGCAGCATGGGCAGGAGATCATCTGCGAGGAGCGCGCGCACTTCATCAACCTGGAGTCGGCAACGGTGGCGGCATTTTCCGGCTGCCAGCCGCGGACCATCTATGGCGAAGACGGCGTGATCACCTGGGCGCAGATCAAGAAGAAGATTGCGCCACCGGCGTACTATCGCGCGCAAACCGGGCTGATTGAGCTGGAGAACACGGGCAGCCTTACCGGAGGGACGGTCTTTCCCCAGGACGTGGCCGATGAGATTTGCGATGGCGCGCACGCGATGGGACTGCCGGTGCATCTGGATGGCGCGCGCATCTTCAATGCAGCAACGGCAATGGGCAAACCGGTGGCGGAGATCGCGCGCAAGTTCGATTCGGTGATGTTCTGTTTGTCCAAGGGGCTGTGCGCGCCGGTGGGATCGATGCTGGTAGGCAGCAAAGCGTTTATCGACCGGGCACGCGTGTTTCGCAAAGCTATGGGCGGCGGCATGCGGCAAGCGGGCGTGCTAGGCGCGGCAGGACTGATCGCGCTGGAAAAGATGCCGGCGCGTTTGCAGGAAGACCATGACAATGCGCGTCTGCTTGCCGAAGGCCTTGCGGAAATCAAGGGCATCAAAATCGACGCAAAGAAGGTGCGGACCAACATTTTAGTCTTCAGCATCGTGGGGACGGGGATGGATACCGCTGAGTTCAGCCGCAAATTAAGCGAGAAAAAAGTTCTGGCGGCAGGGATCGACCATGAGCAGATGCGGTTTGTAACGCACAATGACGTGAGCCGCGAGGACTGCGGGAAAGTGCTGGAGTCGGTAAAGACTGCTTGCGGCGATAGGTGAAGTTAACATGGGCTGTGACATCCATGGGTTTATCGAAACCAAAAAGAAGAACTCTTCGATATGGATCCCGTTTGCGAAAATGTTTTTGGTCAGGAATTATGAGATATTTGCCCAGTTGGCCGGTGTACGCGGGGAACGTGGTTCAGCAATTATTGCGCCCCGCGGGCTGCCCGCGGATGTATCCTCACAGGCGAAGAACGCGTGTACGCTGTTCATCGTCTATTCGCATGATCAAGAAATTGGCGATGGCTGTGTCTCATTCGACGATGCCGGAAAATGGGTTAACAAAGGTAAAAGCCAGTTTTTTGGCGTGATGAAACCGGTCACAGTCACTTTCACCCCTCACGGCGGTGTACCGGAAACAAAGACCTACTTTGAGGATCTGGACGGACAACCGTCACACATAACCGACCCGGGCTTCCATTCTTTCACCTGGTTAACTGCGGATGAGTTTGAGAACGCACTGAGGCGAATAGGACAGGTCCCGCTGGACTATGAAGCTGTCAACTGTGCAATGAAGAAACTCAAAGAAGCGGATTATGAGGTTCGCGTGGTCTTGTGGTTCGATAACTAAACTTCGCCAACGCGCCTCCGGCTCTGAGCGAGATACTACATCGGCCATTGTCGAATTTATGCGCAGAGTATGCCAAGAACTCAGCCAGCATAGTGGGCAAAAGCTGAGACCACTTTCTCGTCGGGACCGAAGATGAAAACCTCAGCCACCATACCGCGATGACCTTTGTAATAAAGGGTGATGCTACCCGTGCCGACGAGGGTTGAAACAAGCTCAAAGTGCAGATTGGGGATAAGCTTGAGACCGCTGCTCCAGTAAGCGCCGACTGCCTTCTTGCCCTTCAGTTTGCCGGAGGGCTCACCCGCGATCTGCGCGATGATCGGCGAGGACATCTCGAAATCGTCAGCGTAGTGCGAGAGCACGCGGTCAAGGTCATGGCTGTTCCAGGCAGCAATCCATTCGGCGGCAAAGCGTTCTGCAAACGTCTTGTCTAGCATGCGGGTCCTCTGAAGGTCTACGTTCGCACAGGCTCTACCAAAGCGCAATCGTCCCGTATTTTCTTGGGGGCTTTCTTACAACTTGATATGGCAGGAGTGGCCGCTCAAAGACGATGCTATTCCGATTTCTGAGGTTAGAAACAGCGGTCCACACTTTGCCAGATCAGTGGACCGCGGTGATGGTTAAAAGTCAGGGTTAAAAGGCATGCTAGGGAGTTGCGTCATTTGAGGTTTGCCTTGCCCCATTATCTTTTGAAATTCCTCGGCGCTGATCTCACGAGCAGTTCTGCGGCAGAGTACGCGATTGCTGTTATGGTCTGACATACATTCCTCCTTTCAGCATTTGGTCTTATGGTAAGCCCGGAAGCCAGATGGATGCCCGAGAAATGACAAACGCATGCATCAATCCAGTTTCAAATTGGCACCAGATCAGTTTTGGACATAGCCTGCCTGGAATGACTCGGCTATTTCTCTTTGATAGACTCGATCAAGCCTCTTCAAATCGGATGGAAAGGACCAGCCCATGCCTACCCAAGTTGCCTCTGCCCCGGAAGTTTCTCTCGCAGAGTTTCAAGCCGCGAGAAAAATCGTTTCGTCGTTTGCGTATCACACGCCGCTCCTTACGTCGCGGCTGCTGAGCGAGCACACCGGCTATGACGTCCGGCTGAAGGCCGAGATGTTTCAGAAGGGCGGATCGTACAAGCTTCGCGGGCCGCTGAACAAATTCAGCCACCTGACTGAAGAGCAGAAAAAGCGCGGCGTGATTTGTTCTTCGGCGGGCAATCACGCGCAGGGCGTGGCGCTGGCCGCGGGCGTTTACGGGATCAAAGCCGTGGTGGTGATGGCCACGAACGCGACGCAATCCAAAGTCGACGCGACGCGGGCTTACGGCGCCGAGGTAGTGCAGCATGGGATGATCTGGGACGAGGCAAACGAAAAGGCCAAGCAGCTTGTGCAGGAGCGCGGATACACGTACATCCACCCATTTGACGACCTGCAGCTAATTGCCGGACAGGGAACGCTGGGATTGGAAGTGTATGAAGATTTTCCGCAGGTTGATATCGCGGTGGTGCCGATTGGCGGCGGCGGGCTGATCTCCGGTGTGTCAATGGCTTTGAAGCAGTCGAATCCTAAGATCAAAATCATCGGTGTGGAATCTTCCGACGGGCCGGGCATGAAGCGGAGCATTGAGGCCGGGCGCGTGGTCACGCTGGACAAAATTGACTGCATCATTGACGGCCTGCGCGTGAAGACCGTTGGGCAAAATAATTTTGCGATCGTGCAGCGCTTTGTGGACGACATTGTAACGCTGCCGGACAAAGAGATTTTTGAGGCGATGATCTGGACCATGTCACGCTGCAAGCTGGTGGTGGAAGGAGCGGCGGCTGCGCCGGTGGCCGCGTTGTTGCATGGACTGATTAAAGCTCCCAAGGGATCAAAAGTGGTGGCCGTGCTGAGCGGTGGGAATGTGAACCTGGACCAGCTTAAAGGGTTGAAGTGGAATTGAGCTTTGGCTCTTAGCTCTTAGCCTTTGGCCATTGGCTTATCGTTTTACCTAAATGCTTCAGCTTCAGCCGCAGACTGCTTATTTCACTCTTAAACCGGCAACATTCATCCGCGAGACAAAGCTAAAAAGCGAAGCGGGGAGGTCCCAGACGGACCACCTCGCTCAAGGCGCGGTATCGAACACAAAACCGGAAACCCGCAGCGCTCTTTAATATTCAATTGCCGCACAACAAATCCTTTGCTCTGCTGTGGTTTATGCGATAGTTTAGCCGCATGGCCAATCCACAAGATGAACTGGAGGCCCTGCGGGCGCAGGTAGCGTCTTTGACTGCGCGCGTTCACCGGTTGGAGCAATCGACCGGGATTGAACCTCAATTTCCAGGCACAACAGCAGCGGCCACGCCACCGCCGCCAATCACCAGACCTCCCACTGAAGAAACACGTATTAAAGTTCTGCGCGAAGAAGCGGAGCGCGGACCGGTTCCACCTCCGCCGCCCATGCCGCATATTCCGCCCAGGCCAAACGTGGCGGCACCAACGTTTGCGCAGATGCCACAGCGCTCGTCAGAAGATCTGGAAGGCACGATCGGCAAGCTATGGCTGAACCGGATCGGCATTGTTGCAATCCTCATCGGCGTCGCTTATTTCCTGAAATACGCATTTGATAGCGGCTGGATTGGCGCTCAGGGCCGCGTGGCGATTGGCTTGATTGCGGGCATCGCCGTGATTGTATGGAGTGAGAGCTTCCGCAGGAAGGGCAGCGTCGCATTTTCTTACTCGCTCAAGGCTGTCGGTATCGGCATTCTTTATTTGTCATTGTGGGCGGCGTCGCAATATTTCCATCTGGTCGCCGCGTCAGTGGCATTTGCCGCCATGATCCTGGTAACGGCTTCCACCATTACGCTGGCGATCACGCAGGATGCGGAGATTCTTGCCGTTTACGCGATGATTGGCGGCTTCAGCACGCCCGTGCTGGTTTCCACCGGTGAGAACCACGAGATCATTCTGTTTTCTTATGTGCTGCTGCTTGATGTGGCAATCCTGGCGATGGTGACTTTCAAGCCTTGGCGGCGGATTGTGTGGGGCGCCATGCTGGGAACTGGAGTCATGTATATCGGCTGGGCGGCGCAATTTTATGATTCAACGGAGCGCCCGGTAACGGTTTTATTTGCCTCGGCATTTTTTGCGGTGTTTGCGCTGGTGCCGCTGCTTACACCGCTTACACGCTCACGCTGGCATCCAGGCATGTCCATTACGCTGACGTTGTTGCCTCTGGTAAATGGCGGCGCTTATTTTCTGGCGCTTTATGTCATGTATGACCGCGAGACCGTTACGCTGACATGGTATGCCCTGGCGCTGGCTGCCGTGTATCTGCTGCTGAGCAGCCAGTTCAAACGGCGCGTGGATGGCGAACCAGACGTGGTAAAGACAGTCAACCTTCTACACGTGGCGGTGGCGATTGCGTTTATCACGGTTGCCGTTCCGCTCAAGCTGGACGCGCACTGGATCACGATTGGCTGGCTGATTGAATCTGCCGTGCTGCTGTTTGTGGGCGTGAAAGCGGACACGCATTTTTTGCGCATTTTTGCCGGATGCACGCTGGTGCTGGGCGTGTGCCGGCTGCTGTTCATCGATGATTTCTCCACGCAAACCCTAGTCTTTAATACCCGTTTTGCCACATTTCTTGTGGCGATTGCGGTAATGGCCGGAATAGTAATTGCCGGAAAGAGGTTAGCTTCTGAGAGGGAGCAGCCATTCATCATGCTGGCCGGAATTGCGCTCAACGTGCTGGCGCTGATTGCGCTAACGCGAGAAGCGAATGACTACTTTACCCGCCACATTGCCGAGACATACCAGCAGCACAACATGTATGAGGCAGCCACGCAACTGGAGATAGCGCGCGACTTCAGTTTCTCCGCCATATGGATTGTTTACGGCGCGGCGCTGATGATCATCGGCTTCTGGAAGCGCTCAGCATTTATCCGCTGGCAGGCCATGGTGCTGCTTGCCGTGACGATTGGTAAAGTCTTTCTGTACGACTCACGCGCGCTGCAGCAGGTTTACCGCATCCTTAGCTTCATTGCGCTGGGCGTGCTGCTGATGGCCGTTTCGTACGCTTACCATCGCGACTGGTTCAAGTTATCTCCGAAGAAAAGTGGTGGCGGCACGGAGCAGGAGACATCAGCATAATGAAGATAGCGGCCGCGTTGCTGGCAACGATGCTTCTTGCCGGACCTTCTCTTCCCTATTTCAAGTATCAAAGACCGGTGCAGGCGCAGCCCGGCGGCCAGCGATATTTAGCAGTGGATGAACAGACGTGGAAGAATGCGCGGCGTGATTTGGGTGACTTGCGCCTGTACAGCGGACAGCAGGAAGTGCCTTATGCGCTGATAGTGGAGCGGGGCAGCCGCGAAAACGACAACAAAGACGTGAGCGTGCTGCAACAGTCTGTAGTGGGCGGCAAGACGCAGTTCCTGATAGACATGACAGGTGTTGCCGAGTACGACCACATTGATGTGAAGCTGTTGACAAAGAACTTTGTGGCGCACGCGCGCGTGGAAGGTCAGGACAATCTGCATGGCAAGGATTGGGCTTTGCTGGGCGAGTCGATTCTTTACGACCTGTCAAAAGAAAATCTGGGCGCGAACAGCGTTCTGCGGCTGCCGCTTTCCACGTACAAATATTTGCGAGTCACCATTGATGGTCCGGTGAAGCCCGCGGATATTCTGGGCGCAAGTTCAGAGTTCCGGCAGGAGCAGAAAGCGGTATGGCGCGATGTGGGCGGAGCACCAATAGTCGCGGAGTTGCCGGCAAGCGCGGCCCGCGGCGATTCTTCGCGAGCAGGGCGCAAAGGCACACAGTTGACGTTTACCGTCCCTGAGAATGTTCCGGTGAACCGTGTGATATTCGATATCGATGCGGCGCAGCCAAATTTTCGCCGATCAGTGCAGGTGGAGGGCGACAAAGAAGCTTACATTGGCTCAGGGGAAATTGACCGGGTCCACATGGTGCGGCAAGGCCAGAAAATTGATACCGACGATTACGATGTGAACTTTTCCGCTGTGGGACACAAAGAGATCAAAGTCACAATCGATAATGGCGACGATCCGCCACTGAAAATAAAAAGCGCGCGGCTGCAGCAGTTGGAACATCGGCTCTACTTTGACGCGCCGGCATCCGGGCCGCTCACGCTTTACTATGGCGACGAAAAATTGGATCCGCCTGTCTACGATTACGCGAAGCTTTTTTTGCTGGCGAAAGACGCGGCCCCGGCGCAGGTTGGAGCGGAGCAGGCCAACGCGGCATTTACGGGAAGGCCGGATGAACGTCCGTGGACAGAGAAGCACCCGGCAGTCTTGTGGATTGCGATTGTGGCCGCAGTACTGATCCTGGGCGCGATTGCTTTACGGTCAATGAAGACCGCAGTTGCGGCTTAGTGGAAAACAGCCATCGATTCTTTCCTGGGCTGGCTGGCCAGATTCTGCACAAAACCTTTCAGCCGCTCTTCAGAATCTTCCGCTGTGAATCCGTTAAACGCCACTCCCATGCCCACGCCGGGATGCGAGCTGACGGTTTTACCGGCAACGTGAATTTCTTTGTCGCCAGCCTTGATGTCAAGCGTGACTACCTGACCCGCGGGTAATGGCGAAAAAGTAAATATGTAACAGCCGCCCAGCGAGATGTCACCCACGGTGCCCCAGTATCCGGCCTGGCCAATTTCAGGATGAACACGCACGCCAGTATCACAGACGAAACGGGGGAACCTCCGTTTTTCTTTGTATTCAACTGCCATACAAACTCCTTGCTACCTCAGATACCTTTACCTCCCGTGAACCCTTGATGGGCAGTATTGTTCCACTGTTTGGAAGCGCCGGAGCATTACCTTGGATAGGGGTGGAAAGGTACAGAAGGGCGATGTACGGTGGGTTAAACCCCAACCCTGAGCTTGCCGAAGGGGAGGGATCCCTATAACGTCCAGGATGATAGGGGGATAACAAATTAATCAACGTTTGTCTGCGAAAATCAGCGGCGAAAGAAACTTCCTGACCGTCTACCGACGATAGCGTTCCCTCGCTTGGCTCGGGACAAGGCAACTACCGAAGCGCTTCCTCCACCTCGCTGAGCCAGTCTGGTTTCTTTAAAACTTCGCGAGGCTTTGGGCCATCGGCCGCCCCCACAATTCCGTCGTTTTCCATAAGGTCTATCAAATGTGCGGCGCGTCCATAGCCGATTCGCAGCCGGCGTTGCAGCAGCGAAGTGGAAGCTTTGCCGAACTCAATCACCAGCCGCACGGCATCCTGATAAAGCTCATCGTGCTCGGCTTCGGCATCGTCGCCGGAAGCGCCATCCCCGGCAGCGCCAGCCATACCTTCGCGTTCTTCTTTCGGGACTTCAAGGAACTTCTGCTCGTACTGCGCCTGCGCCTGTGCCCGCCAGAACTCGACCACGGCATGTGTCTCTTTCTCTGACGTGTACGGCGCGTGCAGCCTGTGCACCCTGGCTGAGCCCGACGGAAGATACAGCATGTCGCCTTTGCCCAGCAGCGATTCTGCGCCGTTCGCATCGAGGATCGTGCGGGAATCGATCTTGGTTGCCACGCGGAAAGAAATGCGTGACGGAAAATTCGCCTTGATCAAGCCGGTAATCACGTCCACTGACGGTCTTTGCGTCGCCAGCACCAAGTGAATCCCGACGGCCCTGGCCATCTGCGCCAAGCGCGTAATGCTTTCCTCGACGTTGGACTGATCTAACATCATCAAATCAGCCAATTCGTCAATGATGATCACAATCTGCGGCAGCGGCTTCTCGTCGCTTTCATCTTCAAACAGGCTCGGCGTATCGCTTTCAAACAGTTTGTTGTATTGCTCCAGATTGCGTACGCCTTTGGCCGCCAGCACTTTCAAGCGGCGTTCCATTTCGCGCACCGCATTGCGCAGCGCATTGGCCGCGAGCTTTGGCTCGGTGATGATCGGGACATAAAGATGCGGCACGCCTTCATAAATCCCCAGTTCCAGCCGCTTCGGGTCGACCAGTATTAGCCTCACCTGTTCCGGCGTCGACTTATACAAAATCGACATGATCATCGCGTTAATCGCCACAGATTTACCTGAGCCCGTCGAGCCCGCAATCAGCAGGTGCGGCATCGTCGCCAGGTCCGCGGTGATAATGCGGCCGTTGATGTCCTTGCCCATCGCCAGCGTCAGCTTCGATTTCGTCCCCAGAAATTCCTGCGACTCCACCACTTCGCGCAGCCAAATCGTCTCGCGATTATGGTTCGGCACCTGTATCCCCACGGTCGATTTCCCCGGCATGCGCTCAATCAAAATACTTTCTGCGCGCAGCGCCAGGCAGAGATCGTCAGAAAGCGAAGTGATGCGGCTATATTTCACGCCTGCGTCAGGCTTGAATTCGTAGGTCGTCACCACCGGGCCAGGATTGATCTGCGTCACCGCGCCGCCTACTGAAAATTCCGCGCACTTTTCCGTCAGGACTTCCGCCAACGCTTTTACTTCCGCTTCATTTATGGCTTGCTGGTCTTCGCCCCGATGCAAAAGTGAACTCGGCGGAAGCTTGTATCCTCCAGCAGCAATCTTCGGCAACACGGTCTTGCGTTTTCCTGAAAGGTCAGCACGCGCATTGATCGCCGGCTCGACATCATTCGAAACCCCACCTGCAACCCCAGCCGCCGTCCCCGCGCCCACACCACCCGCCGCGCCCATCGAACCTGCATTAGCGCCCGCGCCCGCTCCAGCATTCCCCGCCGCCGCAGACTCCATCGCCTCAGCAAAAGCTGCCTGCATCGCAGCATCAGCCGCTAAAGGCTCTTCATCTTCAAACGTCCGTTCAATGCCTGTCTTTGCCGCCACAGCATCAGCCGCGGCGCGTCTGCGCGCCAGCTGCGCCGGACTCACTATCACTCCGCGCTCATTCGCATTGCGCAGCGCTGCCGCTTTAGCAGCTTCTTTCTCGGCTTTCTTCTGGGCCGTAGCTTTCGCGCGCGCCGCACGCCAATCCTGGAACCGCTGCCACAGCGCCAGCACAAAGGCAAAGCGAGTATTCAGCCAGATCTGCATGTTCACAAATGAGAAGGCTGTGGATAGATACATGGCCACCGCCACCACGGCCCCGCACACAATATATGCGCCCACGGTATTGAAATAGTGGAGCAGCACATCGCCCACAATGCGGCCCAGCAGGCCTTCAATGGCTACGGCATGCATCCAGCGCAGGTGCCACGGCAGCAGCGCCAGCAGCGCCGGAGTAAAGATCAGCAAAATCGCAGCGCCCAGCGCCTTCGCTCCCGGGCTAGCCACGGGCCGGCTCTTAAACCAGCGCGCGCCCAGCAGGCCAATCATCACCGGGGCGGCAAACACAAATATGCCAATTGACTGCAAGAGCAGGTCGCTCACCATGGCGCCAAACAGGCCAATCCAGTTGTGCGCGGACCCAGAACTCAGCGATCCCGCCGTATTCAGTGAGGGGTCCAGCGGCGAGTAGCTGGCCAGCGCCAGAAAAAGGAGTGTCGCGGAGACAAACAGCAGGAACCCGACCAACTCATTGAGCCGGCGGTTCTTCGTAGGCGTGAACGCACGCAGAAAATACTTCATTGGGGTCTGTCCTTTAGCCCGTAAGCCGCGGTAAAAGCCGCATTTCTGCTGGCCAAACCAGCGTTGCAGGCCAAAAGTCCAGAGTACACCAGAGCCTGCTCATTATAACGGAATCTCCGCGCGAAATAGGCCACAATTCCGTAGTCCTTTAGGACCATGGGGTAACGAGACATGTTCCTGCTTTTAGGACCTCCGTCTGTTTTCCTCATGCCTGCTTCTTCTTTATTTCGATGCAAGTAGCTGGATTCGTGAAAACCCAATTTTCACCACGGAGGCACAGAGAACAGCCTGAGGTTTGTGCTTTCCGATGTTGGCGGTTTTGGCAATCTCG
>Ga0070734_10003891_pt1 | contig 14930 bp, 18 predicted proteins | sample Coa_R1_8_FD_66444 | JGI IMG/M metagenome (GOLD analysis project Ga0070734, IMG submission 66444) | Surface soil microbial communities from Centralia Pennsylvania, which are recovering from an underground coalmine fire - Coalmine... | ecosystem: Environmental > Terrestrial > Soil > Unclassified ...
GATGGCTTCCTCAACATTGCCATTGTCAAAGAGCGTGCGCGCCCGCTGGCAGCGTCTCTCCACCTCCTGCTGTACCATAGAGTAGGGTTTGTCAATGTCGGCTTGGTCGGACATGGGATCTCCTCCATCGAGGTAGATTACGGATGCGCCGGGTCTTCAACACCTTTTCCGAAATCCTTTACCGCTTTGAGGCTGTAGGGGGAGTTGTCCCGATTGACGATGTAAGCTTCATCGTCATTTTCAATCCCCTGCTCATTCAGCACGACTGCGATTAGCTGATCAGAAACGACCTGTTGCACCTCCGTAAAACCTACGATCAGCCAACCCTTGTCTATGTGCCGAATGATAATCAGACGGTCCTTCGGGCGGAGGCCGTCCACCCTCCCCTTGTTGATGAGGATCGTGGTATTGGTACGAGACATTATCAATGCAACGTGGGAAGGCATGCCGCTCGGTTGCTGATGGCGATGGTTGCTCAACTCGATATCTTCCATGGCTCGGTGCGGCACGAGGAACAGAACAGCCAAAAGTGCTAGCATCAGCAGTGTTCTCGTCATGTAAATCCCCCTTCCTTGAGGAAACCCGCGTCACGAATGGAAAGTTTGCCTGGTGGGTAGGCAGCAGCAGTCTCTAAATTATACCGAAAGGCATCAGTTGCCGTCAATTTGATGGCGGTGCAGCCGCGTTCACGCGGCTTTCTCCATGGATCAGACAGGTCGTTTACGGCCTGGGAAGAAGCGCAGAATCGAGATGCGTCCATCCTATATTTGGACGGAGGAACGCTTCTTGTAGAGATTGGGGTATGCTGTTTGGGGAGTTTTGCGTTAGCGGGCGTGGAGGCCGCACTCCGTTTTGGCGAAGGAGGCCCAGCGCCCGGCGCGTTCGTTCTCGCCGTGCGCCACCGCGAGGGTGCAGGGCCAGCAGCCGATGCTGGGATAGCCCTGATCGTGCAGGGGGTTGTAAGGAACGTCGTTGGCGAGGATGTAGTTCCAGACGTCGCGCTTGGTCCAGTTGGCGAGGGGGCTGATTTTGGCGAGGTGGAACTTTTTATCCCACTCCACGATCCTGGCCTGGGCGCGGTCGGGGGTCTGGTCACGGCGGATCGCGCTGATCCAGGCGTCGTAGCCGAACAGCGCCTGGCGGAGCGGGACGATCTTACGGAGGCGGCAGCACTCATCCGGGTTCTTACTGTAGAGTGGGCCGCCGTGCCGCGCCTCCAGTTCTGCGACCGTTTCGACAGGCCGGACGAATTCAACCGCGATCCCATACCGATCCCGAATGCGTTCGCGCAGCTCCAGCGTCTCGTGGAACTGATACCCGGTATTGAGATTGAAGACGCGGACTTTCCGGCCGCCGGGGATCTCGGAGAGCATCGCCAGCAGCGCGCACCCCTCCGCACCGAAGGCGGTCGCCATGGTCAGCGCGTGACCGTAGGTATCCACGGCCCAGCGCAGGATCGCCTGCGGAGTGCGTGTCTCCAGCGCGCTGCTGAAAGCGGAGAGGGTCTCTATTACGGGCGCTTCGTCTCGCGTTAAGATCGGCATTCGGTTCTCCCGCCGGGGATAAATCGGCGAATCTTGACTAAATCTATAAGATTATAGTACAATCCCGGCTTGTGTGTCAATACGCGCGAGAAGAGGGACCTGGTTCCCTTATTGCGCCAGAAAGAAAGGACAGCTCATGGGGCAGCATCAGGGGTTTATTCTGTGGTTTACGGGGCTTTCGGGGGCGGGCAAATCCACGCTCGCCGAGAAACTGGTTGCGGAGTTCCGCGACAAGGGCTACAAGGTCGAACTGCTGGACGGGGATGAGGTTCGCACCCATCTCTCGAAGGGCTTGGGGTTCTCGAAGGAGGATCGTGACACCAACATCCGGCGCATCGGCTGGGTGGCGCGGGTACTGGCTCGCAACGGCGTCATCGCCATTACGGCGGCGATCTCCCCCTACCGGGAGATCCGTGACGAGATCCGCAGCGACATCGAAAATGAGGGGCGGACCACGTTTGTGGAGGTATTCGCCTTCGCGCCGCTGGAGGCTCTGGTCGAGCGCGACGTGAAGGGGCTCTATAAGAAAGCGCTGGCGGGAGAGATCAAGAATTTCACCGGAGTATCCGATCCTTATGAAGCGCCGGAAACCCCCGAGATCACGGCGTATACCAGCACCGAAACGGTGGAAGAGTCCGCCGCACGCATCCTGAGCTACCTGACAGAGCAGGGATTGATCGGGCTAAGTTAACGCATTCGGAATGAACAGGAAGAACCATGCCAGAAACCGACCGTTCGATTGATCTGCACGCGCATACCACCGCCTCGGATGGCGACCACACGCCCACGCAACTGGTAGAGAAGGCCGCACAGATCGGCCTGACGGCGCTCGCCATCACCGACCACGACACTACCGCCGGCATTCCGGAGGCTCTGGAGGCGGGCCGGCGCATCGGCCTTGAGATCGTACCGGGCATCGAACTGAGCGTCGAATATGCGAACGGGCAGTGTCATATCCTCGGCCTCCTGATCGATCCGGAGAACCGGACGCTGCCGGAGCGCTTGCGGGAGATCCAGCACAACCGGGCGACCCGCAACGCGCGCATCGTAGAGCGGATGCGGACGGAGTATGGGCTCGATGTTACGCTGGACGAGATCAAAGAGGTAGCGGGCGGCAAGATCGTCGCCCGGCCTCACTTTGCCAAGGTGCTGCTGGCCAAGGGTTATGTCAGTACGATGCAGGAGGCCTTCGACGAGTATCTGGCGGAGGGAGCGAAAGCGTATGTCCCCAAGGACACCCTCTCTTCCGCCGAGGCGATCGCCCTGATCCACCGTGCGGGTGGCGTGGCGGTCCTGGCGCATCCGAACAACCTGAAGCGGGACGTCGAGGAGACCGAGGCGGAGATCCGGCGCATGCAGTCGGAGGGGTTGGACGGCATCGAGGCGCGCTACAGCAAGCACGCCCCCGAGGACAACACCCACTATCTGGCGCTGGCGGAGCGCCTGGGCCTGCTCACTTCGGGCGGTTCCGACTTCCATGGCCCGTCGGTCCGCCCGGAGGTCGCGTTAGGCCAGGTCGAAAATATCGGCCAGGAGGGGCCGCGCGTTCCCGCGCCGGTCGCCCTCCTGGCCGCTTTAAAAATCGCACAGCGCCCGCAGCCGCGATAAGCAGGGGGATCCCGACTATTCGGGGGATTCGACCAGTTTCTCTACAAAGCGCTCGAAGCTTGGGGCCAGAACCACAATCCGCTCGCTCTCATGCGCGTCCATATCTACCCAGATGACGGGCGGCTCTCCGTCCCGTGCGCATTCGCGGTAGTCCAGCATGATCGCTTTCTGCCCATCCGACCAGAGGACCACTCCCGGTCGGGGATAGTTCCACTCCTCGATAAGATAGTCGCTGCCATAGCGCGCATCGATGCCATACTCGCCGCCGATGCCGATGATGTCCTGCATCTGGATATAGGGGTCTGCCGTGCAGGTCGGCTGTTCGGTATAGAACGTATTGCACTTCAGCTTCCCGCCATTGCAGGTCCTGAGCATTTCCAGGTAGGCAAACGGCAATTGAACGCCCAGCACATCCTCCGCTGCGGCTATCCCCTCGGTCGTCAGCGCCGGGCACTCCGGGCTACTCGGATACTCGAATAGGTCGCGATAATTCGCCATCCTGATCCCCCTGTCCTTTAGAAACGTTCGTTTATTTTACCCCAAGACAGCCCTGCGAGAAGGATCAGGCATTTTCGACGACATACCAATCCGGGCAGGGCTTGCCCTTCTCGCCCAGGAAGAAACCGATCTCATCCTTAATCGGATCTATGACGATGGCGACCTGCCAGTCTTGCGCGAACACGCTCTCCTGCGTCTCACGGTCGATGGTGGAGAGAAAGACGCCGAGACCTGGGTGCGAATGGTAGGAGCCCAGCACGGTCCAGTCCGGGTTCATCTGCTGTAACTTGGGCGTGAGGTGCGTCCAGGTCGTGGAGGTGTATTCAAAGGAGATAGCGGTCCCCTCGCCGCCATCCGCCGGGAGCGCCTCCTCGATCACGACGAAATAGGCGTCGAGCGCCGCATCATAAAAGGCCTGTCCGAGCAGCAAGCCGCCCAGTTCGATGGTCAGGTCGCTCCGGAGATGCGCCTGCATCCGCTCGTGGGCAGAATGGCGCAGAAAGATCAGCGGCTGCCGGAGTTTGAATGCCGGGGTGGGGTCCAGCTTCAACGCCTGGGCGAACTTGCGAGCGTCTCCGGGCGCAGGGCGATAGACATCCTCACGCTCATCCCAGAGGATCTCCGTCTGTGGGTCGGGCGGAGGCGTAGCTTTATCGGCAGGGGGCGGGGCCCCTGCCTTACGAGTATCGCGCTGCTGCTGTTTGCGCAGCACGGAGGCTGCAAACTCCGCCTCTTCCGCCTCCACCAGCGGATCCGTGGTTTCCGCGATAGGCCTGGCTGACTTGAGGAGATTCCATGATAATACCAGGACCCCTGTGACCACCAGGACCCCAAGCACGAGAATCAGCAGCAAAATCAAGCGTTTTCCTCCGTGTCACGTCAATTCGACCCAGAGCACGGGTTTGTCCGGTTCGGCGGGCGAATCGGGAGGGGCGGAGGCGGCACGCGGGGCATCGGCCCGGAAGGAGCGGTCGTCCGTGGGAAACAGGATCATATTCTTGTGGACCCAGGCCATGGCGTCCTCATTGGCCGGGTCGCGGATATTCAAAATACGCCGGTCGAATTGCAGCAGCGCGCCCAGGCGCAACACCAGTTCATCCAGAAACTCCCCCGTATGCCAGTCCCCGATACAGACTTCGCGGTTCGGATAGACATGGGGGTTGAAGATCGGCGTCAGCACCTCGATGCGAGGCGGCGCGGAGGGAAGCGGGTACTTGGCGGGCAGATGGATCTTGACGCGATGCTGGTCGCGATAGACCGGTTTCCCATCCAGAATGCCCTCGATGCTGCGGCACTTGTAGAGGAGTACGTACTCATCCGGAGGCCGCCCGCGCGTGGCCTCGATGACCAGCGTCCCGCCGCTGCCGATCGCCAACTTCCGCACGTGTTCGTAGTCCGATTGCAGGCGCAGGTCACGGGCATTGGGCATGGCTAGATCGCTCCATGCATCGCGAACGGCTGCAGCATCAGCACATCGCCGTTGTGTACGTTGCCTACGGACAGTGTGTCGCTGGGCAGCAGTTGCCGGTTGAGCGTCATATTGAAGACGGTGTATTCTCTGTTCAATGTGAGGAACCAGCGCTTGGTGCTGGCCTTGATGATATCCGCGACGTGCAGGCTGCGCGGTATCGTGATCTGCGCCTTGCGGGTCCTATCCGCCGTTTGCAGGATGATCATGACCATATCACTGCTCATAGACTGCCTCCTCAAGTAACCTGCGGTTTAGAAAGTATACTCCCCTGTCAGTTGCACATAACGCCTTTCGGCGTCGCTTTTTATCGCCACGATTTGGTAGTCTGCCACCCCCAGCGCCGCCAGGGTTTTGTCGGCGAACTCCGAGCCGGCATCCAGCCAACGCAGCGTCTCCGGACGGCGCGTGGCCGTTCCGCACCGTGTACAGCGCGTCAGTTCCAGGCCGCACTTCTCTACCGGGCGAAAGATCGCCTCCCGCTCGTCGCACTCCAGGCAGTGCATCTCCGTCAGCAGCTCATAGCCCAGCTCGACGACGCCCTCGGGTTCGCCCAGATACTGCAGCAGGTCCACGACTGTCGCCCTTTGCGGCGCGAGCGACGCAATCTCGACAGGCTCCCAGACTTCGTGCGCCAGGCACTCCGGGTTGGCCGGTAGATCGTAGGCATAGCAGGCGTAGGGCTTTAAGGTCAGATAGAGTTTCTGGCTGAAAGCCAACCCCTCTTTTGGCGCCCCCTCCCCCGCATGCAGGAGCAGAAGCAACTCGTGGACCAGATAGCCCGCGACAATGGAGGCGACGGTGGCCGTCGTGGGCGCCGTGTCCTCAGGCAAGTCCGTCCGCAGGCCGCCGCAGGAGTAGCGCCGGTTGCGCCGCTCCCACATCATGGGCGACATCCCGCACTCAAAGCAGGCTCCTGAACCCGGCCCGAACAGAGAGACTTCGGCGATGGTATCTTCGATGCCCCCGTTCAACCAGGGCGCCCCCGCCCGGAGGCAGGCCCGGTTCAGCGCCAGCCGCGCATTCAGGCTGTCCAGCCCGCCGATGACTGCGTCCATCGCCCGATAGACGCCCAGCCCGACGTCGAACTCCAGGTCGCCCTCGATATAGCGGACGTCGCAATCCGGGTTGATCTGTCGGACGCGTTCGGCGGCGAGGCGTGCTTTGCTCTGACCGATATCGCCTGCCCGAAACAGCACGCTGCGCGTGAGGTTGGAGAGTTCGATGCGGTCGAAATCCACCACGAGAATGTGGCCGATGCCCAGCAGGGCCAGATTTTTGAGGACTTCGTTGCCGATGGCGCCCGCACCCGCCACCAGGACCTTCGCGTCCGCCAGCCGCTTCTGATCCCACCCCTCTATCAGTCGATGCCGTGCATAGCGGTCTTCCAATGTCGATTCCTCATACGCGACGGGCAGTCTAGCGGAGCGGCGCTATGGTATCGCGGGCGTGACAGGAGCAACAGCGGCCCTTATCCGCCTGCTGTAGAAATTCCCAGCCCTCCGGGCTATAGGAGGTATTGCACCGACGGCACTGGTAGATGGTACGGTCACCAGTGATCGGTTGGCGTGTGATCGGGCAGATACAATCGAGAGCGGGCGCCTCCGGCTGCGGCCCTCTGAGTGCGAGATAGGCCAGAAGCGCGGCCATGACATGGCGACAGCGCTTTCCTCCGGAAGGCAGCTTCGGATCTCTCTGCGTACCACGACAGTTGCAGTTGGCAAGGAGGCTCCCATTCTGCAGCGCAAGCTCCTGCCGGTAGGTGTCGCGCCCCTGTACCATCGCGCGGATCCGCAGGGAGGTTGCCTCCAGAAACCATACCTGGCGATGGCGCGGATACCAGTGGGCCTGTTCGAAGCAGAGCGCATCGCACTGCCGCTGGATCCACGCTTCGGTCATATCGTCGAATGAGGAGGGGGTTGTGGGCAGCGCGGAGGCGGGATCGAGCGGACGAAAAAGGATCGCATCCGAGGCCGAGGATTCGTCATCCTGCTCCACGGGGGGCTCTTCCTGCTGCCCGGTCAACCAGGTTCGCATCGGCTGCAGGAGTTGCTGCCAGAACGAGCCGTTTTCTTCCCTGGGTCTCTCCATTGCGCTTACTTGCTACTTCCCAAAATCGCCTGAACGTCTACAGTATATCGTCTCCGCGCTCTTCGGTGCGGACACGGATCGCGTCGTCCATGGGGAGGACGAAGATTTTGCCGTCGCCCGGTTCTCCGGTGCGCGCATGGCGCTCGATGGTGGTCATGATCTCCTCCACATCCTCGTCCCGCGCCACGATCTCCAGCTTGATCTTCATGGGCAAGTCGATGGCATAGTCCACGCCCCGAAAGCTCTCCCGATGCCCGCGCTGGCGTCCGCTGCCGCGCACATCGGAGACCGACATACCCGTGACACCGATCTCACCCAGGGCGATCTTGACCTCGTCGAGTTTCAATGGGCGGATGATGGCTTCGATCTTTTTCACGAGCTACCCCTCCCTCACAACGCGCACGGAGACATCCATCGAATGCGCGAAGGGGCCGCGATACACCCCGCGCAGCGGCGGCACATCGCCATAATCTCGCCCATAGTGCACTTTCACATAGTAATCGTTGGTGACCTGGTTGTTCGTCGGATCGAAGCCGCGCCACTCGCCGCTGGGAAGTAGGCACTCCACCCAGGCATGCATCGCGTCGCCGCCAACGAAAGCCTCCGGCGACACCTCCCCACTATTGGACTGCAGCGACCGGTCTATGGTTCCCGCGCCATCCCCCGCTTCCAGCGGAAGAATCTCCTGGCCCGATTCTTCGGTTGTAACCGTATTGTCGGTTCGCCGCTCCCCGGTATAGAGGTAGCCGCTGACATAGCGGGCCGGAATGCCCTGCCGCCGACAGATCGCCAGCATCAGGTGCGCGAAATCCTGGCAGACGCCGCTCTTATGCTCCAGGACATGCTGGATGGTGGAGTTCACATTGGTTGCGCCGGGGGTGTAGGAGAGCACACGGTAGAGGAGACGTGTGAGGGCGATCAGAAAGGAGGCGGTGCTTGCGCCTGTCTGCTTATGGGCCACTACGGCGATCCGGTCGGTCTCCGGGTGGAGATGGACGCGGTCGGTGGGAGCCAGGTACTCGTAGTAGCGCTGCCGCACGGCCTCCAGATTGTAGAACGCGCTGTCGTCGGTCGCCAGTTGGAGGCCCTGGAACGGGTCGCGCCGATGCGTTACCACCAGCGACTCCGCGTGGATGGTCAGTTCGGTATGCGGCGGACGCAGGTGAAAGTGATGCACCCGGCCGGTCGGCAGGTCGTAGGCGAAGACCCGCGTCGGCGGCGTGGTGCTGAGACGAAAGTCCAGGCAGGTCTGGTCCTCATCACTCAGCGGCATCAGGCGCGCTTCGTTGTGGCTCTCTTTTGCCGGTGTCGGATAGGTGTATCGCGTTCTATGATAAACACGCAGGCGCACGTTGGCAAATTCCTCATCATGCCCCCACCCCTACCCTCCCCCAATTCTGGGGGAGGGAGCCTTCAGCCGATGTCTCCCCCTCTCCTGTTATTGGGAGAGGGGGCAGGGGGTGAGGGCCTGCTTCAGTACGAAAGGTATGTCCGGGTGATGGCATGTCCCACGGCGGCGCAGCGCCGCTGAACGCCATCCAGAAACTCATGCAGGCCGTCCGCGATGATCTCTTCGGGCCGCGTATAGGTCAGGTCGGCGCGGAGGCGTCCGATCAGTCGCTCCGGCTCGTTGATGGCCTCGTCTCCCCGATTGCCGCTGATGCGGCGCAGGCAGCCCTCCACGCGTCCGATGCCATGCCGCACCGAGGCGGGAAACTGCGGGTTCAGCACGAGGAACTCCACGATCTGCGCCGGGCGGATGCCGTCGCGATGCGTTTTCCGATACATCTCAAAGGCGCTGACCGATTTCAGCACCGCGATCCAGCCATGCATGTCCAGCGGCCCGCCGACGCCGTAGGGGCCGGAGCCGTTCTCCGTGCCGGTTGGGCGGCTGTCCGCGGGCGCGTAGGCGGGCAGCAAGTCATGATACTTCACATCCAGCAGCCGCGCGGTCTGGCAGGCGCGCTCCAAAAAGCGCCCCGTATCCAGCCAGTCGCGGGTCTCGCCCATCAGCATCGTCCGGTTCAGGATGCCCTGAAACAGGTGCGAGGCATCTTTGACCATCTGGAAAAACTCGTGCGGCACGCCGGCCAGCACCCGCTCGGTATTCCACTCCTTGAGCTGCAGCCAGGAGACGTTCAGGGTCTCCCACATCTCGGAGGCCAGCAGTTCGCGAATGGAGCGGGCATTCTCCCGCGCGTACTTCCAGGTCGAGAGGATCGAGTTCGAGTTCTCCAGGTCGAACGCAAAGAAGTGCAGCACATCCCGGTCGTTCTCTGCGCCATAGCGCTTATAGAATGCATCCGCGCTCCCGGAGATCGCCAGCAGCGACTGCCAGCGCATCGGGCGGAGCTCGCTCTCCTCAAAACTACCCTGGCCTGCGGGCAGGGCCGATTCCAGCGCGGCGTGGTAGTGGACGTCCACCATGCGCGCCGTGGCCTCGGCGCGCTCGACATACCGCCCGATCCAATAACATGCATCCGCATCCCGGCACAACATTATTGGCTGCCCTCCTTGTTGCCTCTCCCCGATCCCTCCCCGGATGGGAAGAGAGCCTGAGAGATTGCCGGAAGCGATTGCGTCTGCGTCATCGTTCCGAGCGTCTGCGATTGGGTCATGCCGTTCTCACGGGCGAGCACCCAGGTGTCTTTGCTGCCGCCGCCCTGCGAGGAGTTGACGACATACGAGCCTTTGCGGAGCGCGACCCGCGTCAGGGCGCCGGGAATCAGCGTGATCTCATTTTTGCCATAAAGCACGTAGGGCCGCAGGTCAATATGCCTCCCCTCGAAATGATCTCCCATAAAAGCGGGGGATCTACTCAAAGAGACGAGCGGCTGTGCGATGTAGTTGCGCGGATTGGCCTTCACCTTTTCGCCGAACTCGGCGCACTCCGCCGCGGTGGCCTGCGGCCCCATCAGCATGCCATAGCCGCCGGATTCGTTGGCGGCCTTGACCACGAGCTTGTCCAGGTGCGCCAGGATATGCGACAGGTGCGCCGGGTTCCAGGCGAGGAACGTGTCCACGTTGGGCAGGATCGGCTTCTCGCTCAGATAGTACTCGATGATGAGGGGCACATACGCATAGATGACCTTGTCGTCGGCGACGCCGGTCCCGATGGAGTTGGCCAGGGAGACGTTGCCCGCGCGATAGGCATTGATCAGCCCCGGCGCGCCCAGCGCGGAATCGGGCCGGAAGGTGAGCGGATCGAGGAAGTCGTCATCCACCCGGCGGTAGATGACGTCCACCCGTTTCGGCCCGCGCGTCGTTTTCATATAGACGATGTTATCGTCCACAAAGAGGTCGCGCCCCTCGATCAGTTCGATGCCCAACTGCTGCGCCAGGAAAGCATGCTCGAAGTAGGCGCTGTTGAAGACGCCGGGGGTGAGGAGGGCGACCGTTGGCTCGCCTTCGCAGTTTTCCGGGGCCAGTTCGCGCAGGTTGTGCATGAGCTGGGTGGCGTAGTGGTCCACCGGGCGCACGGCGAGGTCGCGAAACATCTGGGGCATGACGCGGGTGAGGATGCTGCGGTTCTCCAATACATAGGAGACGCCGGAGGGGGTGCGCAGGTTGTCTTCGAGGACGCGGTAGGTCCCGTCGCCGTCTCGGATGAGGTCTGTGCCGCAGATATGGACGTAGATGCCGCCGGGCGGATCGGCCCCCTGGAATTCGCGCCGGAAGTTCGCCGCGCCGACCACCAACTCTCTTGGGACCACGCGGTCGTTGAGGATCTTCTGGTCGTGATAAATATCGTGCAGGAACAGGTTGAGGGCGGTCAGGCGCTGTTTGAGACCCCGCTCGATGTGGTCCCACTCGTCGGCGGGGATGATGCGGGGGATCAGGTCGAAGGGAAACGGCTTCTCGACGCCCTCTTCGTTGCCGTAGACAGCGAAGGTGATGCCCTGGTTGACCAGGGTCAGGTCGGCAAGCTGGCAGCGGCGGCGAAAGTCGTCGAGCGACATCCCGCCGAGCCGTTGGAACAGCTTGCGATAGTGCGGGCGCGGCTGACCGTCCGGCTGAAACATCTCATCATAGAAGCCTTCAGTCTGATAGGAATCGAAGAGTGACATAGAGCGAAACGCACCTCCTGCGGGCTGCGGCTCACTCGGGGAGACCGCGCGGATGCCAAATTGCGAGGGGCGACATTGCCGGGCCGCGGACGGGGGAGAGCGCGGCGGTTTAAACGCAGGGAACCCGAACGCGGGTCGTCAGAGCGCATTTGCTATTATAACCGGAGTCGGCGGAATTGTCAAAGTCGAGTGCCTCTCATCGCCTGGCGACGTTATGTGTTCGCTCATCTTCCTGTTCGCGCGATCTCTTCGAGGAGGTAGAGTTGTTCAAAGGCATCGCGCATTCCGCCTTCTTTGGATGGGCTTCCAGCCAATCGTGCAACGCTTGATTGGCAGCTCCAAAGCGTGCCATGAGTTCCTATGCTATAATATAACTATCGGAAGGACCATCCTTCGGGGATAGGAATGAGGAGTGAATGAAGGTATTAAGTCGGGATCTCAAGAAGCGTTGTCTCGTGCTAATTTTACAGGAAGAAGACCGCAAACGCATGCTTAGCGAACCGTTATGTGATCGTAAACTGCTCCGAGAACGCCTAAGCCGAACACGGAACGATTGGAAACTATTAGGTGGAAGTGATACCTTGCGAGAGGCCGGGCTTGGGGAATGGGCAAAGCGGGCTGAAACGGAAGAACGGCGCCTTCGGGCATTTCATGAAGCAGGACATGCAATTATAGCCTATGACTCTGGCCGGACAATAGATAAAATCGTTATCGCACCAGGAACTGGACTTGGCGGTAGGTGTAGTTATTCAAGCGGGGAATTGGATTGGGATACGTTTATGGACGTGAACAATCCTCAATATGTGGAAAAAGAAGTGCTTATTTGTTTTGCCGGTGAGGCAGCGGAAGCCTTATGCACAGGCGAGCTTAACTGGAGTAAGTCTTCCAGCGATTTCAATGATGCAAAGCAAAGACTGGAGAACTCGTATGTTAACCGTGGAAGCTCGGTCAAATATGAATTCCTCGAGGAAGATGAAACAGGAGAAGAGGACTGGTTACAACGCGTGCGTACTCTTCTGCGGGAGATCAAAAGGCTCCGTGGGATTGCATACCAAAACGTACTCCAAAGACGCACAGTAATTGAAGCTCTAGCTGAGAAACTCTGTGAATCTCAGCAGATGGAAAGGGAGGAATTTCAGCAGTTCATTCTTTCCTTCTCGACAGACTGATCGCCAGAAAGTAAAGCGCCATGCCCAAACAACTTTTGACACCAACAAATGAATTGCCAGGAGTACAATCACCACCTTCGGCTACTTCTGACGAAGTGGTAGCGGGTCGCTATCCGACAGCATTGCTTCAAGAGTACCATGCTTTGACGGATAAAAAATTTAAAAGTACTCTGACTGTAGCGGAGGCTGAACGCCTTCAAGCGATACGGAATGAGATCGCCGAACTGGATAAACAGAGGCCCCGACCTGATACGTGGGACAGGCAGGCCGAACAATTGCGCCAGGAACTGGCACAACTCCGCGCCGAAATAGAGGCTTTACCCGACGCCGATCCTACCTGAAAATGATCTTCTCTCGAAGCATCCCGAAGCGGAATTATAGAGACTATCGCCTGTACCGCCCCCTGCTGCGGCAGGATTTTCAGCATCGTTGTGCTTACTGCCTGATTCACGAATTCTTCGTGGGCGGTGAGGCAGGCTTTGAGATTGACCATCATCGTCCCCTTCATGGCCCCTACGCACGTCCTGACCTTGAAGCTGTATATACCAATCTCTATTGGTCGTGCAGCGAATGTAATGCCAATAAGGGCGATACATGGCCCAGTCCCGAAGAGTACGAAATGGGCGTGCGTTTCCTCGATCCCTGCCAACCGGATGATGACCACGATCTCCACTGGAAATTCCATCCGGACGGAACCCTTCAAGCCTTAACCCTGATTGGAGCGTACACAGAAGAGAAATTGCTGCTCTGGCGTCCTTTCTTACAGGAGCGCCGAGCACAGCAGTTTCGTGATCAGGAAGAGGCAGAAGAGCTCGAAGCCAGATTAAAACGGAAGCAAGTCAACCCCGGAAGACGTAGGGAACTGGAACAGCGGCTTGCTGAAATCAAGCGACGCCTGGAACCGCCCATTTTTGACCGCGCCCGATGGGGCGACCGCATACCACATGCTTGACCGCTTCTAACCCACCGTAAGCCACACGTGAGGCGAAGGGACAACCAGCCAAAACGAAAAGGCTCTATCCTGCCTGCCACTCTTTCGTTGCATCGCTTGTCTACCAGATGTTGCCGGAAACTAGGGCGATACACGATCTTGAAAAGGGTTTGCCAGCGGAGTATTGGCAGATGACAGAGGTAGATGATTTTCCGAGTTCCACTAGCGAGGGGCATAAAGGCAACGCCTACGGTCTGAGCGATCCGCATGCGATTCTACTTATGGAGGCCCTCGCTGCAGAGTGTGACTGCATGCTTGTGTGGTAACTGCCTTCCGAAGGCATTATTCGGCGCGGGCGAAGTCAATAAAGTTGCGCTCCAGATCGGTGTGGAAGCTTTCGATCCGGAAGAGATTGCAGAGGGACAAGAGGGAACATTTTATTTTTCTGTCCGTCTACTCACCGCAAACAGGCTGGGTGCTTTGCCAAAAGGAGAGTATCCGGATGTGCTAAAGACAAATGCAAAGTGAGACCAGGACGGAAAGTTCGCAATGCCAAGATATTACATACCCTTATGCTGGCTCTGGCTCCTCCTCTTCCTGCCGATAGGAGGAGCCGCCCTCGCCCAAGACCAGGCTCAACCCCTTCCGGACAAAAAGGACAAGGCGAAGCCCGCCGACGATCAGGACAAAGACAAAGAGCCCGCTCCAAAACCCCTGCCCCAGTTGTCGCCGGAGGCGCGTTACGATTATCAGGGAGAGGCGACGTTCATCCTGCAGAACCTGTTCCAGTTTCCCAGTCCTTACGCAGGCCCCAACAGTTTCCGGTCCCGCCAGGAGACCGAGCTATCGCATACCTACACCCTCTATCTCGGCGCACGGGTGGTCAACAATCTGGAAGTCTATGTCAATCCGGAGATCGCCTGGGGCAATGGAATCAGCGAAGGACAGGGACTGGCGGGCTATACCAATGGCGACCTGATCGGACAGCCGAGCCTGCGTCCGGAACCCTATCTGGCGCGCTACTTTGTGCGCTGGCGCATCCCCATGCGGCATATCGGCGCGCATGCCGGCGGAGAGCATATCCGCGAGGTACAGGCAGGCCGTTCGCCCAATGTGATCGCAGGCGATATCCCGGCGCATCGGTTGGTCGTCACGGTCGGCAAAATGAGCATCGCCGATATCTTTGACGTGAATTCCTACGCCAACAATCCCCGCACCCAATTCATGAACCATGCCTTCGGTAACAATCTGGCCTACGACTATGCCCAGGAGACACGCGGTTATGACCTGGGGGCAGCCGTGGTATGGGTCAATCCTACCTGGGCCGTCCGCTTCGGCACGTTCGCTATGCCGACCTCGGCAGGCGGCCCGGATTTAGCCTACGACTGGCAACACGATCATAGCGAACAGATCGAAGGCGAAATCCATCCCCAACTCCTGCGTTGGAAGAACGCTCCGCCGACCATCGTACGCCTGCTGGCCTTTCGCAATGTGGGCGACATGGGCCAATACCGCGACGCTCTGGCCGCGCAGCAGGCGGGATTACCTCCCGAC
>Ga0070734_10003892_pt1 | contig 14928 bp, 11 predicted proteins | sample Coa_R1_8_FD_66444 | JGI IMG/M metagenome (GOLD analysis project Ga0070734, IMG submission 66444) | Surface soil microbial communities from Centralia Pennsylvania, which are recovering from an underground coalmine fire - Coalmine... | ecosystem: Environmental > Terrestrial > Soil > Unclassified ...
CGATGGAAACTTGTGCTTTTCCACGGATTATTCTGTTGCCTTCTGCTTGGGCAAGAGATACGATCAACAGTCAATCGACGAGGCTTCAGCGATACCCGGTTGCGCCCCGGAAGGTCGCTTCTATTTTTCCACGAAGGACCTCTCCAAGGAGATTCTGTTATGCAGCGGAAGGCGTTCACCTTGATCGAGCTGCTCGTTGTCATCGCGATCATCGCGGTGCTCATCGGCTTGCTCTTGCCGGCCGTGCAAAAAGTTCGCGAAGCAGCCTATCGCATGAGCTGCCAGAACAACCTCAAGCAGCTGGGTGTCGGGGCACATAACTACCACGATTCCTACAAGCGATTCCCCTCAGGGACGAACCTGCCGGCGGCGGTACTCCTGCCCAACGCTCCCAAGACGTATCCCACGCGGACGCCCAATCCGATCGTTCCCGGCCAATCGTTCTCCTTCTTCACGGCGCTTCTGCCGTTCATGGAGCAAGGAGCCATTGCCCAAGCGATGAACAATGTAGGGACAGGGACTTTGGCCGCCGGCATTACCGTGTCCGGGAAGGCGGAGCCCGGCAACGACAGCCAGTACAACAATAGCAACGGTCCCAACAGTCTCGGGGCCACGATCATCAAGACCTTCCTTTGCCCTTCGGACACCGGCATCAAGCAAACAACCTGGCAGAGCGGCCAGGTGGTCTACTATTTTGGCGCCAACAGCTATGGAGGCAACGCCGGCCAGGTCTCGTTCTATTTCGATGCGATGACCCAGGATGGCATTTTCTTCATCAACAGTTCCGTGCGCATCCAGGATATCTCGGACGGTACCAGCAATACGTTTCTCTTTGGCGAACGGAACCGCATCGATCCGACCTACCTTCCCTTGGCCCAAACTTCGAGCCTTGAAGGCCGCAGTGGCTGGGCATGGGCCAACCAGCTGGGTGGCTTTGACTATCTGTTCGGCTCCACGCTCACGGTGCCGTATCCGATCAACTGGATTATTCCCCCGAGCACGATGACGGATCCCGGTTTCGTGTTACAGGATAACCGCTGCATGGTGTATGGCAGCCAACACTCGGGCGGGGCAAACTTCTGCTTTGCCGATGGCTCCGTTCGCTTTGTCAGCGATCGCGCGCCGTTGCTGGTTGTGCAGGCCCTCTCGACCCGGGCCGGCGGCGAAGTCGTCGATCAAACCCAATATTAATCGCTTTCCCGTTTTTCACAGCCAGTACCCTCCCGTGTGAGGTTCACGCAATGATTCGGCAATGCAGCCGGTGGCCTTGCTGGTTTGCGCTGCTGCTCTTAACTGCGAGCGGTTGCGGCAAGGCGCTGGTTTTTAACGATTCGGTCGATGGAACGGTCAAGCTGGATGGGAAACCTCTAGGGAGTGCCTATATCCAATTTGTGCCCGATGAGCCCGGCATCAAAGCGCCCGGTTCCTCCGGTTTCACAGACGAGAACGGCCACTATCGGCTGACTCGAGAAGGTGGAGAATCCGGCGCGCTCGTGGGCCATCATCGAGTGGTTTTGGTGCGCGGCCGCGAAGCCAACCGTGCGCTCGGTGAGAAGCCGGACGCGACGGAAACCGCCAAAGCCAAGAAGGACCGGCGGCCGATTCCCACGGTTTACATGATGGCCAGCCAAACGCCGCTGAAAATCGAAGTGACGGCGGACAAACATACCTACGATCTGGACTTATCCTCCAGCGCGCGCTAAGCGATCCACAGGCTTGCCGGCCGCTTGGATCAACCTGGCGATCGTCCCCTGTGCGCGCTAGATCAACCGTTGCTCAACAAGCGGGCTTGACAGCTGTCGGGATCTACGTAATAATGCGTACGTCAAATGCGTAGTATGAGGAGGAACGTAGCGATGGCTGGACGCAAGACCCTTGCCCTCACGGACCGCCAATTTGAAGTGCTCGGGCTCCTCTGGGAACATGGTCCGCTCACGGTGCGTGAGCTGCTCCATCGCTTGCCGCGTGGGGATGTGCTGCCGTACACGACGGTACTGGGGCTCCTCCAGAATATGGAGAAAGCAGGGTTGGTTACCCATGTCCCCGAGAAGCAAACGCATCGGTACCGGCCGCTGGTCTCACGCGAAGAGGCGACCGGCAACCTGCTCGCGGACTTCTTGAAGCGCTTTTTCCGTGGCTCGGCGGAACGGCTCGTGCTCAGCCTTGTGGATGCCCGCCATTTGTCGCCGACGGACCTGCGCGAAATCGAAGCCAAACTGGCCCCGGCGGACTCGAAGGCAGGGGACCAATCGGCGAACCCTCGGCCTCCGCGGAGGAAATCATGAATGATCTGAGCGATATTCTCTTTCCACCGGCGCTGCACTTGGTCGATTGGTCGCTGCGCTGGGGGCTTATCATTGTCCTGTTGGGCCTCGGTTTGGCCATGTTTTCGCCGCGGCGCGTGGCCACACGACTCTTGCTCTGTCGCTTGGTGCTGGCCGGTGGACTGGTGCTGCCTTTGCTGCCACACTACTGGGGACCGATCGCTTGCTCGGTTCCGATCAGTTCATTGGCCGCCAGTTCTCCGCCGAGGTTCGCGGATCCAATGGTCGTGCACTCGGAAACACCGCTTGCCCCGACGCCGGCCCGCGTCTTGCCAGTCGCACAGGGACCTGTGATCTTCACCGTTGCGCCGGACAGGGAGCACAACACACCGACCTCGGAAACTACAGCGACTCCCATAGGCAGAGGGCGTGCATTGGGACTTGCCATGGAGTTGCTGTGGTTTGCCGGCGTCGTGCTTCTGACCGGACAGCTTGTCCTGGGCTGGATTCGGCTAAGCCGGCTCCGGCGATCCGCGTCTTCGGTGGGGCCGGCGGCGCTGGAAATGTTGGAACGCTGTCGGGAGGAACTCGTTCTTCATCGCCAGCTTGATCTCCGGACTCATCCGGCGGTGCATGCGCCGATTCTCGTCGGGGGTGTGCGCCCGGCCATCCTTGTGCCGCCGAACTGGGATGCATTGCCTGCCGAGCATCGCCGTGCCGCCCTGCTGCATGAGTTGACGCACCTGGCTCATTGGGACGATTGGGCCAGGGCAGGTGAGGAAATGGTACGGGCATTGTTCTTTTTCCACCCCCTGGTGCGCTGGCTTCTGAGCCGGCTGGACGGCGAGCGCGAACAGCTCTGCGATGCGGTCGTCGTTCAGCACGGAATGGCTCCGCGACAGTTGGCCCGCGTGCTCCTGGATTTCGCGAAACAACTGGGCGCCGGTCGATCGCCGGTCGCGGTCGGCGCGGCATTGCCGTTCTTGAGCCGAATCACGGTCAAGGACCGAATCGACCAATTGCTGGAGGATGATATGACGCGCTGGATCACGCCATTGTCGCGCGGCCAAAGGGCGGCACTCGCTGCCGCCGTCCTCGGATTCATGGTCGCTCTCGGAGGCTTTACCATTCAGGCACGCACACCCGAGGACAAGCCGACCCTCGCCGTAGAGGAATCGAAAGAGCAGACCAAGTCGGCCGAGGTGAACGGCACTGTCCAGGATGAAGCTGACCGGCCGGTGTCCGGGGCAACGGTGGTTCTCCATCGTATCATGGGGCATGCGAAGCCCGCGGTTACACAAACAGATGCAGATGGGAAGTTTCGCTTTGCATCTCTTCCCGGCGACCAACCCAACGGATTTGCCCTGATCGTTGCTGCCGGCAAGGAAGGGCTTGCTCCGGCGCGCGGGCATGCCGGGTGGGAGGGTCACAATACCCTGAGCCTGCATCTCACGAAGACGGCAACGGTCCACGGGAGGGTCCGCGACCAGGAAGGACGAGCCATCGTGGGGGCTCGGGTTCAATTCGGTACGGTCGAGCGACACGGCAACGGAGCTTCGTGGGGCTATGTGCGTGAAGAAACATTGCGCGGAACGCCTTTGGGGGCGTTCTTTTGCACACGCACAGATGCCGAGGGGAAGTTCCAGATCGCAACTGCTCCCGCCGGCCAAGAGCTGGTCTTCCGGGCCACGGCCGATGGTTTTGCTGATATGGACACCAGCGCAGGTGGGCCGAAGCAGCAGCATTTCGCCAAGCCGGATGCCCCGCCCGTGACATTGGTCCTTGCCCCTGAGGCTCGGGTCCGCGGCCAAATCGTCAACCAAGTGCCTGGAGTAATCGTTGAGGGTCTGTGGGTCCGCATCCACCGGTCGGACGGGAAAAACCCGAGCTTCGGCAAGCAAGTTTGTGCCGATGCGAGCGGCCGGTTCACATTTGCTGGCCTTCCCGACGGGAACTTTACCCTTCAGCTGGAACTTCCCGCGGACAATTCGCTGTATACGTTGCGATCTGCCCCCAGTGTTACGCTCCATTCCAGGACGACCGCCGCGGTGGAAATGGAATTGATCGAGGGGGTCGTGGTCGAGGGGAGGGTCGTGACTTCCGAATCAGGCAAACCGGTTGCGGGCGCTGAGGTCGGCGTCTATGGCCCGGCGCAGCCAAAGACCAGCCATTCCAGACTCCGCGTCGAGACCGACCGGAACGGGCGTTACCGCTTTCGTCTGCCGCCAGGACGGACGGAGTTCTTCCTGCTAGGACTGCCGAAGGGCTTCTCGGCCGGGCCGCGCGACGAGCAGCTCCGGTCCGTTGTGATCCCGGGAGGGGTGGGGGCATTTTCTGGGCCAACCCTAACCGTAGTGGCGACGACGCCGCTAGCGGGTCGGGTCGTGGACATGCGTGGCCGGCCGGTGCCGCAGGCTGAGATCATTGGACTATGCCGTGCCGGCACCTGTACGCGCCTTGGCGGTCCGAAGGTCACTACAGACGCAGATGGCCGTTTCCAGATCGACCACGGTCCCCAAGGAGCATTTATGCTGGGGGATGCTACGGCATTCCAGGTCAAGGTACCGGGCGGCAACGTGTTCGAGGTCAGCATCATCGCCGCCAAAGATCAGGTGGAACTCCGCCTGCCTACCATCTCGGGCACCGAAATCGAGGCACCACAGGACGTGCAGCCCAACGACCTGGCCGGCGTTGTCGTTGATGAAAAGGGGCAGCCGCTTGAAGGTGTCCACGTTCACGTCTGGGACTGGGTGGATCGTCCCGAGAATCAGGCGCACACCGGCAAGGATGGCATCTTCCGCATCCGGAACTGTGGCCGCAACCAGAAGGTGGAGGTTCGCTTCCGTAAGGCAGGCTACTCCCCAGTCCTGTTCGTGCAGCAGCCGACGGGCGTCAAGGATTTGGTGGTGGCGATGGACAGCAAGACGTACTTCGAGGGAGTCGTGCATGGCCCCGACGGCAAGCCGGCTGCAAATGCCTTGATCCGCGCCGATCAGGGTCCGAAGGGTGGTGATGGCGTCATCATCACGAGCATCTGGACCGACACGCGGACCGATGCCTCGGGCCATTACCGGTTGTATGTGGAACCCGATGCCTACACGTTCCTGGTCAAGGCACCGGGTGTCGGCGTTGCTCACTTGCCGAAAACGCCGATCGCCCACGGCCAAGTCCGGCCGTTCGACATCCAGCTCGAGCCCGGGATCACGTTTCGGGCCGTCACGGTCGACGCAACGACGGGCCAGCCGGTTGCAGGCGTCCGGCTCTGGCACTGGCAGCACAAGGACGTGGAGGGGCGTTCCGACTCCAAAGGGGAAGTGGCGATCCCGGAGATGCTGCCGGGACGATTCGAGTTCAGCGTGGAGGCGGCTGGCTACACCCGTTGGTGGTCGGAGGAGGCGCTCAGCGAGTGGAACCGCCGCCAGCTCAGTATGCGGCCAGGGTCGAAGTGGCAACGCAACTTCGATTATCTGGATTTCGATGTGAAACCGAACGGGACGCCGGTGAAGATCGTGCTCGAAAAGGGCGTCCACATTACCGGCCGGGTGTTGGACCCCGACGGTAAGCCGGTTGGCGGGGCTACTGTGGCGCCGGCCCTAACCGGCACAGGCAACTCGGTGACCGGCGACACACGCTTCAGCGTCCAAACGAAGCCCGACGGTACGTTCGAAATGTTGCTGCCGGCGAGCGGCAAGGCGGAATATAACCTGGTGGCGCACGACGGCAAATACCAGGAGTGGCGGGAGTGGGCCAACGGCGTGCTGCCGCCGATTCAGACCACACCGGGGATGGAGATCAAGGACGTGATCCTGACGCTTACCCGGCCGGCAACCGTCCGCGGCAAAGTTGTAGACGCTCGAGGTAAACCGGTGGCCGATCGTAAAGTCCGTGCCCACGCTGCCGATAAGCTAGAGAACCGCTATTACGACCCCACGACAACCACGCAGGGAGACGGCACCTTCGAGCTAAGGTTCATTCGGCCGGGGGAACACTTCATCCAGGCAGCCCCCTTTTGGCTAATCGCCGAAGAGGCACCCGGCAGTTCGACCCGGCGACTCCGATTGGCGGCAGGCGAAACGGTGGAGGCGGTTGAGCTCGTGGGAGCCGAGCCACGACCGTGAACCGTTGTTCGTCTGGTACGTCCCTCATTCCAACGGAGGGGCGTACCATCCTGCCGCCTCACATCCGCTCGACGGTTCGAATGCCGAGCAGCTGCAAGCCGAGCTGAATGACTCGTGCCGTCAAATCGCAAAGCAGCAGCCGACTTTGGCGGAGCATCGGCGTCTCGGCTTTCAAGACCGGACAGTTTTGGTAGAAGCCACTGTAGCTCTTGGCCAAATCCCAAAGGTAGGCAGTGATGACATTCGGTTTGTACTCCAATGCCGCCGATTCGAGGACTTCCTCCAGGCGGAGCAGCTGCAAGGCGAGTGCCCGTTCCTGCGGCTGTTCCAGATAGGGGAGGGGGGGATGGCGGCGGAACGATTCGACGTCTTCCTCGCCCTTGCGAAAAATGCTACGAATCCGGGCATAGGCGTACTGCATGTAGGTCGCCGTGTTCCCGTCCATCGCCAACATCTTGTCCCAATTGAAGACGTAATCGGTGGTGCGATTCTGGGAAAGGTCGGCATACTTGACCGCTCCCAGGCCGACCACCTCGGCAATCTGGTTCCGCTCACTGACACTTAACTCCGGGACTTCTTCTCCCCGTTCAATGGCGGCTTGGCGCGATTGCTCATAGACGGCTGAGGCCCGTTCGATGGCTTCATCGAGCAGGACACTCAGCTCGATGGCACCGCCTTCGCGCGTCTTGATGGGCTTCCGGTCGGGCCCCAGAACCGAACCGAAGGAGACGTGTTCCAGGATCACATCCGTGTAGCCCCAGCGCCGGGCCGCCTCGAACAGGTTCCGGAAATGCAGACCCTGGCGGAAGTCGACGATATAGAGCATCGCGTGGGGATGCCAGCGTTCGATCCGGTACCGGATCGTGGCCAGGTCCGTGGTGGTGTACGTGAATGCCCCGTCCTTCTTGCGGATCAGGGCCGGCGGCTCGTCGGCACCGAAGAAAATCACGATCGCGCCGTCGCTCTCCTGCGCAATCCCTTTGTGGAGCAGGTCGTTGACCACCTCCGGCAGCATGGCGTTGTAGAAGCTTTCGCCATAGGTGTAATCGAAATGGACATCCAGGCGGCGGTAAACGCGGTCGATTTCTTCCCGACACCAGGGCATGAATTTCTGCCACAATTCCAGGTTTTCGGCGTCACCCGCATGCAGCTTGGCCGTCTCTTGCCGCGCCGCTTCGGCGAACGCGGGATTCGTGAGGTCCTCGGCCAGCCGATCGGTCACGGGATCGCCGGTTTTGAAGGTAAACGTGAGGTGCACGTCTGACCGGATCCACTCGGAAAAATTCGGCATGGCACCCGGCCAGGCGGAGCCTTCGGCGGAAGCAAACGGTACCGGTTCCAGATCCGGATGATCCCCCGCCCGGCTGATGATGTCTTCTTCGGGAGGAGGAGTCTCCGAGACCGAAATCGTGTAGGCGAAAGCTCCTTCCTGGAGCCGAATCGACCCGGCCGGCTGCTGCGAAGCGGCAAACGTAACCACCGTGCCGTCGGGGTGCTGCGTGCCGGGATCCTGGGGAGGCTGCACGCCGGCCGGGAGGATCAATTCGTAAAAATGCTTCCCCGGTTCATAGCTGACCGACGACTGGCGGGGAATTCCGTGGGTTGCTTTGCCAGGCTTGGCCTTGTCCGGCGGAGCCGCGGCCGCGGCGGGGGGCGTGATCTCTTCCTCCTCCTCGGAAGCTTTCATCAGGTTGCGCAGGAGCACGTACAGACGGGCCATTTCCCGCACGGGATCGCTGCGGATCGCTTCTTCGTTCCGGTAGTGTTTGTAGCCGTAGAGCAAGATGCCGAACTGGGTCCCCCAATCGCCCAGGTGGTTGTCGGTGATGACTGCGTGTCCCAAAAAGCGGAAGAGCCGGGCCAGTGCGTCGCCGATGATCGTGCTGCGCAGGTGGCCCACGTGCATCGGCTTGGCCACGTTCGGCGAGCTGTAATCAATCACGTACGTCCTGGGTGGATTGGCATGCTCCACGCCCAGGCGCTCCTCACGAGCCATTTTTTGAACCTGTGCGGCCAACCAGGTCGTACGGAAGCGCAGGTTGAGGAAGCCGGGTCCAGCGACCGCCGGCTCCTCCAGAATTTCGTTGGCGTTCAGACGGTGCTTGATTTCCTGGGCGATGTCGTGTGGCTTGCGGCCGAGGACCTTGGCTAGCGGCATGGCACAGTTGGCCTGGTAATCGCCATGGCGCGGATCCTGCACCAGCTTGATGAGTGCTAGATACGGTGTGGGATCGGGTACCAGCCCTGCGAGAGCCGGCTGAAAGATCTGCTGTAACAGGCGGAGAAGATTCATCGATCAACGATCATTCCGGGCGTCCGGGTCCCGACACCGAGACAGGAAAGAGAACCCGCAGCGCTCTCCTGTCCTTCACGAAAGGGTATCCTAGGGAATGCGGGACGCTCAGAAAGGGAAAAAGAATTTCGGCCGCGAAGCAGGGCTTCCTGGAAAGGAAGATTGCCTGCGGTGAAGGAGTCGGTCATCCGCACCCGGACTGCTGCGGATGCGAACCTTGGGCAGCAAATCGTGCCTTGCCCGTGGGCGCGGTTTGTTACAGCCGCTCCCAATCGAGCGGGGTCGCATCGGCCCAAAGATCATCGAGCCCGTAGTAGCTGCGCGCTTCGGGATCGAAAACATGAACGATGACGTCGCCGTAATCCTGGACGACCCATTTGGCCGATGCGTAGCCTTCGATGCCTAAGCGGGTTTCTCCCTGGCTCGCCATGGCGGCATCGATTTCTTCAGCCAAGGTGTGGATTTGCCGCCGGCTGCTGCCGGTAGCTAAAACCAGGAAGTCGTAAAGAGGAGTGATGCCACGCATGTCCAGGACTACGATATCTTGCGCTTTGTAGTCCGAAGCGACACGGGCACAGAGAGAAGCACGCTGGACCGCGACCTCCGCGCTGGGGGTCGGCACACTGGCTACCGTTGCGATCTTCAAAGGACCTCCTTCGACGGATGCGATCCCCGCCCGGAGGCCCGGCTTGGCGTGTGCTCAACCGCACACACACAGACGATCAATGTCGTCGGTCACCTCCCGGCTGGATCAATACCAGCCCACAACAAGATTGCCTATTGGTCGGGTTCCCACGGCTCAGCCCTGTCGTGGGCGTCAGGGCTGTCCAGGGCTCATTGACCCGGAGGAAGCGTTGGTCCCGTTCCCTCGCTTCGCCATCCGGTATGATCCCCCAAGGGTAAGCCGCCGTCAAGCATGGAATGGATTTTTTCCCTAATTTTCCAAAATCCCCACCCCAACGGTACAGCCCGCAAACTCGTCATCCTCTGCACCACCTCGCAGGACCCCGGCCGTGCATTCAATTAGAGGGCAGGTCTCTTCTCCAGGTTCAGAAATTCTTCCTCTGGATCTCCCTCTTTCCCTACTCCATTGTAACGGGATTCCAACTGTCCGGCATAAGGAAACTTGGAAGAAACGAAGAAATTGGGCTCCGGTTTGGCCAAATCGTCTGGCACCCAAGAGCAGCTTTGGCTATATCTCCGCTCCTGCTGGATTTCCACGGAACAGGGCAAAACCATGCGGCAGATGATTTGGTGCGGATTGCTGGGAGCGATGCTCTACGCAGGCATCTCCTATTGGGTAGCCGGCTATCGGAGCGGCCAACCAAAACCGACCGCGCGCGAGACTGCGGTCGCAAAGGAAGACATCGCCTTTTCATCGGATGAGCCGAATCCTCTGGCGGCGCTTCTCCCCGATCCGGCGAAGCTGATGGCTGACTGGCCCGCGTTCGAAATACCTGATCCCTTGAGTCCCCACCAGAATTCGGATTCCGCCAAACAGGAAGTTGGCGAAAAGCAGCTTCCTCTTGGCCTGGTGTCGGCGGACATGATTCGCTCCGCGGATGAGGCCGAATGTTTTCCGCGGATGCCACACAGTGAGCGGCATGCACCCCAGGTGTCCCTGCTCGGGTCGGAGCGTGCCGCCGAGTTGGATGCGGATGATGAGGAACAAGAAGCGGAGGCAACCGATCCGTTCGCTGATCCCAAAATGGTTGAAGAACGGCTAAAGCAGATTCTTCCGTCCTACCTCCGCAACGGAAAGCTCAACGGGAGAGGAATCGACACCCTGGAATTTCGGCCCAGTGATGCCAAGCCAGGGGAGTTCAATCGGAATCCTTTTTGATCCTCCAGCCGCGGCTTCGGTTTAGCTGCGGCCTCAAAATCCCGCCCAGTCAAGCCAGTTAACGACCCGGTCGGTCCACTCGAATTTTTTTCCGGTAACGTGCGCGGTCCAGTCGCGCAGGCGGCCATCCGAGTCGAACAGGATCCGGATTTCGTTGATCTTGCCCTTCCACTCTTCGGCGGACCAGGCCGGGTCTACGTGGCTCCAACGTGGTTCCTCGGTGCACAGAATCGGTGTCGCTTCCTCTCCGAGAATTTGCCGCACCTGGGACTTCTCCATGCCGAGCTTCAGCTTTCCGAGATGACCCATTGTCACGCGGTCTCGGTGCGAAAGACCAAACGAAATGTAGAGCACCGCTGCAGTCAGCAGGCTGACCAAGATCAAGAGCACGGCCGACCAGAGGCGCCAACGACGAATGGAGAGACGCATGGGGGTAGTATACCGGGGGGAAGGCATCCGAGCGAGGATTCCGCCTTCCCGGCCTTTGGCGCGGGTCTTCGGCAGGTATCGAAAGCTCAGCAATCGCGATGCACGGTCTCCGGCGAAAATGCGGGGATGCAGACGGCGATGTATTCCGCTCCCGGCGGCTCCGGCGTGCTGTACCGCACCCACTCTCCGGCACTGACCGCAATTGCCTGTCCCGCGGTTACCTCATAAACGGTGTCCCGGGTCTCCACTCGTAAGGTTCCGCGCAGGACGATCGAGTACTCGTCAAATTCCGGTGTTTGGCCTGGTTCGCGCCAACCCGCCGGGCTCACCATACGGGCGATGCTCACTCCGGACGTGCTCGTGTTGACTCGTCCAATAAATTCTTCGATCGCCTTGGGTGGGTTACCTTGGGCTTGGATGGATTTCGGATTACGGATGACTTTCGCCATGGGATTCTCGCATACAAGATCTCATCCGAACCACGCCGGCATCGCGCCGGCCGGTGGTAGCTTGACCACGCTCAGGCTGCTGATCTGCGGATGCGCACGCACTTCGCGGAGTGCCTCTTCAGGAGGCTGGGTGTCCAGGTTCAATACTGCGATCGCTTCGCCGCCCGGCAGCTGCCGGCCCACCGTCATCTGGGCAATGTTCACCTGGTGTTTGCCGAAAATAGTACCGATGAAACCAATCAACCCCGGCACATCGCGGTGCGTGAAAATCAGCATAACGCCGTCGAAAAAGGAGTCGAGGTGGTATGGACCCAGCTGCACGAGGCGCAGGAACTGATTGCCAAAAAGGGTACCGGCCGCCGTGTACGTCTTTTTGTCGGTGAACACGTCGGCCTGGATGAGCGTGCTGAAGTCGCCTTTCCTGGGATTGGTCTGCTCGACGATTTCGATGCCCCGCTCGCGGGCCAACAGCTCGGCATTGACGATGTTGACGTTCTCGGCCAGGCGGTGCTCCAACAGCCCCGCGGCAAAAGCGGCCGTCACCAGGCGTGTGCTCCGGCGGGCAACCTCCCCACGATAGCTCAACTCGGCACGGTAGATCGCGCCCTGGTGCATCTGCGCGTGCAGCAGACCCAGGCGGCGGGCCAGGTCGACATAGAGCCGAAGTTCATCCAGCTCGGTCCGGTCCACGGCGGCCATGTTGACCGCAAACTGCACGATGCCCCGCGTCAGAAAATCGACCAGCAGTTGGGCTGCTTCCAGGGCTACCGAGGTCTGCGCTTCCACCGTGGACGCACCCAGATGCGGTGTCACGACCAGGTTGGCCAACTTGAGGAATGGATGGTCCGGCGGCGGCGGTTCCTTCACAAACACGTCCAGGGCGGCCCCGGCCAGATGGCCGGAGCGCAAGGCTTCGGCGAGAGCTTCCTCGTTGATGATGCCACCGCGGGCGCAGTTGATGATCCGGCTCCCGGGTTTCAGGAGTGCCAGGGCGCGGGCCCCGATCAGGTCCCGAGTCTCGTCGGTCAAGGGCGTGTGCACTGTGATAAAATCACAGCGCGGCAGGAGTGCTTCGAGACCCGCAACACTCTCGATGCCGAGCTGGGCACACTTATCGGGTGCCATGAACGGATCAAACCCGAGCACCTTCATGTCCAGGCCCGTCGCACGCCGGGCTACTTCACGGCCGATTCGCCCCAGACCGATCACGCCCAGCGTCTTGCCGGCAAGCTGCGTCCCGACAAATCGGTTGCGTTCCCACTTTCCCTGCCGGACGCTGGCATCGGCCGCGGGAATATGCCGGGCCATCGCCATGAGCAGGGTGATCGTATGCTCGGCCGCACTCACGGTATTGCCACCCGGGGTGTTCATGACGATGATCCCGCGGCGGGTGGCCGCGGCAACGTCGATGTTATCGACGCCCACACCGGCCCGGACCACGGCGCGGAGCCGGCCCGGGTTTTCCAGGAGATCGGCAGTGATCTGCGTGCCGCTCCGAACGATGACGCCGTCCGCCGCCTGAACCGCCTCCTGCAGCGCGGCACCGGTCAGACCGTGCCGCTCGTCCAGCTCAATGCCCGCCTGCCGGAGCAGATCGAGACCAGGAGACTCCAGTTTGTCGCTGATTAGAACTCGAGGCATGGTGGCGAGTCCCCAAAAGAAAGGATGAGGGATGACGGATGAAAGGGCAAAGCCCGATCTTCTTTCATCCCTCACCCCTTAGTGTGTTGGGATCGCCTGGGCCAGGACTTTCTGGGCCGCGGCCACACCGCAGCCAGGCTCCACGCGAACCCCCATCTCCAGCAGCACCAGCTCCACACCGGACAAGGCGGCCAGGATATCAAACTGATCGATATATCCCATGTGGGCCAGGCGGAGGATCTTCCCTTTGAGGTTGTCCTGACCGCCCGCTAGTTTGAGGCCATATTGCTTTTCCAGCTTGCCCAGGAGAGCCACCCCATCGATCCCCGGAGGCACTTTGACCACGGTCAGCCCGTCCGCCGGCCGGCTGGCGAACAGTTCCAATCCCAGCGCCTGAAAACCGGCGCGGGCCGCTGCTGCAAGCCGTGCTTGCCGGGCCCAGACGTTCTCAATCCCTTCCGCTCGAATCCGCTTCAAGCTTACCCGCAAGGCGCGGACCAGCGTATGGGCCGGTGTGAATGGCGTGTCGGAGGTTTGCAGCGCGGCTCGCGCTTTGCGCAGATCAAAATAAAAGGTGCGCGGTGCCGGGTTCTTGTCAATTTGCTTCCATGCCTTGTCACTGACCGAAACGAAGGCCAGGCCGGGCGGCAGCATGAGAGCCTTTTGCGACCCGGTGGCACAGATGTCGATTTGCCATTCGTCGGTCCGGCATTCCATCGCTCCCAGGCCGCTGATCGCATCGACCAGAAGAAGAGCCGGCGTGGCTCCGACCAGGCGGCCGAAGGCTGCGATATCATGGCCCACGCCGGTCGATGTTTCGCTCAGCGTGGCACAGACAGCCAAGGCATCGGGGTGTGCCGCCAACGCTTGCGCGAGCTGCTCCGGCGGCACCGCTTGGCCATAAGGAACCGTCACCGCGACCGGTTCGACACCGAATGCCTTGCACAGACTCCGCCAGCGTTCCCCGAACCGGCCGGCGATGAGACAGATCGCCTTGCTCCCCGGCGGCAGGCAGTTGACGATGGCTGCCTCCAGCGCTCCGGTGCCGGAGCTCGTCAACGGCAGGATTGGGTGGCGTGTACGGAAGACGTATTGCAGGTCTTCCAGCACCTCGGCCAGGAGCGCACGGAATTCGGGAGTGCGGTGGAAAACGACCGGCTTGGCCAGTTCGAGCAAGGTTTCCTCGGGCACCGGTGTCGGACCAGGAGTTAGCAAACGTGCTTTCATGAAGTGCATCCCTCATCCCTCTTATTTTACGCCCTCATTCCAGTAGATGCGGAGATTGTGCGTTTGCCGGCCGACCGCAATGATGTCGATCCGGCCATCGCCGTTGAGATCGGCTGCGGCCAGGTCTTCGACGGCCACACCGCCATCTTCGAGGATGTGCCGGGCCCACGTTCCTGCGGTGCCGTCGACCGCCTTGTAGATACGGACACCGCGCCGCTCCTGGGGTTGTTTGCTGAAATCGTCGCGGACCCCGATAATCAATTCATCGTCGCCGTCGCCATCCAGATCGGCACACCACACCGCATGGCCCCATTTCAAGTGTTCATCCACTACATGCCGTTGCCACAGCCCCTTCTCTCCATCGATCGGAGGCGTGTAGACGACCACCTGGTTGCCATGCCACGGTTCGATCGTGGCGATAAAGCGCTGGCCGTTCTTCAATTTTCCCTGCTTGACCTCGCTGGAGCCGCGGTTGCTCTTCGGGTTGGTCTGGTTGCCCTCGCCGACATGCCGGCGGTTCCAGTTACCCGACACATCATGGGCCAACAGGTTCACGCCCTCATAGCTGGCCGTCAGGAGGTCCATCCCCTTTCCGCTGGCCGATGGGATGGGGAAGAAATTGTGCACCACATGCAGGCTTTCATTGAGCACTTCCGGCACCCAG
>Ga0070734_10003893_pt1 | contig 14928 bp, 12 predicted proteins | sample Coa_R1_8_FD_66444 | JGI IMG/M metagenome (GOLD analysis project Ga0070734, IMG submission 66444) | Surface soil microbial communities from Centralia Pennsylvania, which are recovering from an underground coalmine fire - Coalmine... | ecosystem: Environmental > Terrestrial > Soil > Unclassified ...
CCAATCCCAGCTAATTGCTTTTCAAACCGAGTTGCAAAACCTCCGCAAAATGCAGTGTGCGCCGACCCGTGGATTGCTGGATCTGCTCGCGGCAACTAAAGCCGTCGCTCACGATGAGCGTGTCCGCCGGCGCGTTTCTCACCGCCGGCAGCAGCACCCGCTCGCCCACCGCCTGCGATACGCCATATTTTTCCTTCTCGAAACCGAATGGCCCCGCCATGCCACAGCAGCCCGCATCGGGCGCCTGCACGTCCGCGCCAGTCTGGCGCAGGAGCGACTCCTCGGCGCCAAGGCCCATGATGGATTTGTGGTGGCAATGCCCGTGCAGCAGAATTTTTGCGGAAAGCTGCGGCGGCTTGTACCCTGGCGCCTGCTTCGCGAGGAATTCGCTCAAGAGAAACGTCTGGCTGCGCAGCTTCATGGCGCGCTCATCGGTCGGAAACAAATTACGCAGCTCGTCGCGGAACACGGATGCGCAGCTCGGCTCGAGCACGACGATGGGAATACCCGCGTCGATTTCCGCAGCCAGGGTGCTCATGATTTTTTGTAAGTACTGCTTGGCGTGGTCGAGAAAACCGAAATCGTACAGCGGGCGCCCGCAGCACAGATGCCCTTGCGGCACCGCCACGCGGAACCCTGCGGCCTGCAGGACGTCATGCGCAGCGCGGCTCGTCCCTGGATGAAAATAGTTGTTGAACGTATCCGCCCACAAAATGACTTGTGGCGCTGCGGCGCCATTGGTTGAGAGCGAACTCGCACCGCCGCACGCCGGCACGTTCTGCTTCCGCGCCCACTTCTGAAACGTGGAGCCGGCCAGGCGCGGCGCCCGCCGCTCCGGCGCGAGTCCCAGCGCCGCCTGCATGAGCTGGCGGAATCCCGGCGCCTGGCTGAAGAAATTGGCCAGCCACGGCGCCGTTGACCCGATCTCCGCCCAGCGGTCGATCATCCCGAAGGCATACGCGTGCAGCGGCCGGCTCTTATCTTCGTAGTAGTGCGCCAGAAATTCGGCCTTGTATGTGGCCACATCCACGTTCGTCGGGCATTCTGATTTGCACGCCTTGCACGAAAGGCAGAGGTCGAGCGCTTCCTTCACGTGCTCGTCCTTCCAGCCGTCGCGCACCACCTCGCCCTGCAGCACTTCCCAGAGCATGTGCGCGCGCCCGCGCGTGCTGTGCCGCTCCTCGAGCGTCACCATGTAGCTCGGGCACATCGCGCCGCTGTCCTGCTTGCGGCACTCTCCGAGGCCGATGCAGCGCACGGAGGCCTTTGCGAGCGATCCGTGATCGTCCGGAAATTGAAAATAAGTTTTGGGATTATTGGGCTTGTAGTCCGCTCCCAGCCGCAGGTTTTCAGTGGGCAGATACGCGTTCACCACCTTGTTGGGATTCATCTTGTTGTCCGGATCCCAGGCGGACTTGAACTCGCCGAAGGCCTTGATGAGCTCCGGGCCGTACATTTTGGGCAGAAGAGCGGCGCGCGATTGCCCGTCGCCATGCTCGCCGGAGAGTGAGCCGCCGTAGCTCACCACGATGTCCGCGGCGCGCTGCACGAATTCGTAGTAGTTGCGAATCCCCTCCTCGGTCTCCAGGTCGAAGCTCACGCGCATGTGAATGCAGCCGTGCCCGAAGTGGCCGTAGAACGCGGTGTGGTAGTGGTATTCATCGAGCAGCTTGCGGATGTCGCGCAGGTAGTTGCCCAGCTTTTCCGGCGGCACCGCGGCATCGTCCCAGCCTTCCCATTCGGGCGGCATGCCGGGCGCCGCAGCCGCCGCGCGCGGGCCGGATTCGCGCAGCTTCCAAACGTGCTTGGCTTCCGCCTTGGTGTACAGCCGCATGTTGGGCGGATCCGGCGAATGTTTCAGCTGCTCGATGAGCTGGCGCGCCTTCGCGTCGGCTTCCACGGGATCGTTCGAACCGAATTCCACAAGAAGAAAGCCGCGGCCCTCGGGGATCAGCTCCAGGTTAGGCGCTTTCTTGATTTTCAGGCCGTCGACGATGCTGCCTTCGAAGCCTTCGAGGCCGATCGGTTTCAAGGGCAGAATTTCCGGCACGTGGTCCGCCGCGGAAAACGTGTCGCGATAGCCGAGGCACACGAGCGAGCGGTGCTGCGGGCTGTCGATGAGCCGCAATTTCGCTTCGAGCACCACCATGCAGGTGCCTTCGCATCCGACGAGGGCCTTGGCGACGTTGAAGCCGTTCTCGGGCAACAGCTGATCGAGGTTATAGCCGGAAACGCGGCGCGGGATGTCTGGATATTTTGTGCGGATCAGGCCGGCATATTGGTCGCGGATGGCGCGCAGTTTGGCATAGATTTCGCCGCGGCGACCGCCCTCGGCGATAATCGAGTCGATTTCCGCCTGGCCGCTCACGACGCCGACGGTCATTTGCGTGCCGTCGTACAACAGAATCTTCAGCTCGATCACGTTATCGACGGTTTTGCCCGCCAGCAGCGAATGCGTCCCACAGGAATTGTTGCCGATCATGCCGCCGAGCGTGCAGCGGCTGTGCGTCGAGGGATCGGGGCCAAAGGTGAGCTGATTTTTCTCCGCGCGGCTGCGCAGCGTATCGAGGACGACGCCGGGCTGCACGCGCGCGAATCGGCCCTCGACGTTGATCTCAAGGATCTGATTCATGTACTTCGTGAAATCGAGGACCACCGCGATGTTGCAGGTCTGCCCGGCGAGGCTCGTGCCTGCCCCGCGCGGGAGCACCGGCGCGCCGAATTTCCGGCACGCCGCGACCGCGGCGATCACGTCCTTTTCGTCGCGAGGTACAACGAGGCCGATGGGGATTTGCCGGTAATTCGAGCCGTCGGAGGAATACAGGGCGCGGCTCCCGCGGTCGAAGCGCACCTCGCCCTTTACGACGCGCTTCAAATCGCGTTCGAGTTCCGCCGCCTGCGCGAACGTATCGATGGGCTTCGCGTGCGAGCTCAGCGGCAACGGCGTCGTGATCTGCACAGTAGCCATAATGTGTGAAACGCGGGCCGCTATTGTGACCCGCCGCGATTCGCGTGGCAAGTAGCAGCGGAAGCGCCGCCGCGCGCTCCCGCCCTCCGTCATAGTCCCGGCAATTTTAGAGCGTGAACCTGAACGTTGGCTGTAGCACGCGGCCGAGGAATGGGTTGCCTCGCGCCCAGGCATCCAAACTGGAACAGACGTGATATGTTAAGCGCGAATCGCCCGAAAACGTCTTTGCTGCCGCGCCGCTCGCCCGTTTCGCAGCGACGCGAGGGAGAATTCCCGGATGCGGATGGACAAGAAACGCCTGGCCGTGCTCCGCGAACACATTGACGCGGAAAGCACGCACAACATGGAAGCGCTTCTCGAAGGTATGACCTCCGACTGTTTCAACGACGTATGCTGCGTACCAAAGCCGTTCGTCGGCCCCAAAAGAGTGGCTGAGCGCTATCGCAAGCACTGGGAAGGCTTTCCCGATTTCAAGGTCCGCGTCCGGCGCTTTCTCGCGGCGGACGACAAGTGCATTGTCACCGAAAACGAATGGAGCGGGACGCATCTCGGTACTTTTCTCGGGCTGCGCCCAAGCGGCAAGCGAGTGCGCGTCCGGGCCCTGGTGGTCTGGCATTTTCGCGGTAATAAGCTTCGGGGCGAGACGGTTTTCTTCGACCTCGGCTCGATCCAGAAACAAATCGGCGCAAAAGTAAAAGTGCCGGCGCGCCGCCGCGCCCGCTCGGGTTAAGTCCCACGCGCGAACAAATCCAACCCTGGTATCGCGCCCTCAATCGCACGCAGTGGAATACCCTTGTTGCCTCGAATCTCGGCTGGGTGTTTGACGGCTTTGAGGCTTACGCGCTCATCCTCACCGTAAACGTCGCGCTCGCCCAGCTTTTGCCGCGCGAGCAATTGCCGCGCATTCCCGCGTACGCCGGCGCCATCATCGCGACCACCCTGTGCGGCTGGGCCTTTGGCGGGATGGCCGCCGGCATCCTGGCCGACTATATCGGCCGCAAGCGCACCATGATCTACGCCATCCTGACGTACTCGATCATGACCGGCCTCAGCGCTCTTTCCTGGAATTGGGTTTCCTTTGCTGTGTTTCGATTGCTCGCCGGGCTTGCGATCGGCTCGGAGTGGGTCACGGGCACTTCCATGACCGCGGAATTCTGGCCCGACGATGCGCGCGGGAAAGGCAGCGGGCTTTTTCAGTGCGGCTTCGGCGTCGGCTTCTTTTTTGCTTCCGTGGTGTGGCTGTTCGTCGGCAGGACAGGACCCGGCGCCTGGCGCACGATGTACGTGATCGGAGTTCTCCCCGCGCTGCTCACGGTGTGGATCCGCCGGGCCATTCCGGAATCGCCGCTGTGGGAGAAGGCCTCCGAGCGTCGTAAGGCGGCCCGTGCGCGGCAACGGAGCGGCGCGGCCGTCACAGACGAAGAGCGCGCCCTTACTCGCTTCACATTCGCCGACCTCTTCTCCATCCCCGAGGTTCGCAGGCGCACGATCGTCGCTTTCCTGATGGCCACGGCCTCCGCCGTGGGCTTCTGGGGAATCTCGACCTGGGTCCCGCCCTATATCGGTTCCGCGGCGTCGGCGGCAGGCCTTTCGTCTCCGCAGTGGGCGAGTTTCACAGGCATGGCCTACAACGCCGGGACAATCGCGGGCTACATCGCGCTCGGATTCCTCGCGGACGTATTCGGGCGAAAGCCGGTCACCCTTGCCTATTTCGCGTTCGCCTGGCTGTTTGTTCCGGTGCTGTTTCTGTGGACGCACGATCTGCGGTGGCTTCTCTTCGTTGCGGCCCTAGTAGGATTCTTCGGCTCCGGGCAACTCACCTGGCTCGCCGTTTGGCTGCCGGAGCTTTACGCGACGAGCATGCGCGCCACGGCGGTGGGATTCATCTTCAACGCGCCGCGCTTGCTCGCCGCGGGCGGCACACTCATGGCCGGCACGCTGATCGTGCGCTTCGGCGGCTATGGAAACGCGGCCATGATCGTCGCTACGGTCTACGCCCTAGGCCTCGCCGCCGGGCCGTTCTTGCCCGAGACGCGCGGCGCCCCTCTGCCGGAGTCCGTGCAGGGCTATCGCGTGTAGCCGACAGCCGTTGCATGCAAACGCTTTGACAGTCTTAAAGATCGTTTGCTGGCGCGCGTCCCACGGTGTAACCTGACCCCCTCAAATTTCGAAAGTTTTGTCGGGGAATAGCCGCCGGTCGGAGTGCTGATCACCGCTAGCTAGGCCTGCACGTCGGCGCCGCCAAGGCGTTGGGGGAACAAGGAAGTTATGGATCATTCGAGCGTGACGGTGAACGCAACCGAGAAGAGCCACGTCCGCTGGGTGGTGCTGCTTTTGCTTTGCCTGATGTATCTCATCACCTATCTCGACCGCGTGAGCCTCGCCAACACCGCGCCAATGATCATGAAGGAGTTCGGCTTCGACAAGAAGACCATGGGTTTCATCTTGAGCGCCTTCGTGTGGGCCTATGCCATTTTTCAGGTACCAGGAGGCTGGCTCGGCGATCGCTTCGGGCCCCGCAAGGTTCTTTCCTCGATCATGACCTATCGCACGGTCATCGCCTTGCTGACGTCGCGGGCCTTCGGCTTCTTTTCATTCTGCGGCGTGCGCTTCTCGCTAGGAGTCGGCGAGGCCGGCGCGTTTCCCACCGCCACGCGGGCCATGCAGATGTGGTACCCGCGCGACGAGCGCGGCTTGGTGCAGGGAGTGAGCCACGCAGCGAGCCGCTTCGGCGCGGCGATCGGTCCTCCGGTGGTCATTTTCATCATGCTGCGCTACGGCTGGCGCTCGGTGTTCTACGTGATCGGCGTTCTGAGCCTGCTGTGGGCGATTCTCTATGCGCTGGTCTATCGCAACATGCCGGAGGAAGACCGCTACGTAGGCCGCGCCGAGTTGGCGCGCATTCGCGGCCTGGATGCGAACGGCGAAATCAAAAAAGCGAATGTTGCCAAGCGCCCCAAGGTGCCTTGGAGCGTTCTGCTCAGCCACGGCAATATGTGGGGCATCATGTGCGCGTACGCCGCGTACATCTATTCGCTATGGTTCTTTCTGACCTGGCTGCCGGGCTATCTCGTCGAGTACCGTCATTTCACGCTGATCAAAACGGGTTGGTATGCGGCCATGCCGTTGGCGGCAGGCGTGGTGGGCGACGGCTTCGGCGGATGGCTGACGGACAAGCTGTTTGTAACCACGAACAACGTGCGGTTCGCTCGCCGCTCGGTGGCCATCACGGCGATGCTCGGCTGCGGTACGTTCACGCTGTTCGGAGCGCTGTCGGCAAATCCGTTGACTACCGTTTATTGTCTTACCGCCGCGATGTTCTTCCTCGAAATGAATATCGGTCCCGCCTGGGCCGTCCCGATGGATGTGGGCGGCGAATTTTCCGGCACGGTGTCGGCCATGATGAACATGGGCGGCCAATTCGTCGGCGCCCTCTCGCCCATCGTGTTCGGGATCCTGGCTTCGAAAGGCGCGTGGGTTGCGCCGTTCGCGGTCTCCGCCGGACTGCTTTTCATCGGCGCGGCGATCTGGGCTTTCTGGATCGACCCGGAGCAATCGGTGATCGATCGCGGGGATGGAACGGGCCCCGCGGTCGGTGTGCTGCAAACGCCAGTGCCCGCCGCGAATCGCTAGCCAGTAGCGGGTGCCGTATCCTTCGCGCATTGTGCGAAGGGTGCGGATTTTCCTCCAAAACGCTGCGAAACCACACCTGAAAATCGCGAGGGTTCGGCAAGCCCGAAAATCTGCGGCTACCGTCGGTGCGCGTTAGCGGGTCAACGAAAGTACTGCCTGGAAGTACCTCTCCAAATGTAACCCTTGCTCCATAGGCTTGCGCGCGGCCCTTCGGCAGAATGGTCGCGTGGTTGGAGCTGGATCGCGTAGCCGAGGAGGCCGATGGTTACCGTGATCTGCATCTCGGTCTTTGCCGTGCTGATTTTCCTGAGTTTGGCTGGACCGGCGGATTCTTCGCGTTAAACGCTGGTCAGCGACTGGTTCCGGTTTTTGCTCCACAACGATCTCCTTGAGCTTGCCCCATAGCCCCACGAGCGGCCGGCCTACCCCAACCGGCCGCTCTCCCCGCTTCCCGATACAAGCAAACCAGCTAAGCGAATAATGGTCTGTTTTTTGATTTCCCGGTGTTCTGTGTGAACTCGGTGGTGAGCCGATTTGCGCTGCGACGACACAAGAAGAGGCTTCACCACAGAGTGCGCGAGGACACAGAGAAGGGCCTGAAAACGGCAAATATGGGTTGAAACTGCGGGGACGGCTCGTCCCGGTTTGCACCGGGACGAGCTGGGCCCTGAGCTATCGCCTGCCCGCATCTTCCTTCGCGCGGGCGGGCGACCTTACCTTGGCCTTCCCGGCGAGCGGCCCGGGGGACGATAGCTGCCCAGCGAACGGGGGCGCATCCGCAGGCGGGGGCCGAGCGGGGGCGGAACGTTACGAAGAGGCGAGTGGCAATTGCTGCAGAGGTCCCCTCCGGAGTCGGAGGCCCGCAGCCATTGTCCGCGGGCCGCGCACTCCGGGTTGATGCACTGAACGGTCCAACCCGGCAAATACTGCACGCTGTACTCTCCCTCTGGATCGCGTGTGACTTTTCCGGACTCGGTCCTCGACCGGAATTCCCCGAAAAAGTTGCGGGGATTCTGCGCTCGGAGCCTTGTGGTGTCAAGAAAAAAGGTACTATTTGTAGTGGTAAAGTTGCGGGCTGTGGAAATGTTCTGACGCTCAGTTTCGTGCGACGAATGTCGATCAAAAAATTTTGCATCTGGCTTTACAACCCCGCGGGGCTTGCCCACAATCTTTGTTTCCGGCCAGGCAACAAGAGAGAGTGGAGTTTTCCCGGATGCGGACAGCCAAGGCGCGCGCGGCGACGCTCGCAATTTTTCTGGCGGCGGTGATTTGGCCGGCTACGGCACAACAGCCCGGCGGTCAAGAACCGAAGCCCGAGGCGTCGGCTCCGCCCCAACCTTTGCCAAACGCGGCTCCGCCGGCTCAGACGAAACCCGCCGTGGCGGCTCAGGCACGGTCGCCGCGCGATGTTCACGATCACCGCTTCTGGGATCGCGAAAATGATGTGCTCTTCGCGGCCGTCGGCGCGGGCCGCGCTTTTGATTACGCCTCCACCATGAATATCCGTCGCCGCGGGATCAACGAGGTTTTTCTTACCAACGCGATCGTGGACAATCATCCACTGTTTGCCGGAATCGAGGCGGCGGCTACCGGCGCTTCGATCGGCGTGTCATACATTTTTCATCGCACCGGGCACCACAGGCTGGAACGCTGGACGTCTGTCGTGCACTTTGGCATTGCTACCGGAGGCGCGATCCGCAACTATGCGCTGCCGACGCCGCATTAAGCTCATCGCCCTCGGGCTTTCGGCCGCCGCTTGCTTGCTAACGGCCGCACGGGCCCACGCTCAGGCGCCGCCCGCGTCTGGTTCCAATGCACCCGCACCAAACGCGGGCCCACCGCCCTCGGGGAACACGCAGGCACAGGGGTACACGCTTTCGCCGGCTCAGGAGGCGCAGGCCATTGCCTACGCGCGCGCGCGGCACGAGCTTTATTTTGTCGATGCCGGTTACAGCCTTTTGCTGTTGATTCTGCTTCTGCGTTTCCGAGTGGCGCCCGGGTATCGCAATTGGGCGGAGGAGTGGACGGGCAATCGCTTCGCCCAAGTCATCGTGTTCGCGCCGTTGCTGATTCTGACGATCGACGTGCTCAGCCTGCCCACTGCAATCTGCGGCCATCACTTGGCACGGGAATACGGCCAGTCAATTCAAGGCTGGATATCGTGGGTGGACGATTGGCTGATCGGCGAGGGCGTGCAAGTTGCGTTCGGGATCCTGCTGATATGGATTCTCTTTGCGGTGATCCGCAAGAGTCCGAGGCGATGGTGGTTCTGGTTCTGGGTGGTGGCCATTCCGCTGATCATTTTGAGCGCCATGGTGGAGCCCGTGATCATCGAGCCGCTGTTTTTCAGGTTCACTCCGCTGGCGGACACCCAGCCGCAGCTTGCGGCCTCGATTGAGCGCATGACCGTGCGCGCGGGCACGCCGATTCCCGAGAGCCGCATTTTTGAAATGGCGGCGAGCCGCAAGCTGAACGCGCTGAACGCCTACGTCAGCGGCCTTGGCGCTAGCAAGCGGGTGGTCGTTTGGGACACCCTCATTCACCGCATGACGCCTGACGAGGTTCTCTTCGTCACCGGACACGAGATGGGCCACTACGTCCTCGACCACGTGCGCGACGGAATCCTCTTTGCGTGCGGCGTGCTGGTTGTGTTTCTGTATCTCGCGTATCGCCTGCTGCAGTGGATGCTGGGGCGCTGGGGTGAAACCTGGGCGATTCGCAATCAGGGTGACCTTGCGGCGTTGCCGGCGCTCCTGCTGCTGCTTTCGATTTTTGGGTTTCTCTTCACGCCCGTTGCCAACGTTTACAGCCGCCACCTCGAGCATCAGGCCGATCAGTACGGCCTGGAAGTGACGCACGGCTTGATCCCGGAGGCGCGGGCCGTTGCGGTTCATTCATTTCAGGTTCTGGGCGAGGTCGATCTCGAGGAGCCGCATCCTTCGGCCGCGGTCAAGTTGTGGTTCTACAATCACCCGCCGCTCGATGAGCGGATACGATTTGCCGAGACGTACGATCCGTGGGCGGCGGGGCGCGCGCCGGAATTTGTGAAGTAGCGGCATTTTCCCGGGAGCGCCGTCCGGGGCTACGGTCTGCCGCGCATGTTTTTCCGAAAATCCACGAGAAATCGACCTGAATCCTTGGGGCGAAGTAGGACAGGCTTGCAGCCTGTCGCCTTTGCTGCCGACGGGCAATTACGGCCGAACGCTCGAAAACCGACAGGCTGCAAGCCTGTCCTACTTTCGGGAGGTTTAGAATGGGTAGAGAGGCATGACATGCTGAAAGTGAAACGCATTTATGAATCGCCGGAAAAATCGGACGGGTTTCGCGTGCTGGTGGACCGCCTGTGGCCGCGCGGGGTGTCCAAGGATCGCGCGCAGCTGGACCTATGGCTCAAGGAAATTGCCCCATCGGATGGGCTGCGCAAATGGTTCCACCACGATGCCGGCAAGTGGAAGGAATTTGCGGCGAAATACCGGAAGGAGCTGGCCGGACGGAAAGAACTCGTGCAGCAGCTCAGGAAGCTCGAAGCCGACCACGGCGACGTGACGCTGCTGTATTCGGCGCACGATCCGGAGCACAACCAGGCCGTCGTGCTTCGCGAAATCGTGAAAGGCGCTCGCTCCAGGTGACCGCTCGTTCCGCTGACCCTCTGGCCGTTATCGAGGATGAGGTTGTCCATTGCCGTAAGTGCCCGCGGCTCGCGCACTACATTGAGGAAGTCGCGCGCACGAAGAGGCGCGCGTATCGCGACTGGACTTACTGGGGGCGGCCTGTGCCGGCGTTTGGCGACCCCAAGGCGCGACTCGTGATCATCGGGCTTGCGCCTGCCGCGCACGGAGCGAATCGCACGGGGAGAATGTTTACCGGCGACCGGTCAGGGGATTTTCTGTACGAGCAGCTTTTCCGGGCGGGATTCGCGAACCAGCCGACTTCGAAGCGCGCTGACGACGGCTTGGTTTTGAAAGACGCGCTGATATCCGCGGCGGCGCGCTGTGCTCCACCCGACAACAAGCCTTTGCCGCAGGAAATTCGCAACTGCCTGCCGTATCTGGAACGAGAACTGGCGATCGTGAGGCCGCGGGCGATCCTCGCGCTCGGAGGGATCGCGCTTAACACTTATCTTGATTTGCTCAAGGGACAGGGATTGATTGCTTCGCGCGCGGCTTTTCCCTTCGGGCACGGGGCGGAGTATGCGCTGCCGGGGGACTTGCCCCGGCTTTTTGCTGCTTATCATCCGAGCCAGCAGAATACGCAGACTGGGCGGTTGACGCCGGCTATGTTTGCCGCGGTGTTGGGGAAGATTCGGGAGTTTTTGTAGGACAGGCTTGGAGCCTGTTGGTTTTTTGGTGGCGGGATGGGGATTTTGAATGAGGTTGGGCTTACAGGGTGGGGGCTTGCGGCTGTTACTTTTTTTGGTTTTTGAGTGTGGTTTAGGCTGGGCTTGATTTTTGAAAACCGACAGGCTGCGAGCCTGTCTACTAGCCGCCGCGGGTGTGCATTTCCAGGTGGGGGTCTTGGCGAAGTTGTTCGATGCCTACTAGGACGCCGCGCTGGCCGGTGGCGGCACGGAGTTCGGCGCCGCGGTCGGTGCGGGCGCGCCAGACGGAGGCGATGCGCTCGGCGATTTCCGCTGCGGGAGCGCCTGCGCGCAGCATTTCGCGCAGGTCGATGCCGGCCTGGGCGTAGAGGCAGAGATACCAGAAGCCGTCCGCGGTCAGGCGGCTGCGGTCGCAGCTGCGGCAAAACGGCATGGTGGTCGAGGCGATGATGCCGAAGACGGTGCCGTCGGGCAGGCGGAAGCGCTCGGCCGGCGCGGAGGAATTTTCGTTGAGCGGTTCGATCGCGCCGTAGCGCCCGCTTAGGGCGGCCAGCATCTCGGCGCGCGTGAAAACCTTGTCGAGGGACCAGTCGGTCGCGCCGCCGACGTCCATGTACTCGATGAAGCGCACTTCGGCGTCGAGGCGGCGGCCGTACTCGATGAGGTCGGCGAGTTCGTCGTCATTTACGCCGCGAAGCACCACCGTGTCCAGCTTCAGCCTGGGAAACCCGAGGCGGCGCGCCGCGGCTATGCCTTCAAGAACCTGCGCGTGGGTGTCGCGGCCGGCCAGGGCCTTGAATCTTTCCGGGCGCAGCGTGTCCAGGCTCAGGGTTACGCGATGGAGTCCCGCATCGCGCAGGGCCTGGCCCTGTTCGGCAAAGAGCACACCGTTGGTGGTGAGCGCCAGATCGCGGATGCGCGGATTGACCGCCAGGATGCGCACCAGTTGCGGGAGGTCGCGCCGGAGGAGCGGCTCGCCCCCGGTGAGCCGCACGTCTTCGACGCCGAGCGAGGTGAAGACGTCCACGATGCGCGCGATCTCTTCAAAGGTGAGAAGCTCCTGGCGCGGCAGCCAGACGTACTCCTCCTGTGGCATGCAGTAGTTGCAGCGCAGGTTGCAGCGGTCGGTGACCGAAACGCGCAGGCTGCGCAGCGGCCGGCCCAGGCGGTCGGTGAGCGCTGCCGGGGAGGGCCCCGGGATGCCGTTGGCGTCAATAGCCATGGTCCTATGGTAGGCTGCGGGGCGGCGCAGCGTCAACGTTGGCGGTCGGGGGCGGCGGGGCGGCTCGGCTTGGGCGGGCTGTGTTACAGTGGCGCGCATGAGCGACGCTCTTCCGAGCCGGCGTGACGTGCTCCGGGGATTGGGCGCCACACTTCTGATGAAAGACGTGATGAAAGACGCGGCCCATTTGCAGCCCATGCCTCCTGCTGAGGCGGATTCCTCGGTTTGTTTCCTGAGCGCCATCGAAATGGCGGGCCTGATTCGCGCGAAAAAGCTATCGGCGCGCGAGGCGCTCTCCGCGCACCTGAAGCAGATCGAGCGGGTCAATCCCAAGGTAAACGCGATCGTGACGCTGGTGGCGGAGATGGCCGCCGACGCCGCAGCGAAGGCCGACGAAGCGCAGGCGCGCGGCGAAAAGCTTGGGCGGCTGCACGGTCTGCCCGTGGCGCACAAGGATTTGCTGGAGACGCGCGGCATCCGAACCACGTTCGGCTCTCAGCTGTTCAAGGACTACGTACCGAAGGAAGACGACATCGTGGTCGAGCGCATGAAGCGCGCCGGCGCGATCACCATCGGCAAGACCAACACGCCGGAATTCGGCGCCGGCTCGCAGACGTTCAACACGATTTTCGGGGCGACGCACAATCCCTACGATTTGACGAAGACCTGCGGCGGCTCGACCGGCGGCGGCGCCGTTTCGCTGGCCTGCGGATTCGCGCCCGTGGTCAGCGGCTCGGATACGGGCGGGTCGCTGCGCAATCCCGCGGCGTTTTGCAACGTGGCCGGCTTTCGGCCCAGCGTGGGGCGCGTGCCGAACCCCAAGGCGGGCTTTGCGTGGTCGACGCTGAGCACTTCGGGGTGCCTGGGGCGCTCGATCGCCGACCTTGCGTATGCGCTGAGCACCATTGCCGGGCCCGATCCCCGGGCGCCGCTTTCGATCGATGAGCAGGGGGAGATTTTCGCGTGGCCGCTCGATCGCAGCTTCAAGGGCGTGCGCGTGGCCTGGTTCAAGGATCTGGGCGGCGTACCGTTCGATCCGCGGGTGCGCGCCGTGGTCGACGGTCACCGCAAGACGTTCGAATCGCTGGGCTGCGTCGTCGAGCAGGCCGAGCCGGACTTTGCTCCCGCGGAGATTGCGTTTCGCGCGCTGCGCGCGCTCGGCTCGGCCGGGGCTCACGGAGCGGAGCTGCGCGCGCACCCGGAGGCTTTCAAGGACACGCTGAAGGGCGAAATCGAGGAGGGCATGGCGCTTACCGGCATGGATGTGGCGCGCGCCGAGGCCGCGCACGCGCAGCTCTGGCGCGGTTTTCAGGCGTTCCTCGAAAAGTATGAATACTTCGTTTTGCCGACCACGCAGCTTCCACCGTTTGACGTGAACACGCCCTATCCCACGGAAATTGCCGGCGTGAAATTTTCCAGCTACATCGATTGGATGAAGTCCTGCTGGTATATCTCTGCTACCGGCAATCCCGCCGCATCGGTTCCCGGCGGTTTTACGCCGGAAGGTCTGCCGGTCGGCGTCGAAATTGTCGGCCGCCACCATGCGGACTTCAGCGTCCTGCAAATGGCCCACGCGTTCGAACAAGCTACCGGGTTTGGCAAGAAGCGCCCGGGCATCGTGTAGCACAGCCCGCTCTTGGCTGTGTGGTTTTCTAGATGTCACCTAGAGTCCTCGCTTCCACTACGATTGCAAAACCCGCACAGGCAGGAGTGCCTGTGCTACTTAAACCCAGTTGCTGGCCTTGCACGCCTGATGGAAGCTTTCGTTGCCCGCGAGTATTGCTAAATCTATGCTCCTGATTAGATGGAGCAACAATGAAAGCCATTCATGCCGTTGGATTAGTTTGCCTGCTGGCATCTGCTGTGACTACCGGTCGCGCGCAGGGTGTGGACCGCGTCGATACGCTAACGATCGCGATGCAGGCGCAGATGGGGAATACGGTGGAGATTCACTGCGTGGGGCCGACGGTGATTCCGTTCACACCGGTTTCCGGGGCGACGAAACAGCTCAAGTGCGGCGATTCGGTGACCGTGGCGGCGGCGCACGGCGATTCGTACCTTGTCCGCACGCAGGACGGCTCGTCGGGCTACGTGGAGGTGGCGCTCCTTCCCACCGATCCGTGCGTGCAGACGCGCTTCCGCTCGGCGCAGTTTCGCAAGCAGTGGGCGCCGAAAATCGCCACGATGAGCAAGGATGAATTCTGGAAGCTCAAGAACGCGCTGTACCTGAAGGTCACCGCGGACGACGTCTCCGCCGCCTACGGGTGCCTGAGGGTGGCGGTGGACCAGGAGCACTCGCTCGGCGGCATGGCGGGGTATGCGAGCACGGTGGCGTTCGATCTGGGCGCGGGCGGAAAGCCGCCGAGCGAAGACGCGAAAACCAAGCTGATGAAGTTCACCCAGTCGCTCGACGACCAGGTCACGGCGCTGGCGCTGTTGGACGATGCGAGCGCCGCGCAGACGTTCGTTTACTCGACGAGGCACGACGACATCGTGAACCGCTACAACTCGCTCGTCGACAAGCACGACAACTTCATCGATTTCGTCAGCCAGCGCCTCCATCAGCTCGACGCCGCTGCTCCGCCCGCCGCTCCTGGAGATACCAGCGGCTGGCGCGGCATCCTCGATGGCACGATTCAGAGCCTGGCCGGGTTCACGCCGCCGAAACATCTTTCCTGCGGCACAAACGGCGACACCTCGCCGTTCGGCGACCCGGTGCAGCCCAGCTTTATCTTTTTGAACGCCACCGCGGAGTGCCAGGAGAAGTAGCCACAGCCATTCTTTAGC
>Ga0070734_10003895_pt1 | contig 14923 bp, 15 predicted proteins | sample Coa_R1_8_FD_66444 | JGI IMG/M metagenome (GOLD analysis project Ga0070734, IMG submission 66444) | Surface soil microbial communities from Centralia Pennsylvania, which are recovering from an underground coalmine fire - Coalmine... | ecosystem: Environmental > Terrestrial > Soil > Unclassified ...
GCAGGTCCTTGAGGGAAAGTTCTTTCTTGGAACGGTCGATGGAGAGGACCTCCGTCTCGACCTTGACTTGGATATTGAACCGTTCCCGGAAGAGGTCCGGGGTCGCCACGAGAAGTTTCTTCTCATCCGTAATCACTTCGCCGACGTAATAAGGCAGGCCGCAGTTGGCGAAGGAGACGTATTTCCCGCGGTCGATCAGGAGGATTTCGAAATCCTCTCTTTGGCGGCGCAACCGGGCCGCGCAAGTGGCCCCGCCCGCCACTCCCCCCACGATGACGACTTTTTTGAGCTTATCCATTGGTCTCCTTCCCTTCGGGGGCGGCCCTTCGGCCGGGTTATTTCGTTTCCACCGGAAGGCCGCTTTGGCTCCAGGCCATGAAACCGCCCGCGATATGGGCCGCGTTCGTGAATCCCTTGTCCTTCAATATACCCAGGGCTATGCTGCTGCGGTTTCCGCTCCGGCAATAAACGATCAAGGGTTTGTCCTTATCCATTTCCCCCAGGCGGTTCTCCAATTCATTCAGGGGAATCAGTTTGGAACCGGGAATACGGCCCTGCCGGTTTTCATCCGGCATGCGAACATCCAGCAACCGGGGTGGCTGCTTCCCTTTTAAACGCTGATGGGCCTCCTGCGGCGTCAAATTAGCCGCGGGATCGGCGGGGCCCATTCCCAGCATTGATTTGACCATCGAGAAAATTGTTCCCATAAAGGCTCCTTGCTTTAATTTGGTGCGAAACCAGCTCACCTTTTGTAGGTATTGATCTTGAAAGGCACCCACAGGGGGCAAAACCGGAAGGTGGCCGTCAAGATGGGCACCAACGAAACCGCCCATAGGGCGTAACGCCCCATTCCTTCCGCAAAGATTCCAGTGATGATCAAAACCGCTGCAATCCCGTAACGGACCGCCCGGTCGGTGTTTCCGACGTTTTTCATGTCTTCCTCCTTGTTTATGAACGACTGATTAAAAAACCCATGGCCGCCCCGTAAAAGGTGCTGATCCATGGATTGGATGTTATCGGGCAGGCTCCCGTTGAGCAGCCCACCAGGCGGTAATAGCCGAAGCCCAAAAGACCCCCGATGGTGGCCGCGATGACGCTGTGCATAAGCCCCCTCCTTTTTGTTTATTAGAAATTTCTAATATAGATTCCCAAAAAAAGTCACTCCCCGCAGAACACTTCTTTCATCAGGGCCATCAGTTTCAGCATCTTGGGATTGGTGATGGTGTAATAGATCATGTTCCCTTCCCGGCGAGTCGTCACAAGGGCGCGGGCCCGCATCTGGAAGAGGTGTTGGGAAACGTTGGATTGGCTGGTGCCCAGGGCCCGGGTTAGTTCCTGCACATTCTTTTCCCCTTCCGCTAAAAGGGCCAGGATGGAAAGCCGGAAGGGATGCGCGATGGCCTTGATGCATTGGGCTGATTTTTCGATCTGGATGGTTTTCATGCGCTCACCTTTGTATATTAGAATATACTAATATAGAATTTTAAGTCAAGCGCCTTTGGGAGGGATCAAGGTTCATCCATAAGTCGGGTTTTCGGCCGTGAAAAAGCCATGAAAAATGAAATTCCTTTGTCCAGCTCCCCTTCCCAAGTTCGACAGGGACGAAACCGATCTTACAAACCCGTGCAAAACTTCCTTCGCGTCTTTTCTCATGGAAACTCCCGTTTTCAGGCTTTCCCAGGTTCGAATCCCTGCATCCACAAATAATTGAGCCCTATCCCCCAAAGAGGGACAGGGCTTAATTGGCTGGGGCGGTGAATGTCAAACCAACTCCGCTCCCAGGGGAACTTCCCCCTGGGATACCCCTTCTCAAAGCCATAGGGGGCACACCCCCTATGAACCCCACGGTTCGAATCCTTTCACCCCAAATAATAAAACCCTACTTTCTCTTTCGAAAAAGTAGGGTTTTATTGGCTGCCCATTGTGGAATCAGTAAGAACCTGTCTGAGGCTAGTAGCTACTTACGAGATACCCAAGTTACAAGCTACTACTGAGCCAAACACCCCAATGGGTTCAAGTTCCTAAACAATTCAAAAACTTTTCAAAACGTATCCTGCTGCTCCTCCCAACAAGATCAGAACAGGTTCTGGCACCTTTTTCACCCTGAACAGCACAAAACAGCCAACAGCGAGCAGGGCAAGGGTGGGAATGTCCACGATGGCCCTTTTACCCAGAATAAAGGCCGCCCCTGTGATGGCCCCCACCGCCGAAGCGGTTACCCCATCCACAAAGGCTTTGACCCTGGGATTTTGGCCGTACCGGTGAAATTGGGGCGCTAATAACACGACGAAGAGATAACAAGGAAGAAAGGTCCCTGCTGCGGCCACAACCGCACCTAAGAAACCAGAAACCAGGTAGCCAATGAATCCTACGGTTATTACGACTGGCCCTGGGGTAATCATGGCCACTGCCACTGCATCCAGGAACTGCCTTTCGTCCAACCAATGGAATTGCTGAACTACTCCGCCATAGAGGAAAGGAACGATAGCCAGACCGCTACCAAAGACGGAGACTCCTGATTTGGCAAAGAAAAGCCCGATATCTTTCAACAAACTCGAATCCCCCGGCCCATGAATACCGGCCAAAAGCCAAACGGGTATCAGTGAGAACATAGCCGTCTTGGCTTTGAAAGAAGGGGGGGCTTTGATGAGGACCGATATCAAACCCGAGACCAAAAAAACCGAAAGCTTCTCAGATTCCGTCAGGATGGTCACTGCGGCGCTGATCGCCCACAAACCTATCAACAACCAGTCCTTGCCGATGTTCTTACGGATAAGCTTGGTGGCCCCTTGAATGATGATGGAGATGACAACCGCTCCAATGCCGTAAAAAATTTTCTGAATCCAAGGAAGGCCGCCATAGTGGACGTAAAGGATGGCGAAACCGACGACCATGAGAAAGGAAAGAAGGACGAAAGCCAATCCGACCAATGTCGCACCCAGAACACCGCCTTGAGACCATCCCAAATACATGGCCAATTGAGCCGCCAAAGGCCCCGGCGAAAGCTGGGAAAGGGTCAACCCTTCCTTGTAGGTTTCGGGCGTGATCCATCCCCGCTCTTCCACCAGGTCCTTTTGCATTCGGCCCACCAGGGCGATAGGTCCGCCAAAACCGACTGTTCCCAGTTTAAGAAAATAAAGGACGTAGTCTTTTAAAGAGACTTTTCCCATCAACTATTTGGTGTGAAGGCCAGGGCCTCTTTTACGGCCTTTGCCAACTTGTCCGCTTTGCCATGTCCCCAGAAATGCAGGAAGATGATCCGGGGCGAATCCCCGGTCATGTGTTGGTGGATGGCCACGATGTTGATGCCATTCTTGCGAAGGGACTTGAGCACCTTCGTGACTTCGTCCTCGTGCATGGCAAAATCCCCATCCACGACGGCATTATCATCCGATCCCATGAAAGCTGCCCAGGTGTTGACACCCATATCGGCTCCGAACTCATCTTCCCCCATCTTAGTCGTACGGCCAAAAACGGCCTTATACATGCCGTCCTGGGCGGTACCCTTAACCCCCAAAATCTTGTCCAAAGGTTCAGCGGTAATGGAACTTTTCCCTGGCAAAGCTGCATGGCCGAAATCCTCGGCAGGGGTTGGGTGGGCATCACGGATTTCATGGACCTTGGCGTACACCTTCCCAACCGCCTTGGCGAGGTTCTCGGCGCTTCCCATTCCACTTATGTGCATGAAGAAAACCTTGGGGTTATCGTAAAAGAAATGATTGTGCAGGGCAGTTACATCCAGTCCGTTTTCCAGAGCTACGCTCATGACCGGATTCACTTCATCTTGGAAAAGCACATTGTCACCCATGACCATCACCATTCCGTCCTTGGTCGGCGTGAAGGCCGCCCAAGTACCCAATCCCATGAAGGGGGGCAATGGAGTGCCGTCAACGGTAACTTTCACCTCTTTGCGGGGAAACCCTACCTTGAATACCGTTTGGGATTTATTCCAGGCCCCTTTGGCCCCAGTGAGTTGTTCGATTTTTGCTGTGTCAAGCTTGGCATCTTGCGCTTCTATAGCCGAGGTAGTGAATAACCCCAAGATCAACGCACACATGAGCAACTTTTGAAGCTTCATTGGCACACTCCTTGGAATCAATTTAATCGTGGTAACCAAAGATAGACTATTGCGAATCAGGTTTACAACAAGGGGAAGGATTTAATCAGAACTTTACTTAAAACCAAATAAAAAGCCCCGTTTTTCAACGGGGCTACGGGTTTGGCTGGGGCGGTAGGATTCGAACCTACGAATGCCAGATCCAAAATCTGGTGACTTACCGCTTGTCGACGCCCCAAACACGCTTCTTTTGCAAAGCGGGGTGTTAATTTAATTCGCTGGAAAGCCTTATTCAAGCACCAAATGGGCCCAAATCCGCTGTTGAGGCCCCGAAAAGACCGTGCTAACGTAACGGTATGGATGAGAATTCAGTTAAATCCGAACCGGTCATCACCCCTCTGCCTTCCCTTTTCGAAATCGGCCAAAAGATCAAGCAGGGTCCCTACAACAACGAATCGGAACAGATCTTCTACACCTGCCCCCAATGCGGCTACGGCATGGTGACGAAGAAGTGCAAGATCGTCTGCTATCACTGCCATTACTTCATCGGTTGCGTGGAATAATCCCCGCTGATTCAGAAAATCCAAAGCACGTAAACCAAAGCGTCATCCGGCCATCCATTCCAGGAAAGGTTTTCGACAGCCTGTAGCCGGGGAAGGGGGGACGGCTTCATTATTTGAAGTTGACCAATTCGGTCCTTCCGTGAGTCCGGTATACTGACGGCCATGGTTTCCCCCAAAAAAGCAGGTTCGCCCCGGTTCAGTATCCGCCCCACCCGGGTTCCCGACCTGGAGAAATGCTACAGCCTTTTAAGGGCTCCCTACGCCGCCAACCCGGCGAACCGCAAAGGCCTCCTGGCCTTTTGGCGGCAATTGATGGAATCGGGCTCGGCGGCCACGGGCGTCATCGAGGATAAGGCCCTGGGAAAAAGGCTGGTGGGTTTCGGCATGAGCTTTTTCGCCTCCAAGTCCTTCGCGCGGGAATGCCTGACCGCGCCGCCTTACCTGCCCTTGAGGGCCGCGGGGTGGCGGCGGGGCGTCCGGCCCTTCCTCAACCGCGAGGAGATCGCCAAGGCCAATGCCGGTGAGGGTCTGGTCTGCGTGCCGTTGAACTTCGGCATGGACGTCACTTCTTACGGGCCGCCGGACTTGGTGAAACTCCAGGAAGCGGTGCTCCAGATGTTCTTCAAGGTCCACGGCGGCTTCAAGATCACCGAATTCATCGAGGAAGTTTACGGGGCCTTTTACCGGGACAACTTTCAGGCGATGGGGCTCGAGGTCCTGCGGGATTTCGGGGAATACGAAAGCCCCCCTGAACTGGGCCCGGTGGCGGAGGCCGACCGGCCTTGTCTCATGGGCGCCAAGCCGGAAAATCCCCTGGTGTGGAAAGGGAGCCAGGTCGCCGTTTTTTTCGCGAGGTACACCCCGCCCCATTTTTATTTCCGGCCCGGACAACAAGCGGTGTTGGAAGATGCCCTGGAGGGCGCCACCGACGAGGAGATCGCCGCCTCCCGAAGACTTTCCATTTGGAGCGTCAAAAAGCGCTGGAAGACCATCTATGAGAAGGTCTCGACGGTGGATCCGGAACTGTTGGGAAGCAATCACCATGGGTTGTCGGAAGACCGGGGGGCCAAGCAAAAGCGCCGCCATTTGCTCAACTATCTCAAGGACCACCCGGAGGAACTCAGGCCATTGGCCGTTTCCCGCCGCCGCAAATCGAAAGCCTAGGTTTTCTTCCCCGTAAAATCCCCAAAAGGTACACCAAAAGGGGATGGTGCTTTGTCCACCCCCCCGGTATAACTCGCCCCCAAACATTCATTTCCGCAGGGCGGCCGCTTGTCCGTCCGCGTCCAGGGGGCTCTCCCGTGAAAAATTCGATTTGGTCCGCGACCGGCCTATTGTTGACGGCAGGACTCATGGCCTTGGGGTGCCAGGGCAAAAACGGCCCCGCAAGCCCCAATCCGCCGGCGCCCACTAACACCCCGGCCGCAACGGCCACCCCTTCCGGTCCCACGGCGACCTCCACCCCTTCCGCCACCGTAACCTCCACCGCCACGGTCACCCTCACCCGCACTCCCACCAACACCGCGACAATCACCGCCACCGCCACGATCACGGATACGCCCACGGCCAGCGCGACCTCCACCAACAGCGGCACTCCCACCGACAGCGCCACCGCCACCACGACTTCGACCATCACCAACACGCCGGTCAACACCGCAAGCCCCACACCCAGCTCTACGCCCACCAGCACGCGCACCATCACCGCCACCTTCACGCCGACCGCCACTTGCTTCACCCTGACGAACCTCGACCCCGCCCTCCGCACCGCCCTTCACAACGCCTTGGTCGCGGAAGGAATCATCGGTTCCGCGGACCCCACGATCACTTCCTGCGAATTGGCCGGTGTCACCGCCGTCTATTGCTCCAGCAACGCGGTCACCAGCCTGGAAGGCCTCGAATATTGCACGGCCTTGACCAGCGTGACGGTCGGGATCTTCGCCGCGAACGCCACGCCGCCGACCTTCTCGGACCTGACGCCCCTATCCGGCCTCACGGGTTTGACTTCCGTGGGCCTCTGGAGCAGCGGGATCACCGACCTCACCCCCCTGGCCGGGTTGACCCAATTGACCAGCCTGACGGTCACCGCCTTGAACTACAACTCGGGCGTTTATAACACGATCCCCGGCCAGATCACGGATGTCTCAGCCCTGTCCGGGATGACCCAATTGACTTATTTGTTCATGGAAAATGAAAAGATCAGCAATATCTCAGCCCTGTCCGGAATGACCCAAATGGTTTACCTGGACATGAGTTACAACCAGATCGCCGATCTCACGCCTTTAACGGGGATGACGAATTTGCTCGATGTGTACCTCAACAACAACGCGATCACCTCCGTCACACCCCTTTCGGGACTGGCCGGTATCAACGTCCTGGCGCTGGGCTACAACCAGATCACCGATATCTCGGCGCTGTCGGGTTTGACGAAATTGGGGGATGGGATCAATCCCTATCTTGGGCAGCTCGTCCTGCAAATGAACTATATCTCGGATTTCCAGGCCCTCGTGAATAACTCGGGGCTGTACCCCCATGGCGGCGGCACGCTTTACATCACGGCCCAGCAATCCTCCGTGGTTTTCTCCCCGAATGAACCCACCGAAATCAGCCAACTTCAAGGCGCCGGAAACGTGGTGTATTGATCGAAATGTCCGGGTAGGTCCTGGACGTCGAACAGAAACAAGCCCAAGGCCGCCATCCCGGATGAGCGATTTCGAAATCGCCTCCGCTGACAAGAGCAATTCTTATTGAATCCACATGGACAGCCCATGAAGCCCGCCCCCTCTTACCTCCTGCTTCGCTCGCAAGGGAAATTCCCCCCATGTCACCCCGCAAAGGATTCATGAGAGGCTGGGTTTAATCATTTAAAAACGATGAAAAAGGTGCCTTGAAAGCCGGAAGTTTAAACCTATTTTGGGAGAGGCCGCGAAACGGAGAAGCTTCGGTTTTGCGGAAAGTCCTATTAAAGCAAGGTTAATAGTGCCTCTAGGCGGCCGGTTGGATCATTGAAACTTGGTTATGGGGCCTATATAATTCCGTTGATTTTAAAGGGTTATTTCATTCAAGGTCCATTCCAGCTGAGCCGGTCCACATATCTTTGTTGGAGAGAATCATGGGCAGCTTATTGAACAAACTTGGGATCACCAAGCCCGACGACGACGATTCTTCCAACAACAAACCGGCCAAACAAGCCCCGCCGCCCGCCCCCAAGGCCTCCGCTCCCCGCAGTTCGGGGGGAAGCCTGCTCAACAAGCTGGGCATCACCAAGCCCGACGACCCGTCCCCAGCGGCCGCCCCGGTGGACGAGGATTCAAAACCCACCCCCAAAGCTTCTTCCTCCAAAAAAGCCGTTGTTTCCGACGATAGCGACAAGACCCCCACTTTAAAGGTCAGCGGCGGGTCGAACAATTTCTACAAGGCCTTGAACAAGGCCCTGGCCGACAACAGCACGGACGGGTTTGATTACCTGAAATTCCGGGACGCCCTTCATTCCATGGAAAAACGCATCCCCGACGAGGAAGCCCGGTTTGAGGCGGCCAGCGCCAGCGCCAAGACCATGAAGGTCTCCCCCGACGACCTGGTCGACAGCGCCCAGAATTTCCTGAAAGTGGCCTCTTCTGAACAGGCCAAATTCAACAAAGCCGTCAATTCCCTGATGGATGATAACGCCGAAAAACAGGACGAGTTGAAGAAGGTGGTCAAGGACCTGGCCGATCTTCAGGACAAGAAAGCCTCCCTGGAGAAGGAAATCGCCGACAGCAAGAGCAAGGCGGTCCAGCAAAAGAGCGATTTCGACGACGCTTACGACCAGGTCACCGGCGAGATCAAGCAGGATATTTCAAAGATCAAGAAGTACCTTATCAACTAGAAAAGGCGGGCATCCATGGATACGACCGATTTCAAGCCGAAATCTTTTTGGGAGAAACCCGAAGGCACCACGGGGATGGTCTTCGCCTTCGCCGCACTGGTCGGCGGGGGTTACTTCCTCTTCATCTTCCTGCCCACCCTCATCGTGCTCCTGCAGAACACCCTCTACGCCATCTTCCTGGGCATCGCGCTTTTCGCGGTCCTTTATGTCCTGCTGGACCGCCGGTTCCGGACCCTCGCCTGGTTCGCCTACCAAAGCGTCATGCGCTTCATCACCTCCATCTTCATCACGGTGGACCCGATCGGGATCATCCAGAATTACGTGGCCGACCTGAAGAAAAACCTGGCCAACATGCAGACCCAGATCGGCATCCTCCGGGGCCAGATGCAGAACCTGAAAAACATCATCGCCAAGAACCAGGCCCAAAGCGACAACAACCTGAAACTGGCCGAGCAAGCCAAGAAGAAGGGGGACACCAACAACCTGGCCCTGCAGACCCGCAGTTCGGCCCGCCTCCAGGACTCCAACAAGACCCTGCAGGCCCTCTACGTGAGGCTGGAAGTCCTTTACCGCGTCCTGACCAAGATGTCGGACAACGCGGAAGCGGTCATCCAGGACACCGAAAGCGAAGTGGACGTGCGCAAAAGGGAATACGAGGCCATCAAGACCGGCACCAACGCCCTGCATTCGGCCATGTCCATCATCGACGGCAACCCGGACAAGAAGGCCATTTTCGACATGACCATGGAACACCTGGCGGACGACATCGGGTCCCAGGTCGGTGAAATGGAGCACTTCATGGACATGTCCAAGAAGATCACGGACAGCATCGACCTCCAGAACGGCGTCTTCTCGGACGAGGGGATGAAAATGCTGGAGGACTGGGAAAAGAAGAGCGGTTCGGTGCTCCTGAGCGACAGCGACAAGAAAAAGCTGCTGGCCCAGGCCAACGACCCCGATGACGAGGTGGATTTGGGCGGTTCGGACGACAAGGCGAAGTCCGGCGGCAAGGGCAAAAAAAGCGATTCGAATCCTTACGACGACATGCTGAAATAAGCCATTAAATTTAAAGGAGTCAGTCATGGCATTGACGGAAGGTTTCAAGAAATTCTTGAGGATCGGCATCATCTTCGCCGTCCTGGTCGGGGGCTATATCTACGCCAACAAGACCGGGCTTTTGAGGAAACTGGCCCCGGCGGGGGACCAGGCGCAAAACATCTCCCCGGACGTCTTTAAGACCGGCGGGGGCGACGCCTCCTCCACGACCCCGGGACGGCTGACCCGGCCCATGCGGGTGGGCATCAACGCCTGGTGCGGCTTCGCGGGCGGCCCCTACCACAATCACGGGTTCAAGGCCAACGCCGACTCCGACTTCGCCAAATCCTCCGGGCTCCAGGTGGAGTTCGTGCACAACGACAACTTCGAGGCCGGCAAGCAGGCCTGGCAGGCGGGCCAATTGGACGCCTGGTACTGCACGGTCGACAGCTTTCCCGTGGACGCGGGGGGCATCGCCAAGGATGAGCCGGTCATCATCATGCAGACCGACTGGTCCCGCGGCGGGGACGCCATCGTGGTCACCCACGACATCGATACGGTGGCCGACCTGAAGAACAAGGACATCGCCTGCGCCATCGGCAGCCCCTCCCACACGCTCCTCCTGTGGATGCTCAGTGCCAACAACATGAACTCCAACGACATCAACATCATCAAGACCGCCGACGGCGTGGACTCGGCCAACATCTTCAAGGCCAAGGACAAGGTGCAGGCCGCCGTGGTTTGGGCGCCGGACGACCAGGACTGCCTGGACCACGTGCCCGGTTCCAAGGTGCTCATCAGCTCCAAGCAGGCCTCCCACATCATCGCCGACGCCATTTACGTGAAAAGGTCCTTCCTGGACGCCCACCCGGACGACGTGAAGGCCCTGGTGGAAGGCTGGCTGAAGGGCAACGGGGACATCAACAGCTCGGACGTGGCCCGCAACAAGGCCGCCCAGATCCTGGCCGACGGTTTCGGCTCGGACAAGGACTACTGCTACAAGGGCATCGGGAACGCCCGCCTTTGCACCTACGGCGACAACCTGAATTTCTTCGGGATCGACAAGGCCTTCAAGGGCATCACGGGCCAGACCCTTTACGAGCAAATGGCCGGCGTCTACCAGAAGCTGCGCCTGGCCGACGACAAGCTGCCGCCCTGGCGCGACGTGGTGGACACCAGCTCGCTCAAGGCCATCCAGATGGACCGCAAGGCCGACATGGCCGAGGGCCAGACGCATTTCGCCAAGCTGGACAGTGAAAGCAGCAGCCAATTGACGACCATCGCCACCAAGCACATCACCATCACCTTCAACAGCGGCTCCTCCGAGCTGGATGAAAACGCCAAATACATCATCCAGGACAAGTTCGGGGACCTGGCCCAGGGCTTCGCGGACTCGCGGGTGCGGGTGGAAGGCAACACGGACAACGTCGGGGGCGACGGCGTCAACAAGCCCCTGTCCCTCCGGCGCGCCCAGGCCGTGGCGGATTTCATCGCCCAGAAATACGGCTTCGACCGCAACCGCTTCATCGTGGTGGGCAACGGTTCCACCAAGCCGGTGGCCGACAACAGCACGGACGACGGCCGCAGCCAGAACCGCCGCACGGATTTCGAGCTGGTCAAGTAAGTTTATTTAACGCGGATTTTTCCCGCCGTTGAAGACGGGCCGTCAATGACGATGGCATGACGTGGTGCACCAAGCATGTCATGCCATTTTTTATGGAGACCGAAATATGTTTTTAAAAGGCTTATTTACCCTCAGAAAACCCGTATCACCCACCACCTCGCGCATCATCGTGGTCTTCGGGATCCTCGTTTTGGGGTCCATTTGGGAGGCGGTGGTGAGGTTTCACTGGATCGCCGAGGGCCTGCTGCCTTCCCCCCTGGCGGTGCTGGCCTCCTTCCCCGAGCTGCATGAAAAGGACGCCCTGGTGAGGAACACGGCCTATTCCTTCAAGCTCAACGTGATCGGCTACCTGCTGGCGGTGGCGGTTTCGGTGCCCCTGGGCTTCGTGATCGGCCTTTTCCCCTTCTTCCGCGAGATGTTCCGCACGCCCTTGGAGGCCCTGCGGTTCCTGCCCATGACGGCCCTGACCGGGGTCTTCATCTCCTGGTTCGGCATCTACGACAACATGAAGATCCAGTTCCTGGCCGCCAGCATCGTGGTCTACCTGCTGCCCGTGGTGGTCCAGCGCATCCAGGAAGTCAGCGAAGTCTACGTCCAGACCGTGCGCACCCTGAGCGCCAGCCGCTGGCCCATCATCTCCAAGGTCTTCATCCCCGCGGTCTTTTCCAAGGTTTTCGACGACATCCGGGTCCTGGTGGCCATTTCCTGGACCTACATCATCGTGGCGGAAGGCGTGAACAGCTCCGCCGGGGGGGTGGGCTCCATGTGCTACATCGCCGCCCGCCAAAGCCGCATCGACAAGGTCTTCGCCATATTGCTGGTGATCATCCTGGTGGGTTACGTCCAGGACAAGATCTTCATGTATTTGGACAGGCTGTTCTTTCCATACAAATACGAGGGGGACCAAGATGAAGACTAATACTCCCCAGGACGACGACCAAAGCTACGTCATCGAGCTCAAGAACGTCGGCCAGAGCTATCCCGACAGGGAAGATGTGATCAAGGACGTGAGCTTCACGGTGGATTGCGACAAGGGCGACAACAAGTTCGTGGTCATCCTCGGCCCCTCGGGCTGCGGCAAATCCACCCTTTTGCGCTACATCTCCGGGCTCCAGGTGCCCACCAAGGGCGGGGTCTTCCTGCACGGCAAGCCCATCACCAACGAAACCATCGTGGGCATGGTCTTCCAGAAATATTCCTCCCTGCCCTGGTACACAGTCCTCGAGAACGTGGCCCTGGGGCTGGAACTGCAGGGGGTGCCGTCGAAGGAAAGGAACCAAAGGGCCATGGAGATGATCAAGACCGTGGACCTGATGGGGCAGGAGAACAAGCACGCCCATTACCCCATCCTGTCCGGGGGGCAGCTGCAGAGGGTGGCCATCGCCCGCAGCCTCCTGGCCAGCCCCAAGATCCTGCTCATGGACGAGCCCTTCGGGGCCCTGGACGTCAAGACCCGGCTTCACATGCAGGAGATGCTCAAGGCCATCATGTCCAAGATGAGCGACATGACGGTGGTCTTCGTGACCCACGACATCCCCGAGGCGGTCTTTTTGGGGGATGAGATCCTCATCATGGACAGCAACCCGGGGAGGATCGTGGAAAAGATCACGGTGAACCTGCCCGAGAACCGCACGAAGGAAATCAAGAGGGAAGCGAAGTTCGTCAAGATGGTCTACGACATCGAAGACAAGATGGAATCCCTCAGCAAGTGACGGCCGCCGGAGGCGCCTGAACCCCTCAGGCGTTCAGGGCCGAAGGGTCCTGGGTGACGTTGAAGCGGGCGAACCTTTCCATTTCCCGGGTCATTTCCGCCGCGCGCCGGTCCTGTTCCTGGTCGTGCTCCTCGTCCTGCCATCCGATGAAGAGGTTCGCCTTTTTCCCGCGCTGGGCGGTGTTAAAAAGAACTGCCTTCCACGTATTTTGTGATCAGGTCGGCCGCGTTGTCCACGGACTTTTCCTCGGCCGCGTGGTGGTCGCCCCCGCCCCCCTTGGCCGAGCAGGAATAATTAAAGGTGGACTGGGCGATCACCTTGCCGTCCCGCTGTTGCACTTCGATGCTGGCCCGGCAGACGGCCACCACCAGGCCGTCCATGTCGTCCGACTGGGGCACTTCGCTCCTGAGGAAAACCACGTAGTCCACGTCCGGGTCCAGGTCCTGCAGGTAATAATCGTCGTTCTTCAGGGTCTGGGGCTCCAGCTTGAAGCCGTTCTGGATCAGGGCGGTGCGCACCTGTGCCACGGCCCGGTCGGGCCAGATGCCGGTCACCACCATCTGGCAGGGCTGCCTGCGTTCCTCGCTGTAGACACTGGCGTTGAAGGTCACGGCCTTATGGGCGATCACGTCCAGCAGTTCCTGCCGGGCGGGGTCCTGGTCCGGCAGGCCGGCCAAGAGGATGGAATCGTCGGTCTGGGCCGTCAGGTGGATGGCCTTTCCACCGGCATTGAAGGCTGAAACGGTGCAGGGGGCCTGGCCCTTCCCATCGGAAAAGACGTGGCCGTTCAGCCGGCCGTCCCCCACCACGAAGCCGTATTTCACGGGCCATTCGTTAACCGCCAGCGCCTTTTCGCCGTAAGCCACCGACACGGAAAGCGGCTGGGGAAGGCCGGTCTTCACGCTGCCCACCTGGTTGTCGTTCACGGGGTCGAGGGTCACCTCGGAAAAGAGGGTCTTTAAATAAGCGGCGGCTTCCTGGGCCAGGGCGTCGGTGCCGAAGGAGGACTTCACCAGGATCAGGGCCTTGACGGCCTGTTCGCAGGCCCGGCGGATTTCCCCCGCGGCCTCCGATTCCCGGGCCTTCTTCATCAGGGCCTGGTATTTCAACTCCGAATCGCTGGCCTGTTTTTTCAGGTGCACTACTTCCTCATTCAAGGCGGTGCGGGGCACCTGCACGAGGATCCAGTAATCGTAAACGCGGTTGCCCGAGGGGTTCTGGCCCTCCTCGTAGTAGGAATCCTCCACCTGCATCTCCTGGATGGCGCCCTTGCTCTTGGTGTCCACCTGGCCGGAAATGTGGTAGGTATCCAGCTTGTCGTTTTCCTGTTCGATGGAACTGGAATTGCCCGAAATCTCAACGCCCGCCTGGCTCATCACCTGGATGGAGGCGTCCTGCAGGGCCTTCTTGCGGGCCGCTTCCAAGGTCTGCTCGCCGCTGGAAAGGCCCACGAAGGAATAGTAAGCCTCGCTCAAGGGGGGCTTGGCGGTCCAGGAAGGGCGGGTGGAGTCCGAACGGTAAAGGACGCCGCCCCGGGAAGGGAGGGCGGGGGCAAAGAGGCACAGCGCGGTCAGGGCCGCGAGAAGGGGGCGCAAGGCGGCTTACTCGCTGTCCGAGACGATGGTCATGCCCTCTTTCAGGGAACCCTTGCCGTCATTCACCTCGCAGGTGGAATTGTCCACGTCCACCGTCTTGACCTTGATGCGGCCGATCTGGTGGGTGATATTGAGGGTCTTGCCCGTGGAGGCGATGGTCTTCTGCTCAACCTGCACGACCTTGAACTTCAAGTCTTTGGCCGCGCCGCTGTCCTTGCCGATGTCGATGATGACCGAGTTGCCGTGGTCCTCCACCGAGACGATGGTCCCGGAAAGGGGGAAGATTTCGTTCATTTTCTTCTTCACGTCGTCCTTCATGATCTCGTTCAGCCAGTTCGTGAAGACCTGGTCCTGGGTGCCCGTGGGGCTGGTGATGCTGGCGAAGAAGTCCGCGCTGGGGCGCTTGAAGGTGCCGCTGAAGGTGATCTTGCCCGATTCGATGTCCACGATGCGCAATTGGATGATGAAGGTG
>Ga0070734_10003896_pt1 | contig 14920 bp, 14 predicted proteins | sample Coa_R1_8_FD_66444 | JGI IMG/M metagenome (GOLD analysis project Ga0070734, IMG submission 66444) | Surface soil microbial communities from Centralia Pennsylvania, which are recovering from an underground coalmine fire - Coalmine... | ecosystem: Environmental > Terrestrial > Soil > Unclassified ...
GGGCGCCCGCAGCCGCTCTCGGTCACACCGACCCCCTCCCAGGTCTAGGAGCCTGTCTCCTGCAGTCCCGCCGCGCCACCGGCGGCGCTTATAACCGCCCGGCAGGCGCCCATAACAAACTGCGCTGGCAATTGCGGTGCGCTTGGAGTGAAAATCGGCGGCATCACCGCTCCGCCAGGTGCCCCATGCCCATCTACGACGACAACACCAAGTCCATCGGCCACACCCCGCTGGTGCGCATCAACCGGCTCGATGCGAGCTCCAATGCCACGGTGCTCGCGAAGATCGAGGGGCGCAATCCGGCCTATTCGGTCAAATGCCGCATCGGCGCCGCCATGGTGTGGGATGCCGAGGAGCGCGGCACCCTGCGCCCGGGGATGTCGATCGTCGAGGCGACCAGCGGCAACACGGGCATCGCGCTCGCCTTTGCGGCCGCCGCCCGCGGCTATGGCTGCGTCCTCACGATGCCCGACACCATGACCCTGGAGCGGCGCAAGGTGCTGATCGCCTTCGGCGCAAAGCTCGTCCTCACGCCCGGCGCCAAGGGGATGAAGGGCGCCCTGGCCAAGGCCGAGGAGATCGCCGCGGGCGATCCCTCGAAGTACGTGCTCATGAAACAGTTCGAGAATCCCGCAAACCCCGCCATCCACGAGAAAACCACGGGCCCGGAGATCTGGGAGGACACGGGCGGTCGGATCGATGTGCTCGTCTCGGGCGTTGGCACGGGCGGCACGCTCACCGGCGTGTCGCGCTACATCAAGGGCACCCGCGGCAAGAAGATCCTCACCGTCGCGGTGGAGCCCACGAATTCGCCGGTCATCAGCCAGACCCTCGCCGGGCAGGCGCCGACGCCCTCGCCCCACAAGATCCAGGGAATCGGTGCGGGCTTCATTCCAAAGAACCTCGACCTGTCGCTCGTCGACCGCGTCGAGCAGGTGAGCAACGAGGAGGCGATCGCGGTCGCGCGGGCGCTTGCGCGCGAAGAGGGATTGCTGTGCGGCATCTCGTGCGGAGCGGCCATGGCCGCGGCCCTGCGACTCGCGAAGGAGCCGGCGCAGAGCGGCAAGACGATCGTGGTGGTGCTCCCCGATGCCGGTGAGCGCTACCTCTCGGGTGCGCTGTTCGAGGGGCTGTTCGAGGACGTGGAGAAGATGCAGGCGGTCGCCTAGGGCCTGTCGACAGGCCCTGCCCGCCGCGGCTGACCCCCATGACTCGAAAAAGCGCTTAAGGCCATGGCCGTCGCCACACCCCGCACCCGCGCCACGGCGATCGAGCGCCTGAGCGAGGAGCTGCTCGAGAGCTACCTGAGCGACGAGCGCGGGCGGCGCATCTCGCGCCGCTATCTTCCCTCGCGCGAGGCGATCGTGGAGGTGCTCGAGGGGCTGCTCGAGCTCATGTATCCGGGCTACTTCGGGCGGCGCGATCTCGATCAGGAGAATCTCGCCGCCCATGTGCTGCAGGCGGTGGCCGCCCTCGTGCCCAAGATCGAGCGCGAGGTGGAGCATTGTTTGTGCTACGGACGCGAGCGGGAGGTGTCGCGCCCGGAGTTCAGCGAGTGCGCACCCCGGGCGCGCGAGCTCACCGAGCGGTTCATGAGCCGATTGCCCGGCATCCGGGCGCTGCTGGTGCGCGACGTGCAGGCGGCCTTCGATGGAGACCCGGCCGCCACCAATCTCGACGAGATCATCCTCGCCTATCCGGGCGTGCTCGCGGTGAGCGTGTATCGCATCGCGCATGTGCTCTACGAGCTCGGCGTGCCGATGATGGCGCGCATCATGACCGAATGGGCGCACTCGAAGACCGGCTGCGACATCCATCCTGGCGCGCGCATCGGCCCGGCCTTCTTCATCGATCACGCGACCGGTGTCGTGATCGGCGAGACCAGTGACATCGGCGAGGGCGTGAAGCTTTATCAGGGGGTCACGCTCGGCGCGCTTTCCTTCCCGCGCGACGCAAACGGCGCGCTCATCCGCGGGCGCAAGCGTCATCCGACGGTCGAGGATCGCGCGACGCTTTACGCGAATGCAACGGTGCTCGGCGGCCAGACCGTGATCGCTGCCGACAGCGTCATCGGCGGCTCGGTGTTCCTCACCCGCTCGGTACCGCCGCGCTCGCGCGTGTCGCTCAAGGAGCCGGATCTGCGCGTCGCGTCGCGCGACAGCTCGAACGAGCCGGACGCGCTGTACTTCGATATCTAGCGCGCGCCCGCTTTCGCGCTCACCCGCCTTCGCACATGTCGATGAACCCGATGCCGGCGATCTTCTTCGGGCATGGCAACCCGATGTTTGCGCTCGAGCGCAATGCCTACACCGAAGGCTGGCAGCGCATCGCCGCCCGCATCCCGCGTCCGCGCGCCATCCTCTGCATCTCGGCGCACTGGTACGTGCCCTTCGCGGCGCTCACCGGTCAGCGCGCGCCGCGCACGATCCACGATTTCGGGGGCTTTCCACGGGCGCTCTACGAGATACGCTACCCGGCTCCCGGAGACCCCGCCCTCGCGGCGCGCGCACGCACGCTCCTCGAGGGCGCGGCGCAGGTCGAGGACACCTGGGGTCTCGACCATGGCACCTGGTCGGTGCTGCATCATGCGTACCCCGAGGCGGACGTCCCGGTGGTGCAGCTCAGCATCGATCAGCGACAACCCGGCCGGCATCACTATGAGGTTGGGCGGCGCCTGGCCGCGCTCCGCGGCGAAGGGGTGCTGCTCATGGGCAGCGGCAACCTGGTGCACAACCTGCACACCTATGCCTGGGGCCGGCACATCAGCGGGCCCTACGATTGGGCCACTCGATTCGAGCGGCAGGCTCGCGAGCTCATCGTCGCGGGACGCCACGAGCCGCTCATCGACTATCAGGCGCTCGGCCCCGACGCCGAGCTCTCCATCCCAACCCCGGACCACTATCTGCCGCTGCTCTACGTGCTCGGCGCCTGCGCGCCGGGCGAGCCGGTGAGCTTCCCGGTCGAGGGGATCGACGGCGGCTCGATCTCGATGCTGTGTGTGCAAGTCGGCGTTTGAAGGCTGAATCGGGCGGGCGGGCGGGCGCTGCGCTTCAGCGACGCAGCAGCTCGTCGATGTGCTGGCGAACCTCCGAGAGTGCGTAGGGCTTGACGATGACCCGTCGCATCTTCCCCTGCGGGAGGCGCGTGACCAGACCCCGGTCCGATGAGGTGACGATCAGCGGAACTTCGGGAAACTGCCGCTCCATCCATCCGGCGAGCGTCAGTCCGGTGCGACCGCCGGACATCGAGAAATCCGTCACGAGCAGATCGATCCTCGTATTGGAGGCGAGGAGTGCGAGCGCCTCGCGGGCGCTGCCGGCCTCGATGGTCCGACATCCGGACAGGCGCAAGTACTCTGCGGTCCGGGACCGCAGCGGAACCTCCTCCTCGACCAGCAGCACGACGGGCTGCCGCGACTCCTCCTCGAGTCGGGGTGGATCTCCGGGGTCCGCTTTCAGAGCGAGTTACCTCAGGAGTCTGTCCTACGGCCGCTTCAGGCTCTTGCGCCGCTCCAGAAGCGACCTGATCCGTGCCTCGATATCGCGTGCCTGGTAGGGCTTGCGCACGATGCCGTTCTGCTCACACAGCTCGACCGACCTCTCGGCGGCGCTGCCGATGCCGGTGGTCAAGATAACATCGACATGCGGGTAGGTCTGTCGGAGGCGTTTGGCCAGCGTGAAGCCGTCCTCCGTCCCGGGCAGCTGCACCTCGACAAACACGCAGTCAAGCTGCAGGCCGCCGGCGAGCGCGGCGTGCACGTCCTGGGCGATCGCGCCTTCGAGCACCTGATATCCACAGCCCCGCAGATGATTCGAGATGACCATGCGAACCAGCACATCCGGTTCCACCACCATGATCAGTGGTTTTGTTTGTCGAGGCCTCATGCGCGTACTGTAGGCAGGCGGGCGTGGCAATGCCCTCAGCGCATGGTGCAACGCGGGGCAAGTGTCGTCTGACGCGCGCCGCAGGCCGCGGCGGGGCTGTTTCCGGAGCGGGGACGCCGTGGCCGCAATGCGGGCACGGCAGCACATCACATCCTGCCGAGCAGCGGCACCATCAGCAGCGCCACGATGTTGATGATCTTGATGAGCGGGTTGATCGCGGGACCGGCCGTGTCCTTGTAGGGATCGCCCACGGTATCGCCGGTGACGGCCGCCTTGTGCGCATCGGACCCCTTGCCCCCGAAGTGGCCTTCCTCGATGTACTTCTTGGCGTTGTCCCAGGCGCCCCCGCCGGTGGTCATGGAGATCGCGACGAACAGGCCCGTGACGATGGTGCCGATCAGCAAGCCGCCGAGCGCCTGGACCCCGGAGCCGGGACCCATGAGCCAGTTGATCACCAGTACGAGCACGATCGGCACGACGATCGGCAGCAGCGACGGCACGATCATCTCCTTGATTGCTGCGCGGGTCAGCATGTCGACGGCGCGCGAGTAGTCGGGCTTCGCGGTGCCTTCCATGATGCCCTGAATCTCGCGGAACTGCCGGCGTACCTCGTTCACCACCGCGCCGGCCGCCCGGCCCACCGCTTCCATCGCCATGGCGCCGAAGAGATAAGGGATCAAGCCGCCGATGAACAGGCCGATGATCACGGCGGGATTCGACAGGTCGAATGCCGTGGCATGACCGAGTGAATCCTGCAGCCGGTGGGTATAGTCCGCGAACAGCACGAGCGCCGCGAGCCCCGCCGAGCCGATGGCATATCCCTTGGTGACCGCCTTGGTGGTGTTGCCGACCGCATCCAGCGGATCGGTGACGTCACGCACCTTCTTCTCGAGCCCCGCCATCTCGGCGATGCCGCCCGCATTGTCGGTGATCGGCCCGTAGGCATCGAGCGCCACGATCATGCCGGTCATCGACAGCATGGCGGTGGCGGCAATCGCGATGCCGTAGAGGCCGCCCAGCTGATAGGAGGCCCAGATGCTCAATGCAACCGCGATCACGGGGAGTGCGGTGGCCTTCATCGATACGCCGAGACCCGCGATGATGTTGGTTGCATGGCCGGTCTGCGATGCGCTCGCCACGTGCTTGACGGGACTGTACTCGGTCGCGGTGTAGTACTCGGTGATGACGATCATCGCGGCCGTGAGCGCGAGGCCGACCAGCGAGCACAGCCAGAGCGAGGTCGCCCTCGCGCCCATGACCTGCTGCGAGACGAAGTAGAATGCGACGGCGGACAGCACGCCCGAGACGACCACGCCCTTGTAGAGGGCGTTCATGATCTTGCCGCCCTCGCGCGTCGAGACGAAGAAGGTGCCGACGATCGAGGAGACGATGGAAATCGCGCCGAGCAGCAGCGGGTACAGCACCCCGCCTGCGCCGAGGTCCGCGCTGTACAGGCTGCCGAGCAGCATGGTCGCGACGAGTGTGACCGCGTAAGTCTCGAACAGATCCGCGGCCATGCCGGCGCAGTCGCCGACGTTGTCGCCGACGTTGTCGGCGATCACCGCGGGATTGCGCGGATCGTCCTCGGGAATGCCCGCCTCGACCTTGCCGACCAGGTCTGCGCCGACGTCGGCGCCCTTGGTGAAGATGCCGCCGCCGAGCCGCGCGAAGATGGAGATGAGCGAGCCGCCGAACGCGAGACCCACCAGCGCGCGCAGCGCGCCCTCGGCATCGCCGAGCACGCGCAGCATGCCGAGGTAGTAGCCTGCAACGCCGAGCAGCCCGAGCCCGACGACCAGCATGCCGGTGATCGCCCCGCCGCGAAACGCGACGCGCAGCGCCGCGTTGATGCCGTGCGTGGCCGCCTGCGCGGTGCGCACGTTGGCGCGCACCGAGATCGACATGCCGATGTAGCCGGCGAGGCCGGAGAGGATCGCGCCGACCGCGAAGCCGCCCGCGGTTGCCCAGTTGAGCGCAAAGCCGAGCACGAGGAACAGGATGACGCCGACCAGCGCGATGGTGCGGTACTGACGGTTGAGGTACGCATTGGCGCCGGCCTGGATGGCGGCGGCGATCTCCTGCATGCGGGCGTTGCCCGCGGGCTGCGCGAGGATCCAGCGCACCGACAAGGCGCCGAACACGATCGCGAGGATGCCTGCGCCGATGGCGAGGTAGAGGGCGTTCTCAAGGGTCATGGGCTTGTTTCAACTATGGTTATTAGGGTTAAGTCAGCCGAAAATCATATCACAAAAGGGGTCCGCAATCGCTTGCGGACGCCGACGCACTTGAGGCGCGCATAGCACGGCAAGCCGCGCTGATAAGGCGGATAGTCCTCACCGCCGATCAGCGGCGCAAGGTAGCGGCGAGCTGCCGCGGTGATGCCGAAGCCGTCCTCGGTGATGAAGTGGCGCGGCACTTTTTTCTCCGCGTTGGCGATTGCCGCCAGCGGCGCCTCGCCGATGCTCCAGCGATAAGGCGAGTCGGACTTGCGCACGATGGTCGGCATCACGGCGTTCTTGCCGGCGAGCGCGAGCTCGACGGCGGCCTTGCCGACCGCATACGCCTGATCGACGTCGACGCGCGAGGCGATATGTCGGGCGCTTCGCTGCAGGTAATCGGCGACGGCCCAGTGGAACTTGTAGCCGAAGGCCTCCTGGGTCATCTGCGCGACCACGGGCCCGACGCCGCCGAGCTGCGCATGCCCGAAGGCGTCGCGTGTGCCCGCTTCGGCGAGGAACTTGCCGTCGGCGCTCTTCACGCCCTCCGACACCACCACCACGCAGTAGCCGTAGCCCTCCACGCATTGCTTGACGCGGGCCAGGAACGCCTCGCGGTCGAAGGTGATCTCCGGAAACAGAATGATGTGCGGCGCATCGCCGGGCTTCTCGCCGGCAAGACCACCCGCCGCGGCGATCCAGCCCGCGTGCCGTCCCATGACCTCGAGCACGAACACGCGCGTCGAGGTGCGCGCCATCGACAGCACATCGAGTGCGGCCTCGCGGGTCGAGACGGCGATGTACTTGGCCGCCGAGCCGAACCCGGGGCAGCAGTCAGTGACTGCGAGATCGTTGTCCACGGTCTTCGGCACTCCGATGCAGGTGATCGGAAAATCGAGATGCATGCCCATCTCCGAGACCTTGTGCGCGGTGTCCATCGAGTCATTGCCGCCGTTGTAGAAGAAGTAGCGGATGTCGTGCGCGCGGAACACCTCGATCAGGCGCTCGTACTGCAGGCGGTTCTTGTCGAGGCTTGCAAGCTTGTAGCGCGCCGAGCCGAAAGCTCCACCCGGCGTGTGGCGCAGCGCCGCGATGCTCGCGCGGCTCTCCTTGGAGGTGTCGATGAGGTCCTCGGTGAGCGCGCCGACGATGCCGTGACGACCCGCATAGAGCTTGCCGATGCGGCTGCGGTGGCGGCGCGCCGCCTCGATGAGCCCGCAGGCCGAGGCATTGATGACGGCGGACACACCGCCGGACTGGGCATAGAAGGCGTTCGGGGGGGCTTTGCGCGGCATGCGGCTCACCTGGGGTTTCGAAAGGCGGCGTGAAAAAACGGCGAGTATACAAGCGGCGGGCGGCTTCCCGGGACCGCGCCGGCCGCGCGCGCTCGTTTGACCGCCGGCGCGGGCGCGGGTAGGTTAGCGCGCTTTCGAGCGCCGGAGGCCCCTGACATCATGCGCATCGTTCTGATGGGAGCTCCGGGCTCGGGCAAAGGTACCCAATCACAGCGGCTGGTGGAGGCGCACGGGGTCCCGCAGATCTCCACCGGCGACCTGCTGCGCGAGGCGGTGGCCGGCGCTGCGAACGCCGCCACCGCGACCGAGCTCGGCCTGCGCGCCAAGACGGCGATGGAGGCGGGCAAGCTCGTCGATGATGCCATCGTCCTCGGCATGATTCGCGAGCGCCTCTCGCAGCCCGACGCCGCGAAGGGTTTCATCCTCGACGGCTTCCCACGCAACCTCAGGCAAGCCGAGGCGCTCGAGACGTTGCTCGCCACGCTCGGCAGGCCCCTCCAGGCGGTGATCTTGCTGAACCTCAATCTCGGCATCCTGTTCAAGCGGCTCACCGGCCGGCGCATCTGCCAGGACTGTGGGCGGGTGTTCAACGTCTACACCTCGCCCGCGGGCACCCCGCCGCACTGTCCGAAGTGCGGCGACCACCCGCGCCTGTTGCAGCGGCCGGACGACCGGGAAGAGGTCATCGGCAAGCGGCTCGAGGTGTTCGAGGCGCAGACCAAGCCGCTCATCGAGTACTACCAGAAGGCGGGATTGCTGCACACGGTCGATGCGGACGCGGACGTCGAGACGGTGTTCCAGCGCCTCGAGAGCGTGATCGCGGCGCTCGAGGCCGGCTGAGGCCGAAAGAGCGCCGCTCCGCAGCCCCGTTGCCGTCTCGCGCTCACTCGAGCGCTTCCAGCAATTTTTCACCGATCACCGCGCGGCGCCAGCCGCTGAGCACGCCGACGTCGCGCTCACCCGCGAGCAGCGTGCGCAGCTCGGCACGCGTTGCGAGCAGCTCGGGGCTCACCTTGAGCTCGGCTGCGCGCTCATCGAGTCGTCGTGCCAGGCGCTGGAGCGCTGCCTTCTCCTCCGGGGTCGGCGGCCCCCGGCGCACGGGCTCGAGATCCCCGGGTTGCGGCTGCGCGCGCAGCGCCTCGAGAATCGCGTCGATGTCCCCCGCGTCGAGCTCGGCAAGCTCGCGCACGGCCGGCAGCGCCGCCCGGTCGGCGGCCCCGCGTTGTGCCAGCTCGATGAGCAGCGCATCGCTCAGGATCCAGCCCCGCGGCAGGTCGCGATCGAGCGCGCGTTGCTCGCGCCAGGCCGCGAGGCAGCGCAGCCGCGCGACCGCGACGGCCGGGAGGGCGCGTGCGCCCTTGATACGCTTCCACGCCTGCGAGGGATCGGGGAGGTATTGACGGGGATCGGCGAGGGCGGCGCAATCCTCGAGCAGCCACTGCTCGCGGCCCAGGCTGCGCAGCCGCTCGCCGAGGCGAGCGGCGAGCTCCTCGAGATAGCGCACATCGTCCGCCGCGTAGAGGAGCTGCGCGTCGCTGAGCGGCCTTCGGGACCAATCGGTCCGAGTCTCACCCTTGGCGAGTGTGACCTCGAGGAGCGTGCGAACCAGCTCGGCATAGCCGAGCTGCGGTCGCATGCCGATGCAGGCCGCCGCGATCTGCGTGTCGAACACCGGCGTGATGAGGCGCGAAGTGCGCACATGGTAGGCCTCGAGGTCCTGGCGCGCCGAATGCAGGATCTTGCGCACGTTCGGGGCGGCGAGCGGGCCGGCCAGCGGCTCGAGCGTATCGTTGCGCAGCGCGTCGATGCACCACACGCTGGAGGAGGCGGCGATCTGCAGCAGGCACAGGCGCGGAAAGAAGGTGCGCTCGCGCAGAAATTCGGTATCGATCGCGAGCGACTGCTGCCGCTCGAGCGTTTGCGCCACGCGCTCGACCTGCTCCCCTCGATCGATCCAAACGGCCTCGGGCACGCGTCTCCACCGTGTACAATTCTGGTCGAACGATTATGACCCATCCGAGCGATGCTGCGACTCGCGAAGGCATTTCTGGACATTGCACTCTGGCGCAAGTCGCCCGCACAGCTGCCGGCGTCCGCGTTCCTGCTCGGCCTCGTGGCATTCCTCGTCGCGCTGCTCGAGATCATCGCCGGGCTCCTGCCGCCGAACCCGTCGCACCGTCTGCTCACGCGGGTCGCTCTCTCGGTCGGACTGCCGCTGCTGTTCACCTGGGTGGTGCTGCGCATCGCGCATCGCCCGCAGCGCTTTTTGCAGACCGGCAGCGCGCTGCTCGGCATCGCCGTCTTCGCGCAGCTGCTGATCTACCCGATCGGCGCACTGCTCGAGTACGTGGGCGCCGATCGACTCATCTCGCTGCCGCTCGGCCTGCTGCTGTTCCTCGGCATGCTCGGCTACCTGTTTGCGTGTGCTCACATCTGGCGCATGGCGCTCGATGCGGGCGTCGCGCTGGGCGCCGCCGTGAGCATCGGTTATCTGCTCCTGTCGATGGCGCTCGAGCAGCGATTCCTCACCCAGAGCTAGGCGCGGGAGCAGCCCACATGACAGGATCCTGAAATCCATGCACGTGCACATCCTCGGCATCGCGGGCACTTTCATGGGGGGTGTCGCCGCCCTGGCGCAGGCGGCCGGACACCGCGTGACAGGATCCGATCTCAACGTCTATCCGCCGATGAGCGATCAGCTGCGCTCGCTCGGAATCGAGTTCGTCGAAGGTTACGCCGCGGAGCAACTCGAGCCGGCACCGGACATCGTGGTCGTCGGCAATGCGCTGAGCCGCGGCATGCCGGTCATCGAGGCGCTGCTCGACCGCGCTCTGCCGTACACCTCGGGCCCGCAATGGCTCGCCGAGCAGGTGCTGCGCGGGCGGCACGTGCTCGCGGTCGCGGGCACTCACGGCAAGACGACGACCGCGAGCATGCTCGCCTGGATCCTCGAGCATGCGGGGCACAACCCGGGCTTTCTGATCGGCGGTGTCGCGGACAACTTCTCGGGCACCGCGCGCCTCGGCACGGGCGAGGCCTTCGTCATCGAGGCGGACGAGTACGACACCGCCTTTTTCGACAAGCGCGCGAAGTTCGTGCATTACCGCCCGCGCACCGCGATTCTCAACAATCTCGAGTTCGACCACGCGGACATCTACCCCGACGTCGCCGCCATCCGGCGGCAATTCAACCAGCTCCTGCGCACCGTGCCGGGCGCGGGATGCGTGATTTTCAAGCTGGGCGATCCCGAGCTCGCCGCGACTCTCGCCGCCGGCTGCTGGACGCCCCGCGAGTCCTTCGCGCTCGATTCGAGCACGGCGAGCTGGAGCGCGCGCCGGGATTCCGGCTCGAGCGATCAGCGCTTCACGGTGCTGCATGAAGGCCGGACGGTCGGCGAGATCGCCTGGTCGCTTCTCGGGCGACACAACGTCGAGAATGCGCTCGCCGCGATCGCGGCAGCGCACCACGCGGGCGTCGCACCCGCCGCGGCGGCCCGGGCCCTCAGCGAGTTTCGCGGCGTCAAGCGGCGCATGGAGGTGCGGGGTGTCGAGCGCGGCGTCACCGTGTACGACGATTTCGCCCATCACCCGACCGCCATCGAAACGACGCTCGCGGGGCTGCGCCGCGCGCAGCCGCAGGCGCGTATCGTCGCGGTGCTCGAGCCGCGCTCCAACACGATGAAGCTCGGCGTGCACAGCGCGCAGCTCGCGCCCGCGCTCGCCGCCGCCGATCTCGTGTTTCTCTACCAGCCGGCGCAGCTCGGCTGGGATCCCGGCGCCGCGCTCGCGCCGCTCGGCGCGCGGCTGCGGCTCGGCACGAACGTCGAGGGGCTTGTGCAGGCGCTCGAGAAGGAGCTGCGGGCCGGCGATCAGGTGCTCGTCATGAGCAACGGCGGCTTCGGCGGCCTGCACGAGAAGCTGCTCGCGGCACTGCGCGCGCGGCCCGCTTGAATGAGCACGCTGCCGCTCTTTCCGCTCGGACTCGTGCTCTTTCCCGACGGGCCGCTGCCGCTGCGCATCTTCGAGACGCGCTACCTCGACATGGTGAAGCGGTGCCTGAAAGGCGGGGAGCCGTTCGGCGTGGTGTTGATTCGCGAGGGAGCGGAGGTCGGCGCCGAGGAGCCGAGGATCGAGAGCGTGGGCACCAGCGCGGAAATCACCGACTTCCACCAGCTCAAGGACGGTCTGCTCGGGCTCTCCTGCGTCGGGCGGCGACGCTTCCGCATCCGCGAGCGCCATCGGCAGACCGACGGCTTGCACGTGGCGGAGGTCGAGTGGATCGAACCGGAGCCCGTGATGGCGGTTCCGCAACGGCATGTGCCGCTCGTCGAGCTGCTCAAGGCCGTTCTGCCCGAGCTCGGCGGTCCTTACGCAAAGATGCCGGCGCGGCTCGATGAGGCGGCCTGGGTGGGTCACCGGCTCGCCGAGATCATGCCGATCCCGCTCACCGACAAACAGGTCTACCTCGAGCTCAGCGATCCGGTCGAGCGGCTCGACGGGATCGCGGAGCTCGCACCGCGCGCCGCGCGCGCATAGGGCACCCATACCGGGCGCGTGAGCCACAGCCCGAGCATCAGCAGCGCCGCCCACGGCAGCAGCCAGTAGCCGAGCAGCCCGTCGTAGCGTCCCACCCAGAGCGCATAGGGGCTTCCCGAGCCGGGCACGGTGCCGAGCTGCAGGATGCGCAGCACCATCACCCAGCCGGCGTGCAGGCCGAGCGCCACGGCGATATTGTCCGTCCAGATGCGCGTCGCGCTCAGGATCAGGCCGACCGCGAGCCAGGCGAGGAATGCATCGCCGACCTCGAGCGGATGCGCCCACGGAGAGAAGAACGTCGCGAGGATCACGAAGCCGCTGCCGGGGCCGACGGCCTGCGCCGCAATGGGGGTGCGCGCATAGAAGTGCAGCAGCGCGAACAGCGGCGCGGTGAGGAGCGCCGCGGCAAGCGGTCCCGACTCGCGCGATATGGCGGTATGCAGCGCCCCGCGCATGACGGTCTCCTCGATCAGCGCGACTGCAATCCCCGAGCCGAGCCCGCTGAGAAGCCAGCGCAGCCAGACCGCGATGTGGCCGAGCTGCGCAGGATCAGACCACAGGCGCAGGTGAGCGCGCAGGAGAAACAGCGCGCCGAGAGCGGCACTCAGCGCACCGATCAGGCCGAAGAGCAACGCCACGCGCAGGAAGCGCGGCCGGGGCAATCCGTAGCCGAAGTCGCGCCGCGCCGTCAGACCGAGGCGCCGGCAGTACACCACCAGCACGAGCCCGAGCACGAGCAGCGTGATGCGATTGGCGATGCGATGAAAGGGCCACGGGCCGCCGAGAAGCTGGACGAGCTCGAAAGCCGGGTACGCGAGGAGGGCCCCCGCGAGCGCCGCCACGCAGAGCGAGGCGAGGAACCCGAGGAAGGCCCGCAACTTAAGCGCCCTCCAGGCCGTTGCCGGGCCGACGCGGCTCGCTCACGTCACTCAGGGCGGGCTCCATAGCGTGAGCAGGGCCTAGCGCGAGTGCAACGCGTCGAAGGCGCGGCTCGCGGCGGTGATCGTGGCGTCGAGATCCTCTTCCGTATGCGCGGCCGACATGAAACCCGCCTCGAACGCCGAGGGGGCGAGATAGACACCCGCCTCGAGCATGCGATGAAAGAAGCGCTTGAAGAGCTCGACATCGCAGCCCACCGCCGCCTCGAAGGACTCGATGCGCCTCTGCTCGGTGAAGAACAGGCCGAACATGCCACAGACATGATGGGTGGCGAGCGGGATGCCGGCGCGGCTCGCCGCATCGGCGAGACCGCGCACCAGCGTCTCGGTCGACTCGAGCAAGCGCGCGTGAAATCCAGGCACCGCGATCAGCTCGAGCGTCGTCAGCCCCGCGATCATCGCGACCGGATTCCCGGACAGCGTTCCCGCCTGGTAGATCGGCCCGAGCGGCGCGAGCCGCTCCATCACATCGCGGCGCCCGCCGAGCGCGCCGACGGGCATGCCTCCGCCCACGATCTTGCCGAGCGTGGTCAGGTCGGGGCGCACCGCATAGAGCGCCTGCGCACCGCCGAGCGCGACGCGAAAGCCCGTCATCACCTCATCGAAGATGAGCAGGGCACCCACGCGGTCGCACTCCGCGCGTAACGTCTCGAGGAAGCCGCGCACCGGCGGCACGCAATTCATGTTGCCCGCGACGGGCTCGACGATGATGCACGCGACCTTGCTGCCGATCTGTCGAAAAGCATCGCGGACCTGCTCGGCATCGTTGTAGCGCAGCGTCACCGTATGGGCCGCGAGGGCCGCCGGCACGCCGGGCGAGGAGGGGATGCCCAGGGTGAGAGCGCCGGAGCCGGCCTTGATCAGGAGCGAGTCCGAGTGACCGTGATAGCAGCCCTCGAATTTCACGATCGTGTCGCGGCCGGTGAAGCCCCGCGCGAGACGAATCGCGCTCATGGTCGCCTCGGTTCCCGAGCTCACGAAGCGCACCCGCTCGATCGAGGGCATGAGCTCGGTGACCCGGCGGGCGAGCGCGGTCTCGAGCTCGGTCGGCGCGCCGAACGACAGGCCGTCGGCCGCCGTGCGCTGTACCGCCTCGATCACCGTCGGGTGGGCGTGCCCGACGATCATCGGGCCCCAGGAGCCCACGTAATCGATGAAGCGCCGCCCGTCGGCCGCCTCGAGGTGCGCGCCGCGGGCGCGTCTCACGAAGATGGGCTCGCCGCCGACACTCTTGAATGCACGCACCGGCGAGTTGACCCCGCCCGGGATGTACCTGCAGGCCTCTTCGTACAGACTCACGGCAAACACTCCTCGATCATCATGCCAGCGCGGCGGGCGAGTGCGGCCCGAGCGCGGCTCAAGCACGGCCCAAGCACGGCCCAGCGCGGCCGGTCACGCGAGCGCGGTCGCCGGCAGCTCGAGCTGCACCTCGAATCCACCCCCCGGACGGTTGGCGGCGCGAGCCGCGCCGCCGTGCGCCTTGAGGACCTGTGAGGTGATGGCGAGGCCGATGCCCTCACCGCCGCTATCCCGATCGCGCGATTCGGCCACCCGATAGAAGGGCTCGAATATACGCTCGAGATCGCCCGGCGGCACGCCGGGTCCGCGGTCGCCGATGAGAATCGAGAGACCTTGAGGGGTGCGCTCGACGCTCACCTCGACCGCAGTCCCGTTCGGGCTGTAACGCACGGCGTTGCGCAGGACATTCTCGATGGCACTGCGCAGAAGCTCCCGGTTGCCCTGGACGGTGGCGTGCGCCATCCCTTTGAGCTCCACGCGGCAGTTCTTGATAGCGCCCTCGAAGCTCGCGTCGCGCACCACCTCCTCGAGCACCTCGTCAAAATCGAAGCTCTCCCGCTCGAAGAGCGCATCATGGCTGTGCAGGCGCGCGAGCTTGAGCACCTGGCCGATGAGCCCGTCGAGACGCTCGATCTCGCGCTCGAGCCGATCGAGCTGACGCTGCGGATCGCCGCAGGGCTGACGCGCCAACCCAAGCGCGACGCGCATGCGTGCGAGCGGTGAGCGCAGCTCGTGCGAGATGTCGCGCAGCAG